>WNGA01004055.1_pt1 | contig 23892 bp, 23 predicted proteins | sample 5400061 | NCBI WGS metagenome assembly WNGA01 (sample SAMN13153366, study PRJNA577476) | soil metagenome | isolation source: 100 cm soil or saprolite under grassland replicate 2 | place: USA:California | collected 2016-06-15
GCTCAGGGCAGGCTGCCGCGTGGCGCACGCTCGACCCGGGGCAGCGTCGCCAGCAAACCCTCGACGCGGTCAAGCGCCTCCTGCTGCGGGAAGCGCGCGAGCAGCCGTTGCTTCTGATCTTCGAGGACCTGCACTGGATCGACGGCGAGACCCAGGCGCTGCTCGACAGCCTGGTCGACAGCCTGGGGTCGGCCCGCGTGCTGCTGCTCGTGAACTACCGGCCCGAGTACCAGCACGCCTGGGGCGGCAAGACGTCCTACAGCCAGATGCGGCTGGACGCGCTCCCGGCCGAGAGCGCCGGGGAGCTGCTGGAGGCGCTCCTGGGTGACGATCCCGGGCTGGCGCCGCTCAAGCAGCTCCTGGTCAGGCGCGGCAACCCGTTCTTCCTGGAGGAGACCGTCCGGACGCTGGTGGAGACCAGGGCGCTGGCGGGCGAGCGCGGGCGGTATCGGCTGACCCAACCCATCCAGGCGATCCAGGTCCCGCCCACGGTCCAGGCGATGCTGGCGGCGCGCATCGACCGGCTGGCCCCGGAGGACAAACGGCTGCTCCAGACCGCCTCCGTCGTCGGCAAGGACGTCCCGTTCGCGCTCCTCCAGGCGATCGCCGAGCTGCCGGACGAGGCGCTGCGTGGCGGGCTCGACCACCTGCAGGCGGCCGAGCTCCTCTACGAGGCCGGGCTCTATCCGGACCTCGAGTACGCCTTCAAGCACGCGCTGACGCACGAGGTCACCTATGGCGGCCTGCTGCAGGGGCGTCGCCGCGAGCTGCACGCGCGGATCGTCGAGGCGATCGAGACGCTCCACCGCGATCGACTCGACGGAGAGATCGACCGGCTCGCCCATCACGCCCTCCGGGGCGAGCTGCGGGAGAAGGCGGTGGACTATCTTCGGCAGGCTGGACTCAAGGCGACGGCGCGGTCGGCGCTCCCTGACGCCCCGGTCTGGTTCGAGCAGGCGCTGGGTGTCCTCGAGGCGCTCCCCGAGAGCCAGTCCACGTTGGAGCAGGCCTTCGAGATCCGCCTCGAGCTGCGGTCAGTGCTGCACCAGCTCGGTGAACCGCGGCGGGGGCTGGAGCGCCTGCGCGAGGCCGAGACCTGCGCCGAGCGGTTGAACGACGACCGCCGTCGCGGGCGTGTCTGTGCGGTCATGACGCCTGCCCACGGGCACCTCGGTGAGCTGGACGAGGCGCTTGCGTGCGGGACCCGGGCGCTGGAAATCGCCGGGGTGCTGGGGGACCTGCAGCTCCGCATCCTCAGTACGAGCCTTCTCGAACAGGCGCATTACTACCGGGGCGAGTACGAGCGGGTGGTCGAGCTGGCCACCGACAACCTGGCGGCGTTGCCCGGCGACCGGCTCTACGAGTATTTCGGAAACTTTGCACCGGCATCCATCTTCGATCGCTGGTGGCGGGTTGTGAGCCTCGCCGAGCTCGGTAGGTTCGCGCAGGCGGCCGGGGATGAAGCCGAAGCGATCCGGCTTGCCGAGTCGACGCAGCATGCGTCCAGCGTCAGCGGGACCTACTGGGCTGCGGGCGTGTTCCGCCTCCACGAGGGCGATTGGGCGAAGGCGCGCTCACGGATCGAGCACGCCATCGCCGTGGCACGGGCCGGGAACTTCATGCTCACCCTGCCCCTCGTGGTCTCCGCCTCCGCCTGGGTCCTGGCGCAGCTCGGCGAGGCGGGCGAGGCCACGAGCAGGCTCCAGGAAGGCGAAGAGCTCCTTGAACGGTATGCGGCCGGGGGACACGTCAGCAATCTCGCCTTGGCCTGCTACCCGCTTGGTCGCGCCTGTCTACTGCTCGGTCGGCTCATTGAGGCGCGGCGCCTGGGTGACCGTGCGATCGAAGCCTCTCCGCGTCACCCCGGGATCATGGCCCATGCGCTGCACCTGCTCGGCGACGTCGCGACCCATCCCGACCGGTTCGATCCCGAGAGCGGCGAAGCCCACTACCGCCAGGCGCTGGCGCTCGCCGAGCCGCGCGGCATGCGCCCGCTCGTCGCCCACTGCCACCTCGGCCTCGGCAAGCTATACCGGCGCACGGGCAAGCGCGAGCAGGCGCAGGAGCACCTCACCACCGCGGCGACGATGTACCGCGCGATGGACATGACGTTCTGGCTGGAGCAGACCGCGCTGTCGCAGGTGGCCAGCTGACCGCGGAGCGGAACGCAACTACACCGCCGGGCTACCCCATCCCGTCAGCCCGCCCCCCCGAGGCAGTTCTCGAATAGCTGCTCCACGGCGTAGCCATACCCGGTGATGCAACCCTGGATGAGCGCGCCCTTGTGGCGGAGGCTCGCTCCGGGGGCCGAGAGTAGCCGCGGGTTCGCGCCGTCCGGCGTCCAGGTAAGAAGCTGGCCATGAAGCAGCTTTGAAGCTGCTGCTTTGGTCCGCACCTCCGGTCGAGCCTATGGCCCGACCCATGCTCACTGTGCGGACCGGATCCTCTGATCGCGCTATGCCGCCAGCCGTCCGCTCCTGTGCTAACGCTCGTGTATACTGGACCCGGTGTTCGATTGGGACGAGAGCAACACCGACCACATCGCGCAGCATGACGTGGAGCCATGGGAAGCGGAGGAGGCCGCGACTGACCGCGGGCGGGTCCCTTTCACTGCTCATTCCGGCCGCACAGGTTTCATCGGTCGAACCGATGATGGACGGGTGCTAGTGGTCGTGCTGGGCCGAAAGGCTCGCCTTTGGCGCGTGGTGACGGCCCGTGAGGCGACAAGGGGCGAGAAGCGCGCGTATCGGAGGTACAACCGATGAAGCAGAGAGAGCTGATTCCTCTACGAAGCGCTACGGACATCCCAGAAGGATTGACGGAGGCGCAAGCACGAGACTTCTGGGACACGCATGAAGTCACCGACGAGTACCTCGAAAAGGCCGAGTCCGTTCCGCCTAAGCTACTCCCACCCGTCCGGGCTCGCAGCAGTCACATCGCGCTGCGAATTCACGAGGACACCTTGCGGCGGATCAAGGCCGTAGCGAGGAGGAGGCACAAGGGGTACCAGACGCTACTGAAGGAGTTCGTCATCGAGCGGCTGTATGAGGAGGAAAAGCGCGAAGGGCTGCTAAGACCGGCTAGCCGTGGGTCTGGCGGCTAAAACACGAGCCTCGAGGCGCCCTGCGGGCTGCTGAGTAGGCGTGCTGGACACGATGGCTCGCTACCCAGAGGTGCTTGTGCACGAAAAGCTACGGAACGACGGAGGGTAGACGCATACGCCGGGTTCGTTAGTGGCTTGGTGTACGGCCCGTACGGATCGCTGCTGATCTGATCGAGGCGATGCAGGATGCGGTCCTGGGCTCGGCGCTCGAGCCGTCGCAAATAGGCCTGCGCCTGCCGCGCGACGCGGACCTCATAGCTCACCCGCGCAGCGAGCGTTGCAGATCATTAAGGGTGATGTACTCGCCCCGCGCGATGGCGGCCTCGCCCTTGCCGACGAGCGCCAGCTCGGCTTCGGCCAGCGCCTCGCCTCCGTAGGCGAGCCAGCGAACATAGTCGAGCGCTTCGTCGCGTCATCTTCGGACAACCTGTCGACATGTCGCAGTTCTTCTTTGACGGTCATCCGGCTAACTCCTCGGGATCCTCGACGTCTCACTCGTAGCCATTGTAACCGGCGCGTGTGGTGGGACCGGAGCCAAGAGTAGCCGCGCGTTCGCGCCGTCCACTACCATCAGTCCATCCGACGCACCCACTGGCCGGAGGCTTAGATGGCGATCGCGACAGAGGCGCCCGCGCTGAGCAAAGAGCAACTGCTCGACATGTACCGCCGGATGTGGGCGATCCGACGCTTCGACACCCGCGCCTACGAGCTGTATCGCGAGGGCTTGATGCGCGGCACTACTCACGCCTACATCGGCATGGAGGCGGTCGGCGTGGGGGTGTGTTCGGCGCTCCGATCTGACGACACCATCACCAGCACCCACCGCGGGCATGGCCACTGCATCGCCAAAGGCGGCGATATCGCCCAGATGATGTCCGAGCTGCTCGGCAAGGCGACGGGCTACTGCCGCGGCAAGGGCGGCAGCATGCACATTGCCGACGTCGACCGCGGCATCCTCGGCGCCAACGGCATCGTCGGCGGGGGGATCGGGATCGCGACCGGGTCGGCTCTGTCCGCCAGCGTGCTCGGCACCGACAGGGTAAGCATCTGCTTCTTCGGCGACGGGGCCCTCAACCAGGGCGTGCTCCACGAGGCCTGCAACCTGTCGGCGATCTGGAAGCTACCGGTCGTCTTCGTGTGCGAGAACAACCAGTACGCCATGTCGGCACGAGCCGACCAGTTCACATCCGTACCCGATCCGTCGGTGCGGGCCGTGGCGTACGGCATCCCTGGCGTGAACATCGACGGAATGGACGTGCTCGCCGTCTATCGGGCAGCGACCGAGGCCATCGGGCGAGCGCGCGCGGGCGAGGGGCCAAGCTTTCTCGTGGCTACGACGTACCGAATGCTCGGGCATCACGTCGGCGATCCGCTCAACTACCGCGACAAGGCCGAGGTGGAGGAGTGGAGCAAGAAGGACCCCATTGCCGGCTTCAAATCGTATCTGCTGGGGAACCGGGTCATGACAGAAGCGGAGGCCGAGCGCATCGAACAGGACGTTGTCGAGCAGATCGAGCAGGCGATCGAGTTCGCGAAAGCGTCGCCAGACCCATCACCCGATATCCTGATGGAAGACATCTACGCGTAGCGAGCGAGTAGTGAGTAGTGCGGTAGTGCGGTAGTAGGCTATCCACTGCCCACTACCGCACTACGCACTGCCGCACTACTCACTGGGAGGAGAGATGGCTGTCGCAGCGGCCCCGAGGACGGGAACGCGGACCCTGACTTACGCCGAGGCGCTCAACGAGGCGCTGCGCGAGGAGATGCGTCGAGACCCGACCGTCTTCGTCATGGGTGAAGACGTGGCCGTCTGGGGCGGTGGCGGCATTTTCGGCGTCACCAAGGGGCTGGTCGAAGAGTTCGGCCCGGAGCGTGTGCGCGACACGCCGATCTCCGAGGAGATCATCGCGGCGTCGGCGATTGGCGCATCCGCGACCGGCACCCGTCCGGTCGCCGAGATCATGTACGTTGACTTCATCGGGCTGGCGATGGAGCCGATCGTCAATCAGGCGGCTAAGATGCGCTACATGTTCGGCGGCAAGATCAAGCTGCCGGTCGTCATCCGTGCGCAGGAGGGGGCTGGGAGAGGCAACGCCGCCCAGCACAGCCAGTCGCTGGAAGCCTGGTTCGCTCACATCCCGGGTCTGAAGGTCGCCGTCCCGTCGACCCCCTACGACGCCAAGGGGCTGCTCAAAACGGCCATCCGCGACGACAATCCGGTCATCTTCCTCGAACACAAGGTGCTCTACTTCACCAAAGGTGAGGTGCCTGAGGAGGAATACACGATCCCGTTCGGCGCCGCCGAAGTCAAACGCGAGGGGACCGATGTGACCGTAGTGGGCATTCACACCCAGGTCCTCGAGGCGCTCAAGGCGGCCGACGTGCTGGCCGAGGACGGCGTCAGCGTCGAGGTGATCGATCCCCGGACCGTCTCACCGCTCGACGTCGACGCTATCGTCCAATCGGTCAAGAAGACCGGCCGCCTGGTGGTCAGCCACCAGGCGTACGAGCAGGGCGGGATCGGCGGCGAGATCATTGCGCGAGTGGTAGACGCCGCGTTCGACTATCTCGATGCTCCGCCACAACGCGTGTGTGGCAAGAACGTGCCGATTCCCTACTCCCAGCCCCTGGAGCGTGCCGCGCTTCCCTACCAGGAAGAGATCGTCGACGCCGTCCGCCGAATCATCTGACGAATAGGCAGTGGGCAGGAGGCAGCGAGTAATCGACCGTGGTTCCGTCCACTAACTACTGCCAACTGCCTACAGCCTACAGCCTACTGGCTCGATGCAGATCTACTGGCTCGTAGCGCTCGTGTTCGGGATCGTGATCGCGTTGTTCGCGGTCCAGAACTCGACGCCCGTGCCCATCAGCTTGCTCTGGTTTCGGGCCGAGGGCGTGGCGGTCTCGGTACTCGTGCTGGTCTGCGCTGCGCTGGGCGCGCTGGTCACCCTTCTGTTCGGCGTTGGCCGCGAGCTGAAGCTGCGAATGGCGCGCCGCTCGAGTCGTCAGACGACCCAGTCACAAGAGCAGCGAATCGCCGACCTGGAAGCCTCGGTCCAGCGCCTCGAGCAGGAGAAGGCGGATCTCCAGGCAAAGCTCGGCAGCCAACCTAACCCCCCGACCCCCCTCCCTGAAGGGAAGGGGGAGTCTTCTCAACCCGCTCCCCCTTCCCTTTAGGGAAGGGGGCTGGGGGGTTAGGTCAGCCGGCGACCGATATCCCGATCAGGTGGCCGACCACGTAGGTGACCGCGGCGGCCGCGGCTCCGATCAGCAGCATTCGCGCACCGCTGTAGAGCAGGCCTCGCCCGGTGAGCAGTGAGACGGCGGCCCCAACCGCGAACAGGGCAACCGCGCTCAGAACGGCGCTCAGCACAAAGGCCCCGAAGCTGCCGAAAAACAGATACGGCAGGACCGGCAGCAGCGCGCCGACCGCAAACGAGGCGAAGGAGCTGGTCGCGGCCGCCCAGGGCGACCCCAGCTCGTCTGGATCGAGTCCCAGCTCCTCTCGGATGAGCGTGTCGAGAGCGATCTCTGGGTCGCTCATCAGCGAGCGCGCGAGCTGCTCGGCCTCGGAGCGCGAGACGCCCTTGGCGCGATAGATCAAGGCCAACTCCTGCTGCTCCTCCTCTGGGTCCTCTGCAAGCTCGTCGCGCTCGAGCGCGATCTGTCGCTCGAACAGCTCGCGCTGCGACTGCATCGACACGTATTCGCCGGCCGCCATCGAGAACGACCCGGCCAGCAGCCCGGCCACCCCGGCCAGCAGCACGAACTGGTTGCCGGGATCAGCTCCGGCGACGCCCATGACGAGACTCAGATTGGAGACCAGGCCGTCGTTCACGCCGAAGACGGCCGCCCTGAGTGCACCGCTGCGGCCGCTGGTCCCCTTGTGCCAGCGCTCGCGCCCGCGGTCTGGGCTGGCGGGCCCAGGCAGGACTCCGGCTTGGGCAGTGGCCGACCGCGGTCGAGCATCGGACTCGATCTGCTCGGCCTCGGCGTGCTCGGACCCGGGTGGCAGGGCAGCCTCACGGGCGACCGCCTCGGCGGGCCTGCCCTCGGCGATGGCCGCCACGACTCGTCCCATGTGCTCCTCCTCGCGGACCAGGTCCTGCGCATCCGGCTGGTCCATGTACATGTCGGCGTCGCCGCGCTCCAGGGCAGTGACGAGCGGCAGGACCGCGCTCGGCCCGAGCAGCGCGGCCAGCCAGCCCAGCGCCCGCGGCCGCCAACCGGGCCGCCACTCGTCCCTCACCTCCTCACCAGCCGCCCGAAGCTTGTCGAGCCAGCGGCTGGCGTGGCGCTCCTCGATGGCAGCCAGCTCGCGCCAAATCTGCGCCCGGGCTGGCTCCTTCTCAACACGGACCAGGGCCTGGTACAGTGCGAGCGCGTCGCGCTCGGCCGCCAGATTGCTCCGCCAGCGCTCGACCTCGCTCCTGAATCTCGTGGCCATCGGTACCCATTAGTGTAGTCAATCGTTCACCGCCCACGGGCGCCGCGAGCGGAGGTGTTCCCACTCTCCGTGGGCGTTGTGCAGACCCGCGCCAGATCCGCACGAACGGGCGACGAACGCGCGTGGGTAGTTGTCGAGGGGCGGACCCGCCTCTGCTAGACTGGGGCCCTGCGCCAACCGCCAGCCTCGCCTCTTGGGCAGCGGCTGAGCGAGCGGGCTGGCGTGCGTTTTGCGAGGAGGGACGGTGGCAGACGCCGGCAAAATCTGGGACGCGGCGCTCGGCGAGCTTCGGCTCGGGATGAACCAGGCCAACTTTGAATCGTACCTGGCCGGCACGACTGCCACCTCTTTCGACGAAAACGGACTCACGGTAGCAGTCCCTAATCCGCTCGTTCGAGAGACGCTCGATCAGCGCTTCAGACCGGCCATCCACCGCGCCCTGTACGATGTCATAGGCCATCCCTGCAACGTCCGGCTGGTGACCGGCGGCAGCCGAGCGGGCCGCGACGCAGAGGGCTTCGGGATGTTCGGGCTCCCCGAATCGCGGCGGCTCGACCTGCGCGGGGTGGCGCCTGCCGCCACGGCGGTCGACTTCAGCCCGCCGCGCGAGGAGAGCCGGCCTCGCGAAGAAGCCGGCCCAGCACCGTTCGAGACGCCCTCCGGCTCGAGCCTTGCCCGTACGGCGCTCAACGCTCGGTACACGTTCGAGCGCTTCGTCGTCGGAAACTCCAACCGCCTGGCTCACGCCGCCTCACAGGCGGTTGCCGGCGCCCCGGGCCACGCCTACAACCCCTTGTTCCTGTACGGCGGAGTAGGGCTGGGCAAGACCCACCTCCTGCACGCCATCGGCCATCAGGTCCTGGAGCGCGGACTGGCGGTGGTGTATGTCTCTTCGGAGACCTTCACCAATGAGTTTGTCGAGTCGATCCGCCAGCATCGGACCGACGATTTCCGGGCTCGCTACCGGCGCGCGGGGCTGCTGATGATCGACGACATCCAGTTCATCGCGAGCAAGGAGCGGACCCAGGAGGAGTTCTTCCACACCTTCAACGCGATCCACGAGGCGGGCGGCCAGATCGTGCTGACCAGTGACGGCACCCCAAAAGCGATCTCGACCCTCGAGGAGCGCTTGCGGTCGCGTTTCGAGATGGGGTTGATCGCCGACATCCAGCCACCGGACCTGGAGACTCGGATCGCCATCCTGGGCTCGAAGCTCAATGGTCGTGGCCCAGCCCCGCCCGAGGTGCTGGAGTTCATCGCCCACAAGGTCCAGAGCAACATCCGCGAGCTCGAGGGATCGTTGAACCGGGTCCTGGCTTACGCCGACCTCTACCAGCGCGAGCTCAGCGTGGAACTGGTTGGAGCGGCGCTCAAAGACCTGCTGGCGCCGCCAACCCGGACCAGTCACCCACCCGAGAAGATCCTGGGCGCCGTGGCCAGCTATTTCGGGGTCGACGTGAGCGAGCTGCGGGGCGCCGCCCGCCAACAGAAGGTCGTCCGACCTCGCCACCTGGCAATGTACCTGTTGCGCCAGGACGCCCGCCTGTCGCTGCCCCAGATCGGCATGCTGCTTGGCGGGCGTGACCACACCAGTGTGCTCCACGCCTGCGAGAAGCTGGCGCGCGAGATCGAACGGGACGGACCCGCCCGCAACGACGCCCGCGCGGTGCGCGAGATCCTCGCCGCGGTCAGCGTGCCATCCTCCAGAGGAGCCGACTGAGGCTCATCGGACCCGCACTCAGGCGCGGGCGCGCGCTATCATTTGGCCGAGGGGCTGCACGCTGGGGTTCTCAACCTTGCCGTCGCCCAGCCAGTCGGCTGGCCGACAGCTCGGGAGAATGCCATGGCCTCGAACAGAGCGGGCGGCCGGCCCAGACGGGGATCGTCGCGCCAGCCGGCCGGACGATCAGCCGGCCGCGGGACGCGCGCCAGGACACGCCAACGCGTCTCCAGCCCCGATCTGGCCCGCTCGATCAAGCGAGTCATGGCCGCGCGCGGTCTGACCACCCGCGACGTCGTCGGAAAATTGCCCAGCCGACACGTCGGTACGGCCTACAGGCTGCTGGCAGGCCGAACGCGCGATCCCTGGACGAGTACCATGGCCGCGATGTGTGCGGCGCTCGACGCGGAACCGAATGAGCTGCTTGGCGTCCACGACGCGACAGCAGACCTCGAGCCTGAGATTCGGCAGGTATTCGACGACGTCAGCAAGCTGCCGGTCGAGGATCGCTGGCTTGTGCTCGACGTCCTCCGAGCCGTCCTCAGGCGGCGACGCGCGGACAAATAGAACTCGGCCTGAGGACTGGGCCTGACCTAGCCGGCCTTACCGCCGGCTGCCGCCCAGAGCGCCGAACCGACGGCCTGAGGGGTCCACTTCCCGTCGGGACAGCCGACCGCCAGCAGCGCCGCCCGCTCGCGCAGGCGTTCCGAGTAGCGAGCATACTCCTTGAGGGTAAAGTCGATTGAGCCGAGCTCCGGGATCTCCGCCGCTATGACGTCATCGAAGAAGGGGTAGACATCGGGACGAAGCGCCGACAGCACGGCTGAAGCGGTCGCCGGGCCAACACCCTTCAGACGCGCCAGGCGCGCGATCGAGGCGATCGGATCGGGGATGCTGGCGAACGCCTCACGACTGACCGCTTCCACGCCAGCCGGATCGTTCGAGCGGACGAGCGCCAGATTTCGGGCTCGATACACGCCGCGATGCATCTTCCATTCCACGACCTTGATCAGCTCCGCCAGGCTGAGCCAGGGTGGCTCGCGCTTCGCCAGCGTCGCGGGCAGTTCTTGCTGATACCAGCGGTCGAGCTCGACCAGGCGATGCCCGCCGCTGGCCGCTAGCACGGCCGGGTAACGCGAGCGGGCTTCCTCCCAGACAACGCAGCTCGCCTGGCTCCACAGTGTCGTCTTAGACACGGGCGGGGATTATAGGTCGCGCGCATTGTTTTGGACTTTCCACGTTCGACGGGCGTTAGACTTAGCGTATGGACCAATCGCCATTGTTCGGCGGGCTCGACCTGGTCGAGGCGCCGCTCGCGGCACGGCTACGGCCACGGTCGCTCGGCGAGCTCATCGGCCAGCAGAAGCTCCTGGCAGCCGGCCAGCCCCTTCGACAGGCGGTAGAGTCCGGCAAGACCGGCTCGCTCGTCCTGTGGGGCCCGCCCGGCTGCGGCAAGACGACCCTCGCGCGTTTGATCGGTCAGGCCAGTGGAGCGAACGTCGAGAGTATCAGTGCCGTCACTGAGGGAGTCGCCGACCTGAAACAAGTAGTCGCGCGAGCCAAAAAGGCCGGCGAGCGGACGATCCTCGTCGTCGACGAGATCCATCGGTGGTCGCGTCCCCAGCAGGCGGCGCTGCTGCCGCATGTCGAGGAGGGGCTGATCACCCTGATCGGCGTGACCACCGAGAACCCCTACTTCGACATCATCGCGCCACTCCGTTCGCGACTCCGGATCATGCGCCTGGAGCCACTTGACCTGGCGGACGTCCGAGCCATCCTGGAACGAGCGATCACAGACCCGGAGCGCGGGCTCGGCCAGATGAAGCTGTCGGTCGACGACGACGCGAAGGAGACGCTGGTCAACACGGCCGGCGGCGACGCCAGGATTGCCCTGAACGTGCTCGAGGCGGCCGCCCTGGCGGCACGCGAAGACGGGGCCGGCCACGGGCGCGTCACCCAGGCCCTGGTGTGGGAGGCGATGCAGTCGCGCCAGGTCCGTTACGATCGGCAGGCCGACGACCACTACCAGACGATCTCCGCCTTCATCAAGTCAGTTCGTGGCTCCGACCCAGACGCGACCGTCTTCTGGCTCGCCAAGATGGTCCTGGCCGGCGAGGATGTGCGCTTCATCACCCGCCGCATGCTGATCCTGGCCTCCGAGGACATCGGCAACGCCGATCCCCAGTCCTTGGTCATCGCCCAGGCGGCCGCGCACGCTGTCGAGCAGGTCGGCTATCCCGAAGCCGACCTGATCCTGGCTCAGGCGGCTCTGTACCTGGCCACCGCGCCCAAGTCAAATTCCGCGATGCGGGCGATCCGGGCCGCCACCGCCGCCATCGACCAGGGGGCGAATACCGAGGTGCCGCTCCACTTGCGCAACGCCTCGTTCCGCGGCGCCGAGTCGCTCGGCTACGGACGCGACTACCGCTATCCGCATGACTATCCCGACCACTGGGTGGCCCAGCCGTACTTGCCCGATGGCGTCTCGGAGCGCTTCTACGAGCCCTCCGAGCAGGGATTTGAAGCGCAGATCCGGGCGCGCCTGCTCGAGCGCCAGCGGAAGGCGGTTCGCCCCGAATAGCGGCTCGCACCCCGCCCCTGGGAGCGCAGCCGTCCCGGCCGCCATGCCGGGGCGGGCGAGACGCCCGCGCTCCCAGGGGCGGCACAGCTCCGTTTCGGGCTGGGAACCTCGCTCCTACGAGACCAATTCTCGTAGCGCTCCCATGACGACTTCCGGCGGCAGGTCGGCCAGAGGCTGGCGGCGGATTATCCTGACGCGTCGGCCGCGGGGCGCCCACTGGACTGGGTCACTTGGCCCGAACAACGCCAGCGTTGGCAGATCGAGCATCGCCGCCAGGTGCGTGGGTCCTGAGTCATTGCCAACGTAGGCCCGCGCGCTCGAGAGGACCGCGGCCAGCTCGTCCAGCGGGAGGTCGCGCAGCAGCGGTGGTGGCGGCGCGTGGAGCTGCCCGATGAGCGAGTCGATCGTCTCGTGGTCGGCCGGGCCAGCTAGCAGGAGCGGCGTGACGCCCAGAGCGGAGGGCAGTCTGTCGACGAGGGCGGCCATCCACGTCGCTGGCCAGTTCTTACCAGGTGAGCCACTGCCAGGGTGAACGGCCACGAATGGCTGGCCGACCAGGCCGAGATTATTCAGGAGGGAGCAAGCTCGGGCGCGCGCGGAGTCCGGCAGGTCAAAGTAGAAACCAGAGCCACCCTCCGGCGGCTCGATACCCAGGGGACGCAGCGTGGCGACCAGGTGGTCGGCGACGTGAAGCCGCTTTCCGGATGCTGGCCTCGAGGGCGCAATCAGGGTCCGAGTCGCGCCAAGACGCGAAAGATTCTTTGTGAGCAGCCCTTCGGGGTCGGCACACCAGGCGACGCCGGCCGCCACGGGCGCGAAGCAGGCGGCTCGCCCGGGCCCGGCGGGGCTGAAGAGGCCCGTAACTTCAGGCGCGTCAAACGGTGTCCAGCCGTCGGCGAGGCGCGTGTCGACGCCCGCCTTGGAGCGGGCTAGCGTCGCGAGCGGGGCCGCCGCGGCGCTGCCAACCAGGTGAAGGCGAAGTCCGGGAAGATGGGCTCGCAAGGCGGCGAGGGCCCAAAACGTAAGCAGCGTGTCGCCCACCGCCCCGGGACGAAGAACAAGCAGGGTCGCCGAGCTCAGTTGAGCGAGAATCGGCCGACGTTCTTGCCGGACGAACCGCGGCCGAGAAGTCGGAGCGTTTCGCGCTCGCGTTGGACGATCACCAACAACCGACGCAACCGCTCGGCCGTTGACTCCAGCTCCAGTAACTCTTGGCGCGCCCGGGCCGAGATGCCCAGGCCACCGGCCAACTGGAAGGATAGGATCTCCGGGTCGTCTGAGAGCTGCGGCGGCTCGCCCGCGGCATCGCCGGCTCGAAGCTCGCGCACGTATTCGCGGAACCGCTCGCCCAGCGTGCTGCTCAGGCCCGACTCGATCGGCTCGACAACCCTGGGGAATGGCTCGACTTGGCCCACCAGAAAGGGCTTCTGCTCCAGGATCTTGAGTAAACGATAGCGCTGCACGCCGATCGCGACGAGGTTCATCCGTCCGTCCGGCAGCCGCTCGACGTCGACGATGCGGGCGAACGTTCCCACCTCGAACGGCTCAGCCGGCTCGCCCACCTCCTGGCCCGAGCGGATCAGCGAGACGCCGAACACGCGGTCGGTCACCAGACAGGCGCCGATCATGAGCTTGTACCGCTCTTCGAAGATGTGGAGCGGAAGCAGCAGCCCGGGAAACAGGACCGTATTCAGCGGGAAGAGCGGCAGGGTTCGCTCGTTGTCGGCCACGCCGTGCGCCCCTACAGCGGCTTACAGCCCGGTCGGTCGTAGCGATGGAACTCGCCACGGGCGTTGATCGCGATCCGGATCGTCGGCTCTGACCCGACCGGCTCGATGTGATGCCAGCGATGCTTGGGACCGAGTACGAAGTCGCCCACCCGAGCCCGGATCGGCTCCGGCTCGTCCTCGATGTACCAGTTGATCTCACCCTGCAGCACCACCCACCACTCGTCGTGCAGGTGATAGTGGGTATCGTTGGGCTGGCCCGGAGGATGACAGATGACAAAGGCCTGGATGTCGTCTGTCATAACAAGTGTCTCGGACCAGGGCGGTTGGCCCTTGGACCGCTTGATCTCGTCGAGCCGAGACTGCAGCCTGCCCACCTCGAGGCACGGAATTCGAACGGCCATACGCCCCTCCAGTTGTGAGTAGCGAGTTGTGAGTGGCGAGTGGTCACCACGGACTCGCGACTCGCGACTCGCTACTCGCTACTCGCTACTCGCTACTCGCTACTCGCATAGTAGCTCATGCTTTTGAGACCGCGTCGGCCTGTGTTACCCTCTCGCGAACGTCTGTTGCCCTGGAGCGCGGGTAGTGGTGTACGCTCGTCTCGCGGAGGCCGCTCGCGCCGCGCTGTGGAGCGCCGTTGTCGTCCTGATCGCCACGTACCTGGGTGTGTTCCTGGTGAGCGCGGCGGCGCGGCTGCCGTTCCCGGCCGAGTTCATCTACGGCGAGTCGATCGTCCTGGCCGGCGCGCGCCGAGTGGCGCAGGGCCAGCCGCTCTACCCGTCGCCCGACCACCTGCCGCTCGTCGTGAGTGCGTACATGCCGGTGTATTACGTGCTCGTGGGGGCGCTTCAGCGCTTCTTCGGCGACGGGTACGTGGTCGGTCGAAGCGTGTCGCTGCTGTCCACCCTGGCCGCGGCGGGCCTGCTGACCTGGAGTATTCGACGAGTCAGCCGATGCTGGTGGGGCGGCCTGCTGGCAGGCGGTGTCTTCCTGACCCAGAATATGACCGCCTTGCTCTGGGCGCCCCTGCATCGGGTTGACCCGTTGGCGCTCTGTCTGGCGCTGGCCGGCCTGGCGCTCGTCACGGCCGGTCGCCCGCGCGCGGCAGCGGTCCCGCTCCTGCTAGCCGTTCTGACTAAGCAGACCTATCTAGTGGCGCCGCTCGCGGTCTTCCTAGCCCTCCTGCCGCGCTGGCGGTTGGCCATATCATTCGCCCTGGTATTAGGGGCCGGCTTGCTCGCGGCGGTGATGTTCGCTCAGGCCCTGAGCGGTGGGTGGTTCCTCTGGTACACGGCGGTCGCCAACGCGAATCCCTTCCAACTCGACTACCTCTGGGCGCAGCTCTGGCCGTTCCTTCGATTCAACTCCTTTCCGCTGCTGGCGGCGGCCGCCCTCTTCCTACTCCGGCCCCTTCCTGGCGAACGGCTCTGGCGGATCTACTTCGTCTGCGCGGCGCTGACGCTGCCCGGGATCGGCAAGGTCGGCGCGTCATCCAACTATTGGCTCGAGCTGACCGCGGCAAGCTCCGCGCTCATCGGCCTGACGGCCAGCCGCCTGGCCGCGCGCCAAGCCCCACTGTCGTCCTGGGCGCAGGCCGGTCTGGCCGCGGTGCTGGTCGGCTCGCTGGTAGTAGTGGCGCCCGGCTATCGGGCCGTATTGGGAGAGGCCTTGGAGGTGCTGCCGTCTGGTGGGGCGGGCGCCGTCCGTGCCCAGCTCGAGCTGGCGCCCCTCCTTGCCGCTGAGCCTGGCGAGCTACTCACGGATGACCCTGCCCTGGCCGTCGCGGCCGGCAAGGCCATTCACTTCGAGTTCGTTATCTTTCGACTCCTGGCCGAGCAGGGCCTGTGGGACGAGCGGCCGATCCTGGACGCGATCGCGGCTCGGCGCTTTAGCCTGGTCGCGGTCCGGACGCCGCTCAATGCGCCGCTAGCCGATGCGGAATGGACGGCCAGCGTCCGGGACGCTCTGCAGGCCGCCTATGTGCCGATCGGCCAGACTGCCGGCCACTGGCTATACCGTCCGATCCCAGCCCTCGGGGCACGCTTGTCCGAGAACCCGTCCTGAGACGTTGCCAACCCGCGGGCGGGGGCCTGCCCCCCGCTCCCATCAGGCGAGACGGAGCGGGACGAGCCCCGCCCTACGATTGCTGATCCGAGAACTAACGTCGAGCCGAACGCGTACCAGACAGCTTGCCAGGGCTAATACGCGCCCGGAACAGGGACTGAGTCGAACACGCTGACGTAATCGTCGACGTTTGTCGGAGCCGCGTCGGGCGTCGGCGCGGCACTCTGCGCGTTCGCCTGGCCGCGCTCACCCAGGTAGACCGCGATCACTTCCAGCGTCACCGCCAGGACGAAGGCCACGATCAGGACGAGTTTCTCCAGGCTGGCGCTTTTGCTCACTCTGTCAAACATACTCACACACCGAACGAAGCCACCGACTGTGGACCTCGTTCCGTTAGTGCAACACGCAAGCTGTTCTCAGAATTCCCAAGCGGCGCTCGCCTGCTGTCGATGCCTTCGTCGGATATACGGGTGCCGGCGCCGGGCCGGTTTCATGCCGGCCGGCGCCCGGCAGCATCGGGCAGCCGCGAGGGGAGACAGAAGCGCGCGGGTCCTGCAACTCCCTGGGGTACCGGTGATCGGAAGCCCTCGCCCCGACTCCGCGGAGCGCACTTGTTCTCTGCCAGAGGCGGAGGGAGGTACGTCAGGCCGTGAGCGACGTGGCGGCCGCTGAGCTTGACGCCACAGCTGTCATCTCCCGCAGTAGGGCTAAGAAGGCCCGTGCGATGCCGCCGGGCGGGCCAACGTCGGCCCGGCGGATCGCCACCATTTGGCGGTGGACTGGCCCGGCATCGGCGATCGGCACGTCTGCCAGATGGCCCAGCTCGAGCTCACGCGCGACCGCGACTTTCGGCAGCAGCGCTACGCCCAGCCCCTCTTCCAGCATCTTCTTGGCGGCCTCGAAGCTGTCCAGCTCCATCACCGTCCGCGGTGCCACGCCCGCAACCGTGAACAGGGCGTGCGTCATCTCGAAATAGCTCGAAGCGCGGTCGAACAGCACCAGGCCCTCGCGTCCGACGTCGGCAAGGGTCACTTCGGTCCGACCCACGAAGGGGTGGGTGGGATGAGTCACCAGAGTCAACTCGTCGTCGTAGAGCGGCATTACCTCAATGTCGGGGTGGCGGAGGGCTCGAACGATCGCCACTTCCACCGCCTCGCTCAGGACCAACTCCAGGACTTGCTCTGAGTGGCCGGTCCGGACCGTCAGGTCGACGCGCGGGTGCTCGGCCCTAAAACGCTTCAACACCCTGGGCAGCACGTAGCTGCACACCGAGCCCGTCGCGCCAATCACCAGCTTGCCGGCACGCCCGCTGGCCAGGTCGTCGAGCGCGCCACGCCCGTCGGCCACGGCCAGCAAAACCCGCTCGGCGTGGGGCAGGAACGCGCGACCAGCATCAGTCAGACGCAGGCCTCGTCCGGATCGTGCGAACAGGCGCTGGCCCAGCTCTCGTTCGAGAACGTGAAGCCGCGCGGTCAGCGCCGGTTGGGTGATTCTCAGCGCCTCGGCTGCGCGCGAGGCTGTCCCGCGCCGCGCGACCTCGACCAAGGCCTCGATTTGTCCGAGCAGCAACCTCCGACCCCCATCGACGCAGTTTATGGGCACGCGAGTCAAATCCAATTGGCAATAATAACGCAGGCTAACGCGACCGATCATGGCCCGACCGCGGAACCCTGCGGCTGGATCACCATGTTGGACGCTGGCCAGGGCCGATCATGAAACTCCCATCGGAGGTCCAAGTGCCAGAGCAGTTGACCATTATGGCCGTGCATGCCCATCCTGACGACGAGGCCATCGGCACAGGCGGCATCCTCGCACGCTATGCCGACGAGGGCGTTCGCACCATCCTTGTGACCTGCACCGGCGGGGAGGTCGGCGAGATCGCCGACTCGTCGCTGGCCAGTCCCGAGAACTTGGCCCAGGTGCGGGAGCGCGAGCTCCGGCAGGCCTGCGAGATTCTGGGTCTCAGCCACCTCGAGCTGCTCGGGTATCGCGACTCGGGTATGGCCGGCACGCCGGACAACGAGCATCCGGCAGCGTTCGCGACAGCCGACCTCGAGCAGGCGGCCGGCCGACTGGTGGCGCTGGTGCGCCGTTATCGGCCTCAGGTCCTGGTGACTTATGACGAGAACGGATTCTACGGCCACCCGGACCACATCAAGGCCAATCAAATCACCGTGCGGGCCTATGCGACTGCTGGCGATCCGGCCGCCTATCCGGACCAGGGCCTCGAGCCATGCTCGCCAAGCAAGCTGTACTATCTTGCCATCGCTCGGTCCAGCCTAGCTCGCTTCGGCGAGCGGCTGGCCGCCCACGGCATCGAGCCGCCGCTGCGAGCCCAGGACAGTGAGCAGCCCCCCTTCGGGACACCTGACGAGCTGGTCACTACGCTGGTCGACGTCTCGGCGCAGGTCGACCGCAAGCGCCGCGCGCTCTCAGCGCATGCCACCCAGCTAGGGCCCAACACGTTTTTCAGCCGCATACCGCCGGCCCTATTCGACGAGATGTTTGGCCGGGAATCGTTCCAGCTCGTCGAGGCGCGTATCCCCGTCTCGTTACCCGAAACGGACCTGCTCGCCGGCCTTAGACCGAAGTAGGCGGTAGGCGGCACCGCTGCCAGCCTACTGCCTACTGCCCACTGCCTTCTGCCTACTGTTCTGGCATACTTCCTGCCGCCAGTCAGGTCATGGCGAAGGAGGCTGTGTGATGTTCGGCTTCATCGTGGGGCTGCTCCTGGGATTCTGCGCCAAAATGGCATATGACTTCTTCCAGGAGGAGCGGATTCCCACCGACCTCGGGATGGCGCAAGGTCGCGCCGAGGCCATCATGGACGAGACCCGCCAGATCGTGCGGGAGATCCGAGACGAGCTGCGCTCAGGCGCCGCGGCCGCCCAGGCGAGCCTGGCCGAGAAGGCCGAGCGGCTGCAGAGCGCCGCCGAGGGAACTGCTGGCAGCCAGAGAACGGCCGGCGCCAAGAGCCGCGACGGCTCTCGACGTGGCAGCGCCAACTCCGGTGGCTCGTCGAGCCCGAGGCCAGCGCCAGAGTCCGCCGGCTAGCCCGATCAGCCCGGGCCAGCCCACCCGGGGGCAAGACAAGGGAAGCGATCAGGAAGCCTTGGCCAGTTCGGCGCGGATGACGCCAAGGGCTGAGTCGAGGTCGAACGGCTTCCTAAGAAATGGAACGTCGCGCGGCGCGCCGGGCGGCCGAGGCGCCGCGCTCATCAGCACGAAACGCGGCATCGGGCATGTCCCTGCCTCGCCGGCGCGCTTCACCAGCTCGACGCCGTCCATGCCGGGCAGCATCACATCAGCAAGGACCAGGCGGGGGTTCTTACGCGCCAATTGACGCAGCCCGTCGTACGCGTTGGCGTACCACGCTGTGCGATATCCCTCCTGGCTCAAGACCTCGAGCAGGAGCTCACCGATTTGGCTCTCGTCGTCGACGACGAGGATGTCAAGCTTCTTGCTAGCGATGACGGGCCCCCTTGACCGCATAGGAGGTTGCCGCAAGATACGTGCCAGCCGGGCACGGCATGCCGTGCCCCTACAGCCGGGCGGCGAGTAGCTCCAGCGCGCGGGTCAGCTGCGGATCGTCGCCGCGCTCCAGGTCGGCGATTGTCAGGTCGACCGCTACGTCCGGTTGGACTCCCATCTTGTCCAGTTGTGCTCCTGAGGGCGTCAGTAAGCGCCGAACCGTGAGCTGCACGGCCGACCCATCAGAGAGTTGGCGCGGGACCGCGATCCCAACGCTGCCGGCCGTCGCGGTGCCCACCAGCGGGCCGATCTGGTACTCCTTGATCGCGGCCGCCAGGATCTCGGCTCCCGACGCAGTCTCCTTATCCACCAGAACGACAAGTGGCGTCTTCGGGATTGCCGGCCGCCCGTCGGCGTTGATCGGCTCACGGTTACCATCTCGATCGACGGCCAGGCCGACAGGTCGGTTGTCCATGAAGTTCGCTGCCACACGGGCCACAGCGTTGAGCGCACCGCCGCTGTTGCCGCGCAAGTCGAGCACCCACGCCCGGGCTCCGCGCGCGCGTCCCTGTGTGAGGATCTGCTGGACCATCTCCGGCACATTCTCGCCAAAGCCGCGAACCCGCACGATGCCGACCACGTTGCCGCGCACGGCCCCCTCGACGCGCGGCGGATCAACCGCTGCCCGCGTAATCTGCGTGTCCAAGGCTGGCTGCCCGCCCCGCGATATCGAGACCTTGACTGGCGTTCCCTGCGGCCCACGGATACCCGACACGACCTCGGTGATCGAGCGCCCCTCGGTCGGCTTCCCGTCGACCGCGATGACCCGGTCGCCCGGCTTCAGGCCGGCTCGGGCGGCCGGGCTGTTCTGGAAAACCTCGACGATCGCCGGCGGCTCATCCGGCCGTGGTTTCGACATGCGAACGCCGACCCCGCTGTAGCCGGTCTCGTTCATCCGCTTGAACTCCTCCGGGTCGATAAACAGCGAGTTGTTGTCGCCCAGGCTCTGGAGCATTTGGCGCAGTGCAGCCCAGTCCGGATGGTTGGCCGACGCCCACTCGGGGTGCTTCTGGACGACCGCATCGTAGGCGCGGGCAAAGTTCTGCCAGTCGCGGTCAGGATTGCCGACGGGTGCTGCCGCGAAGTCGAGCGCGGCCGTATCGAGCGGCAGAGCGCCGCCTTTGACCTCGAGATCATGGATAGCCTTGTTGGCCGCCTGGACGAGGGCCACGTGGTCCACTCGGTCGACGTAGCGGTCGAGGATGAAGCGGTACACCAGCCCCAGGTCAGAGGAGCTGAGCGTGCCCTCCATAGCCCCGGGCGTGGCCGAGGTATTGTCGTCCTCGGCCGACTGCTGAGCGGGCTTGCTGGGTGGCTGCTGTTGACGGCTCGATTCGCCGCGCGGGCTTCCGGCGCTGCCGCGCGAGTTGCCACCCAGGAAGCCGCGTGGCGAGCCCGGCGCGCCGCCAGCGCTGGCGCAGGCCTGCCCAAGCAAGCCCAGCACGAGCACGAGCGACAGCAGCGGGCCGCGGCGGGACCAGCGCTTTCCCACGCACCTCTCTCCGAGTCGGCTTCCGGGATTATAGGCCAAACCTGGCACGCGGACGCCCAGACCCTCGGGGGAGGCGACCGCGAGGCATGAAGTGTTCAAGATGACACACAAAAGGCGCGCGCGGTACGCTCTTGCCTGCCATGGCGATCCTGCGCTCGGCGGTCGATCCGCGAAGCGACGAGTTCCAGCAGAACGCCCGGCACAACCGGGCGCTGGTTGACGAGCTTCGCGCTCGCGTGCGGCAGGTCCAGCAGGCTGGCGGCGAGGCCGCGGTGGCGCGCCACCACAAGCGCGGCAAGCTGCTGGCGCGCGAGCGAATCGCGCGGCTGTGCGATCCCGACGCCCCCTTTCTCGAGCTGAGTCCCCTCGCAGCCTGGGACATGTACGACGGCGAGGCGCCGTCGGCCGGGATCGTGACCGGGATCGGGGCTGTCGAGGGCCAGGAGGTGATGATTGTCGCGAACGACGCGACGGTCAAGGGCGGCACGTACTTCCCGCTGACGGTCAAGAAGCACCTCCGCGCCCAGGAGATCGCGGCTCAGAACCGCCTCCCTTGTCTGTACCTGGTCGACTCGGGCGGAGCGTTCCTGCCACTTCAGGCCGACGTCTTCCCAGATCGCGATCATTTCGGGCGCATCTTCCACAACCAGGCCCAGATGTCGGCTCGAGGCATACCGCAGATCGCCGTCGTGATGGGCTCCTGCACGGCCGGCGGGGCCTACGTGCCGGCAATGAGCGACGAGACGGTGATCGTCCGTGGCACGGGAACGATCTTCATCGGCGGCCCGCCACTGGTGAAAGCGGCGACCGGCGAGGAGGTCAGCGCCGAAGAACTGGGCGGCGCCGACGTCCACACGAGGATCTCGGGCGTGGCCGACCACTTCGCCAATGACGACGAGCACTCACTAGCGATCGCCCGCCGAATCGTGGCCAACTTGCATCGCCGCAAGGAGCCGCCCTGGGAAATCCGCCCGGCCTGCCCCCCGCGCTGCGACCCGGACGAGCTGTACGGGATCATCCCGACGGACCTGCGGCGGCAATTCGACGTGGACGGCAGCGAGCTGGACGAGTTCAAGGCGCGCTACGGCACGACTCTGGTCTGCGGTTTCGGCCGCCTGATGGGCTATCCGGTCGGCATCATCGCCAACAACGGGATCCTGTTCTCAGAGAGCGCGCTCAAGGCGGCCCACTTCATCGAGTTGTGCTGCAAACGCCGTATCTCGTTAGTCTTTCTGCAAAACATCACCGGTTTCATGGTCGGCAAGGAGTACGAGAGCCGCGGCCTGGCGCGTGACGGCGCCAAGATGGTGATGGCCGTCGCCAATGCCCAGGTCCCCAAGTTCACGGTCGTCATCGGTGGGTCGTTTGGAGCGGGCAACTACGCCATGTGTGGGCGCGGCTACGGTCCTCGGCAGCTCTGGATGTGGCCCAACAGCCGGATCTCCGTAATGGGTGGCGAGCAGGCCGCGAGCGTGCTCCTGACGGTGAAACTCGACCAGCTGCGCACCCAGGGCGAGACGATGTCGCCCGAAGAGCAGGCCGCCTTCATGGCCCCGACGCTCGAGAAATACGAGGCCGAGGGCAACCCCTATTCCGCCGCCCTCAACGCCCCGATCCCCAGCACCACGTTTGGCATCTTCCGCATGTAGAGCAGCGGCACGACGCTCATCTGCCCGCCTCACCCTGTTTCTCGGAGGGCCTGACGCTGATGGAGCAGTCCGTCCTATCCAAGGGCGGAGTGGTTATTCGCCTCACAGATGAGCGCTGGACCCACGTCACCGAAGAGCATTCTGAGCTGGCAGGATTGCGGCTTGATGTACTCGAGACCATCTCAGAACCCGATCACATTGTTGCCGGCGCCGCCGGAGAGCTTCTTGGCATCCGCGAAATTGAACCGACCAAATGGCTCGTCGTCGTGTATCGTGAATTGGATGCGGATGGCTTCGTCATGACGGCATTCGCCACTCGAAGAGGGCGGTGGTTCTCGAGGAGGAGGCAGCTGTGGCCATAACCAACGTCGGGGAATACTTGAAACTCGTGCCTATGGTCAGGGCCACTCCGCAGGGTTATCTGTGGTCCTCTTATGACGCCGAGGCTGACACGCTGTACATCAACTTCAAGCGGCCCAGCCACGCGACCGACAGCGAGGTCACCGACGACGACGTGATCATTCGATACGAGGGCGAGGACGTTGTGGGGTTGACCATCCTCCACGCAAGCCAGCGGTGACCACCAGATACGGGCTCGTCCGGGTGCCAGTAGCCTCGCCGGCCTACCCCGAGGGCCTGCGCCGATATCTTGGCCCTCGCGCACCGGTGGCTCTCACGACGCTTGGCAGCGTGGACGTCCTTCGGCAGCGGATGGTGGCGCTGGTGTGTTCGGTCAGGTGTCCTGGCAGTGTGGTCACGCAGACCTATGAGCTGGTCCGGGCCCTGCGTGACGCCGGGGTCACGCTGATCGGCGGCTTTCACTCCCCCATGGAGCGAGAATGCCTCGACCTGCTTCTGCGAGGGGGCCAACCCGTGATCGTGTGTCCGGCTCGCAGCATCGAACGGATCCGACCGCCGGCCGACTGGAAGGCACCCCTCGCGAATGGGCGCCTTTTGGTGCTCTCGCCGTTCGAGGCCGGCCGGCGGCGGGCGAGCGCCGACCTGGCTCAGTCCCGCAACGAGCTGGTCGCCGCGCTCGCCGACGAGGTCCTGATCGCCTATGCGGAGCCCGGCGGTAAGACCGAAGCGCTCGCCCGAACCGTGCTCGGATGGGGGAAGCCGGTCCTGACTCCAGACAGCAGCTACAACACGGCCCTGATCGCCCTCGGCGCCGCGGCGATCGGTGCTGACCAGATCGCTCGACGATGGCCCGATCAGGAGCCCGCAGCCGCCGCGCGACCACTTCTAGCCGAGCGATGACAACGCGCCCAGCGTCCGCCTCCACGGCCGCCCACGCTCTCGATTCGGTGCTCTATGGCGACATGTTCGGAAGCGTCGAAATGCGAGCCGTCTTCACCGACGAGGCGCTCGTCCGGCGCTGGCTGGAGGTGGAGGCCGCGCTCGCAAGAGCGCAGGCGAGCGTCGGGCTGATTCCGGACGTCAAACGAATCGCCGCCCTTCTGCGCGCGCAGGCGATCGCGATCCGGGCTGAGGTCGAGGGCCTCGGCGACGAGCTTTGCAGCTCGCGGCCCGCCGAGGACGAGTGGTGCGTCAACGAAGTGCTCGGCCACATCG
>WNGA01008838.1_pt1 | contig 23885 bp, 26 predicted proteins | sample 5400061 | NCBI WGS metagenome assembly WNGA01 (sample SAMN13153366, study PRJNA577476) | soil metagenome | isolation source: 100 cm soil or saprolite under grassland replicate 2 | place: USA:California | collected 2016-06-15
GCCTGGTTCGTGTACCTCTCCGGGCGGATCGACTGGCAGGCCCTGCGGGTTCGGTTAGGTGGGACCAAGAGGACGCTCCAACGCGGGCTCTACCTGAACGACGTCTACGGGGGAGTCGTGGTCGGGCCCGCCAAGCTCGGTGCGGCCTTCCTCGCCTACGTTCTGGACAAGCGGATCGTGGACGGGGCCGCGAACGGGATCGGCCGGCTGTTCGCCACGGCGGCCGGGACGGGAAGAAAGGTCCAGACCGGCTTCGTCCGGAACTACGCGTTGGCCTTTCTCCTCGGAGCGGTGGCCATCCTGCTGTATCTGGCGGTGAGGTTCTAGATGGCGCACATCTTGGGTGTCGCCGCTTCGCCCTTCACGTCCGATCAGAGCAGCTTTCCATGGCTGACCGTCGTGACCTTCGCTCCGCTGGCCGGCGCCGTGATCGCGACCCTCTTTCCGTCTCGGGCACTCGGCCTCCATCGCTTGTGGGCATTGGGGGTCACCCTGGCCACCTTCGGGCTCTCGCTGGCCATGCTGACCGCCTACCACGCGGGAGCCGGTTTCCAATTGGTGGAGAGAGCGGTCTGGGTGAGGTCGCTGAACTTCAATTACATCCTCGGCGTGGACGGCATCAGCCTGTTCATGGTCCTACTGACGACCTTCCTGATGCCGGCGGCCGTGCTCGTCTCCTGGCGGATCGAACAGCAGGCCAAGTACTACATGATCGCCTTCCTCATCCTGGAGACGGCCATGATCGGCTCGTTCGTGGCTCTGGACCTGCTGCTGTTCTTCCTTTTCTTCGAGGCGCTGCTGTTCCCCATGTATCTGATCATCGGGGGGTGGGGGAGCGAGCGACGGGTCTATGCCGCGGTGAAGTTCTTCCTGTTCACGATGGCGGGATCGGCGTTCCTCCTGGTGTCGATCCTGTTCCTGTACTTCCGCGCTGGGTCCGATCTCGGCCGTACCACGTTCGACTACACGCAGCTGCAGCACCTCGTCCTCCCGGTGAACACGGCTCGATGGTTGTTCATGGGGTTCTTCGTGGCCTTCGCGGTCAAGGTTCCCCTGTTCCCCTTGCATACGTGGTTGCCGGACGCACATACCGAGGCCCCGACGGCGGGCTCGCTGATCCTGGCGGCCGTCCTGCTGAAGATCGGGGCCTACGGCCTGATCCGATTCAACCTTGGGCTGTTCCCCGAGGCGTCTCACTACTTCAGGACCTTCGTGATGGTGCTGGCGGTCATCGGCATCGTGTACGGAGCGGCGGTCGCCCTGATCCAGACCGACGTCAAGCGCCTGGTTGCGTACTCCAGCGTCTCCCACCTGGGATTTGTCGTGCTGGGAACGTTCGCCTTCACGCTGCAGGGAATGAGCGGTGGTGTGCTCCAGATGGTGAACCACGGGCTGTCGACCGGCGCGCTGTTCCTCCTGGTGGGGATGCTGTACGACCGAACCCACACCCGAGACCTCGGGCGGATGGGAGGGCTGGGCGCAACCATGCCGGCGCTGGCCGGGGTGTTCCTGTTCGTTGCCCTCTCATCTGTTGGCCTGCCCGGCCTGAACGGGTTTGTCGGCGAATTCCTCATCCTGCTCGGGACGTTCGTCGTGAGCAAGCCCTTCGCGGTGGGCGCGGTGGTGGCCGTGGTGCTGGCCGCGATCTACCTGCTGTGGGCGTACCAGCGAATGATGCACGGCCCCGTTGCCAACGAAGAGCACCGTCTGTTGCCCGACCTGTCCAAGCGGGAGTACGCCATCCTGGTGCCGATCATGGCGGCCATCCTGTTCGTGGGCGTGTTCCCTCAGCCGCTCCTCGACAAGATCGAGCCTGCTGCGAAGAAGGCCACGACCTGTGTGATCCTCACGAACCGGACTATCCGAGTCGGCAAAGGGGTCGAGCTTTCCTCCTTCTGCTCGGAGCCCGTCGAAGCGGCTCCTGTCGGTGACATCGCTGGGAGTCCGTGACGTGCTGAGCGTTGTGGGACAGGCGCTGGTTGCTCAAGGGATCTCGCCGCACGTGCCGCTGGTCTTCCAGCCGGTGGTCCCGGAATTCATCCTCACAGGGACGGCGATCGTGATCCTGCTCTGGGATGCCATCCGACAGGCAGAGGACCAGGCTCCTCTGGCCCTCGCCGCGCTGGCAGGCATTGCCGCGGCCGCCGCGTACACCGTCTGGCTGTGGTTCTGGGTGGGAAAGCCCGGTCACCCGGCGAGCGTGCTCGGTGGAATGGTGGCTGCCGACAAGTTCGCGCTGTTCATCCGGTTCGTGCTCCTCGGGGTCGCCGCCATCGGCGTGACTCTTGCCTATCATTATCTCGATCGCGCCCGTGAGGCCCGTGGCGAGTACTATCCGCTGCTACTGTTCGCCACGGCCGGCATGACGCTGATCGGGGCGGCGGACGACCTCATCCTGGTGTTCCTGGCCCTGGAGATCCTGTCGCTCTCGCTGTACCTGATGACGGGCTTCTCCTTCCGGCGCCTGGCCTCGGCCGAGGCATCCATGAAGTACTTCCTGCTCGGGGCGTTCTCGTCCGCGTTCTTCCTCTACGGCGTCGCCCTCGCCTACGGAGCCACCGGCACGACCAACCTCTCGGGGATCGCCGGGAAGCTGTCCGGGCAAGCGGGCGGCGTCGCCCTCGCCCTCGGCGCGGCCGGGCTCCTGGCCACCGGGTTCGGGTTCAAGGTGGCCGCGGTGCCGTTCCACATGTGGACTCCCGACGCCTATCAGGGCGCCCCCACGTGCGTCACCGCCTTCATGTCCGCGGGAACCAAGGTAGCGGCGTTCGCGGCCTTCCTTCGCGTGTTCAACACGGCGTTCAGTCCGCTGATCTGGGACTGGCGGCCCTTCGTGTGGGGGGTGGCAGCGGTGACGATGCTGGTGGGAAGCATCCTGGCCATCGCCCAGACGGATGTGAAGCGGATGCTCGCCTACTCCTCCATCGCCCACGCGGGATTCATCCTGGTGGGTATCACCGCGGCGAACAGGGGGATCGAAGGAGCGATGTTCTATCTCGTTGCGTACGCGACGATGATCCTGGGGGCGTTCGCTGTGGTCATGCTGGTGTCGGTGCGCGGCGAGCAGAATGTCTCGTTGTCCTCCTACGCGGGGCTGGCCAGACGAAGCCCGTTCCTCGCCGTGGCCATGGCGCTGTTCCTCCTCTCGCTGGCGGGGATTCCGCCCACCGCCGGATTCATCGCCAAGGTGGCGGTCTTCAGCGCGGCGGTCCAGGCCGGGTACTGGCCGCTCGTGCTGATCGCAGTGATCGCCTCGGTGATCGCGGCCTTCTTCTACATCCGGGTCATCGTCCTGATGTACATGCAGGATCCCGCGGGGTCGGTGGAGCTGGAGCGAACCCCGGTGGCCCAGGTAGCAGTAGCGGTCCCCGCCGCCCTGACCCTTCTGTTCGGCGTACTGCCCGGCCTTCTCTTCGGATTCCTGAAGTCGGCTTCGGTGATCAAGTTCTGATGGCCGTCTCGTCCCGGGGGCCTGCCGCTTCGCTACTTGAGGCCCCCGAGCCCCCGCACTCGTGGCTGCGATCTACCGACCCAGGTAGCATCGACCCCATGTCCAGTAAAGAGCCACGGTGACCAGGGCCGAGACCAGCGGCCTGGAGGTTCCGGATCCCACCCTGGAGGGCCAGATCCGGGCCGGGCTGAACGACGTCGAGGCCATGCTGGAGAAAGCCGTCCGCTCCGACACGGACATCGTGACCGAGACCGCTTCTTACCTCGTGGCGGCCGGGGGCAAGCGGTTCCGTCCGATGCTCGTCCTGCTGTCCGGACACTTCGGCGACTTCGCCGACCCTCGCCTGGTCCAGGGAGCTACGGCCATCGAGGTGACCCACCTGGCCACGCTCTACCACGACGATGTCATCGACGAGGCGGACACCCGCAGGGGTAGGCCCTCGGTGAACGCACGGTGGGGGAACAACGTGGCCATCCTCACCGGAGACTTTCTCTTCGCCAGGGCATCGGAGATCTCCTCCGAGCTCGGCACGGAGGTGACTCGGCTCCTGGCTCGAACGATCGCCACCGTCTGCGACGGGCAGATTCGCGAAGTGGAGTCCTGGGGCCGGATCGACCAGAGCGAGGACGACTACCTGGAGGTCATCAGGCGCAAGACCGCCGCGCTGATCGCCACCTCCTGCCGGCTGGGGGGGATGCTCTCGGACACTTCGGCCGAGAGCATCGAGGTCCTGGAAGACTTCGGGCTGGCCCTTGGTCTTGCCTTTCAGCTCTCCGACGACATCATGGACGTGATCGCCACTGCGGAGGAACTGCACAAGGAACCGGGCCAGGACATGAAGCTCGGGGTGTATACGCTGCCCGTCTTGTACGCGCTGCAGGACGGTCGGGCCGGCCGCGAGTTGGCTGCCTTGCTGTCTGACGGCCCACCTTCAGGGGACCGGCTCGCCCGTGCGCTGGAGATCGTACGGGCCGACGGCTCGCTGGCCCGTGCACGAGTGGCAGTCTCGCGAAGCGTCTGGCGGGCCCGGAAGCTGGCCACAGCCCTTGCTCCCCGGCCGGCCCGGGATGCTCTGGTCCACATCGCGGAGTTCCTGGCCGTGCGCTGCGGCGCAGCGAACTGACGGGTGGGGCTGATGGGATCAGTTGGAAACCCGGGTGGGACTACGATGGTTCGTCGGAGTGGTGGGCCGATGACGGGTCCGTACTCTGGAAGGCCCGGTTGATCGCGAACAGTATCGCCTGCGTCCTGGTCTGAAGGCCAAGCTTGGACAGCATGTCCTCGATGTACTTGGCGACGGCCCGCTCGGGCATGGACAGCTGGTCCCCGATCTCCTTGTCCGTCAGGCCGTCGGCGACCATGTTGAGGAGTCGTCGTTCCTGAGGCGAGAGTGCGGCGAATCTGTCGGGCGGCACCTCCGGTTGGAGTGGTGGCTCCTCCGGGGCGCCTGCTTCGGGATCCGGTCGTTCCTGCTCCTTGGCTTCGGTCATGGAACTCGAGCCCCCGCTCGCCCCGCGAACCATGAGCACGAAATGAAAGGGATCGTGGCGCCTCAGGCGCCACGATCCCTCCTATCTCGGCCCGGGCCCCCGAGATGCTTTCACGGTCTATTACCTTGGCCAGGGGAAACCAGCCATCCCCGCCGCCGCTGCCGCAGCCACGGCGAGCAGAGACAAGGCCGTCATCCACGCCCGCTTCATGAGGAGACCCTCCCTTTTCTTCAGCGCCGTTCCCTCCTCGTGGGGCGATGGTACTGCCGAGCTTAACTATGAGTCAAGGTTGCTTGTTAAGTCCTTCGCACCCACCGTAGAATCCGTGGTGCATGGAACTGGCTGCCCGGATTCGTGATCTGCGAGTTCAGGCCGGACTCACCAAGACGGCCCTCGCCCGGCCGCGGTACACCGTGAGCTACGTCAGCCAGATCGAGTCCGGCCGTCGCACCCCTTCCACGGAGGCCCTGGAGTTCTTCGCCGGCCAGCTGGGGGTGAGTTCCCACTTCCTGGCCACGGGAATCCCGGAGGACATCGAGGAGCAGCTTCGGTACCGGCTCGAGGAAGCCAGGACGGCGATCCGGGAGGGCCGAAGTGCCGACGCCCAGGGGCTGGCGGCCTCCGCGGCGGCCCAAGCCGAGGAGTACGGCCTCTCGAGCCTGTCCCACCAGGGGAAGCTGGTCTCGGCAGAGGCACTGGCCCAGCAGGGCAGATTCCCGGAGGCCATCGACGCCTACGAAGAGGTCCTGGAGCTCGATCTGCCCGAGCGGGATCGAGCCCTCGCGGTCGCCGGTCTGGCGAAGGTCTATCGGACGGTGGGCGACCTGGCCTACGCGGCCCAGATCGTCGAGTCATTCCTCGACCGAAGCAACCGCGGGCCACTCGATCCGTCCCTCACCGCCGAACTCCAGTCGGTCCTGGTTTCGATCTACTTCGAGCGGGGAGACGTCACCCGCGCAGAGCGGGCCGCCCGCAGAGCCCTCGCCGCCGCGTCGCACGGGGGCTCGCTAGAGCTACGGGCCAAGGCGTACTGGTACGCCAGCCGTGTCCTGGCCGAAAATCGCAGGTGGAGCGAGGCCCTCGACTATGCCACCAGGGCCACCGTCCTCATGGAGGAGCTGGAAGACCGGCACAACCTGGCCCGTCTGCACAACGCATACGCGTTCATCTGCCTCGAGGTCGAGCCCCCTCGCCTCGACGACGCCAAAGAACACCTGGACCGGGCGGAGGCCCTGCTGCCGGTGGAGATCGCCCCCAGCGAAGTGGCCTACATCCACGAGGAGCGAGGCCGGATCGCCATGCTGCTGGGACAGGCAGAGGAGGCCTTGCGGTGGGCCGAGCGCGGGCTCGCCGAAGCCCGCGCCGATGAGCTCGAGACGGCCCGATGTCTCTACCTGAAGGGCCGGGCGTTGTCGGTTCTGGATCGCCGCGGCGAGGCACGGGTGGCCCTGGAGGGGGCCGCCTCGGCATTCGCCTCGCAGGGCGCTCGCCAGCAGGAGGCCTCGTGCTGGAGAGAGCTCGCGGAGATCGACATCGCGGACGGCGACCTGGCCTCGGCGGTGAAGGCCTTCCGGGAAGGGCTCGAGGCCCTGGACCAGAGCCGAACCCGGGCCTGACGCCGTACCTCTCCGCCATCGCTACGGTGAGCAGGCAGGACCCTGCGTCCACCCCGGCTTGCTAGAATCCGGCTTGAGAAAACGTTCACAAGCTCGGCATTCGGGCGGGGAGTGCGTGGAGAGCTACTTCCAGTCGTACGGGATAGTCGTCGCCCTGCTGATCGCGGGGCTGGGGCTGGTGGCAACGGCGTTCGCTGCGGCCCGTCTGGTCGCTCCCCGGCGCCAACTGGCGGACAAGCTCACCACCTATGAGTGCGGGATCGACCCAGTGGGGGAAGGTTGGTCGCAGAGCCAGATCCGCTACTACATCTACGCCTTCCTGTTCGTGATCTTCGACGTGGAGAGCGTGTTCTTGTTCCCCTGGGCCACCATCTTCGAGCGCCTGGGCTACCAGGCAGTCGTGGAGATGGCCATCTTCGTGTTCATCCTGGCCCTGGGGCTGTTGTACGCGTACCGAAAGAAGGTGCTCCAGTGGGCGTGACAACTTCCCGAGAGAGGCTTTCGCCGTGAGCATTCTTGACGAGGTGGAGATGCCCCAACCGGTCAAGTTCATATTGAACTGGGGCCGCAAGTACTCGTTGTGGGTGATGAACTTCGGGCTGGCGTGCTGCGCCATCGAGCTCATCGCCACGTCAACTTCCAAGCACGACTTCATGCGCCTGGGAGTGATCCCGATCGCTCACGGCCCCCGACAAGCCGACCTGATGGTGGTGGCGGGCACACTCACCGACAAGATGGCCCCCGCTCTGAAGCGCGTGTACGAGCAGATGCCCGACCCGAAATACGTCATCTCGTTCGGGTCCTGCTCGAACTGCGGAGGTCCGTACTGGGACTCCTACTCGGTGACCAAGGGAGTGGACCAGATCGTCCCCGTGGACGTGTACGTGCCCGGATGCCCCCCGCGGCCCGAGGCCCTGCTCCACGGGATCATCCGGCTGCAGGAGAAGATCCAGAAGGAAGACATCCGGGAGAAGTGGAGTGGCAAGCTCACGCAAGCCCCTCTCACCAGCTGACATCACCGAGCGCCTTCGGGCCCAGTTCGGAGACGACATCCTCTCCTTTGAGGAGGTGCAAGGGCACCCCGTGGCGACCGTGGCTCCATCTCGCTACGCGGAGGTCGCCTCGTTCCTCAGGGACGAACCCGAGCTCGACTTCGACTTCTTCGACTTCCTGGCCGCCGTCGACTACCGGCCCAAGGACAGAGGGTTCGAGGTGATCACGCACCTGTACTCCACCCGCCTGAACCACCACGTCCGGCTGAGGGTGGAGTGCGACGCGGAGGATCCTCGCTGTCCCACGATCTCTCACATCTGGCCGGGTGCGAACTGGTTCGAGCGGGAGGCATGGGAGCTGTTCGGCATCACGTTCGAAGGACATCCCCACCTGGTCAAGCTGGTCTTGCCAGAGCAGTTCGTGGGACATCCCCTTCGCAAGGACTTCGCCCTGATGACCAGGGAAGCCAAGCCGTGGCCGGGCGCGGTGGAAGGCGAGGAAATAGAGGAATGAGGCTGCTGCTCCTGGTCCCCGGGCAGAGCTTCGTCAACAGCCTCGTTCACAACTTCTGGGGGGCCCTCGTGATCAAGCTGGTCTTGGTCATGGGATTCGTGCTGGTGGCGCCGATCGTGGTGATCTACGCCGAGCTGAAGATCATGGCCCACATGCAGCATCGGCACCCTCGCCCCAGCCGTTGTGCTCGTTCCGTACATCGCGCTGTTCGTGGTCCTCCCTTTCAGTAACACGCTGTTCGCTGAGAACCTCGACATCGGGATCTTCTACGTGCTGGCCATCACGGCGGTGTCGGTCATCGGAGTGCTGATGGCGGGGTGGGCCAGCGCGAACAAGTTCTCGCTGATCGGGGCGCTGCGGGCGGCAGCCCAGCTGATCGCTTACGAGCTCCCGATGATCCTGGCCGCCGTTGCCGTGGTGATGCAGGCCGGAGGTTTGGTACGGAATCCCTTGTCGCTGGTTGGCATCACCGAGGCCCAGCAGCACTACTGGTTCGTGCTGACCCAGCCGGTCATGTTCCTGATCTTCCTGGTCGCCTCGCTCGCAGAGCTCACTCGGACTCCGTTCGATATGCCGATCGCCGAGTCCGAGATCATCTTCGGGGCCTACACCGAGTACACGGGCATGAAGTTCGGGCTGCTGATGCTCTCGGAGTACGCAGGGATCCTGGCGTTCTCGGGGATCGCCACGGTCTTGTTCCTCGGCGGGTACCAGCCGTTCCCGGGCCTGGGCTTCATTCCCGGCCCTTTCTGGATGATCGGCAAGCTGGGCCTGCTCGCGTTCCTCATCATCTGGCTTCGTGTAACGTACCCGCGTTTGCGTGAGGACCAGCTGCAGCGATTCTCTTGGGTGGTGCTCATCCCGATCGCGCTGGCGGACATCCTGGTCACGGGCGCGGTCAAGGTGCTGGTGAAGTAGATGTCCATCGGACTCGAGCAGGAAGTCGGGACCGGCGTGGGACGAACCGCGCCGAAGCGGCGACGCCTTCCGGGCGCCGGCCTCCTCAAGGGCCTGGGCGTGACGCTCAAGCACATGCTGCAACGCTCCATAACCCAGGAGTACCCGGACGAGAAGCCGAACCTCCCCCCCCGGACCCGGGGCGTGATCGCCCTCAAAGAAGCGAACTGCACGGTCTGCTACAAGTGCTCACGCGAGTGTCCGGACTGGTGCATCTACATCGACGCCCACAAGGAGACGCATCCCCCCGCCTCTGGCGGGCGGGCTCGATCGGTGAAAGTGCTCGACCGGTTCGCCATCGACTATGCCCTCTGCATGTACTGCGGCATCTGCGTCGAGGTGTGCCCGTTCGACGCGCTGTTCTGGGCACCGGACTTCGAGTATGCCGAGTACGACATCCTCGACATGACCCACGAGAAAGAACGCCTGGAGGAGTGGACGTATCGCGTCCTGCCTCCGCCTCCTCTGGAGGTAGGGGCCGAGCCAATGCCCACCCCCGAGGAGGTCCCGATCCAGACGGGCGGCGGAGAGGCGGTCGCCGCGCGCCCACCGTCGGCAGGCGAGACCCCGGCGCCCGGGGCGCAGCCGCCGGCGGAGATGGCGCCTCCCCGGGCTGAGCCGGAGACGCCCGCCTCGCCCCAGCGTCCGGGCACAGCCACGGCCGAGGCCCCTTCGGCCACTGCCGAGGCCCCCGCACCTGTCCAGGAGCCGGTCGCGGCCACGCCTCCCCGACCGGCGGCCGAACGGCACGAAGTGGAACCCGACCAGGAAACCCTGGACCGTGTGCTTGCGGAGGAGCTGGCCAAGGGAACCGACCGCCGCGTCGCGGAGGGTCGGGCTCGGGCCGCCGCGATCCGGGCCGCACGGAAGAAACAGGGGGGATAGCCCAGCCGTGAGCGCCCAGGAGATCGCCTTCGTCGTGCTGGCCGTGGTGGGCGGGATCGCCGCGCTGCGCCTGGTGACCAGCCGGAACGTCGTGCACGCCGCCCTGTACCTGGTGGTGACCCTGGCCGTGGTCGGGGGGACCTATCTGTTGGTGGCCGCGGAGTTCTTGGCCTGGGTGCAGGTGCTGATCTACGTGGGCGCCATCGTGGTCCTGTTGCTGTTCAGCCTGATGCTCACGAAGGCCCCCATAGGAAGTGAGACGCTCGACAACCAGCAGCGCGGGTGGGCCGCCCTCGTCGGGGCGGGGGTGCTGGCCGGCCTGGCCTTCCTGGTCCAGGACTCCTTCGCCGGGAAGAGGATCACCCTCCAGCCGACCCGAACCGCCCAGGTAGGGACGGCGATCTTCCGGGACTTCGTCCTTCCTTTCGAGGTGGTCTCGGTGCTCTTGCTGGCTGCGCTGATCGGGGCGGTCGTGATCGCCCGCAAGGAAGAGGCGCCCGAGGCAGGGCCCGAGCGCAGGGTGCCGCTGATCGGCAGAAGGGAGCGAGTGCACCGATGACCGGCCTTCTGGCGGCCACAGTGCGGCTCCCCTTCCTGCTGTTCTTCGGGGCCTTCCTGTTCTCATGCGGCGTGTACGGGGTCCTGGCCAGGCGCAATGCCGTCCTCGTCCTGATGTCGATCGAGCTCATGCTGAACGCGGTGAACGTCAACCTGGTGGCATTCTCCGCGTATCTCCAGCAGCTCACCGGCCAGGTGTTCGCCCTGTTCGTCATCACAGTGGCCGCGGCGGAGATTGGGATCGGCCTGGCCATCGTGATCCTGATCTACCGCAACCGCGAAACGATCAATGTGGACGAGATCAGTCTGCTGAAGTGGTGACGATGCCTGGCGAGGGGGAGCGCCGGTGATCCACTATGCCTGGCTGATCCCGTCCCTTCCCGCGGTGTCGTTCTTCCTCATCGTGTTCTTCGGCAAGAAGATGCCCAGGCGGGGCCCGGAGATCGGCGTCGCCGCCGTGTTCGTGAGCTTCGTGATCTCGCTGATCGTCCTGTGGCACTTCGTGACCGGTGGGAAGCCCGTCACCAGCTCGCTGCACTTCCTCGACGCCGGTAGCTTCTTCAAGGTCGAGGTCGGTCAGAACGTGGATGGCCTGGCCGCGGTGATGTTCGTGGTTGTGACCCTCGTGTCCCTGCTGGTGCAGATCTACTCCACGGCGTACATGGAGGGGGATCGACGCTACACGTGGTACTTCGCGGCCCTGTCCTTGTTCACGGCCTCCATGTTGAACCTGGTCATCGCGGACAACCTGTTCCAGTTGCTGGTGGGCTGGGAGCTCGTCGGCATCTGCTCCTACCTGCTGATCGGGCACTGGTGGGAGGAGAAGGAGAACTCCGACGCCGCCATCAAGGCCTTCATCACCACCAAGATCGGCGACGTCCCTTTCATGTTCGGGATCTTCGTGCTCACCATCGCCGCGGGGACGGCGAACATCCCGGAGATCACCCATCTCGCAGAGACCCATCAGATCGCCACCGGGACGCTCACGGTCGCCGCTCTGCTTCTGTTCGGGGGGGCCATCGGAAAGTCCGCCCAGTTCCCTCTCCACGTGTGGCTGCCCGACGCCATGGCCGGTCCCACCCCGGTCTCCGCGCTGATCCACGCCGCCACCATGGTGGCCGCCGGTGTCTACCTCGTGGGCCGGATGTTCGCGGTGTTCGCCGCGTCCGGGCACGCCCTCGCCTTCGTGGGGACGATCGGTTCGATCACCATGTTGATCGCGGCGCTCCTGGCGATGGTCCAGGACGACATCAAACGCGTCCTGGCCTATTCAACGGTGTCGCAGCTCGCCTACATGGTGGCCGCGCTCGGCCTCGGCGAGGAGGGGTACACGCCGGGCTTGTTCCATCTGTTCACCCACGCTTTCTTCAAGGCCCTGCTGTTCCTCGGGGCCGGGTCGGTCATCCACGCAGTCCACTCGAACAACATGAGCGAGATGGGGGGATTGAGGAAGTTCATGCCGGTCACGTTCTGGACCTTCGTCATCGGTTCGGCCGCTTTGTCGGGGATCCCGCCGCTGGCCGGGTTCTGGTCGAAGGACGAGATCATCACGGAGGCGTTCAAGACCGGCCATTACCCGATCTTCGTGGCCGCTCTGGTGACGGCGATCCTCACCGCCTTCTATATGACCCGGGCCATCCTGCTGACCTTCTTCGGCGAATACCGAGGGACGGCCCACCCGCACGAGTCGCCGTCGACGATGACGGTACCCCTGGTGATCCTGGCCGCGCTCTCCGTGATCGCGGGGTTCCTGGGCCCAACGGGCACCTTCTTCGATTGGGTCCGCTTCGGTACCGCCGTTCACAAGCCTCCCGACTACGGGTTCGCAGCGGTCTCCATCCTCGGCGCCCTCGCCGGGATCGCCGTCGGATACCGCCTGTATGCGCGGTGGCGCGAACGCGACCCCCTCCGCCGACTCGGTCCCGGCTACGCGCTGCTGGAGCGGAAGTACTACCTCGATGACCTGTACCTGAGGGGCATCGTCCGGCCGGTCCAGTACCGCCTCGCGTCCGGCGTGTACTGGACGAACCAGAGGATCCTCGACGGGCTCGTCAATGGGGCGGCGTGGGTGGTCCGAAAGGTCGGTCTGGGGGTCGACACGGTGGACCGCAGGGCCGTGGACGGGGCCGTCAACGGGGTTGCGTTCAGCACCTGGCGGTCGGGCGGGCTCCTGAAGTACATCCAGTCCGGGAACGTCCAGCGGTATGCGATCGCTCTGTTCGGCGGGGTCATGCTCCTTGCGATAGGCATCACGGTCTTCAGATAGAGGGAGAGGGAATGAGCGGCTGGGAGAAGTGGGCGGTCACCCTCGCGGTGTTCCTACCGACCGTCGGCGCCCTGGTCATCGCGGCCATCCCCGGAACGATGGACCGGCTGATCCGAGCGCTGGGCATCCTCTTCTCCGGTGCCGCGCTGGTCGTCGGCATCATCATGCTGTTCGGTTTCAACTACGGCGCCCACGATGGCCTGCAGTTCGAGCAGAACGTCTCCTGGATCTCCACGATCAGCGCCCGCTACCACGTGGGCATGGATGGGATCAGCCTCCCGCTCTTCGAGCTGACTCTGCTGTTGTCGTTCCTCTGCGCCGTGTACACGTGGCGGATCCTGCCGCCCCCCGGCAGGCCCAAGGCGTTCCTCGCCCTGGTGCTTCTCCTCGAGACCGGGATGGCGGGCACGTTCATCGCCTTCGACCTCGTCCTGTTCTTCATCTTCTGGGAGCTCGTGCTGGTCCCCATGTACTTCCTGATCGGCATCTGGGGATCGGCCAACCGGGAGTACGCGGCCATCAAGTTCTTCCTGTACACGCTGTTCGGGAGCGTGTTCATGCTGCTGGGCTTCCTTGCCATGTTCTTCAAGTCGCAGCCGCACACCTTCGACATCGTCCAGCTCCAGCAATTCGCGACCACAGCCGGGTTCACCAAGAACCTCCAGTTGGTGATCTTCGCCGGCGTGTTCCTCGGGTTCGCCATCAAGGTGCCGATGTGGCCGTTCCACACGTGGCTCCCCGACGCCCATACCGAGGCGCCGACCGTGGGCTCGGTCCTCCTCGCGGGGATCCTGCTGAAGATGGGGACGTACGGGTTCATCAGGATCGCCCTGCCGATCCTGCCGGACGCGGCGAGGGTGTGGGCGCCGATCATCGCGATCCTGGCAGTCATCGCCATCGTGTACGCGTCCCTGGCGTGCCTGGCCCAGAAGGACCTGAAACGGCTGATCGCCTTCTCGTCGGTGGGGCACATGGGCTTCGTGATGCTGGGGATCGCCACGCTCACGACCGTGGGGATCAATGCCGCACTGTTCGGCATGGTGGCCCATGGCCTCATCACCGGGATGCTCTTCTTCGAGGTGGGGTCGATCTACGACCGCTATCACACCCGCCTCATCGCCGATATCGGGGGCGGCATGCTGCAGAAGGTCCCGATGCTGGCCGGCATCTTCGCCTTCACCGCCATCGCCTCGTTGGGGCTGCCCGGATTGGCCGGCTTCTGGGGTGAGGTCGCTGCCCTGCTGTCCTCGTACAGTCCAGCCCAGATCCTGTCCGGCCACCTCACCCTGTTCCGGACGCTCATGGTGTTCGGTGGGATCGGCACGATCCTCACCGCCGGCTATTTCCTGTGGACGCTCCAGCGGGTGAATCTGGGGACGCTGCCCGATGCGTGGAGGGAGCGCGCCCTGCCCGACGTCACCTCGATCGAGCTGGTGGCCTGGGCTCCGTTGCTGGCCGGGATCCTGGTCCTCGGGCTCTTCCCGGGACTGGTGTTCGGGGTCACGAACGATGCGGTGACGGCCCTGGTGAAGATCTTCGGCGGATGAGCCCGCGCCGATGAACCACGTCTCGTTGCTCGGGTTGGCGAAAGCGACGTTGAACCCCACCATCGATTACCACGCCATCGCCCCCGAGCTCGTGCTGGCCGGGACGATCTTCGTGGTGCTGCTGTTCGATCTGTTCCTGCCTCGGGATCGGAAGTGGTGGGCCATGCCGATCAGCTTCCTCGGCGTGGCCGGCGCCCTCGCCGCCACCCTCACCCTCATCGGGACACGGCGATCCACATTCGGCGGGTCCTACGTGGTCGACAACTTCGCCGTGCTGTTCAAGGTGTTCTTCACGGTGGTGGCGATGGTGATCCTGGCCCTGTCCCTGCGGTATTTCCGGGAGGGCCGCTACTACCAGGGCGAGTACTACGTGCTCCTGCTCTCGTCCTTCCTCGGCATGCTCACCATGCCGTCCTCCAGGGACCTGTTGATGCTGTTCATCTCCCTGGAGCTGGTGTCGGCGCCGGGGTTCCTCCTTGCCGGATTCCGGAAGACCGACCCTCGGTCGAACGAGGCCGCCCTCAAGTTCTTCCTGATCAGCGTGCTCTCGACCGCGGTGATGCTGTACGGGATGAGCTTGGTCTACGGCGTGACCGGGACGTTGCGACTGGAGGGGATCGCCGCCAAGCTTGCCCAGCCGGCCGGAGAGACGAACCTTGCGCTGGCGGCCATCCTGTTCGTGGTCACCGGGTTTGCCTTCAAGGTCTCCGCGTTCCCCTTCCAATTCTGGGCCCCCGACACGTACGAAGGGGCTCCGGTGCCGGTGGCGGCGTTCCTCTCGGTCGCCTCGAAGGCGGCCGGTTTTGCCGGACTGCTCCAGATCATGTTCGTGGCGTTCCTGCCCAGGGCGGACTTCTGGGCGCCGATCTTCGCTGTGCTCTCGTTGTTCACCATGACCATCGGGAATCTGGTGGCGCTGCAGCAACGGCAGGTGGTGAGGCTTCTCGCGTATTCGTCCATCGCCCAGGCCGGCTACATGCTCCTGCCCTTCGCCCTGGCCACCCCGGCCCTTGCCGCTGGGAGCGTGAACCGGGAGGCGTTCGCCGCCGCCACCCTGTACATCCTCATCTACGGAGTGATGAACCTGGGGGCGTTCGCCGTGGTCATCGGGCTGGCCCGGGAGGCTCCGGGGATCCTGATCAGCGACTTCGCAGGGCTGGGGCTCCGGGCCGCCCCACTGGCTGTATCCATGGGCATGTTCCTGATCTCTCTCGCCGGGATCCCGCCGCTCGCAGGCTTCTGGGGGAAGTTCTTCATCTTCAAGGCGGCAATCGATCGGGGCGGGGTGGGTCCGTGGCTGGCCATCGCCATGGTGATCAACTCCGTGATCTCGCTGGTGTACTACATCTCGATCGTCCGGGCGATGTTCTTCGAACCCGCGGCCGAGCCGGTGCGGCCGCTTCGGGCGGGAGTCCTGCTCACGGGCGTGGTGACCCTTGCCGCCGCGGGCATCGTGGCCGTGGGGGTGTTCCCCGATCTGTTTGCCCACTTCCCCCGGCTGTCCACGCTGATCACACGCTAGTCCTCCCCGATCGCTGTACGAGCCCGCGGCTATTGCGAATCTCGCTGTCGGCGGCGATAGTGGGGGACCGGCGTCGAGGGACAGGGGGATGCAATGTCAGGCTCCAACAACGACGTGGTTCGCCGCGTCGAAGAGGCGTGGAACGGCCGCGACTTGGATTCGTTGGTGTGAGCGGAGAACCCGTTTCGCAACACGTGTTCGGCCTGATGAAGACCGCCGAGCCCCTGTACCGGTTCTTCACCTCGTCCTCGTGGGCAGCCCGGCAAGGGAGCCCCGGCATCTCAGACTTCGTGGCCGGGAACCCCCAGGACGAGCCCCCGCCAGGTGTGGTCGAGGCACTCCAGCGATGGAGCATCCCTCGGACCCGGGACTGGTTCGCCTACCACGCCGCCGTCCCCGGGGCCAGGGATGCCGTCGTCCAGTCGCTTCGGGATCGACTGGGCATGTCCTTCCGGGAAGATGACGTCTTCCTGACGAACGGGGCATTCGCCGGCTTGGCGGTGGCGTTGAAATCGGTGGTGGATCCGGGCGACGAGGTGATGTTCCTGTCGCCGCCGTGGTTCTTCTATCAGCTACTCATCGAGTCGCTCGGGGCGAAGGCGGTTCGCGTGCGCGTGCCTCCGCCGGCGTTCGACCTCGACGTCGATGCCATCGGCCAGGGCATCACGGAGCGAACCAGGGCCATCGTGGTGAACTCCCCGAACAATCCCACCGGCCGGATCTATCCGCCCGATGTCCTTGGCAAGCTGGCTGATGTGCTGAGTGAAGCCTCCGAACGCAACCGCCGTCCGATCTATCTGGTCTCCGACGAGTCCTACAACCGGATTCTGTTCGATGGGAACCAGTTCGACTCGCCCACTGCGTTTTATCCGAGATCGTTCCTGGTCTACACCTACGGAAAGACGCTGCTCACCCCGGGTCAGCGGCTGGGCTACCTGGCACTCACGCCGTCGATGCCCGACCGAGAGCTCGTGCGCGGAGCCGTGTTCATGATGCTGCTGGCCATGGGATACGCCTTCCCCTCAGTGGTCCTGCAGCGGGCCCTGGCTGACCTCGACCGGCTGACGATCGACATCGGGCACCTGCAGGAGAAACGCGACCAGGTGGTCGGTGCCCTCAGGGGAATGGGCTACGAGCTGGCGGTGCCCGAGGGAACCTTCTACCTGCTTCCGCGCTGTCCGATCCCGGACGACCTCGCGTTCACCGACATCCTGGCCGGCCGCGATATCTTCGTGCTGCCGGGCACGCTGGTCGAGCTGCCCGGCTATTTCCGGATCTCGCTCACCGCGAACGACGAGATGATCGAGCGCGCCCTTCCCGGGTTCGAGACTGCCGTGAAAGAGGCCCGGGCAGGGCGGGAATCTCCGGCCCACGTCCAGGGCTGACGTTCATCTCCAATTCACATCCAGCACCGTACAATTGGGTGAGCGAAGGGGAGTAGCCCAACGCCGAGGGTCGTCAGGACGCTCGAAGAGAGCCGGCCCCGGCGGGGGAGTCCCCGGCGAGACCTTCGCCTGGCGGCGGAGGTCTCTCGTGTCAGTGGGGCCCGGAAGGGCCGGGCCCCCGTACGGGGTCCGGGGCCTCATGTAGCGAGCGGTGGGCCCGGGATCTGGGCCTCATGTAGCGAAGCGGTAGGCCCGGGAAGGAGGGAACGGAAGTGAACAGGGTCAAGACCTGGGTGCTGATCGCGGCCCTGGGTGGGCTCTTCGTTCTGATCGGCGAGGTCCTTGGCGGCACCAACGGCCTGATCATCGGGTTGCTCTTGGGATTCGGGTTCAATCTCGCCATGTACTGGTTCTCCGACAAGATCGCCATCGCCACCACCCGATCCAAGCCGGTTACCGAGACCGATTACCCCGAGCTCTACCGGATCGTCCGCGAGCTGACGCAAGCCAAGAACATGCCCATGCCCCGGATCTACGTGAGCGACATGATGCAGCCCAACGCCTTCGCCACGGGCCGCAGCCCGCATCACGCGGCAGTCTCGGTCACCAAGGGGATCCTGGAGATCCTGGACGAGCGGGAGCTTCGGGGCGTGCTGGCCCACGAGCTCTCCCACGTGACGAACCGGGACATCCTGATCGGCTCGATCGCCGCCGGCATCGCCACGTCGATCGTGTTCATCTCCAGGTTCGCCCTGTTCTTCGGGGGCGGACGGGACGACCGGGACAGCGCGTTCGGGCCCTTCGCTATGTTGATCGCATGGATCGTGGCTCCGCTCGCCGCCGCCCTCATCCAGATGGCGGTCTCGCGCTCACGGGAGTATCAGGCAGACGAGTCGGGCGCATACCTGTCCCACGACCCGCAAGCGTTGGCGAGCGCGTTGCAGAAGATCGAGGCGGCTGCCAAGCAGGTCCCCGTGCCCGCCACCGTGTCTCCTGCGCAGGCGCACATGTTCATCGTGAACCCGTTCAGCGGGCGGCAGGCGGCTCAGTCGTTCGCCAGGCTGTTCTCGACGCACCCACCGACGGCGGATCGGGTCGAGCGGCTGGAGGAGATCGCAGAGAAGCTGTAGCCGTAGCTACGGGCGGTAGTTGGTGAACTGCAGAGGGATGTCGAAATCCTTCTCCTTCAGGGCCTTGATCACGGCCTGAAGGTCGTCCTTCTTCTTGCTCGTAACTCGGAGCTGGTCGCCCTGCACCTGGGTCTGGACCTTGATGCCGGAACCCTTGATGAACTTGGTGAGCTCGCGCGCCTTGTCGTCAGAGATCCCCCGGTTGATGTGGAGCGACTGGCGTACCGTCCCCTTGGCGGCCGGCAGGACCGGCCCTTCTCGCAGAGCCTTTAGGGAGATGCTGCGCCGGACGAACTTCTCCTTGAGCACGTCGACCGCGGCCTTGAGGCGGTTCTCCGTGCTGGACCGAACCTCGATGAGATCCTCGTCCATGGACATCCCCGTTCCCGTTCCCTTGAAGTCGAACCGGGTCTGGATCTCCCGGACCGCCTGGTCGAGGGCGTTCTTCACCTCGTGCTGGTCGACTTCGGAGACGACGTCGAAGGAGAACTGGTCCCTGGCCACGCGGCTAATCTAGCTGATCAGGGTCCAATGCTATCCTGGCTTTTCGCGGGAGGGTGCCCGAGCGGCCAAAGGGAGCGGTCTGTAAAATCGCCGGCGTAGCCTACGGAGGTTCGAATCCTCCCCCTCCCACCAGCGCCTTCGCCTGATCCCGCCTCCGACAGCATGCGACTCGCCGCCAGTCTGCCGCCAGTGAGCCGGGCCAGGGTGGCTGGGTTGGAGGCCCCAAACCAGGTGCTCGAATGGGCGCCCGAGATTCTTGAGCCTGAATCGCCCCAGGCGGACGACGTCGACGTCGCTCCGGTTCTTGATCTGGTCGTACACGGACTCGGACAACATCACCCCCGCCGGGTACCGCGAAGGACTCGATCAGGGCGGCGACGTTCACCGCGACGCCCGGTGAGCCGCTCGGGCTCGACGATCACCTCGCCCACGTGGACGACGATGCGAACCGGAACTTCCTGCGCTGCGAGCTCCCGCTGGATCGCGACTGCGGCGAGCACCGCAGCCAGCGAGCTCGGGAACATGCTCAGGCTGCCATCCCCGAGCCGCTGGACGATCGCCCCGCCGAAGGCGTCGTGGTGGCTCTCGAGCGCACTCATGTACCGGTCGCGCTTGTCGAGTCCCAGGCGCTCGTCCGCCTGAATCAGCGCCGTGTACCCGACCATGTCGGTGAACATCACCGCGAGGACCCGCTATATGACTACCCGTACATGTCGACGGCGACCATCTCCTGGACGGCGGGTGCGATCGTGTCGTCGGCGAAAGACCTCGGGACGTTCTTCACGGCCCTCTTCGACGGCACCCTCATCAGCGATATGGCCATCGAGCAAATGACCGCACTCGAGCCTCGGCGGACACCCGCATCGACTTCCTGCCCGCTGCCCTGGACATGGTTCGACACGTGATGAAAGACGCCTGATCAGCCACCGAAACTCGCTGAGCGAACGTGCGAGACCCGACCCGCTGGGATGCTCCTTCCACCGCGCCGCATCAGCAGGATGCTTGTGGCCACCAACCACCCGAACAGGATGAGGAGGCGGTCTACCGCCGCCCGGATCTTCTCAGCGAAACTCGATTCGTCGGCCCGAGCGGAGCAGAGAAGCGAGTCGACGATGAGGGCCTGGCGGGTTACCGGCTGGACCGCCGCGCCATGGGTGTATCGCGGACGAAGCCGTGGCCGCGACCGTGGACCACGCGGACGACTCGGGTAGGCTGCTCGGCCCGCAGACGCAGCGCACGCGGTTGGTTCGCTGGCGGAACCACCAGGGTCGCGCCGGCCATGAGCCGGTCGTCATCGCCGCCGACCAGAAGGCCACCCTCACGCACGCTTGCCAGCCCGCCCTCACCCGCGGCAATCTCCACGGTGAGCTCGGCGCCGGGTTCGACGTGGGACTCGGTGAACAATCGGATGTCGCCGTTCACGTGCAGCGGCGACCGTGGGCCAACCAGCTCCTTGGTTCGCACCCCTGGGGGCTCTTCGTAACGGGGAGCATCGGAATCACGCAAGGCGTTGAAGGCGGTCTGGGCAGGCACCGGGTCCGTCGAATACACCAAGATGTAGGCGCGCGTGTCGACGTCGCCGTGGTTCCACTCGGAGTGGACCATGCCCCGGATGCCCTCGGTGAACTGGCCGACATCGCCCGTGTCCATGTGTCCGGTGATCTGGTTGAGCGCGTCGTCGTGGTCCAGCTCGCCTTGCTCGATGTAGAAGAGCCGCTCGTTGTATCGGTGAGGATGGTGGCCGATTCCCAACCCGGCGTCGATGACCGAGTCGTGGACCGTGATGAGCGGGCCGGACGCCTGGATGCCCACGAACGGGCCGATCGCCTCGACCGCGGTGAGCCCGGGCATGCCGAAGTCGGACTCGCCCAGGACCACGTGGTCCTCCGGGCCGAGGATGATGTACGGGCGTGTGGTCGCCGTGGGCATCATTCGCTCCCTTCCCCTGCCTGCTGGAACCATCGTGGCTGCTCCCGATCGACATCGAAGAAACCGCCCGCGGGTCGGGCGTGGGCGTGCCAGTGATCGGGGATGCGGCGGCGAACCGGGTCGATCCAGAATCCACCGTCTCCGTAGCGAGCGGCCGCGATCCCGGCCAGGCGATCCAGGAGCGACCCCTCCAGTTCCGCCTCGGGCAGACCGTGGGTCCGCCAGACCACCATGGGGGTCCCGCATACGAGGCAGTCGGCCACCCAGCACTGTTCGTCTTCGAAATGCCAGGGCGTGACGCGCTCAGCCGTACACAGCACGCAGTCGTCACCCATCCCACGTCCAACCGTAGCGAAGTCCGCCAACGACCGCGCGTCAGCTGCCGGACAGGGCGACACGGTCGCCCTGCCGCACGCCGTGAGCGGCAAACCAGCCCCTGTTCGTCTCGACCGCGCCTGCATAGACCACGGCCGGATAGTACAGACGACAGGGGTCGGCCCGGCAGGGAGTCATGTCCAGGATCTTCAGGATCTGCCCCGACTGATCCCAGAAGGCGATGGACAAGGGGATCAGCGTGTTCTTCATCCAGAAGCCCCCGGTCGCGGGCTGGTCGAACACGAAGACCATCCCGGCGTCCGGGGCGAGTCGGGGTCGGCCCATCAGGCCCACGCTTCGGGCGCGCCCGTCGGCCGCGATCTCCACGTTCAAAGAGGCCACCCCGGAGTGGGTCCTCACATGGAGGGTCCCGCTGGGGAGGAGCCGCTGGTGAATACTCGCGGAGCACGCGGCTGCCAGGAGCGCAAGGGTCACCAGCGCCCTCCCTGTCTGCCTGCGAAAGACCCCACGGCTCACGACGGTCCATTGTCCTAGAGACCGTGGCCTCGGGGGTCCGAGGCCTCAAGCGACAAAGGGGCAGGCCCCAGCCGAGAGACGTTCGGTATCATGGGCCGGGCAACGGTGAACTCGGTACACTTCTGTACTCGAGGCGGCGTAGCTCAGAGGTAGAGCAAGCGGCTCATAATCGCTGTGTCGGTGGTTCGATTCCACCCGCCGCTACGAGCGACACCCTGAGGAAGGACGAAAACGGATGGCGAAATGATGGCAAGGGCCATCGCCTCGAGCTTCGTATGGACCCCGAGCCGGGTCAGGATGTTCTGGACGTGAGTTCGTAGGGTGAGCGGGCTCATGCCCAGCCTGCCGGCTATCTCCGACGGGGGAACGCCCTCGGCCAACATCTGCAAAATCTCGGTCTGCCGGGGGGTCAGCCTGTTGACCCGTTGTCGCTCCGTGGCCTCCTGATGACGCCGGTGTCTGAGGTGTCGAAGGAGGCGGTTTCGCTCCTGCTTGTCCAGGAGTTGCTCCCCCCTGTGCGCCCTCCGCACCAGGTCGGGCAGCTCGGTCAGCGGAGTGAACTTCGATACGTAGCCGATGGCTCCTGCCTCCACCGCCCGGGCCTTGAACAGGTCGTCGTCGTGGGCCGATAGCACCACGACCTTGCCCTCCGGGTAGGCCTCCCGCAGCCGGCGGATGGTCTCTATCCCGCCCATCCCCGGCATCTCCATGTCGAGCAGGACGACGTTGGGCCGCTCCCGCTCGGCGATCCCTACGGCGTCGGCGCCGCTCCCGGCGACGCGCGCCTCCATGTCTCGCTCCAGCCGCACGGCGAGGGCCAGCGCCTCGGCGAACGTACGGTGGTCGTCGACCACCAGGACCGAGATCGAAGGTGCCCGCTTCGTAGCCACCGCCGTATGCTTGCACTTCGGATTGCCGGTTGCGAGTAGCGAGGACTGCCGTTTCCGTCAGTTGGGTTCGATAGCCAAGATAGAGTCGATTGAGGAGGCATGATTGGGACGGCTGGAGGGCAAAGTCGCCGTCATCACTGGAGGCGGCCGCGGCATCGGCCGGGCCACGGCCCTGCGGTTCGCCCAGGAAGGGGCGGCGGTCGTCATCAACGACGTGGACCCCGAACCTGCCGAGGAGACTGCCCAGCTCGTCAAGGAGTCAGGAGGCCAGGCACTGGTGTCGACCGAAAACACCGTGAACCTGGACGAGGCCCAGCAGATGATGGAGCGGGCCGCCGGGCAATTCGGGAAGATCGACATCGTGGTCAACAACGCCGGGATCACCCGGGACAAGACGTTCCACAACATGGACGACGATATCTGGAACTTCGTCCTGGACATCAACCTCAAGACGGCGTTCCATACATCGTTGGCGGCGATGCCATTTCTGCGGGAGCCGGCCAAGAAGGAGAAGCAGGAGCGGGGGCAGCCCGCTTACCACCGGAAGATCACGTTCACTACGTCGACCGCATTCCTCACGGGGAACGCCGGCCAGGCCAATTACACCGCGGCCAAGGGTGCCATCGTCGGCCTCACTCGCACGCTCGCCAGGGAGCTCGGTCCCTTTGAGGTCAACGTGAACGCCGTGGCCCCCGGCTTCATCGAGACCAGGCTGACCCAGGCCAAGCAGGAGGGTGAAGATCTCGGGATCCCCGAACAGATCCGGCAGATGGCACTGATGATGATCGGCCTTGGGTACTACGGGCAGCCCGAGGACGTGGCCGGGGCGCATCTGTTCCTGGCGAGTCCAGAGGCCGACTACATCTCCGGCGCGGTCCTTCCCGTGGCCGGAGCCCTGCTGGGGACGTGAGGCCATGTCGCTCAACCAGTCCTTGAAAGGCAAGGAATACCCTGAGGTCACGCTCACCGTGGAGCGCGATCAAGTGCGCCAGTTCGCCGACGCGATCCGGGAAGATGCCGCAATCTTCCGGGATCCACAGTCGGGTAAGGGAGCCGGGTACGCCGAGCAGGTTGCCCCGCCCACCTTCGTCACGAAGGTCCAGATCATGTCCAGCGCCCAGGTGGTGCTGGACCAGGACCTCGGGCTGAACTACATGATGGTGGTCCACGGCGAGCAGGAATTCGAGTGGCGCCGCCCCCTGGTGGTCGGAGACGTCCTCACTGCCGTGCCGCGCATCGCCGACATCTATGCGAAGGGGCCCAACGAGTTCCTGGTGATCGAGGCGGAAGTAAAGGATTCCTCTGGTGAGACCGTAGCGGTCTCCCGGACCACCCTTCTGTCCCGAGGGACGGCGGAGCGCTAGCCGTGGGCAGACGACCTCTCGCCGGGATCCAGG
>WNGA01005397.1_pt1 | contig 23884 bp, 24 predicted proteins | sample 5400061 | NCBI WGS metagenome assembly WNGA01 (sample SAMN13153366, study PRJNA577476) | soil metagenome | isolation source: 100 cm soil or saprolite under grassland replicate 2 | place: USA:California | collected 2016-06-15
TGGGGGCCGACGCGGTGATCCACTCGGCCACGAAGTATCTCGGCGGGCACTCCGACGTGGTGGGCGGCGCCATCGTCACGACCCAGGCGGAGATGCACGAGCGGCTGGCGTTCCTCCAGAACGCCGCCGGGGGGGTCCCGGGGCCGCTGGACTGCTTCCTGGTCCTGCGCGGCCTCAAGACGCTGGCCCTCCGTATGGACGCGCACTGCCGGAACGCCGAACGGGTCGCCCAGTTCCTCCTCACACACCCTCGTGCGCGCAAGGTGTACTACCCGGGCCTGATCGATCACCCCGGCCACGACGTCGCCAAGCGGCAGATGCGCGGGTTCGGCGGGATGGTCTCCTTCGAGACGGAGACCGAGCAGGAAGCGCTCGACGTGTGCGGGAAGACGGAGCTCTTCTTCCTGGCCGAATCCCTGGGAGGCGTGGAGTCGCTGATCGAACATCCCGGGCGGATGACGCATGCCAGTGTGGCCGGCTCCCCGCTGGAAGTCCCAGCCACGTTGGTCCGGCTGTCGGTGGGGATCGAGCACCCCGACGACCTGCTGGAGGACCTCACTCAAGCCCTGGCCTGATCGGCGCGTTCGCGGAAACGAAAGAACGGGCGTAGGCTCGGACGAAGTCATCTCCGAGCGAAGGGAGACATCATGGGATCGCCGGTCGTGCACTTCGAGATCATCACCAAGAACTCCAAGGGGATCCAGAGCTTCTACAAGGATCTCTTCGACTGGAACATCGACGCGAACAACCCGATGGAATACGGCATGATCGACACGAAGGCAGGCAAGGGGATCAACGGCGGGATCGGCGGGCCGCCGGATGACACCTACCCCGGCCACTTCACCATCTACGTCGAGGTCGACGATCTCCAGAAGACCCTGGACAAGGTGGAGCAGCTCGGTGGGAAGACGGTCATGCCCCCGTCCGAGGTCCCGGGCGCGAAGCAACCGCTCTCCGTCGCGATGTTCACCGATCCCGACGGTCGCCTCATCGGGTTGAGCAAGGGAATGTGATCGGCGTCAGGACTTGGGCCGCTTGAGGTAGGCGACCAGGGAGGCGCCGCCGGCCGGCGTCTGCTGCTGGAGCACGTTCACCAGCTCCCAGCCGTCCTCGCCGAAGCTGTTCAGGATCTCGCCCGGGTTGTGGGGCAAGAGCGGCGCGACGAAATACTCCCATTTCTGCATGAGCGTCCCCCTTCAGGGTTGCAGCCGGTCGTGCTCGATCATCAAACAGGCGTCCATGATGACCGATAGCCCGGCCTCCTCGGCGATCCGGCGAGCCTCCTCGCTCACGATGCCGAGCTGGAGCCACAAGACCTTGGCCCCGACCTTCACCGACTCTCGGGCCACCTCTGGTGTGGTCTCCGCGCGCCGGAACACGTCGACCAGGTCGATCGGCTCGGGTACGTCTCGCAGGGAGGGATAGGCTCGCTCCCCCAGCACTTCGGTCTCGTTCGGGTTCACCGGGAAGATCCGGTAGCCCACCTCCTTCAGGTACTCCGCGACGTTGTACGAATGCCGTTCGGGCTTGGACGAGAGGCCGACCACCGCGATGTTCCGGACACCCCGAAGGATGGCCCGGAGCTCATCGTCCCCGGGCCCGGACCCCGGTCATTGCCGCTTCCCTTTGGGTGTTGCGTCGACCGCCTGGATGAAGGAGGCCAGGATCCGCCCGGTGGCACCCCAGATCACCCCGCCGTCCATCTCGTAGAGGTAGGTCTCGAACCTCCGGCCGTCGTACTGGAACTCCTGGAGCCTCCCCGCCTTGATCAAGGTGGCCAGGGGGAACTCCAGGACGCCGGCGATCTCGGCCGCGTTGGGAGTGAACCGGGGATCCTTCCACAGGAACCCCACGAAGGGAACGATCAGGATGCCGGTGACGTGCGTGTGGACGGGCGGGAGCGACCCCACGAGTTCCACGTCCGAGGGGGCCAGCCCGAGCTCTTCCTGCGCCTCACGCAGGGCGGTGGCGGCCAGCTCCTCGCCCGGGTCGGCCAGCCCGCCCGGAAAGGAGATCTCGCCGGCGTGGCGGGAGAGCGTCTCGGTCCGCTTGGTGAACACCACTCGCGGCTCTGGCGCAGCCCCCAGGACGGGGACCAGCACGGCGGCCGGCGAGGTGCTCGCGGGCAGGGTGACTGAGGGAGCCGGATCGAGGAGCGCCCTGAGCCGGTCGCGCAGCCGTTCGGAGTCCATCCCACCCATAGTAGTGAGGGCCGTATCATGGGTTGGATGAGCGACACCAAGACCGAGCCCATCGCGGTTACCCAGCGGGCCGCGGAGAAGGCCATCGCCCTGGCCCGGCGGGAAGGTCACCCCGACGCCTTCCTCCGCCTCCGCGTCACCGCCGGCGGCTGCTCGGGCTTCAGCTACAAGCTGTCGTTCGAGGAAGGCCCGCAGCCGGAGGACCACGTGGTGGCGGCGTTCGGTCTCCGCGTCCTGGTGGACCCGAAGAGCGCGCCGATCGTGGCGGGATCCACCCTCGAGTTCAAGGACGCCATGCTCGGCGGGGGCTTCAAGGTCGACAACCCGCAGGCCGTCCACGAGTGCGCCTGCGGAGAGTCGTTCTCGATCTAAGCCTAGCGAACGGCTCGAGCGTTCCCCAGACCCTTCACTTCGAGCAGCCGGAGCTCCATCTCGGCCCACGGCGAACGAAGATCGGCGCTGCCCAGGACCGAGCTCCACAACCGGTCTGGCACCTCGTGGTCCATCCCACTCTCGAACATGTAGTCCCATGTCGAATTGGCCAAGAAATCCGACTTGAGGGTCGCCGGCGTCCCCTGCTCGGCCCCCAGCAGCTCGTAGCCCACTCGGTCCTCGGAGTACCCCGGCAGCCACCGCCAGAAGCGGGCGGGGGCCGCCACCAGGACGCCGGCCTGCTCGACCACGCCCTTGGATCGGGCCACTGCCATCTTGACCACGTCAGCCATAGCAGCGTTGGCGAAGCTGCTGTGGTCCTCGCCGCGAGGGTGCCACTGCACCTCGATGGCGAGCTGGGGCACCTTGGACTTGGCCGCGACCACGACGTCCGTCGGCTCGGCCAGCGGTCCCGAGGCGGCCAGGCTGGACTCCACGGTGACCAGCTCCACCCGGCCGAACTGAAGGGCCTTGCGGAGGGAGGTCCGGACGTCGTCCTCGAAGGCGAGCTTGGTGGCAGGGGCGGACCGGGCGGCCAACCCCAGATGGTTCATGAGGGCTTGAACCTCTCCCGCCGCGGCCAGGAGCGCAGCCTGGACGGCGTCAGGTTCGAGCACTGGTCACTGCCGGAACGGGCACCGCGGGAGCGTAGCAAAGCCGCTGCCCGGAGTGAAGGCAAGCGCTTCGTGGCCGGCTGCCACCCCTATACTGGCTGGCGATGCCCACGTCCGCCGACAAGAGTCAATGGCGGGATCTCTACAACGAGGTCGTTGTCACCGGCTTGTGCACCGGCTGCTCGGCCTGCGTGGTGGTCTGCCCATTTCACGTCCTTGGCTACGAGGACGACAAGCCGGTCCAGATGCTCGGGCTGGGGCCTGAGGTCTGCACCCACGGCGACAAGGGTTGCGACATCTGCACCCGGGCCTGCCCCCGGTTTCGGGAGTGGGAGCCCGAGATCGACCAGATGCTGTTCGGCCGGACCCGGCTTCCCGAGGAAGTGATCGGAGTGCATCGAGACGTCGTCCTGGCCCGGGCCGCCGACCCCAGGGTCCTGGCCCAGGGGCAGGACGGCGGAGTGGTCTCGGCGCTGCTGATCTGGGGGCTGGAGACCGGGCAGATCGACGGGGCGCTCACGTCCAAGCTGTCCGAAGAGCGCCAATGGGATGCCGAACCGACGGTCGTGACCGACGTCGAGGGCGTCCTGGCCACGGCCGGCTCCCGTTACACCTATTCGGCCAATCCGTTGGCGCTGGTCAAGGCCGCCGAGATGGGCCTGACGAAAGTTGCACTGGTCGGGATGTCCTGCCAGGCCAGCGTGACCGGGGCCCTGGAGTCCCGGCGCGTCAACAAGTGGCGGAGGCGCATCGCGTGGACGTTGGGCCTGCTGTGCTCCAAGTCGTTCACCTACGATGGCCTCAATGTGGAGATCGCCCAGAACCAGATGGGGCTGGCACTCGATGACATCGTGCGGGTGAACATCAAGGGCAAGCTGCTCTTCTATACGAAGGACGGGGCAGAACACACGTACTCGTTGAAGAAGGCCCAGGAGTTCGCCCGGCCGGGATGCCTTCGCTGCCCGGACTTCGCCGCCGAGCACGCCGACATCTCCTTCGGCGGTCTGGGCCAGAGCGACGGTTGGACGCTCACCGTGATCCGTTCAGAGCTGGGCGAGGAGATTTGGAAGGCCGCAGTGGAGGCCGGAGTCGTGGAATGGCGTCCCGGCAGCGAGGATCCCGCAGCCCTTGCCCTGATGGACAAGCTGTCGATCCATTCCCGCCAGCGGTGGCCGACCGAGACGCTCCCGGACGAATGGAAGCTCCCGGGCTTGATACCCAACGGCGACGGCCACGCCCCGGCCGAGGCACCTGGGGCTAGCTGTAGTTCCCACGAAGGTTGTTGACACGGGAGAGCCTCCCGTCACGGTGAGGGGCTGACAAGGTCCCGAACCGGAAAGGAGGCTCTCCGTGCCTCATGCTAGAGCGAAGTTGACCCCGCTTGGTCGAGCGGCCCTCGTGTGTTGACACGGGAGAGCCTCCCGTCACGGTGAGGGGCTGACAAGGTCCCGAACCGGAAAGGAGGCTCTCCGTGCCTCATGCTAGAGCGAAGTTGACCCCGCTTGGTCGAGCGGCCCTCGTGGAGCGCGTGTTGATGCAGGGATGGCCAGTCGCTCGAGCAGCAGAAGCTATGAACGTGTCCCGGGCTACGGCGCACAAGTGGGTCCGCCGCTACCGGGACGAAGGCCCTGCCGGACTGCTCGATCGATCCTCACGGCCGTTGCGGTGTCCGCACGCTTTGCCAGCGCGCCAGGTCGAACGGATCCTCGCCTCCCGTCGCCGGACCAAGTACGGACCGCACCGCCTGGCATGGTGGCTGGGGCATCCCCGGTCCACTGTCTACGGTGTGCTGCGCCGCCACAACCTGCACCGCCTGGACTGGATGGACCGCCCCACCGGCCGGGTCGTCCGGCGCTACGAACGCGATCGTCCTGGAGAGCTGGTGCACATCGACGTCAAGAAGCTCGGGCGGATCCCCGACGGAGGCGGCTGGCGCATCCACGGCCGAGGTCCCCAGCCCAGAGCCCTCCGGGGCCGCGGCTACGACTACATCCACGCCGCGGTGGACGACCACTCCCGATTGGCCTACGTAGAGGTCCATCCGGATGAGCGGGCCCCCACCACCGGTGCCTTCCTCGCTCGGGCCGCAGCGTTCTTCGCCTCAAACGGCGTGGCCATCAGCGAGGTGATGACCGACAACCACCTGAGCTACACGCGCTCGTCGTCGTTCCAAGCCACGCTCCGGTCCCTCCAGGCCTGCCATGTCCTGACGCCGTTTCGCCGTCCCCAGGTGAACGGCAAGGTCGAACGGTTCAACCGCACCCTTCTGGAGGAGTGGGCCTATGTCCGCCTCTACCGTCCGCCTCTACCGGACGAACGCCGCTCGCCTCACGGCTCTTCGCCGTTGGATCGGGTTCTACAATTCGGAACGACCTCACACCGCGTTGGGAGGCCGGCCGCCGATGGCGGCCCTGTAAACAACGCTGGTGGGAACTACAGCTAGCGCCTAACCGCTTTCCCCTACAGGACGCGTGGGCGCGGAACGAACCGGGTCACCACCGCTGGTACAAGGCGCCAGGGCTGGCCATTCGGAACTGGAATTCAGCTTCACGAGCCCTTTCGCAGCCATTCGGCCAGCTTGGTGTCAATCTCTTTAACTACTTCCCTGAGCGACCGAGCTCTTTCCCATCGTCGCGAGAACCAAGGGCGACAGGCTACCTCCGCGTGGACATGGTCGTGGAGGCGCGAAGCTTCCCACTCCACTTCGGCGTAGAGCTCCATCGACTTCGTCCGCGTCCTGAAGTCACGTGCAGTCGCGGCACCCACGCGCAGGTGGCCACCTCGCTCCTCAAAGGAGGCTTTGTAGCGTTCCTGCAGCTCGAGTGCTGCTCTTGCGATCGAGCTGCGACTGAACTCGGCGTGGCGCGGCGATATTTCGACCAGGCATGGGAGGTCACAGCCTACCTCTCCCGCGCCATTTTCGCCGAGGCAGGAGATACGCTCGGAGCTCGTTCTCCAAGGAAGAGAAGTCGGTCGGCTCCCGCTCCATAACTTCCATGAAGATGTCCCTTCCGTCGGTCGAGATGCCAAGGCGCCGGCCGTGGGCGTCGTATCCCTGGTAGATCCCGGCCTTGACGTCGACGGGCTCGAGTTGATTCTGAGCTTGCCTCAGGCTGTCGAAGATACCGACGTCATGGCCTTCCAGGATGAAGATGGGGGGCTCTGGCAAAAGATTTCATTACATCGAGCGCCAGCACCGTGGCGTTTCGGCCTCGAAACTCGCGACCGGCTTAGTGTCGCTGATTCGCACCTAACCGGCCTGGGTGGCGTCCCCTCCCTGGTGTAAATGAGTAACGGGCGTAGGTTCCTTCCAGACCAGCGAAGCCAGGAAGGAGACCTACACCCGTGGCACGACGAGTATCGCCCACCGAGCGCATCCGCGCACAGATCGACGAGCTGTTCGGCTCGAACCGCACGCTGACCGAGGTGCTCGAGGAGGTCGCCCGCCTGTCCGTTCGGCTGTTCATGCAGATGGCGGTCGAGGCCGAGGTCGAGGTGTTCCTGGGCCGCGGCCGCTATGAACGGGCGGGTGAGGACGCTCCCGCCGGTCACCGAAACGGCTAGCAGCCGCCGGCCCCGGTCAGGACGACGATGGGCCCGATCGAGATGCAGCGCCCCAAGCTGCGGGGCACCGACCGAGGCGTTCTGCTCTCAGCTGTTCGGCACGGGGGTGACCAGGACCAACGCCTTGGAGGCCCTCGTGATCGCCGGATGGGTGCGGGGGCTGTCCGACCGCGACGTCGAGGCGGCTCTTGCCGAGGCGCTCGGACCCGAGGCCGCCCTGTCTCGGTCCACGGTCTCCCGGATCTGCCAGAAGATCCGGACCGAGTTCGAGGCCTGGCGGACCCGTTCGCTGGAAGACGTGCACCTTGACTACCTGTTCCTTGAACGCCCCGCACTTCAAGATGCACCCGGGTGCCCCGGCCGAGCCGGTGCTCGCCGCCTGGGGGATCGACACGTGCAGCAAGCCGGTGTTCGTGGGCCTTGGGCCGACGGCGGCAGAGTCCACCGACGCCTGGGACGAGTTCCTGGCCGACCTGGCCGCCCGGGGGCTTCGGGCTCCGCTGCTGGTGATCTCCGACGGGGCGCCGGGGCTCATCTCGGCCGCCGAGCTCCACTTCTCCCGGAGCCTTCGCCAACGATGCCTGATCCATCGCCTGCGAAACGCCCTTGCCAAGGTCTCGGCGACCGACCAGGACGCGTTCAAGGCGGGGTGGTGGGCCGTGTTCGACGGCATCGACGAGGGTCCCGGGGAGGCGGCGGTGGGCGAGGCCGCACGTCGGGCCGGCGCCTTCGCGGCGACGTGGGAGCGCCGCTACCCATCGGCGGTGGCCTGCCTGATGGATGACCTGCCCTCGTTGAGCGTGCACCTGCGGTTCCCGTCCGAGCACTGGAGGCGGATTCGTCACTCCAACTTCATCGAGCGCACCTTCGGGGAGACCCGTCGCTGGGTCAAGGTGATCGGCGGGCTGCCGGGCGAGCACAGCTGCCTCAGCCTCGTGTGGGCGGTGCTCGACCGGGCCAGCCGGGGATGGCGAGGCCTCACGCAGACGCCGGCCGGACTGCGACTGCTCCAAGACCTGCGCCGGGATCTGCTCGGTCCTCCCAAAGCAAAGGAGGTGATCGACGAGGCTGTCTCACCCGCCGCGTGACCTTGATCGGCGGTATGTTTACTTAATGCGACCCCTTCGGTACTCCATCAACGTCACATTGGACGGGTGCTGCGATCATCGTGCAATGCTCGCGGACGAAGACTTGCATCGTCACGCGGTGGAAAACCTCGTTCAGGCCGATGCCCTCCTCTTTGGCCGGGTGACTTACGAAATGATGGAGGCAGCGTGGCGGCCGCCGGCGCGGACGGGAGTGAGGCCTGATTGGATGGAACCCTTCGCCCGGACGATCGACGCGGCAAAGAAGTACGTCGTGTCGAGCACCCTGGACCGGGTCGATTGGAACGCGGAGCTCGTGCGCGGGGATCTGGGGAAGGCCGTTCAGCAGCTGAAGCGGGAGTCGGGTAAGGGACTGTTCGTGGGAGGCGTGAAGCTCGCGCTGGCGTTGTCGGAGCTGAGATTGATCGATGAGTACGAGTTCGTGGTGCACCCCAGGCTGGCGGGCCACGGGCCGACGTTGTTCGCGGGGCTATCGAAGCCTGTCGACTTGAAGCTCGTGAGCCGGCTGGAGTTCGGCTCGGGGGCGGTGGCGATGCAGTATGAGCCTAGAAGGTAGCCATCGGGCTTGTTAGCCCGAGTCGGCCGCATCATGGAGCAACTCGAGCCAGGCCTTCCAAAGGAAACCGATGGCTGGCCGCTCGTCGCATCGCCGACCACGAGCTTTACGCCCGTCGGACCATAGGAACCTCACGCTCGTTCCCCGCCGCGGCAGCGTACTTGAAAGGAGGTGATCGACGAGGCTGTCTCACCCGCCGCGTAGGATGAGATGGAGCCTGCGTCCGAAGCCGTTTACACCAACGGCGAGACGCCACCCCGGCCTGGGCCCAGAGTGACAGTGAGCCTGGTGCCAAGCCTCTATGCGGGCGCCTGGAAACCCGCCACGAACGGGTGGTCCTTGTCGACCGGGCCAACCTGCGCGGCGCCGCCGGGAGAGCCGATCCCGCTGACGTCCGGGTTGAAGAACTCCGCGTTGATCGGCGTGTAGTTCTTCCACTCGGCAGGGACGTCGTCCTCGTAGAAGATGGCCGTCACGGGGCAGACCGGCTCGCACGCACCGCAGTCCACACACTCGTCGGGCTGGATGTAGAGCATCCGGCCCCCTTCGTAGATGCAGTCGACCGGGCACTCGTCGACGCAGCCCCGGTCCTTCACGTCGATGCAGGGCTCGCAGATCGTGTAGGTCACTGTGGATTCACCCCTTTTTCACCGTGCTGACCGTGGAAATACAGTCTACCTCGGCCTGGGGCGGCCGCAACCCCCGATCGGGGCCGTCCTCACCGCTCCAGGGAGGGCGAGGGGGCCGCGGCCAGCACGGTCCCCAACACGGAGGAGATGGGGTCGAGGGCAGCCACGGGGTAGCACAGGACCACGTCGGCGCCGGCGTCCCGGTACTCGCCGAAGCGAGCCAAGGCCGTTCCGCGCCCTCCGGTGACGGCGGTGGCCCGGACCAGCGGTTCGGGAACCTCCTCCGTCCGGCCGGCCTGGCTCGCCTTGGCGCCCAAGGCGGCCTCCTCCCCCAAGCCCATGAGCTCGAACTGCCGGAGGTAGTGAGGGGTGGCGGCGTACTGTCCCGCCATCTGCTTGAGGGCGCTCATAGCCACGTCCTCGTCGAGTCCCAGGCACGCCCGCACGTACACGGCAACGGTCAGCCGCGAAGGGTCGCGTCCCGCTCGTTGGGCGGCACGCGCCAGGGCGCGACGGGCGCCGGCCACCCGCTCGGGCGTGCACCAGTTCAGCAAGACGCCGTCGCTAATCTCTCCGGCCAGGCCCACCATGCGGTCGCCCAGGGCGGCCAGCCAGATGGGTGGAGGCGGCTGCCCTGCCGCCAACTCGATCCGGAAGGCGGGCGAATCGAACAGCTCGTCGGGCCCCACCGGATGTCCCTCCAGGATCTGCCGAACGAGCCCAACGTACCGGCGCACGACGTCCACCGGGCCTGGCCCCCCCGGAGTCCTCCTCGGAGATCCTGCGCCGATCCCGAGAACGAGGCGCCCGCCGGAGAGGTCGTGCACCGTCGCCGCTGCCATGGCCGTGGCGACGGGGCTTCGCGCTCGAACGGTCACCACCCCCGTGCCCAGCCGAATCGTCGAGGTCGACAGACCGAAGCCGGTGAGCGTGGAGAACGCCTCGCGCCCCGCGATCTCCGGTACGAACACCGACTCGTAACCGGTCTCCTCGGCGGTGAGGACGATCTGCCCGAGCTGGTGCCACGGGATCAGGCCGCGCAGGACCACGCCGGTCCGGCCCACAGGTTCGCCTCCCCGAGACCCGCCCGGTAGGGTCATGGCGCCATCGTCCCACAGCGTTCGGCGACCATCCGGGTGGAGCCATGCGGCCCGTCACGTTCGAGACAGAAGACGGACTCGAGCTCGAGGGGGAGGTTCGCCTCCCCGACGGGCCGCCCATCGGCTCGGCGGTGATCTGCCATCCCCACCCTCAATTCGGCGGCAGCAAGGACCACCCGCTGCTGTGGGCCATCCGCATCGAGCTCGCCGCACGAGGCTTCGTCGTGCTCTCGTTCAATTTCCGTGGGGTGATGGGCTCCGAGGGCGCGTTCGGGGGCGGGCTCGACGAGGTGAAGGACGTGCGGTCAGCGGTGGGACGGGCGCGGCAAGAGACGAACGGGCCGACGTTCGTGTGCGGATGGTCGTTCGGCGCGCACGTCGCCCTGCGAACGGCGCTCGACGACGACCGGATCGCAGCCCTGGCGCTGGTGGCCCTTCCTCTGCACGAGTCCAGCGCCGAACTCCCACCTCTTCCCAGCCTTCCCGACCGGGAGCGGCTGCAGAGGCTCGACCGGCCGGTGCTGTTGGTGGCAGGGGACTCCGACCCGTTCTGTCCCGTGCCCGATCTCTTGGTCATGGCTGGACGGCTCCCTCGATCGACGGTCGAGATCGTGGCCGGCGCCGACCATTACTTAGGCAAGCGGGAACGCGAGGCGGCTCGGATCGTGGCTGGGTTCGCGCAGCAGGTCCTGCCGGGGAACCTCGCCGCTCAGTAGCTGCGCGGCGGGTTGTCGCGCCGGTCCAGGACCTCGACGCGGGACGACGTCCGCCTCCGGCGCGGCCCGAACAAGGCCCTCCGGATGCGCCATCCGACCAGCGCAGCGACCAGGGCCACGCCGATGAACAGCCCGAGGGCGACGCCGAGGGCCACCTTGAGCACGAACACCAAGCTTCCGGTCAGCGCCAAGATGATCAGGAGGATCACGAAGAACAACGCCATGACATCCTTTCGACTCCGGCAAGTCTACGCTGCCGTGGGGGATACACGATCCGGATGATCCACGTCGGTACCAGTGGCTGGCAGTACGCGTCCTGGAGGGGCCGCTTCTATCCGAAGGGCGTCCCTCAGCGGGCGTGGCTCGGCCGTTACGCGACCCAGTTCCCGGTCGTTGAGGTCAACAACTCGTTCTACATGCTGCCCAAGAAGACCACATTCGACCGCTGGCGACAGGAGTCCCCGAGGGGTTTCCTGTTCGTGGTGAAGGCCAGCCGGTACATCACCCACATTCGCCGCCTGCGAAACGCCAAGGATTCCGTCGAGCTGTTCTGGACACGGGCCGCTCGCCTAGGGAAGAAGCTCGGTCCGGTCCTGTTCCAGCTCCCGCCGAACTTCCGGGCAGACCCGGGCGTCCTGAAGGAGTTCCTGGCCGCGCTGCCCGGCGAGATGCGTGCCGCCTTCGAGTTCCGGGACGACTCGTGGCGGCAGGATGAGGTCTACGACCTGCTCGACCGGGCTGGGGCGGCGTGGGTCATGGCCGACCGCCCCGGGTGGCGGGTTCCCACGATCGTGACCGGAGGGTGGTCCTACCTCCGGTTCCACCAGGGGCGGCGAACCCATCCAGGCTACGCGCGATCGAAGCTCCGGGCCTGGGCCGATCGCATCGCCGGGCTCGACGCGAGCGATGTGTTCGCGTTCTTCAACAACGACGCGCTGGCCGCCGCCCCGAAGGATGCCCGGACCCTGATGGACGTCCTTTTGGACAAGGGCCAGGACGTGGCTTTGCCGCCGGGGGGTTGAGCCCAGGCCTCCCTGGCACGGAGAATCCGCCAATGAGCGCCCCCAGGTCGCCCATCGATTCCCTCCTGTCCCCCGCCTCGGTCGCCGTGGTCGGAGCGTCGCCCTCCTCCTACGTGGGCCGGGTGCTGTGCGAGAACCTCCGGGCGATCGGCTACCCGGGCCGGGTCTATCCCATCAACCCGAAGTACCCGGAGATCCTCGGCTGGACCTGCTATGGGTCGGTGGACGAGGTCCCGGAGGGCCCGGAAGCGGTGGTGGCGGCCGTTGCGTTGGCGCGCGTGCCCGACGTTCTTCGGACGGCAGGGAGGCGCGGGAGTCGGGCCGCCGTCGTCCCGGGGGGCGGCTTCACCGAGACCGGGCCCCTAGCGTTGCGGCTCCACGAGGAGATCCGAGCCGTGGCCGGCGAGTTCGGGATGGCGGTGGCCGGGCCGAACTGCATGGGCGTGATCGCTCCCTCCCGGCGCTCCGCCCTGTACATCGGGACGCTGGCCGAGAGCCTCCTGCCGGGCCGGGTGGCGCTCGTCTCACAGAGTGGGTCGGTGTGCGAGGCGGCCGTGAACATGGGGCCCAGGATCGGGTTCTCCGCCATCGTGTCCTGTGGGACCGAGGCGGTCACCACGGTCGGCGACTATCTACGGTATTTCGCGGCCGATGTCGAAACGGGAGCGGTGGCGCTGTTCCTGGAAGGATTTCGGGACCCGGACGGTTTCGTGGCGGGAGCTCGCATGCTGCGAGAGGCCGGTAAGCCCCTGGCGGTCCTTCAGGCCGGGCGTTCGAAAAAGACGGCGGCTGCCGTCACCGCCCACTCCGGGACGCTGGCCGGAACCGGCGAGGTGGTCAGCGGGCTCCTCCATCAGCTCGGGGCCATCGGGGTGGACGATCTGGACGAGCTCTTCGAGGTGGCCGAGCTTCTGGGACACGGACGGCTGCCGAGGGGGCGCCGAATGTTCGTGGTCACCGACTCGGGCGGAGAGGCCAACCTGATCGCCGATCATGCGGCGAGGCTCATCCTGGAGCTCCCTCCACCTTCGGGTGCGCTGAAAGCCCGGCTCCAGGCCCGGTGGCCGAACTTCTCCTACATCGGCAACCCCATCGACCCGTGGGGAGTCGACCCCGACTCCCGGAGCCTTTATGGGGAGATCCTCCGAGCCGCCGCCGGGGAAGAGGTGGACGTGGTTGCCGTGGCCCTCGACAAGGTGACGTCGTGGGCTGGGAAGAACGAGACCGACCTGGGGGTGGCCGGGGCGGAGGCGTTGATCGAAGCCACGGAAGGAACGGGGAAGCTCCCCGTCTTCTTCACGGTGCACTCCACCGGGACCGCCGCCGAAGAGGTGCGGGAGCCACTTCGAACAGCGGGCGTCCCCCTGCTGCACGGCCTGCGGCCCGCTCTGGTGGCGATCCGGCGGGGGTGGTGGTGGCAGCAGTGGCGGCCGCGCTCGTCGTCCGGTGCGGCCCGTTCCCATATGGATCTGCGCCTTCCGGACGAAGGCCGGGTGCTCTCCGAACGAGCCAGCCGCGAGGTGCTGGGGGCCCACGGCATCCCGCTGGTGGAAACGCGGTCGGCCGGGACGGCGGAGGAGGCGGTGGCCGCGGCCGAGCGCATCGGCTACCCCGTGATCATGAAGGCCGATCTCCCCGGGGTGAGCCACAAGGCGGCGGCCGGGTTGGTTGCCGTGGGTATCCCCTCGCCCGAGGCTGCCGCGAGGACGTTCGAGCTTCTGCGCCGGCGCGCCGCCACGCTCGCGGCTCTGTGGCGGGGAGTCCTGGTCCAGGCCACAGCCCGTGGAGTCGAGTTGCTGTGTGGGATGAGGCGGGACCCCGTGTTCGGGCCGGTCGTGCTGGTCGGGTTGGGAGGCACGCTCACCGAGGCCCTGGCCGACGTGGCCGTCCGCATGTGCCCCGTGTCGCCGGAGGACCTCGAGGAGATGCTCGACGAGTGTTCGGTTGGCCGGCTGTTGGCTGCCGCCGATGCCCCGGGCGAACCGGTTCGCGCTGTGCTGCAGGCACTCTCGTGGCTGGCCATCGAGCAGGCGGAGATCGAGGAGGTCGACGTGAATCCGCTGTTCGCCGGACCCGACGGCGTGGCAGCGGCTGATGCGCTGGTTGTGTTGATGCGGAAGGAGCGAAGGGATGACTGAGGCCTACTTGCGGGTGAGGGTTGGGTCGGAGGACGCGCACTACGGGACGATGGCGGCTGGCGCGTTCGTCATGCAGCTGTTCGGAGACCTGGCCACGGAGGTCACCGTGCGCCGGGACGGTGACGAGGGGTTGCTTCGAGCCTATGAGAGCGTGGAGTTCCTCGCACCCGTCCGCCCAGGCGACTTCCTGGAGTGCCGGGCCAAGCTGATCCGGGAGGGCCGAACGTCGCGGACGTTCGAAGCCCAGGCCTGGAAAGTCATCACCACGCGCCAGGACCTCGGAGATTCCGCCGCGGACGTGCTGGACGAGCCCGTGCTCGTGGCCAGGGCCATCGGGACCACCGTGGTGCAGTCCAACCTCCAGCGGGAGACCGCCGAGGACGCCGGGAAGGTTTCGGGCTGATGCCCGGATTCTCGGTCAGCCGGGAATCCGAACCGGCTTACGCCGGCGCCGGCGCGACCTTCTCGAAGCTCCCCCTCGTTCTGGACCCCAAGGATCTGGCCGGCGCAGACGTCGCCATCGTCGGTGCACCGATCGACGAGACGGTCTCGTACCGCCCGGGCGCCCGGTTCGCGCCGCGGGCGATCCGGCTGGCGGACGCGGGCGGCGGCACCCGGCGCTCGAACATGGACCTCGGGGTGAACCCGTTCGAGGTCCTCACCGTGGTGGACTACGGGGACGCCGAGGTCGTGCCCGCGGACCAGAAGCGCAGCCACGACGCCATCCGGCGGGCCGTCGGCGAGATCTGCGCGGCGGAAGCCGTCCCCGTCGTGTTGGGCGGCGATCACTCCATCGCGCATCCCGACGTGGGCGCGGTGGCGGCTCACGTCAAACCCGCCACGCTCGGGTTGGTCCACTTCGACGCCCATGCCGACAACGCTCCGAGCCTGTGGGGCGTCACGCTTTCCCACGGGACACCGATGCGCCTCCTGGTGGAGGAGGGTTCACTGGAGGGGCGAAACATCGTGCAGATCGGCCTCCGCGGCTACTGGCCCGATCCCGAGGACTTCGAATGGGCTCGGGGGCAGGGCTTCCGGTGGCATCTCATGGAAGAGATCTCGGACCGCGGCATGGCCGCAGTCATGGACGACGTGGTGGCAGCAGCCAAGCTATGGGACCACATGTTCTTGTCGTTCGACATCGACGTTTGCGATCCGGGGTTCGCCCCCGGGACCGGGACTCCCGAGCCGGGGGGGATCACCGCCCGCGAGGCGCTGCGAGCGGTCCGCCGCCTGGCCTACGAGGTGGGCTTCGCCGGGATGGAGGTGGTCGAGGTTTCGCCGCCCTACGACCACGCCGACGTCACGGCGTTCCTGGCGAATCGCCTCGTGCTGGAAGCGCTGTCCGGGCTGGCGCTAAGGAAACTCGGCCGCGAACCGAAGCCGGAACGATCGAGCTGAGCGGGTTCACTCGCCCAGTTCGGCGCAGAAGTCGGCGAACGCGTCCACGTAGATGCGGATGTCGTCCTCGGAGTGCTGCACGCTGATCGACCACTGCTCCTCGTCCCCGGGCGTCATGAAGATGCCCCGGTTGAGCAGCCACGGCCATGACGCCGAGAAGAGTTCGGCGTTGCACTCCAGGAAGTCGCGGTAGTTCGTGAGCGGTTGCGATCGATAGGAGACGCACCCCTTCGCCCCCAGGTCGACCGCGTGGGCCGGGATCCGATACTCCTTGATGGCCCGCTTGCATCCCTCGGCGAGCAACGTCCCGAGCTTCGCCAGGTGATCGTACGCGCCGGGAGTGAGCACCTCGGTCAGCGCGACCAGGCCCGTCTTCGCCGACAATGGATTCCCGTTGAAGGTTCCCTGCTGGGCCGCTCCCTTCGTCACCCAGTCCATGACGTCGGCCCGCCCCCCGAACGCGCCGATCGTGGTCCCGCCGCCGATGGCCTTGGCGAAGCACGCCAGATCGGGCTGGACGCCGAACCGCTCGGTGGCCCCACCGGCGGCAACGGTGGCCCCCGACTTCACCTCGTCGAAGATCAGCACGACGCCGTGCTTCGAGCACAGGTCTCGCACCGCCTGGAGGTAGCCCGGCTGGGGCAGCACGATGCCGAGGTTCATCATGATCGGCTCCATGATCAGCGCCGCGATCTCGGACCCGTGCTCAGAGAGCACATGGTTGAGCGCCGCAGCGTTATTGAACGGCACGATCAGCGTGTAGTCCGCCATCACCTTCGGCACGCCCTTGGAGGTGGGGATAGTGCGGTAGACGTCGCCCGCCGAATCGGCTGCATCCCCACTGGTCGTGTCCCGAAGCCCCAGGAGGTCGGCTTCCGGCAACACGGAGAACAGCACGGCGTCGTGGTGCCCGTGATAGGACCCCTCGATCTTCAAGATGACGTCTCGGCCGGTGGCGGCGCGGGCTACCCGGATCGCGTCCATCGTCGCCTCCGTGCCGGAGTTCACGATCCGAACCCGATCGAGGCGGAACCTGCGGCACAGCTCCTCGGCCAACGCCACCGTGTCCTCGGTGGTCACCGCGAAGTGGACGCCGCTCCGGGCTGCTCGCTCGATGGCCTCCACGATCTTGGGATGGGCGTGTCCCACGACGTTCACACCGAAACCGCCGTGATAGTCACGGTACTCGGTCCCGTCGACGTCCCACACGTGCGATCCGCGACCGTGGTCGAGGTAGATGGGATACGGGTCGTTCGCCTGGAAGTTCGAGGCCACCCCCTTGGGCAACACTCGAACCGCCCGCTCGTACAGCTTGGCCGAGGCCTGGGTTCGATCGAGGAGCCTCTTCCCCTCGCGGTCGGCGATCTCCCTCGCCCGCGCGGTGAGCCGCTGTGTCTCGGTGTCGATACTCATCGCGATCAGGCCTTCTTTCGCTGGAGGGCGACGTTGGAGACGGCCAGCAGAACCCCGCCCGCGAAGATCAGCGTCCCCATCACGAACACCTGCGGAGGGATGCCCACCTTCACGGCGCCGTAGACCCACAGGGGGAACGTCTGGACGGTGCCGGCGTTGAAGTTCGTGATCACGAAGTCGTCGATGGAAAGGGCGAACGCGAGCAGGGCCCCGGCCAGGATGCCGGGGAAGATGATCGGGAAGGTGACCTTCCAGAACGTCGTCCAGGGGCCTGCCCCGAGGTCCTGGGCCGCTTCCTCCAGCGACCGCTCGAACCCAGCCAACCGGGCTCGGACCGTCACCGTCACGTAGGCGATGTTGAACATGACGTGGGCGATGATGATCGTGAGGATGCCTCGCGGGACCCCGAAGGTGATGAACAGCGACAGGAGCGAGGCGCCCAGGACGATCTCCGGCGCGCTGATGTTCATGAAGAGCACGAAGTCGGCCGAGGATCTTCCGCGGAAGCGATAGCGCACCAGGGCCAGGGCGATCAAGGTCCCGAGAGCGGTCGCGATGACCGTGCTGATGGTGGCCACGATCAGAGAATTCTTGAGGGCGGCGGTGAGATCCGGCTTGTCGAACACTCGCGGATACCAGTGGACGGTGAAGCCCACCCACTTAAAGCTGACCTTCTTGAAGCCAGAGTCGTTGAAGCTGTAGAGGATCATCACGAGGATCGGCGACACCAGGTAGAGCATCACGATGGCCGCATAACCCGGCAGGATCCATCGGGTCCACCTCCGGCGGCGGCCCCCGGGCTTCGGCTCGGAGACCGAGGGCACCTCGCGCGGAACCTCTCGGGTGGCGACGGCCATTTACACGTACTCCTCGATGCTGCGAGCCCCCAGCACCTTCGCGTACGCGAAGATCCCCACGAGCAGCCCGCCCATGAGGATGAATGACAGCGCCGCTGCGATTGGATAGTGGAAGTTCGTGAGGTACTCGAGCTGGATGATGTTACCGATCATCGTCGTCTTGGTTCCTCCCAGGATCGAGGCGTTGACGTAGTCGCCCGCCGCCGGGACGAACGTGAGGAGGACGCCCGCGAACACCCCAGGGATCGACAGTGGGAGGATCACCCGAAGGAACACCTGAACCCTGCTCGAGTAAAGGTCCCTGGCGGCCTCGACCACGCTCCGGTCGATCCGGTCAAGCGACACGTACAGGGGCAGGGCCATGAACGGGAGGAAGTTGTAGGCGATGCCGGCGATCACTGCGGTCGAGGTCGCCAACACATGGAAACTCTCCGGCAGCAGGTTCCACCGCTTCAGCGCACCCAGGACCATGCCGTCGTCGGCCAGGATGAACTGCCAAGCCAGCGTGCGGATGACGAACGAGACGAAGAACGGCAGGAGCAACATGAACAGGAACGTCGTCTTGTGGCGGCCTCCCCGGAAGGCGATCCAGTAGGCCAGCGGATAGGAGACCACCAGCGTCACGACCGTGGCGATCGAGGCATACCTCAGCGAGCGGAGGAACTGAACGTGATACTTGTCGACGGCGTCGACGAAGTTCCGAACGTGCCAGGTCAGCCGGAACCCGTCGAAGATGTTCCCGGTCTGGAGCGCCATCGACGCCAGGAAGACGATCGGCACCAGAAAGAACAGAACTAGCCAGGCGCCGCCCGGCGAGATCAGGAGATAGGGGGCCAGCCTCTTCCCGAGCCGAGCCCTGCGTCGGCCTACGACGTGTAGATCGGTTGGAAGATGCTGTTCCACTCGTCCTCTTCCGCGGTGTCCTTGAACACCTTGTACTTGTGCGACTTGGCCAGGTCGTCGGTAGAGGGGAACACCAGTGGACTGTTGGCGACCGTCGGGTCATCGATGTCGTTGAGCACGATGTCCTTGGCGGCCGGCACCGGGCTGACGTACCAGATGAAGTCCGCCAGCTGGGCGGCGACCTTCGGATCGTAGGCGTAGTTCATGAACTTGATGGCGTCGACCGGGTGCTTGGCGTTGAGAGGGATGCACTGGTTGTCGGTCCACAGGATCCCGCCCTCGGTGGGAATGGCTGCCTTGATCTCCTTGACACCGTCACCGCCGAAGCTCTTGGGGGCGGAGGCGATGAACAGGTCCCCGGACCAGGCCTGGGTGATGACCGTGTCGCCGTTCTCTAGTGCGTTGATGTAGCTCTGGTCGTAGTACGCGCGGACGATCCCGTCGTCCCGCTGCTTCGTCAGGAGGTCGGCGGCCTTCTGCCACTGGTCCGGCGTGGACTGTTGGACGTCGTAGCCAAGATAGACCAGGGCGGCGCAGGTGAGGTCCTGATTGTTGCCGAACATGCCGACCTTGCCCTTGTACTTCGGGTTCAAGAGGTCGCCGAAGCCGGTGGGCGGATCCTTCACCACCTTCGAGTTGTACCCGATGATCGTGAACCCGGACTGCCAGGCCACCGAGTACTTGTTGCCCGGATCGTAGCTGGGGTCCTTCACCGCCCCGCTGGCATTCGCGGCGAAATTCGGCAGGTACTGGTGGTCGAGCGGGGTCAGGAAGCCCAGTCGGATCATCCGCTCGACCCCTCCGCCGTTGGTGATGACGATGAGGTCGTAGCCCGTGTCGCCTCCCGACTGGAGGACCGGGATGATCTTCGCCAGGAAGGGATCGTTGTCGTTGATGACTGTCTTGTAGCTGACCTTGATGCCGGTCTCCTTGGTGAACTGCTGCAGAGTCGGGCTCTTGCCCTTCGCGTCGACGTCGATGTAGTCCTCCCAGTTGGCGAAGTTCAGCTGCCCGGCGGGAGTTCCGTCCCCGTAGATTTTCTTCAGAACGTCCGCGGAGGGGCTCCCGGTGGGGGTCTTGTTGCTCGACGTCCCCGACACGCCGCAGGCCTCCAGGAGAGCGGACAGGCCGAGGGCGCCGGCCCCGGCACCCATGCCCTTCAGGAGGTCTCGCCGGGACATCCGCCGTTGGGTCAGCCCGCGGAGCAGCGCGGGGTCGATCCGGCGAGGGTCGAGTGGTTCGGTCACGTCTCCTCCTCCCATTCGGCGAGTGGCGCCGACGCTCGTACGACGAAGGTGTGTTCGGGCCGCCACAGCAAGCGGACCCGCTGTCCCGGTGCTGGGATGGTCTCGGCCCCCAGGTTCTGCGCGTAGACAGTGAGGGTTCGGTCCTCCGGGCCGTCGACGGTGAACTGGTGGTGGACGCCGACGTAGGTCGCCATGCGGAGCGTGCCCGCGATGGCGTTCCATCTCCCCGCCAGAACCGCCCCGTCCTGCTCCAGCCGGATCTTCTCGGGCCGGACGCCCACCTTTACCTTCTGGCTCGGGGCGTCGAAGCGGTCCGCAGGAACGGCGATGACGTCGCCGCTCGACAGCAGGATGGTGACCTCCGACCCGTTGGAGTCCTTCACTTCCCCGTCGAGGAGGTTCGACGCGCCCAGGAACCCGGCCACGAACTCGGTGGCCGGCTTCTCGTAGATGTCTTCGGGGGCCCCGATCTGCTCGATCTTGCCGTGCCGCATGACCGCGATGCGGTCGGACATGGTCATGGCTTCTTCCTGGTCGTGGGTGACGTAGAGGAACGTCACGCCGACCTCGTGCTGGATCCGCTTCAGCTCGAGCTGCATCTGCTTGCGGAGCTTCAAGTCGAGCGCTCCGAGCGGCTCGTCCAGCAGCAGCACCTGAGGTTGGTTGACCAGGGCCCGGGCCAGCGCCACCCGCTGCCGCTGGCCTCCGGAGAGCTGTGACTGCTTGCGCCGCTCGAAGCCGGGCAGGTCGACCAGCCGAAGGGCATCCCGGACCCGCCGCACGATCTCGGACTTCTGCACCTTCTTCCTGCGCAGGCCGAAAGCGACGTTTTCGAACACGTTCAGGTGAGGAAACAAGGCGTAGGACTGGAAGACGGTATTCACGTTGCGGCGGTAGGCGGGGAGGGTCGTCACGTCCTGTCCGCCCAGGTAGATGGTCCCCCGGGTGGGCTCTTCGAACCCGCCGATCATGCGCAGCGTGGTGGTCTTGCCGCAGCCCGAGGGCCCGAGGAGGCTGAAGAACTCGCCTCGATCGATCTCGAGCGTCAGGTCATCGACCGCGGTGACCTCGGCGAACCGCTTGGTGACCCGGTCCACCCGAACGTCGATGTCGGCCAAGGGCGCCCTCGCAGGTGGCAGGCTGGTGACAGTGCCCGATTGTCGCACGGCTGGGCGCGTTGTAGCGATGGCCCACCGTACCGGCGTCTGGAGGCCGGAGGGTGGGCCCCATGGGCAAAGACGAAGGAGTCGCTTTGTACAGGCGGGCCAGTAGTTGACCGAATCCGAAGGGGGCAGCCTTCCCCAGCCACCCCCTTCGGTTCGTTTCGCTGCGTCCCTAGAGAGGGACGTGCGAGAGGACCATGATACGGGGTTCGGTCATTTCGTCCATCGCGTAACGCAAGCCCTCCCGGCCGTACCCCGACTCCTTCGACCCGCCGTACGGCATCTGGTCGGCTCGAAAGGCCGAGACGTCGTTCACGATGATCCCGCCGACCTCGAGCTCGCGATGGGCCAGCATGGCCCGCTCGATCGAGGAGGTGAACACCCCGGCCTGGAGGCCGTACTCCGAATCGTTCACCTCGGCCAGGGCCTCCTCGAAGGTCTGATAGGGCTGGACCGTGATGACCGGGCCGAAGATCTCCATGCACCGGACCTTCATCTCGGGCGACGTCTTGGCGAGCACGGTCGGGTGGTAAAAGGGGTCCTCCCGCTTCCCCCCGGTGAGGACCTCGGCGCCCTGGTCGACGGCCTCTTTGACCCAGGCGTCGACCCGTTCCAAGGCGTCGTGGTCGATGAGCGGGCCCACATCCACGGAGGGGTCAAGCGGGTCACCGACCTTGAGCGACTCCACCTGCTTGATCAGCCGGGCAACGAAGTCCTCGTACACCTCCGACTGGATCAGCACCCTCTGCACCGAGATGCAGGACTGGCCGGCCTGGTAGTAGCCGCCCACCGCCACCCGGGCGGCAGCGTGATCGAGGTCGGCGTCTGAGTGCACGATGACCCCGGCGTTCCCCCCGAGCTCCAGCGTCGCGTGTTTGTGCGGATCGAGGCCCTTCAGCTTCCATCCGATCCCCGAGCCGGTGAACGAGAGCTTCTTGAACCGCCGGTCTTCGACCAGCTTCTGGGCCCGGTCGCTGGAGATGGGAAGGACCGACAGCATCCCCTTGGGCAGCTCGGTCTCGTCGAACAGCTCGGCCAGAGCCAGGGCTCCGAGCGGGGTCACCCCGGCCGGCTTCACCACGATGGGCGCCCCCACGGCCAGGGCCGGCGCCACCTTGTGCGCCACCAGGTTGACCGGGAAGTTGAACGGACTGATCCCCAGAACCGGTCCGTAGGGGAACCGACGGATGATCCCGGCCCGCGACCCGAGCGACTGCTCGGTGTCCAAGGGAACGAACTCCCCGCCGAACCGCCGGGTCTCCTCGGAGGCCCACCGGAAGGTGGAGACGGCCCGCGTCACCTCGATCTTGGACCACTTAAGAGGCTTTCCGCCCTCTCGTGCCACCAGCTCGGAGAGTTCGTCCATCCGCTCGGCGATGCGGCGCGAGATGAGGGCCAGAGCATCGGCCCGGACGTAGGTGGGGAGGTGGCGGGACTCCTTGAAGGTGCTGGCCGCGGCCGCGACGGACTGCTCGACGTCCTCGTCGGTGGGCACACCGATCTCGGCCACGACGCTTCCGTCGTACGGGCTCTTGACGGCAAGGGTTCCCCGGCCGGTCTTCCATTTTCCGGCCGCGTAAAAGGGTCTCGTCTTCGCTGCCATCACGCCCTCATCAGGTCAGTCGATCGCCGCCATCACGTGCTTGAGGTTCGTGTACTCCTCGATCGAGTAGATCGACATGTCCTTCCCGTAGCCGCTCTGCTTGTACCCGCCGTGGGGCATCTCGGGCGTGAGCGGGATGTGGGTGTTGATCCACACCGTCCCGAACTTCAGCCGCCGAGAGGCGTTCAGCGCGCGCCCGATGTCCCTCGTCCACACCGAGGCCGCCAAGCCATAATCGACGTCGTTGGCCCACGCCAGCGCCTGGTCGTCGTCCTCGAACCGCTGGACCGTGACGACCGGCCCGAAGATCTCCTTCCTCACCACCTCTGCATCCTGCCCGACGCCTGCGATGACGGTGGGCTTGATGAAGAATCCGGGGCCCTTCATGGCCTCGCCGCCCGTCAGCACCTTCGCGTCGGTCTTCCTGGCGCGCTCGAGGAAGCCCATGACCCGCTGGTAGTGCTCCTTCGACACGATGGGCCCCATCTCCGTGTCTTCCTTCAGGGGATCTCCGACGGTGATGGACTCCACCGCCGGCACGAGCTGGGTGAGGAGGTTGTCGTAGACCTTGGGTCCGGCCAGCACCCGGCAGGCCGCCGTGCAGTCCTGCCCTGAGTTGAAGTAGCCGGCGATCTTGATCCACTCCACGGAGGACTCCAGGTTCGCGTCGTCGAACACGATCACCGGGGCCTTGCCGCCGAGCTCGAGGTGGACCCGTTTCAGGGTGTCGGCGGCCGCCCGGGCCACTTCCTTCCCGGTCGTGACCTCTCCCGTGAGCGACACCATGCCGACCTGAGGGTGCTTGACGATCGCCGCACCGGTGGGAACGCCGTCCCCCAGGACGACGTTGAAGACACCGGGCGGGAAGATGTCGCCGGCCAGCTCGGCCACCCGAAGGAGCGAGAGCGGCGTCCACTCGGACGGCTTGACGACCACCGTGTTCCCGGCGGCGAGGGCCGGACCGAACTTCCAGATCGCCATCCACAACGGGTAGTTCCAGGGCGCGATGAGGCCCACCACGCCGATCGGCTCGCGCCTCAGCATGCTCGTGAAGAGCGTCGAGTCCACCTTGAAATACTCACCGACCGCACGGCCCTCCATGACCCGGGCCGCCCCCGCGAAGAACCGCAGGTGGTCGGTCATGACCGGCATCTCGTCTCGCATCACCGACGCGAACGGCTTGCCCACGTTCTCGGTCTCGATCCGGCCGATCTCCTCG
>WNGA01003398.1_pt1 | contig 23874 bp, 16 predicted proteins | sample 5400061 | NCBI WGS metagenome assembly WNGA01 (sample SAMN13153366, study PRJNA577476) | soil metagenome | isolation source: 100 cm soil or saprolite under grassland replicate 2 | place: USA:California | collected 2016-06-15
ATGGTCCGCGCCATCGACGAGCTCGGCGCGGCGCAGCACGCATTGGGGGCGCTGAGCGCGAGCGCTCTTCGCGTCCGAGTCGGCATCAACACCGGCCCGGTCGTCGTCGGCGTGGTCGGCACGGACACGGCGCACGAGTACACGGCCATGGGCGACGCGGTCAATGTCGCCGCGCGCATGCAGGCGACGGCGCGGCCGGGCAGCGTGCTGATCACGGCAGCCACGCACCGCTTCGTCTCGCCGCTGGTCGAAGCGGTGGATGTCGGCCTTCTCGAGCTAAAGGGAAAGTCGGACGCGGTCCACGCCTACGAGATCACCGGCCTGAGGGCCGGAGCGACGCGCACACGCGGCCTTCTCGGCGTGCGTGCGCCGATGATCGGCCGCGATGCCCAGCTCGCCCGCCTGCAGGAGGTATTCGAGGTGGTCCGGGCGCGACAGGGTCGGATCGCCTGCGTTCTCGGCGAGCCGGGGCTTGGAAAGAGCCGGATGCTGGCTGAGCTCCGTGCGAGCCTCGAGCGTACGGACGAGTCGGTGCGCTGGATCGAGGGGGGCTGCATCTCGTACGGCGAGACCATGCCCTATCACCTGGTGCTCGATCTGGTCCGATCGCTGATCGGTGTGAGCGCCTCGACGGACGAGTCGCAGGCAGCGGAGGCGCTGCAAAGCTCCCTGCGGGATCTCCTCGGAGATGGCTGGACCGAAACGTACGCGTATCTCGGGCACCTACTTTCGCTGCCGCTCGAACCTGAGATGCAGGCGCGGGTGTCGATCCTCGAGAGCGAGGCGATCAAACGATACGTGGCGTCGCTCATCCTGGTGCTGCGCGCCGTCAGCGCCGGCGGTCCGGTGGTCCTGGTCTGCGACGACGTGCACTGGGCCGATACCGCCTCAGTCGACACGCTGCTCCAGCTCCTGCCGTCCGTTGCCGCGCTGCCAGTGCTGTTCATCCTGAGCTCCCGCGTCGAGCGGCAAGCGACCGGCTGGCGGCTGATCGCCGGGGCCCACGATGTGTTCGGAGACGCGCTTACCGACATCCGACTCGAGCCGCTTTCGCTGCAGGACAGCCGCGCGCTCGTGTCGAACCTTCTGCGGATCGAGTCGTTGCCCGTGAATACCCGCGATCTCATCTTGGCGAAGGCTGAGGGAAATCCATTCTTTGTGGAAGAGATCATCCGGATGCTCATCGACCGCGGCGCCATCGTGCGCGAGGGAGATCGCTGGGTCGCGACTGAGTTGGTCGCGGGCATCGAGATCCCCGACACGCTTCAGGGCCTGCTGCTCGCGCGGATCGACAGGTTGCCGCAGGAATGCAAGCGCACCCTGCGCGTGGCGTCGGTGATCGGCCGGCAGTTCGGCGTGACGATCCTGGAGCGTCTCCTGGAGACAAGGGCCTCGTGACCGCACTGGGTGAGCTGGGCATCCTCGAGGCGAGTGGACTCATCGATATCGCGGCGCTGCAGCCGGAGCTTGAGTATCTGTTCCGCCACGCGCTCGTCCAGGAGGCCGCTTACGGCTCGCTTCTGAAGCAGGACCGACGCAAGCTTCACCTTGCCGCCGCGGAGACGATCCTGTCGCTGCATCCGGAGCGCGAGCGCGAGCTCGCTGGGGTCGTCGCGATGCACTTCGAACAGGCCGGCGACGTGGCCCGGGCGGCGCAATACCTTGTCGTCGCGGGCGAGCACGCCCTCGAGCGCTTCGCGAACAAGGAGGCCGCCGCGTTCTTCATCCGCGCGGGCTCGATCGCCGACGACTCACAGTTCGCCCTGCGACTGCGAGCGGCCGTCGGTAGTGCTAAGGCCGGCTGGACGTCCAACGAGTCGGGCGCCGACGTCGATCGGCTGGAGCGGGCGCTCGCGGCGGCCGACCGCGCCGACCCAAGGCTGGTCGCCGAGGCCTACTTCTGGGTCGCGTTCCTGCGCCGCCAGCAGGGCGATGTGCCCGAGTCGAGCCCTGCCCTGCGAAACGCGCTCGAGCGCGCGGCTCAAATCGGCAGCGTGCTTGGCGATCCAAACGTTGCCGCGCTGCCGAAAGCGCTCATGGGCTCGTACGTCGCCTTCACCGGGCACTTGCGTGAAGGAGCCCGTGACATGCGCGAGGCCCTCGACACCATCGAGGCGCGAGCCGATGCCCTGTCCACCGCTATGGTCTCCGACTTCCTCGCACTCACGTATGCCCGCCTCGGCGACTTCGCCGAGGCTGAGGAGACGCTGGCGCGCGCCGAGCGGCTGGCCGGGGATGGCGATGCCATCGCGCGGGTCGACGTGATGATCGCTGCCTCTGCGATCCATCTGGAGCGCGGCGAGCTCGACGAGGCGTCCGCGAAGTCTCGGCTGTGCGCCGCGCTGGCGGAGGACCTCGGAGCGTTCGCGTGTGTCGTGGCCTCGAATGTGATGTACGGCGCCGCGAGTCTCGCGCTGGAAGACGCGCCCGCGGCCAAGGCACCGCTGGAACGCGGCTGCGATCTCTGCATGGTCACGAACATGGCCCCGATGCGCACGCTCATTCAGGGCCTTCTCGGGTCGGTCCGGGCCCAGCTCGGCGATCTGCCCGGCGGGGTTGCGGGCTGGGACCAGGCGCTGGCAAGCGCTCGCGCCATGAACGATCGCTTCGGTGAGGCACAGACGGTGTGGGGCCGGGGGCGGACGTTGGCCCGGCAGGCGACGCCAGACTGGAGCGCGGCGCTCGCCGACCTCGATCGAGCGGTCGCGCTCTTCGAAGCCATGGAGACGCGACCCTCACTTGCTCGAGCGCTGCACGACCGGGCGCAGGTGTTGCGCGCACTCGGCCGCGCTGTCGAAGCGGCTGATGCCGAGCGCAGGTCGGGCGACCTCGCCCGTCAGCTCGGGCTGAAAGACCTGCCCTCGGCCTGAGGTCTCATGCGCGATAGGGTTTCTCGCCAATGATGGACGCGACCGAGTTCAAACGAGCGAGCCAAGCCGTGTGGGAAGCGATGGCTCCAGGATGGGACGACCGCCACGCCTACTTCGAGGAGACGGCGCGGCCCGTGGTGGAGCGGATGCTCGAGCGGCTGGCACCGGCGCGCGGCGAGGCGATTCTCGAGCTCGCGGCTGGCACGGGCGTCGTCGGCTTTGCCGCTGCCGCGCTCGTCGGATCAGGCGGCCGCGTGATCGTAAGTGACTTCTCCGAGGCGATGGTGGAGGCAGCGGAGCGCCACGCGGGCGAGCTCGGTCTCGAGAACGTCGAGTGCCGCATGCTCGACGCGGAGCGACTCGACCTCCCGGACGAGGCTGTCGACGGTGTCCTCTGCCGGTGGGGATACATGCTGATGGCAGACCCCGCCGCCGCCTTTGCAGAGACTCGCCGCGTACTGCGCCGCGGCGGACGCCTCTCGTGCGCTGTCTTCGCGGGGCCGGAGCAGAACCCGTGGGCGGCGCTGCCGTCGCGCGTCCTCCAGGAGCGCGGCCACATGCCGCCGCCAGGGGCGGTTGCTCCCGGGATCCTTGCGCTCGCCGACCGTGATCGCCTCCGCCGGCTCTTCGCGGGAGCTGGTTTCTCGGACCCGCAGATCGATGAGGTTGCGTTCACGTGGCGCTTCCGCGACGTGGACGACTACTGGGAGTTTCTGAGCACAGCGGCCGGGGCGATCGCGATGGTTCTTGGCCGGGTTGACGACGCCGAGCGGCGGCGGGTCCGCGAGCAGATCGGTGAGCGGGTGGCGTCATTCATTGTTGACGGCGGGATCGAGCTACCGGCCGTCTCGCTTGTCGCGTCGGCGTCCTAGCTCCGCGACCTGAGTGCCGGAATGCGTGTCGGTGTCAGTCTCAGCCATCGAGCCGCCAGGGATTTGGGACTGGATCCCGTCCACGCTTTCGAGCAGCTGGCTTCATGCGGGTTCGCGCCGATTCGACTGAGCGCCTACTGGGACTGGGATCCGGGGGACGACTTCCGAATCCTGGACAGCATGGTCGCCGCGGCAGAGCGGCTGGGGACGTCAATCGTGATCACAGTCGGCATGAAAGCGATGCGGTGGCCCGAGTTCTACATTCCCGCCACGATTCAGCGAGACCAGCTCGCCCTTGCTGTCGTCGATTTCGCATCAACGACTGTCGCGAGATACCGGCACAGCCCGGTTGTGGAGGCTTGGCAGGTCGAGAATGAGCCGCGCAACCGCTCGGGCCCAGGTTTCGAACTCGTCCCCACTGATTTGCTGCAGCGAGAGATGAAGGCCGTGGCGCAGGTCGACCCGCGGCCTCAGATCGTCAACTGCTTCATGCACTTCACACGGCTGTCAGACCTGGTGTCGCGACCGTGGCCCTGGTACGACGTTGTCGGGCACCTGCTCGATCTTGTTCCGACAGACCATGTGCTCGGCTTCGACATCCATCCGTTCATCTCTCGCAAGCTCGGCCCAATGCGCTGGCTGAGCTCCGCTCGCGACGGTTGGCCTCAGGAATGGCGAGCTGTTGCGGACCGAGTTCGGTCTGCGGGAAGACGCATCTGGGTCACCGAATCCCAGGCCGAACCGTGGGGACTGGGGAGCCTCGATCCAGCCCGGATGCAACGCACTTTCGAAGCCGTCGTCGAAGCCGAACCAGAGGTGGTGCTCTTGTGGGGCGCCGAATTCTGGCTGAAACGACAGTCAGCAGGAGACCCTCGCTGGATGGAAGCGGCGCTTTCTCTGGTCAAATCCGCTCAGCTTTGATGAGGGGAACGACTGTGACTCGGTCGCTCGGTCACTCGGTCACATTCTCGCTCCGCGCTACGTCATATGCGGCTTAGTCCGTCTGCTCGCCCACCTGGTCTTCGTCGCTTTCGATGAGGGGGTCCTCGTCGCTCGCCGAGTAGCGATCGTGGACCTCCGCGCCGCCGGTCTCTGAATCGCCGAGGCCATCGTCCGAGTCCACCTCGACCAGCTCTCCCGCCTGACTGTCCTCGCTCAGCAGCTGGGCGTAGGCTCGCTCCGCCTCTTCCAGGGTCGGGTACTCCCAGAACTCCGTGCCCTCTGGCACCTCGGCCCCCTCGGTGTCGTCCAGGCCATGCTGGAAGACGTACGCCATCCCGTTGATCGGATCCTGAATCAGCGAGACGAACCGCTCGCCCGTGAGCTCGGCTCGCTGCGCGGCCTGGCCGTCGTTTTCCAGGTCGAACAGGCGGCTCATGACCTGCTCTTCGCTTCTCTCCTCCACCGCACGCTCAATTCTGGACCAGACCCCGAATGCGCGTCGCAATCACCGTCGACAGATAAGTGCCGAATGCCAGCGCCGTGATGAAGAAGCTTGCGGGATAAGAAAGGTAGAAGGCGAGTCCCAGACCGAGCCATACGAAGCCGACGGCCAGCGCCCCAGACAAGATCATCCCCGCATACGGCCTCGCGGTCAGCCTCTGGGCGATCGCAGCCGGCGTGACCATGAGGCCGAAGATGAGAAGGGCCCCAACTGCCTGCACCGCTTCAGCCACCGTCGCTCCGACGAGGACGAGGAAAAGCAGGGTGACCAGTGCATTCGGAACTCCGCGCGCAGCGGCCACGTCCGGGTCGATGCTGACGAACATGAGCGGCCGGGCGATCGCCAGCAGCACCAGGCTCGTGGCGATGCCTGCCACTGTCGCGATCGTCGCTTGAGTCACCTGCAGTCCGAGGATCGAGCCGAACAGGATCGACACTCCCGCGGTGCCGCCACTCGCACTGCGCGCCGACGTGTACAGGCTGAGAAACAGGACACCCACGCCAAGCACCCATGCAAACCCGGTTCCGATCGCCACGTCGCGCCCGCGTCCGCGCCCACCCAGAGCGCCCATCCCCACCGCCACCAGGATCGTGCTGCCGAAAACTCCCAAAAGGAGCTGGAGATTCGCCAGCAGAGCGCCGAGCCCGCCGGTGAAGGCGACGTGGCCGAGGGCGTCGCTTGTGAACACCTCGTTGCGGAGGACGACGAAGTAGCCCACCAATCCAGCAGCCAGCGCGATGAACGTGCCGGCCAGCACGGCGTGCTGCATGAAGTCGTACCTCAGGATCTCCTGCACATCCTCGATCAGGTTCAGCGAGAAAGGCTGCACCTCGAGGAGGATCACGTGCGCCGTGCCTTCAGCAACCGTATGAAGACGTAGGCTGCGAACGCCAGGCTGGTGACCAGGAAGCCGACCGGGAGCGATGTGAAATAGGCAATCGCCAGGCCAAACCAGACGAACACGAGTGAGAACGCGATGGTGAGGGCCAGGCCCGCGCCCGGGCGTGCGGTCAGCCCCTGTGCAGCCGCGCCAGGCGCGACCAGCAGCGCGAAGATCAACAGCGTCCCGATCACCTGCACCGTCACAGCGACGGAAAGGGCGACGAGAATCAGGAAGACCATCGAGATCGCGCGCAGCGGCACGCCGCGCGCCTCAGCCGCATCCGGATCCACCGAGGCGAAGAGCAGCGGCCTGCCGATGATCGCAATCACGGCAAGCCCGATGAGCGTCGTGATTGCTGTCACCAGAACGTCGCGGTCGGTGATGCCGAGGATGGTTCCAAACAGAAACGCGTAGATGCCCTGGGCTGAGCCGGAGTACAGCCTGAAGAAGAGCAGCCCGAGCGCGAGAGAGAACGCGAGGATGCTGCCGATGGCGGCCGACTCGGTCCGCTTTCCAGTGTCCACGCTGCGGCCGCTCCAGCCGATTCCAAGCGCGCCGCCGACGCAGAAGACGACCAGGCCCAGCACGGGCGATGTGTGCACGAGCACCCCGGCGGCAGCGCCCGGGAGCCCGACTTGCGAGAGCATGTGGGCTGCGAAGCTCTGGCCTCTCAGGACGACGAAGTAGCCGATTGCGCCCGCCAGCAGCGCCACCAACGTCCCCACCAGGAGCGCGTTCTGCATGAAGTGGAACTCCAGCAGCAGCTGGAGATCAGCCAGCAGATCCCAGGACGGCGCCTGATCGGCCAACTCAGGGCGTCTCGTGCGCGTGATAGCTGACGGGCTCCTGCTGGCCGACGACCACCAGCCGCCCGTCGCTCGTCCGCAGCACCTCGACCGGAGCACCGTAAAGGCGCGTCAGCGTTTCCGTCTTGATCACGTCCTCGGGCTTGCCGGAAACAACCTGACCCTGAGCTGCGTACACCACCCGATCGAGGTAGGGGAGTATCGGGTTGACGTCATGCGCGACCAAGAGGACTGTGACCTGCCGCTGCTGGCAGATGCGCTGTATCAGTCCGGAGATCGCCTGCTGATTGTTCAAGTCGAGGCTCTCGAGGGGCTCGTCGAGGAAGAGCATCCGTGCGCCCGACACGAGCGCTTGCGCGATCAGGATCCGCTGCTGCTCTCCTCCCGAGAGCTCGCCGATGGAGCGCTCCGCGTAGCTTTCGGCGCCGACCAGTCGAATCACCTCGGCCACGCGCGAGCTCTTGGCACCGCCCGACCTGACGCGGTCGGCGAGCGGCAGGGGAACGCCCCACCTCGCGCCGTCAAGGCCGAGCCGCACCAGGTCGACACCCCGAATCCGAAGATCCGCATCGAAGTTGCGCCGCTGCGGCAGGTACCCGATGTCATCGTTGCCACGCCGGACGCGCTGCCCGAAGACACTGACGCTTCCTTCAGCGAGCTGGATCAATCCGAGCGCGGTCTTGATGAGCGTCGTCTTGCCGGCGCCGTTGGGACCGAGGACGGCCACGAACTCCCCTTGGCGAATGACCAGGTCGACGTGCCGCCACACGAAATGGCCGCCGAGCCTTACGCCGGCGTCCTCGAACCGAACCGCGTCGGTGGAATCACCCGCCAAGGGCTGCAAGCAGTGCCTTCAGCTGGTTGGTCTGCCACACCTGAAAGGAAGCTGAGGCGGGTATGAGGGTCTCGGTGGTCTCGACGACCGGGATGCCCGCCGCCTTGGCCTTGTTGACCACGCTCGCAACGTCCGGCGTTGAGTTCTGCGAGTTGAAGACGAAGACCTTGATCTTTTTTCCCGTGACCTGCTGGTCGACGGTCACCTTGTCGGCTGCGCTGGGGTCGGTGCCTTCGCTGATCGCCTTCAGGTACGCGGGCGGCGTGATCAGGTTCAGGCCGAGAGCGGGTGCCATGTAGGCGAAGATGCTCTCCGACGCGCCGACGGGCGTGCTGGTGTACTTCTGTCTGATGGCCGCGATCGTGTTGTGATAATCCTTCAGCCCGGTGGCCTTGAAATCGGCGCTGGACTGGTCGAAGTAGCCGGCATTGGATGAGTCGAGCTTCTTGAGGTCATCGGTGATGCGATCGATCACCCTGGCCACGATGTCGGGGGCATACCACATGTGCGGGTTGCCGCCATCCTGGAGCCCGGCCAGCTCGGCGATGACGAGCATCTTGCGGCTCGCAACGGGATTGGCAGCCGCCAGCTTGGGCGCCCAGGGGTCGTAGCCGGCGCCGTTGGCGATCACATAGCCGGCGCGAGCGATCAGCCTGGCGTCGTTGGGCGTCGGTTCGTAGTCGTGGGGATCGGCGTCGGGGTTGTCGATGATGCTCGTGAGGTGCACCTTGTCGCCGCCGATCTGGCTCGCGATGCTGCCCCAGAAGTTCTCCGCCGCCACCACCTCGACCTTTCCGCTCGAATTGGCGGTTGCACCGGCGAGCCCACACGCGGTCGCCAGAAGCGAAACCGCGCAAGCAACACCAAACCGTAGCTTCAGTTGGCCCCCACCGAGCCGGAGCATAGCATTTGCGCAAGTTTCATGCGCAAGTAGCTTACGCAAGCCGTTGGGGTCTGGTAGGCTGGGCTCGTGCCGAGGCCCAGCCCCGTTCGCGATGCGCTGCGGGAGATCTTCTCGTCGCGGGATCACGAGACCTGGTCGCTCGATGAGCTCCTCGAGCGGGTGCGCACGACGATTGGATCGGGGGACTACTCAACGGTGTTTCGTGCGGTCGGCGTGCTCGAGACCGAGGGCGTGATCCAGGGCGTGAATCTCGGTGATGGGCTCTCGCGCTATGAGGCGCGCCGCGATCATCACGAGCACGTCAGGTGTGATATCTGTGGGCGGGTGGCGGAGGTTCCCGGCTGCGTCCTCGAAGGCGCCGCCAGGGAGATCGAGCAGACTACCGGCTATCGCCTGAAGGGCCACTCTTTGCTCTTCTCGGGAACCTGCCCTGACTGTCTAGCGGGACGGGGGTAGGGAGACCAGAAGCGCGGCCGCCGCGAGCACGGCCGTCAACGCCACCAGCTCGCCACGCCGCCGAGCTCGCCATGCGAGCCCGATGGCCACCGCCACCAGAGGCAGCTTGAAAAGAAGCGTCCCCCCGTAGACCGTGGTGACAAGCTCCTGCGGTTGGCGCAGGTGGAGAAGCGCGAGCGCTGCCCCGCTCACCACAAGCACGACGGCGGACCATGACGCCGCGCGACCGAACCCGGCGGCCGGGTCGGTCAGGTAACCCACGAGGCCGCCGACCCACAGCCCCATCGCGGACTCGTGCGCCGCCGTGAGGGCCATTCCCATCGGCAGGGGCAGCGCCGGCGTGGCGTGTGCCGCGGTCGAATCAACGAAGGCCAGCGCCACGCCCAGTGACGGAATCGCCCAGCGCAGCCACGCTGCCTGACGAAGCGCGCCCAGCAGCGCCCAGAGCGTCAGCGACGCAGCCACGCGCAGACCAAGCACGCGGCCGAACGGCGAAGCGAGCGCTCCGATGAGTGCATCGCCGTCAAACGTCTGCGCAACATCAAAGCTCGAAGTTTGCCCCAGCAGGGCCAGTGGCTCCGCGACAAGGAGCAACGCGACGCCTGGCACTGCGAGCCGCAGGGGCCGCGCGTCCCTGGCAAAGAACAATGCATATGTCGCGGCGCCGAATCCCAACGCGAAACCGAAGAAATGCAGCCAGCGTGCGAGCGCCTGCAAAACCAATCCGAGCGGCGAGACCAGGCCGACGTCTGGGCCTCCGAGCCCTGGCGCCTTCACCGGGGTGGGATGTCCGACGCTGAACGTTAGCCCGCCGCGCGAGGGATGCGTGTCGCCGGCGACCACCGTCCAGATGACGGCGTAGGTGCCGTCGGAATCCGCTGTCAGCTGCACCGAGAGGCGGCGGCCATCAGCGCGCGCAGAGCCGCTCGACGCGAGGCGCCCGTCTGGGCCGTACACGCTGATGCCGCGACCGGCCGCGGTGACCGTCTCCGAAAAGAGGAGATCCACAGTGGCCGGGCCCCCGTCGAGGATGGCGCCGGGTGCGGGGTTCGAGCTCACCAGCTGGGCATGGGCAGAGGCTGAGATGGGTAACAGCGCGAGGGCCGCCCCGGCCACCGCGCCGAGGCCGGCCCGCCTCAGTACGAGGGCGCGGGCAGCGGTGCCGCTTCGATGTCTCGACGCGACGCGCGGCCGATCCGTATCACCAACCCGGCAGCGAGCAGGCACAGCAGGCCGGAGGTCATGAAAGCGAGCTGGTAGTCGCCGAACCAGGTCCTCACCGCGCCCGCGCCGAAGGCGGCTGTGGCAGCTCCCAGCTGGTGCGACGCGAAGATCCATCCATAGACCACGCCGAGGTTGCGTTTGCCGAATGTGTCCGCCGTCAGGGCCACGGTCGGCGGCACCGTCGCCACCCAGTCCAGTCCGTAGAAGACGATGAAAAGGATCAGCCCGAAGTACTGCACCCCGAAGGCATAAGGCAGGAAGAGCAGCGACAGCCCGCGCAGCCCGTAGTACCAGAAGAGGAGCCACCGCGAGTCGATGCGGTCTGTCAGCCACCCGGAGATCATCGTCCCGGCGACGTCGAAGATCCCGATCGTGGCCAGCAGGCTGGCCGCGGTCACCTCCGGCATGCCGTGGTCGATGGACGCCGGAATCAAATGTGTTCCGATCAGCCCGTTCGTGCTTGCGCCGCAGATAAAGAAGCTGGTCGCCAGCAGCCAGAAATTGCGGTTGCGTACCCCCATGGCCAGTCCGCCGAAGGCGGCGCGCACGGGATTCCGCAGCGGTGGTGGCGGCTCCTCGGCTTCGGTCGCGCCGTACGCGCGCAGGCCGACGTCCGCCGGGCGATCGCGCATGAGCAGCGCAACCAGCGGTATCCCGAGCAACGCGGCGCCGGCGACCACGAGCGCGGACGCTCGCCAGCCCGTGTTCACCGCCAGCCAGGCGAGCGAAGGCAGAAAGATCAGCTGGCCGGTGGCGCCCGCGGCGGTCAACGCCCCCAGGACGAGCCCGCGCCGCTGCACGAACCAGCGGTTGGCGACGATGGCGGCCAGCACAGTGGCCATGGAGCCGGTGCCGATGCCGACGACAACGCCCCACAGCAGGTCGAGATGCCACGGCTGGCGCATGAAGACGGTGAGGCCAGACCCGGCGGACACCGTGAGGAGGGCGCCGATGACCACACGCCGCACCCCGAAACGCTCCATCAGGCCGCCCGCAAAGGGGGCGAAGAGACCGAACAGCAGCAGGTTGATCGAAACCGCGAGCGAGATGGTCGCCCGTGTCCAGCCGAACTCCTGCTCGAGCGGCACGATCAGCACGCCGGGCGTGGACCGGAAGCCGGCCGAGGCCAGCAGCGTGATCCACGTGACCGCGGCCACGACCCAGGCGTAGTGGAAGCGCTTCACCAGAATTGCGAACACCATGCGCGCCGGCGGCTATTCCGCACAACTGGGGAGGTGCGATCCCGCTCGGTTGACGGTGACATTCATCGATCTGGGCGGGGTTACGGTGCGGTACGTCTACAGCGAAGCCGCGGCCCCGTACTCCCTGATCGAATGGATCGCGCCGCCGGGAGCCGAGAGCCCTCCAGTCCACGTTCACCACCGCACCGACGAGGGCTTCTACGTTCTTGGCGGGACCTTCGGATTTCTTCTTGACGATCAGCGGACGGAGTCGGCCGCCGGATCGCACGTCTTTGTGCCTAGGGGGCATGCCCATACCTTCTGGAACTCAGGCGGCGAGGTCGCGAGCTGTCTCATCGTGCTGTCACCAGCCGGCTTCGAGCGGTACTTCCGGGAGCTGACCGATGCGCGCTGAGCGAATCCGCCGATGCGGCGATGGACGTACGGAGGGCGCTGTCATCCCGGTACGACATCGAGGTGGTTGGGCCTCCGGTAGAGGCCCACTGACAACCGGGTCTCGGCCGCGATGCGCTGCTGAAAGAACCCACGCGAATTCGCGTTTAGAGTTGAGGAGTGCGCAGCCTGGTGGGCGGCCTGATCGGGGCCGTGATCCTTTTCCTCTGCTTCCTGCTTGGGCGCCGCGTCGACAGGAGCACAGTCCCATGGCTGGACGGTCCGACCGGTCCGCCGCGCATCGGTGCGGGCTTCCATCGCTCCGTCGCCGCCGAGGCCGGTCTCGAGGTGCGGACCGGCCCCGACCTCGGGCTGCTGCCGGACTGCGCATCTCTTGATGGCGACGGGTTCGACTCCGGCCGCCTGCATCAATCGGTGCGCGACTTTTACGAGCACACCGGCCGCTACCACCTCGACGTGTGGTCGCAGTGGTCCCCGTTGTTCTGGCCCTTCGGCTGGATGCTGATCAATTTTCTCAGCCGCCGCATGGAGCAGCTCAACTTTCCGATGTATCCCCTCGAGACGGCCCGCGGCATGACAAGCGAGGTCGAGCAGCTTGTGGATGCGTCGGGACGCGTGGCTTTCACGAGCTGGCTGCGCCGCAACCTGGGCAGCGGCATGGTCATCTACTCGGGCTTTTACTCGACTGCAACACCGCCACGGTCCGGACCTTGCGTGAAGACGGTGTTTCCTGGTGTGCGCGGCAACGCGACCGTGCTGCTTCGGCCAGAGGCTCAGCCAGACGGTTCATTGAAGCTCGTCTCTTCTGGTCAACGGTTCGGGGATCCCGGCTTTTACCGGATCACGGAAGCAGGATCGGGCCGCATACGAGTGTGGTACGTGCGCCCGCTCAAGGAAGTCTTTCACGTGTATCCCGACATCGACGGCTCGGTTCGCACCGACCACTTCGTGCGTTGGTGGGGCCTCTCAGTTCTCCACCTGCACTACCACATCACGCCGGCGCATGAGATACAGCGAGCTGAGCCGAAGGCCGGGCATGCGAGTCGAACCTGAGCGAGGAGCTCATACCCTGGGCCGTTCTCCCAGCCTCAGTGCGCTGGCCGTAATCGCGTTTGGAGTTGGCCTCGCGAGCCTCGTCCTTGCGGCCAACGTCGCCAATAGCTTGCCTGAGGTCGGCGTGAAAGACGATCCGGTCAGCAGATCCCTGCTCCAGAGCGCGCTCTTCCTCTTCTACGTGGCGCCTGGCTTGGTCCTCGGCCTTGGCCTTACTGTGTCTGGCATAGGTTGCTGGTTGCGGTGGCGATGGGCACTGCCCGCCGCAGCCGTTTTCCTCGCTCTGGAATTGCTATGGGCGTGTTATATCGCGCTCATCGGTTGGAACAGCACAACCACAAACTTTCCAGTCGATATCGGTTGGGTGTTCCCCGCAATCATGGCAGTCATGTCTGTGATCGGCCTCATCTTGGTCTTCGTTCCCAGCACTCGCTCGTCCTGAAGCTCAGCCGAACAATCCGCGTCGCCTGAACAAGACCAGCTGAATCAAAACGGTGACGGCCATCACCGTGACTGCGGCGGCGAAGACACCGAACGATCCGATGTGGTCTACCAGCCAGCCGAAGTTCATGCCGAAGAAGCCCGAGAGAAATGTGAGGGGCAGGAACAGGCTCGCGATCACAGTCAGCTGACTGAGCGTCTGGTTCAGTCGCGTCGACGTCGATGACAGATGAAGATCCATCGCGTTGGTCAAGATCTCGCGGAAGCGGTACACGTCCGAGATCACCTTCAGCAGATGATCGTTCACGTCCGCCATGTACTGAGCGATGGTCTCGTCGACAAGGCTCACCCGTCGATGCGCCAGACGCTCGAGGGGTTCCAGCAGCGGCGCGGTGGCAGAGTGAAACTCGAGCACCTCGCGCTTCATCGTGTAGATCTCTTCCGGGCCGCATGTGCCGTTCGGCAGCAGGACCTCGGCCTCGATCTCGTCCTGGATCTGATCCTCCATGTCCGCCGAAACTTTCCGATAGCCGTCGACAACCGCATCCATGATCGCGTACACGACAGCACCGGGCCCGTGGCGCAGAAGGTCTGGCCGTGCCTCGATGGCGCGCCGCACCGAGGCCAGCTCGCCGGCCTCGCCATGTCGCACTGAGATGACGAACCTCTCGCCGACGAACAGGAGGATCTCGCCCACCTGCACGTCGTGCTCGGCCGGCACGTACAGCGTGGGCTTCAGGACGATGAACAGCGAGTTGCCGTAGACCTCCAGCTTGGGCCGCTGTTGCGCTTTGATCGCGTCCTCGACCGCCAGCTCGTGCAGCCCGAAAGCGGAGCGCACGTCACCGAACTCCTCGGCCTTCGGTTCGAACAGGCCCACCCACGCGAACGCGTCTTTGCGCTCCTCGCTGGCACGCCTTGCCTCGGCGACGGTGGGTTGAAGGTCCAGGCGCCGCCCGTCCTGGTAAACCGCGCAGTCGATGATCATGTCGCCTCCCTTGGCACCGTGGTACAAGTCGTTGACATATGGCGCACGACCCGCATTACGGAAATCTTCACCCGCCGACGCTGTCAGACATTCTCGCCGCTCGACTGCGGATCCGACGTCATCTCGACCCAAGCCCCCTTCGCAACTACCCGGCGCTCGGACGTATCGTCGGCACCGAGGTCTGGGTCAAGCACGACAACCTGCTGCCCACAGGCGCCTTCAAGGTGCGCGGCGGAGTGAACCTTGTCTCTCAGCTCGATGCGGCGACACGAGCACGCGGAGTCATCGCCGCTTCCACGGGAAACCACGGCCAATCGATCGCCTTAGCGGCGCGCCTGTTCGGGGCGAGCGCAATCATCTGCGCGCCCGAGGGTGCGAATCCGGTGAAGGTCGAGGCGATGCGCGATCTCGGCGCGGAGGTGCTGCTGGTGGGGCGTGACTTCGACGACGCACGCGAGCACTGTGAGCGGCTGGCCGCGGAGCACGGCTACCGCTACATCCATTCGGGCAACGAGCCCGACCTCATCGCCGGCGTCGCCACGCACACGGTCGAGCTCCTCGAGGAGAGACCAGACATTGACGTGATCATCGTCCCGGTGGGTGGTGGCAGCGGCGCGGCCGGCGCCTGCATCGCCGCCAAGTCGATCCGCCCGGAGGTCCAGGTGATCGCCGTTCAGTCGGCGGCCGCGCCCACCGCCCACGACTCCTGGCGCGCCGGCGCTCTCGTCGAGCGGCCGAACAAGACCGCGGCCGAGGGTCTTTCGACGCGGACCGCGTTCGAGCTGCCGCAGCGCATCCTTCGCGACAGGCTCGACGAATTCCTCCTGGTCAGCGAGGAGGAGCTGGTGGTGGCGACTCGGTTGATGATCGAGAAGACGCGGACGCTGGTGGAGCCGGCGGGGGCGGCGCCGCTGGCGGCGGCGCTGTCGGCCCAGCTCCAGCCACGGCTGGCGGGCCGCCGGGTGGCGCTGATCTGCAGCGGCGCCAACATCAGCCCGGCGCAGCTCCGTGAGGTCGTTGGCGGCCGCGATTAGCGGCGAAAAAAAGTAAGTGCTCGCCTTCAGCGCCGGTTTTCGACGCCGTTCCAACCCTTAATCGATCTCGCCAAAAAAATTGGTCCGAAATTTTTTCTGGGCGGTGCTATGCTCCTCCAACCCACTGGGGTGCGTCGGGTCGTCTGAAAGGGAAGGGAGGGTCTTGTTGGGTCGGTGTGGCAACGCACATCCGCGTTCGCTGATGTGCACCCTGGCAACATTCGCGGCCCTGTGACGACCCGCGCCGCGCTGAGGCTGGCGGGCCCTTGATTCTTCCGCACGGTCTCCTCACGTGGCTGACTGCAGCCCTCACGACCGCCTCGATTGCGGCCCAGCCGCTGGCCGCCAATTTTGCCTTCCCAGGTAGCACAGGCAGCCCGCCGTCGTCGACCGCGTCGACGGTGCAGCCCCTTCCCGAAGCCAGAGTCCGCGCGGTTCTCGAGGGTCCCCAGGTCGGTCAGGTCACAGTGCTCATGGACCAGCCTTTTGCCGACGCGCGCATGGCGCAGTTGAGTGACAAGCTGGGCACGCAGGTCGTCGGTTCCTATCCGGCGTTCGGCAGCTATGTCCTGTCCCTGCCCAGGATCGAGATCATCATGCAGAACGCCACTTCGGGCACGGTCTACTTCCCGAGGCTGGCCGGCGACGCCGACATCAAGAGTTATCTGACCGACAACCAGCTGACGGTCACCCGCTGGGACCACACGGCGGACTACAACGGCCGCATCGCCGAGGTCGCCCTTCCCAAGATCCAACTGCAGCTGGTCGATCCGCTCCTCGGCCTCTTCCACGCGCGGCTTCCCCTGAACGTCGATCCTGCCCGTCTTGCGGCCTGGGCCAAGAGCATCAACTTCGTGGTCAGGAGTTACAACCGGCTCACGGGCGACGCGTCGTTGCAGCTGCGCCCCCTCGCACAGCTCGGATTGACACGATCGTCGATCCCACTCACGCACCGGACGATCCACTTCACGCCGCCGGCCCCGCTGCCCGCGATCGTCTTCCGCCCGCCCACAGCGCTGACGATCGTGCCTGGCGCGAGCGGTCCGAAGCTCAGCTGGCACGCAGCGAGCGGCGCGGTCGGTTACGCGATCTACCGCTCGGCGACCGGCGCTGGCTCGAACGGATACGTATATGTGGGGCAGACCACCCTGCTCACGTACACCGATGGCACTGCGCCTGCAGGTGCGAGCTACTACCGCGTGATGGCCGTGCATTCCTGCAATGCGACGACCATCGATCGCGGCGGCTGCCAGGGGTCACAGCCGCCGTTCGACTCGCGGTACGCGACGGATCCCGTGATGGTCACCCAACCGACGCCTGCCGCGCCGGCCACTGACACGACCGGCTCGACCGACACCTCGACGTCGACCACACCTACCGCGCCGCCCGCGACCACGCCCGACACGAGCACGACGCCGGCAACCAGCAACACGACGACGCCGCCCGCGGACACCACGACGCCGCCCGCCAATACCACACCGACGGATACACCGCAGACGACCACGACCCCGCCGCCTCCAGCGCCGACCCCCACTCCGGAAACGTCGACGAACAATGACGGGTCGACAAGCGGCGCAGCGCCGCCGAGCGCTCCGCAGCCCGCGACGTCTGCAACAGGTGAGTTCCAGGCGGTGGCTCAGGACGGCCATGTCGAGCTCACATGGACGGCTGTGGCGGGGGCGTCGTCGTACCGAATCTTTCGTTCAGAGGCCGGGGGGCAGGCGGTCCTGATCGGAACGACGACGGGAACGAAATTCGTCGATGTCGGCGGCAGCAGCGGAACGCCGTACACGTACCAGCTGGTGCCGCTGGGATCTGTCACGGTGAACGCGCCTGCGCCGTCGTCGGCGCCTGTTGTCTGGCTGGCGCCCACCACTCAGCCGACGATCCTTCAGATGGGACCATCCGGGTCGACTCTCGCGGGAAAGGTTCAGCTCCGGCTCGACGCGCGAACGGGGAATGGCGCCGGCTCGGTCACGTGGAGCCTCGAGAGCGGCGCGGGCACGACGACGCTGGGAACGTCGACGGCGAGCAGGATGACGGGTGACGCGCTCGCGTGGACTTCGACGCTGACCTGGAACTCGACTTCTGTCGCCGATGGCGCATACACGGTGCGCGCGGTCGTCAGCGACGGCGCCGGCAACAGCGTCGAGGTCTCTCAGGCCTATCGCGTCGACAACACGCGGCCGCCCGCGCCGACAGCCTTTACTGCGTCGCCGATCCCCGGCGGCATCGCGCTGACGTGGCAGCAGCCGTCGTACTCGCCGGCCGCCCTGTACCGCATCTACCGCGACGCGATCGCGCAGCCGATCGTCGAGCTGGGCAGCGACCGGCGCTCCTACGCCGACACGTCCGCAGGCATCGGCTCTCACAGGTACACGCTCGTGCTCGTCAGCACATCCGGCGCGGCGAGCGCTGAAGCGACCGCGACAGGGATCGCCGGCGCCGGATCGCCGGCGACCGTGGTCGGAGTCGTCGTGCTCACCCCGTCGGGCGCAGCGCTGTTGGCTGAGGGCCGGGTCACCGGCCGCCTGCTCCTCGAGGCGAATGTCTCACCTGCGGCCGAGGCGAGCTTCGAGTACAGCTCCGACGGCACCAGCTGGGTGAGGGTCGCGCAGATGTCGATCTGCAGCGCGGGGGCGTGTCGTGTCGATTGGGACGCGAGCGCGCTCGGCGCCGGCCACTACATGGTCCGCGGAAGAGCGGGCAGCGTGGTCAGCGACAGCAAGGCGTTCTTCGTCGAGGCCGCGACCCGGCTGGCGGCGCCGCAAACGCCGATCGCGCTTGTCGGTGGTGGTGGGATCACCATCCACTGGTCTGCACCGACCGCGGCCGCTCCGGTGGCCTACTCGGTCTGGAAGAAGATCGCCGGTGACTGGTTGCTGATCGGGAGGGTCAGCAGCACGAACTTCATGGACAGCGCGGTCGCCGACGCGAGCATCGAATACCGCGTGCATGCCGAGGACCGCGACGGAGTCGACGGCCAGCCTTCGGCGTCGGTGGCTATCAGCTCCGCGAGCCTTCAGAGCTCGGCATCAGGGACGGCTCCGGCGCCCGTCGCTCCGGATGGCCTGCGCGCGATCTCGGCCGTCGGCGGCGTGACCCTGTCCTGGAACGCATCAAGCGAGCCGGTCGGCTACTCGGTGCAGCGCTCGTTTGTTTCGGGCGCGCCTTTCACCGCGATCGGAAGCACCACGGAGACGACGTTCTTCGACCCCGCGGGTTCCATCGGGGCTCAGGCCTACTACCGCGTGGTCGCATCAGCGGGCGGCGCCGGATCGCCCTCGTTGACCGTGGCGGCAGTCCTGATCCCGACGCCCCCGAGATCCGCGCCAGGCGCCGCCTCGGTCGCCGTGGGCCTGGGCTCGTTGGCCGCGCTGACGGGTGACCTGGTGCTGGGCGCGCAGGCCACCACCAACCTGGTCCTTGCCGGGCGCTCGCTCACCATCGCGGCCACGGGATCCGCCGGCGGCCGGGTCACCTCCGCCCGGGTTGAGGTGATGTCGCCGGCCGGCTCATGGCAGGCCCTGGCGATCCTCCCGGCCACCTCCGGCAGCTCGGGCTGGACATCGTTGGGCGCGATCGCGACATCGGCGCTCGCCGAGGGCACGTACTACGTGCGCAGCGTCGCGCTGGACCCCAGCGGTGCAGTCGTCGACACGACCACGGCTGCTCAGCTGTTGATCCAGCACACGGTGGCGGCGCCGTCATCCATCTCCGCCCAGGTCAGCGGCGACACCGTCTCGGTGTCATGGGCCGCGCCCGCGAGCTCGCAACCGCTGACGTACTCGGTCTACCGTTTCGAGGGGACCACGTCCGGTTACGTGCTTGCCGCCTCCGGGATCTCGACCACCAGCTTCCAGGACGCCTACCTGCCCGGGGCTGCAGCGCTCATCTACGCGGTGACCGCTTCTGACGCCGTGGGCAACGAGAGCCCGTTCTCGCCACCGGCCTCGATCACGACCCCCGCGAGCTGGAACCTGCTCGGCCCATCGGTGACCTTGCCGGTCGTGGCCTTCGCGGGCAGCGGAAGCATCGTGAGCGCCAGCGCCGGCTCGCACAGCGGAATCGCCTCGATGGAGTTCGCTTTCGCACCGGCCGGCAGCGGTGGTTGGCTTGCCATTCCCGCACCGCAGCCGCTGCCCCGTGCAATCGACGGCGGCTCCTCGATCAGCCAGCTCGCGAACACGACCTGGGCGGCTTTCTGGAACACCAGCGCGCTCGAAGGCGCGTATGACGTCAGGGTGAGAGTCTCCGACCTCGCCGGCAACGTCGCCGAGCAGGTCAGCAATGTCACGTTCAGCGGCGCGACCCCGCGTGGGCCTCCAAGCGTCGCACTGAATGCAACACCAATCGCCGGCGGCGTGCGGCTGACCTGGCCCTCCGCTGGCAGCACTTTCCAGGTCCGCCGGTCGGCCACAGGCGCGACCGGAACCTTCACCCTCATCGCTGAGACCCAGGCCTCGACCTACGACGACCTCACCACCCTGCCCGGCGTCTCGTACGCCTACCAGATCTGGACGCAGGGATCGGCGGCCAGCCAGACCGCAACCCTGACCACCCCGCTGACTCCCGGCCACGCCATCGCGACCGCGGATGAGGGCGGCACGGCGACCAGCGCCGGCGGCTCGGCCACCGTGACCCTGTCCCCCGGCAGCGTCGCGAGCACGGTTGCGCTATCGGTGACACCGTCGAACGTTGTGCCCATGGGGATCGTGCCGCTGTCCACGGTCTTCAACCTGAGCGCCGTCGACACCGTGACCGGCGCCGCCATAGATTCGTTCGCCAGCGCGCCAGTGCTGACGATCCACTATGACCCGGCGGGACCGACGCCGACTTCCATCTACTACATCGACCCCAGCGGGCACGCCGTCGCCGTGCCGTCGACCATCGACCCGGTCGCGCACACGATCAGCGCCGCGCTGCCTCACTTCAGCCCCTGGGTTTCGGGGCTTGCAGTCAACGTCTCGCTGAGCGCCAGCCTGACCACCGTCGACCTCCCGGGGACCGACACCACGACCCTGACCGCCACGGTGACCGATCAGAGCGACAACTCGGCCACCACCGCGGCGCCAGTCAGCTTCTCATGGGATTTCGGCACGCCCAGCTCGTCGACGTGCACGACCGACTCCTTCGGCCAGTGCTCGATAGACCTCTCAAGCAGCACGCGCGGCGTCGCCAACGTCAGCGCCTCGGTCGAGAGCTACACGAGCAACACAGTGGTGATCACGTTCCGCGCCCCGATGGTGCCGACGCTGAGCGGCGGCACCAGCCACGTCGTCGAGCTCGACGCGACCGCCACCGACGTCACGCTCACGGTGGACGGCACCCCTGACACCGAGCCGATCTCGCAGGTCAACGGCGTTTCGGTGACGGGCGAGGCCGGCCAGTCCAACCGCTTCATCATCGATGTCGGCGCCGACGCCAACCTGCCGCAGGGTCAGATCCCGGTCACGTTCACTGGCGGCTCCGGCGCCACCAACACGATCGAGGTCACCCGCCACGTCGACGTCACCCTGTCCAACAGCCTGCTGACGATCAGCGGCGGCCGCACGTACACGCTGAGCGGGGTCGGCAACGCAAGGCTCACAAGCGACTCGGGCAGCGCGTCCTTCGACTCGTTCGCATACACGGGCGCGGTGAGGTTCGTGCTCGGCAGCAGCTTCGGCTCCCCGACCGTCAGGGCCAGGGCTACGGGCGGTGGCGCCACGCTGGACTTCACCGGCAACACCGGCACCTTCACCATCTCCGGCAACACCATCACGAGCAGCACCGGCGACTCGGTCACGATCGACGATTCCGGTGGCGCCCGTGCGATCACGGCCTACGCGTACGACTTCACATTCGGGGTCGGTTACAAGACCGCCATCAACGGCGTCTTCGCCAAGATCGACAGCTACGTCAGCGGCCTGCAGTCGACCCTGGCGCTGCTGAGCAACCTGCTGCCGCTGCTCGATCCCGCCGCCCAGGGTGCGATCGGAAAGATCGTCGGCCTGGTCGAGACATTCAGTCAGCTGTCGAGCAAGGCCCAGGCGCTGATCAACAGCCTGCCCCCTACCATCACGCTCGGACAGGTCGTGACCAAGCTCAACCAGGTAGCGCTGGTGGCGCCGGTCGACAACGTGGACTTCTCGTTCGCCGCCACCTACACGACATTGGGCTCATCGGCGCCGTTCACGCTGGTGCCTGCCGTCCAGGTCACCATGCCGACCGCCAACTTCAACCGGTCAATACCGCTGGATCTCGGGGACCAGGCGAGAGCGCTGGGCATCCAGCTCGATGCTGATCCCAACACCCCGGGTGTGCAGCCGGTGCAGATTGGTGTCGAGGCGCACCTGAACCTCACCGGGCTGAAGCTCGGCATACCGCTGACGTCACCGAGCCCCTACCTGGTGCCCGGCGTCAGCCTCAGCACCAACTTCAAGCTCAGCATCCCCGCGATGACCGCGACCGTCAACCTGAGCCTGCTGGAGGCCTCGATCACGCTTGCGTCACCGATCGACATCACCGGGTCGATCACGCTTACGCCAAACGACCTCGACTCGAACAGCAAGCTGGACCTGTCGGAGCTCCTGCCTTCCAACGTCCAGGTCACCGCGTCCTTCCTCCCCAACCCGCTGATCATCAGCATCACCGCGGATGTCAAGGAGGGGGTGAAGATCGGCGGCACCACCCTGGCGACGGCCACGCTCAAGATCACCATCCCGACGCCCTTCGGCGACAGCTCAGGGCCGGCCAGACCGCAGGTCGAGTTCAACACGAGCCTCGGCGGAGGCGCCGACCTTCTCAAGAGCTTCAGCAACGCGGGGCCGAACGAGATCCTCGGCATGTTGAGCCAGATCACCGACTTCTTCACGAGCATCGCCAATCAGCAGATCCTGCAGACGACGATCCCGTTCACCCACGTGACGATCGGCAGCGCCCTCGACTATGCGCGGGCCTTCAAGCACGAGATCCTCGACCCGCTGTTCAAGAGCGGTGATTCGACCAAGCCGGACGCCAACGGAGACGGCAGGGTCGACCTCGACGACCTGAACTTCAACAGCATCCAGAGCATGCTCGACCGCCTCGACGCCGCCCTCGGCCTGCCGGCGCACACGCTGACCGTGGCGTGGGATACGACGACCAAGATCCTCACCTTCGGATTCAGCTTCGACCACACGTTCGGCATCGGGACCCCGGTTGATGTCCTGACGACGCCCGTGACACAGGTGGTCGAGACGACTCCGGGCGGTGGCGGGCAGAACGAAGTCCAGCGGATCACAGTCGGCAACGCCACCGCGGGCACCTACCGCCTCGTCTACAAGTTCCCCGTCCAGGTCACCGGCGTCGCGGCCGTTGCGCATTCGTCGGGGGGCTCGATCGCCAACGGGACCACGTACTACTACAAGGTCACAGCGATCACGATCTCCGGCGAGACCATCGCCTCAGACCAGGACAGCGCCACCACCAGCGCGAATGGCAGCAGCATCTCGCTCAGCTGGGCTGTCGTCCCCGGCGCTACCAGCTATCGGGTCTACAGAAGCACGAGCTCCAACGGTCAGAACAACCCCGCCATCACCACGCAGTTCAGCTCGGCCGGCACCAGCCTCACCGACGTGGGCACCGGCGGGGCGTCCGGCGCGGTTCCCGCCTCCAGCAGCGTGTTCGCCAACGAGACCACGGCTGCCATCAATTTCGGCGCGTCGGCCGCGACCGTGCAGGCGAGGCTGATCGCCCTGGGCCACATCGGCGGCAGCTCGAACTGCGCGCTGGTGACCACCAGGGTGTGCGTCGAGGACAACCCGAACGCTCCGCCCGGCAGCTTCAACATCACATTCATCCACGGCCTCGGCAACCGGCTGATCCCGCCTTTGATAATCGACTCCTCGGCGCTCACCAACGACGGCACGAAGCAGGAGATTGTCGTGCCGCCCGCAACCGGCAAGTTCTGGCTGGCCTACCCCGACGGCACCGGGCAGCTTCACGTGAGCGATGCCGTGACCGGGAACGTGTCGCAGGTCGACATGGGCAACAAGATCCAGGCCATCCTGCCAGGGGGCGGGACCGCGAGCGCCGTGCGCAGCACGAGCACCGATCCCAGCTCGGGGACGACTACCTACTACGTGGTCACGCTCGGAGGCTCCATCACCGGCTCCAACGCGAAGCGCATCGCAGCCGCCGGCGGCTTCAACGTCGACTTCGGCGCGAGCCTCGGCAGTCTGGCCGGGGTCCACACGACAGGCGACATCATCCCGCTCGCCAGCCTGCTCGCCCAGGCCACCTTCGGCATCGACCTCAGCCCGTCGCAGAACCTCGACGTCGGACCGGCGATCTTCCAGCCGGGACCGAGGGTCGACGTGACCACCACGGAGCAGGGCGGCAAGTCGATCAGCGTCAGCACGCTCCGGCCGGGCGTCACGAGCACGGTCGGCGAGATCCAGGTGCTGACCGTCCGGTCCGACACCGGCGGCAAGTTCGCGCTCTCCT
>WNGA01008359.1_pt1 | contig 23865 bp, 27 predicted proteins | sample 5400061 | NCBI WGS metagenome assembly WNGA01 (sample SAMN13153366, study PRJNA577476) | soil metagenome | isolation source: 100 cm soil or saprolite under grassland replicate 2 | place: USA:California | collected 2016-06-15
ATTCAGTGGATAAGTACACGGGGGATGCGGCCACGACCACCAGGGTTAAAACCGCTCTGGCGTTGAACAAGCAGGTCTCTGTTTTCGACATTCACGTTGAGACAAGCAACAATAATGTAACTCTAACCGGCCAAGTACCAACCGATAATGACAGGCGAGTCGCGGAAGAAATCGTACGCGGAACCAAAGGAGTTGCTACCGTTATTAACAATCTCAAGGTTGATCCAAAGGTTCAAGCGGCCAGTGGTGAGAAGTGATAGGCCGGCGCCATTAAAGCCGCTGTGTTGGAACCTTTCCTGAGAAGAAACGAAAAGAGTGGCTGTTTTGAAGGAAGAAATTGGTGAAATGAGAAGGGTGTTCCGTGCCCGTCTTGAAACCGACCCGCTCGGCGACGTGAGCGTCCCGGCGGTCGCGCTCTACGGTGTGCAAACGCAGCGGGCGCTGGATAATTTTCGCGTCAGCAATTTGCGCATTCATCCCGCGTTGATTACCGCCTACGCCGAAATCAAGCAGGCGGCCGCCGAAGCCAATCGGGCGACCGGCGCGCCCAAACCGGAACTGGCCGACGCGATCATCCGCGCCGCCGAGGAACTCAGCGCCGGACAGTGGCGTGATCAATTTCAATTGGATGTCTTCCAGGCTGGCGCGGGCACTTCGTACAACATGAATCTCAACGAAGTGATCGCCAACCGCGCGTTGGAATTGCTGGGCCACTCGCGCGGCGCTTACGAACACTTGCACCCGAACGATCACGTCAACCATTCTCAATCCACCAACGACACGATGCCAACGGCGATGCGCATTGCGGCGCTGCGCCTGACCGACCGGTTGACCGCCGCGCTGGCGCAACTCGCCGCCGCCTTCGCAAACAAAGCCGGCGAATTCGCCGAGGTTCGGAAATCCGGGCGCACGCATTTGCGCGACGCCGTGCCGATGACGCTCGGCGACGAGTTCGGCGCTTATGCAGCCATCCTGGAACAAGCGACGGAGCGGCTGGGAATTACGGCTCTGGCGCTGCTGGAACTGCCTTTGGGCGGCACGGCCGTCGGCAATGGCGTCAATACGCATCCCGATTACACGCGCCTCGTCATTGAACGGCTCGCGCAAATCACCGGGTTGCCGCTCGGCGCCGCGCGTAACCGCTTTGCCGCGACGCAAAGCCTCGGTGATTTTGTTGCGCTTTCGGGCGCGTTACGCGGCATCGCGGTGGAATTGAGCAAAATCGCCAATGATCTGCGACTGCTCGGTTCCGGGCCGCACACCGGGTTGGGCGAGATTGAATTGCCCGCAGTACAGCCGGGTTCTTCGATCATGCCGGGCAAGGTCAATCCGGTCATGGCCGAGATGCTCAACATGGTCTGCTTTCATATCCTCGGCCACGATGCGGCGATCACCCACTGCGGCGCGGCAGGGCAATTGGAATTGAACGTGATGATGCCTTACGTCGCATATGCGCTGCTCGAATCTTTGGAAGCGCTGACCAATGCGACGCGGAGCTTTGAGGAAAAATGCGTGCGCGGCATTCAGGCCAATCGGGAACGCTGCCGGATGTATGCCGAGGGCGCCGTCGGGCTGGCGGCCTTGCATAATCAGGAACTCGGCTTTATGGGCGCCGCCAAATTGACGCAACGAGCGATAGACTCCGGCAAAAGCGTCCGGGAAGCGCGCGGCGAAGCAGATAAGCCGGGTAAAGGAAGCAAAGATGGAAGCGCAAATTAAACTGGGCCGAATCTTCGGCGTCGAAATTGGATTGCACTACAGTTGGCTGATCATCGCTCTGCTGATTGCGTTCTCGCTCGCGGGGCATTTTGGGGCGGCGCATCCGGACTGGGGCCGGGGCGTAATCTGGGGCATGGCGGTTGTTACAGCCTTGCTCTTTTTTGCCGCCATCGTCGCACACGAACTATCGCATGCGTTGGTTGCCAGACGGCGCGGACTGCCTGTCCGTTCGATCACACTGTTTGCGCTCGGCGGCGTGGCGCAACTCGAAAAAGAGCCAGAGGATGCCAAGACCGAGTTTTTGGTCAGCATAGTCGGCCCCATCGCCAGCGCGGTGATCGGCTTCGTTTGTCTGTTGCTGGCGTGGGCGCTCGGCTGGACGATGATGCCGGAGGCAACCACGCCGCTAATGGCGATGCTGATCTGGCTGGGCTACATCAACATCGGGCTGGCGATTTTCAATCTGCTGCCCGGCTTTCCGATGGACGGCGGGCGTGTACTCCGCGCTCTCATCTGGTGGTATACGGGCAGCGCGCAGCGGGCGATGCGCGCCGCTTCACTGACCGGGCAGGTTTTCGGATTTGCGTTCATCCTCTTCGGTATTTACCGTTTCTTCGGGGGCGCGGGCTTCAGCGGATTGTGGGTGGCCTTCATTGGCTGGTTTCTGCTCAATGCGGCGAAGGCCGCCTATGCGCAGCAGGAACTGACCGAGCGCCTGCGCGGCTTGCGCGTCGGCGATTTGATGGCGCGTGACTGCACGGTGGTAGACGGCAATGACAATCTGCAAACGTTCGTCCACGACTACCTGCTGCACACCGGGCGACGCTGTTTCCTGATCGCCGAGCAGGGTGAGGTGACTGGGCTGATTACTCCGAATGAGGTCAAAGGCATTCCAAAGGCGCGCTGGCATTAACGAGAACTCCAGCCTGCTGCAAGACCAATGTCATGGATGCAAAGGGACGGGCAGGGAAAGATGTCAGAGTTGCCGGGGAACCGGAGAGTGGTGGCCTGTCGGCGTCGCAGCGAGCCAAGAGCAACTAATACAAGCCGGATGGAAGAACATTCCGAGAACCGAGTAGTCGTTATGAAGGAATACATCGGCGCCATGAGTGATGAAGAACTGGCTACCGATAGGTGGGAGAACGAGCGCCCACGATCCGAGGCTCACCAGCCCTAACAGACCCTTCGACAGCCACCCGCCAATGCGTGAGGTCAATGCTGAAGGATCGTTCTCGAAATCCGCTACGGCCGCTTGCAGACGGGCGAACACCTCCGGGCTCAGCCGCTCCCTGGCGAAACCCAATAAATGTTGCGCCCGTGCGGCCACGGCGCGCAAAGCAAGCGGCAGTTTCTCGATGGACTCCATGAGCTGGTGGTAGATGCCCGGTAGCAAGAATAAGAGCAACAGCGCTCCCATTAATACCGCGCTGCCGAGCGTGAGCAACACGGCAACGCTTCGCGAGCGGCCTCGACGCTGGAACCAGTCGGCTAGTGGCTCCAACATAAAAGCGAGCGCAAACCTCACCAGGAGCGGCACGAGCACATTACCTCCGATCACGATGGTCAAGGCAATCAGGCCGGCAATGAGCAGTGCGACAGGTACCCACCGGACCCACCAGAATGGCGGTCTGATATGCGCGGTTGGCGAAATCTCCATAAGTATCAAACTCCTTGTCAGTTCGGTGGCTTATGTTTTTGCTTAAAGGTCAGCTTAGCACAACCCTTTCAACGTCGCTGGAAACCTAAAAAGGCGTCCGCGTTTGTGCCGTAGCAGTCCGGGCGAACGCAATATTTAGGTGGCTGTGCCGCAGTGTTAAAGAACGCAGTGAAACAAAGCGCGGTCGGAGCGGTCGCCAAAACACCCAGCCCGACCCGCGGCCTTTCTTTCCGCAATTGTCCAATATTGGACAGCTATAGATTCCGGCTTGGTCGAAGATGTTGACACTCCCTTCGCTGCGGCAACCGGCGCCTGAAAGTGGTGATCCATCGTCACACATCGAAAGCAAGCAGTCGCGGTGCGGGATTTCCCTACCACGCTTGGGCGCTACTCTTCGCGTAAAGTCGTGCAGAAAACCGTGGTGGCGATGCGCGCAGATAGGAATGGCCGGTAAGGCAGTAGCCCAGGAGAAATACCAATTAACTTACGGCGGCTGGAGACAAATATCCGGGACCGCGAATCAACCAGAGAGTCAAGAAGGAGATTTCAAATGAAGAAAATTATCAAAACCGGAATCGCGAACGGTTCATTCAATACCCTGGTCACAGCGGTTAAAGTGGCAGGCTTGGCGGAAACGCTTTCGGGGCCCGGGCCATTCACGTTCTTTGCGCCGAACGACGAGGTCTTTGCCAAGCTGCCCAAGGGCGCTGTCGAGGGGTTGCTCAAGGACATTCCCAAGCTGAAGAAACTGCTGGCTTACCAGGTGGTGGCGGGCAAGGCGCCGGGCGCGGGTGTGATGAAGCTCTCTTCAGCGAAGACCGTGCAGGGGCAGAAAGTTACTATTACCTTGGACAAGAGGGGATCAAGGTGAATGACGCGAAAGTAATCAAGAATAACATCGCATGCGACAACGGCGTCATCCACGTGATTGATACCGTCCTTACTTTGCCAAATGCCAAGTTTACCGCAAGTTAATTGTCAGTGAGGGGAGAGACCCAAGCCGCTGCAGCTTCTTTGAAGCACGCAGCGGTTCTTCAACCAAGCGACCAGAAAAAGCCAGTTGCGCCGCTTGACCAGAGACAGTGAGGCTGGCTCGGATCAAGGCGCCGGCGTCCTGGAAATCGTCGCGTATCGAACCCCAAGGAGGGCCGAATGATCAGTCTCCGCAACATCGCAATTTCAGTTTTTGGAGCCGTAATAATAGCGGCTCCGACCTATTCACAAGACCTCTCCCGGTATCGGGAGTTCCAACTGGGAGCGAATTTGCCCACGGTCGCAAAACAGATACGCGTGAAGCCTTCGGATGCGAAGGCGATCCACGAGCGCCCAGCGGTGATTCAAGAGCTGGAATGGCGGGCTCCCTTCACGGACTCTTCGCAGCGCTCGGACTCGGTTGGAAATATTCTTTTCAGATTTTACAACGGAGAGCTTTACCGCCTGGTGGTCACTTATGACCAGGAGCGGACCGAAGGAATGACGGCCGAGGACTTCGTCGAAGCTGTTTCGGCGAAGTACGGAACTGCCAACAGACCTACCGCCGAAATTATCCTCTCATCGACCCATCTCTTTACCGACGGCGAAAAGATGATTTCAGATCGGAGCGAAAAGGTCATCGCACGCTGGGAAGACTCGCAATACTCGTTCAACCTCTTTCAGTTTTCCTCCGGGGCTACGTTTGGCTTGGTTGTGTATTCGAAACGGCTGGATGACTTGGCCCAGGCTGCAATCGTCGAATCCGTCCGGCTGGATAAGCAAGAAGCCCCTCAAAGAGAGATCAATAGTCGAAAGAAGAAGGATGAGGCGAACCGCGCCAAGCAAGAGAAGGCCAGGGGCGTGAACAAGCCGCCTTTTCGCCCTTAAGCAGGCTGCAGGCGAGATGATTTTTTTGCGGGATCGTTATTGCGCTGGGGATCATCACGCTCGTCTTCTGGGGCGCGCAGCCTTTGATGGACTTTTTGGAGCGGCTTTTTTTGGCGCGGTAAAACTCAAGACGATCTGTAACAGACCATATCTTTTGCGTTCGTATAACCCAAACCTGTTGTTTTCGCTGGTGATTCTGCCGTGTGCGACGCCGGCGCTGGCCTCGATTCTGAGCTATGCCGCACAGCGGCAGCGCGCACTCTCGGGTGTGGCGCCGTTGTTTACATACGGAGCGGGAATCGGCGCGCCGCTCTTTGTTGTTGGCTCTAGCATCGGCCTTGTATCGTCACTCCGTCCAGTAGCGCGCTGGTGGTCGGCGGTCAACCGCTTGAGCGGAGTTATTCTTATCGGCCTGGGTTTTTACCTGCTCTGGCAGGTATGACCTCGCTCAACTCCGATGAGGCTGGAGGGTCGGCAGACTGACAATGCCGAGATCAAGGCATCCGTTGAACAATCCCTATACTCCGCTTTGGCGCTCGATTGTTCTCCTTCTTCACCCGTTCAATGAGAAGGTTCAGCACATAGACCTCCTGTGCGAGTCGATCTCGCGACTCTCTCAGCTCCCTGATCATCCGGTTTTCCTCGCGCTGAAGTTGGCGAACCATCTCCTCCAACTCGCGAATCCTCTCATCTTTATCGATCGCTGAATTCTCACGGCGGTGGTTCTTCGCTTCACAGAACCTTTGCTTGATCTCCGGATATCGATTCAGCGTGGCGCGGCTTCGTTTGGCTTCGCGATATAGGTTGGCTTCCGTAAGCTCGCCGTCGGTGAAAAGCGGCTGGCCGCGAAGAAGCCGGTCCATCGCGTCAAGGAGAGCTTGCCGTGTCTGATCTTTCCGATCCTTATGATGGCGATCGAGGGCTGCGTTCTGGTTTGGGTGGCGTGGCATTTCCTTGTCCTCCGGATTCTCTTAAAGGCGCGATGATTCGTTCGATCTTCGCCGCCTCTTGGTCTAAAGCTACGCGTTGCGGTCCGGGGAGTTTCGGTCCCTTGCGCAGCCTTTGAATTTCTATGAGCTGTGCTTCCCATGCGGGGAGGTGTTCTTTCGTTATGCAGGAGTTCGGACATAGATTTGGTTGGCAGTGGGAAGTGACCGGGGTGTGCCGGTCTTTCTCCTGCATATGCTGGTGACACAGAGCAAAAGCAGGCTCGTAGAAACAAAGATTGAATGGTCCGACGAAGAGTGTTTTGGCCAGGTGTTTGAGCATGTATCTTTCATCATCGTGGCGACGGTCGCCCGCAATGCCACGGAAGCTTTCAACCAACTCGAGGCCCTTCGGCCCTGCGACAGTTCCATTGAGAATGTCGATCTCCAGGTCTTCAAGGCGCTCGATGTCGGCGAGCAGCTTCTCCTGCTCTAAATCTTTGCGCCAGCCAGGGTCGGCGCCGACGTAACCTTCAAATGTTGCCATCTGGATATGCTTGAACTGCATCATACCGGCGATCTCGCCGAAAGGACGGCGCGCGATCCAGCGGGCCAGCGTGCGCCGGAACTGGCGCGTGCTCAGACGCCAGAGCTTCCCCTCAACAAGCGACGCGCCGACGTGTTCCGCAAAGTCGCGCAACGCGACATTGATGGCGGGAGTGGAGGGAACGCTAACGCCTGTCGTGGTCCCAAGAAACAGTTCCTCCTTTCCGGACTGGCGGCGTAGCGGCTCGGTCAGACGTTCGAGAATCTCGACGGCTTGCGCCACCGGCTCAATTGCGACCCATGTCTCTTCACGCCCTTTCCTGTCCGGAATGTTCTTGAAGAGAGTGGCGCGGATTTTCTAGCGTTCGATCATGCCGTCAGCACTGCGCTCTCGGCGTAGGCAGCCTTTGCGGATGGATGTGATCTCGCTATCGCGCATGCCCGTCAACCAAGCTACAACGATGTAGCATGCGACAAAGAGAAAATGCTCCTCTTTTCTTAGCTCAATCATGCTAGAGAAAGGCCGACGCCATGGCTCATTGGCGCCGGGTTTTGTGGAGATAGGGACTACCGACAAAATGGCTTTTCTTTTAATGCAGAACTGGTCATAACCTTGGTCGGGAGTCGAGCGAATCTGGCGCCCATACTGTTCCTCAAGTCTCCGACGACAGTCCTCGACCGCTGAGCGGGCGCTCAGAATATCGCCGCTATACGTGCGGACATAATCAAGGGCGGCGATGGCTAATGGCTCCATGACTTCGTCCGGGATGACTGGCGTAGCGTTCTCTTGACCTTGTCGGCGCTGTAAGCCGAGGACGGCAAATGGCGACTTGCCTGCAAAGGGATTGAATGTCAGGGAGTCGGTCATCCGTTCGCGAAAGTGCCAAAGTCGCTGGACGACCGCGAGGATTCTGTAGATGCGCATTTCGCTCCGATGTCCAGCCGTTTTAGAGTTGCCGATGTGCGTCGTCGTTTTTCTCAGAAAAGCCAGAAAATCGATCTCAATGTCCTTTGGCCTGAGTTGTGAATAAGTGGTCATATCTTCAATGGACATCCAGCGAGTGAATGTTGCCAGGAGGTTAAACTCATGTACGATTGTGTAGGGTTTCGCCGGAGGGTAACCGTTTGGCGGGTTGTGCAGCCGCGCATACAGATACTCTTTGAACCCTAGGTAAAGCGCTGCGTTGGCTGGTTCCGTCAGGATTGAGCCGTCAGCGAGTATGATGCTGAAATCTATAATCCACTTCCGAGCCGATTGGTTCTTGAGGAAGTTCAGGCTGCCCAGATCCCAGAGATCATCTCCAAATGAAGAGACGGAAGACATCGGCTGTTTGGGCAAGACCTTTCCTCTGGGTTGAAGTTCCGGCGGAGTTCGTTTCTTAAAGGCAATGGGCATGAGTCTCCTTTTATGTGGTCTTCAGATGGACAGGAGCATAGAAAGATTGATGCGGGGCCGCCAGTCTGGCAGCTTCAACCGTCGCCGGTGAAAAAGCCGGCAGTATGCGCTCAGTAATGACTCGATACGGGTAACCGAACTTAGCTGCCCAGTCATCCCCGGACAATAGGTTCCGCTGGCCGATGATGAACTCGAGAAAACAGATAAGCCGTGGGAGGGTGCTGCTGGTCCAGACCGCATTGTGACACGTAAAACACGCCCAGGGCCGATCGCAAGGTGTGTTGGCGGGGCCACCTGGCCGGTTGTAGAAACCCTTGCAGGCGGCAATGAAAACATCCTGTTGGCCGCGCAACACCGCCTCGGCTTGCTTTACCGTCGCCTCAATCGCTGTGGCGGCCTGTTCAACTTGGGCGGGATCGTCAGGCGATTGGGTCAAAATATTTCCGAGCACCTTAAGGTAGAAATCTTGCTGCGCATCCGCGATGGTTTGCTCATGGATATGCTGAGTCTGTGGATTATTCACATATCCCACAGTGGTATGAGTTTGCATGTGCCTTCTCCTTCCAGCGATCTGAAGAACTTCGTGGGTCCACCCCGCTCGAGCAAATCTCACCCTTCTGTTTGGTGAGGCGGAGAGTGATCCGTCCGATGTCCTCGCGTGCCGCACACTCGATCTCGAACGCTTCGCGGTCGCTGTAAGGGGGACGATGGACCTTCGTTTCTTGGGCGCGCAGGTGAGTCCGTCGCGGAGGATCCAAGGCCGCTACTTCTACATCCTGGAGTGGTCATCTATCGTCTCCGACATCCACGAACAATATACGCTGGAACTGAGCGAGACGCTGTCCATTGCCGAACGTTTGGGAATCGCGCACCCGACCGATCCGCGTACCCGTCAGGCGGTCGTCATGACGACCGATTTCGTCAACACCATAAACCGGGCGGGCAAGCTGATTGACCAAGCGCGCAGCATCAAGTACTCGCAGGACCTCTCTTCGAATCGGACGCTGGAAAAGTTGGAGATCGAGCGCGTCTATTGGTCGGAAAGAAAGATTGATTGGGGCATTGTGACAGAACACGAAGTAGAGCCGATCTTCGCCACTAACGTCTCATGGGTTCATGCCTATCGCGAAACGACGGCGCTCTCTCCGGCGCCGGCCGCGACCATTCGACGCGTCGAGGCCGTATTGACTCCGCGCGTCAACGAACAACTGGCGCCGCTCAGGCAGTTGACCGACGCCTGTTCGGATATGCGGAGCGCAATCCGCTGGCGATCGGGTTCTGGGATGAAGTGGCGGCGCGAGTTGGCTCATGCTCCCAGTATGGAGCGCTCTACGCGTCTAGAGCGTGTCATTAACTCTGAGCGCTGAAAATAAAGGATTTGCGGCGTTTCGGCCTTAAATCCCCGGTCTTTTGAAAGGCGTAGTGAAGGACGCGCGCTATAGCACTCTGCGTGAGACCGACCGCAGGATGATTTACTTCCCATATTCCCAGGATCCGGCGCCGCATCATCTGTGGGAATGGGGGATGTGCCTGGCGGTGCGCACCACCGGCCCCCATGGCGCAATGGCGGCGCGCGTTCGCCAGGAACTTCAGGACCTGGACGGTAGCCTGCCGATCCTGAGGATCAATACGATCGAGGAACGACTGAATGAGCTGTTAGTTGAGGAACGAGTCCTCGCCACGCTTTCCGGATTTTTCGGTGTGGTGGCAGTCTTGCTGGTCTCGGTCGGTCTTTACGGAATGATCTCTTATACGGTCGCGCGCAGGACGAATGAAATCGGCATCCGGCTGGCGCTGGGCTCAACTCGCGCTGGCATTCTGGCAATGGCGCTCAAGGAGAGCCTGTTATTAGTCGCTGGCGGGATCGCCATTGGCGCGACGGCGACGCTCGCGGCCGCGCGCCTGATCTCATCCAGGTTGTTCGGCGTCAGCGCGGCCGACCCGTTCACGATTGGCGCCGCTACTTTGTTGATGCTCGCCGTGGCCACGCTAGCTGCGTTCCTGCCGGCGCGCCGGGCATCGCGAGTAGATCCAATGGTGGCGCTGAGCTGCGAATAAATCAGCTTTACACGGAGGGACGAAATGAAGCGCATAAATTTACCTCGGCAAAACAGGAGGGCGCACGGCAAAAACCTCCGGTGGAAATGAAACCTCTCGCACACCGGAGCAGTAAGGAAAGGTAGAGCATGGGAAGTGGCGCATCCTGCTCCGGGATGCGATTACTCCAGCAGTCTGGCCGGATATGTGGGAGGAACTGTCTGACAGCGGCATCTTGGGCACTGGAGCTTTGTACAAGGAACATGAAAATAGAGACCAGCAAACAGAACTGCTGGGGCGATTCGCTATGGGGGACCTCGCGGCCTTCGAGATCCTGTTCCGGCAGTTCCAAAATGATGTTTACAGGTGGATCGTCCGAATAGTGCGTGACTCGGCGGCGGCTGAGGATCTCACACTGGAGACTTTTTGGAGAGTCTATCGGGCGCGGGCGCGGTTTGATCCCAGGCGCAGTTTCGGAGCCTGGGCGCGACGGATCGCGACCAATTTGGCGCTCGATCATCTCAAGTCCGCCCGTTCAGAATTCACCCTGCCGGAGCCCCCATCACGCGGGCCGACGATCGATCCCGTCCTCCAGCAAGAAATCCGGCAGCGGGTTGAATACGCTCTCAACCAGCTCCCGGCAAAGCTGCGAATCGTCGCGATCCTGGCCCTTGTCGAGGAAGAGCCTTATGAACGGATTGCCGAGGCGCTGGGGCTCTCAGTGGGGGCTGTCAAATCGCGCGTGTTCCGGGCCGTGAGGAAGCTAAGAGAGGAACTGAAAAGACTAGGTGTTGAACCGTGAACCAACGAGACGATGAAAAACTTCGCGAACTACTCAGGGGAGCTATGCCTCCTCTGGCCGATGCGCAGGCGCCGCGGGACCTGTGGCCGCAGATGCTAATCAAACTCGACCAGCGGGACAGGCGAGTTTCCTGGTTTGACTGGGGTTTGGTTGTGATGCTGATGATCTGGCTGTTTCTCTTCCCGGAGGCGGTTGCGGTCTTGCTCTATCAGTTGTAAGCGGAGGGAACGATTATGAACACGCATCCTTATCTTCGCGCATACCTGGCAGGGATTGCGCTGCCAACCATGTTTCTGTTGGTGGTGATTGCTTTCTTTACCTTCTATCGTTCTGCCAGCCATGTCCCGATCAAGATTGAGCGGATCATCATCTTCCCGATGGCTCTGGCGCCCAATATTTGGGGACTCTGGAACATGCTTTACGTAGCTCTGCAAACGCGCCGCCGCCTCTCTATCGGCCTGCATGGGGCGGCGCTTCCTTTCCTGCTGGCCCCGCTCGGGTACGCGCTCCAAAGGGGCTTGGACGCTATGATCTGGACTCCGACGACGTTCATGATCGGCTTTCCGGTCTCGCTGGTAATCTATTACCTCGCCTGGAAATACGCGGTGAATTTCTTTAACGAAGTCGTGGGCGTCGCTTGAAAGTCTAAAAAGGAGATTGAAAGATGAAGAGATTATTCCTCTCAATGCTTGCGCTGATCTTCCTCCCTTTCTCCGGCGCCATTGCTGTAGCGCAATCGGCTGGAGTAAACGGCGACTGGGAAGTTACTCTCAGTACACCGAATGGCCCCCGCAATGCTAAGGCCGCCTTCAGGCAGGATGGTGAGAAGCTCAGCGGTGTTTTCAAAAGTGAACGCGGCGAGGTCCCATTCCGGGGCACGATCAAAGGCAAGGAGATCAAGCTCACTTACGCGGTCAAATATCAGGACAACGACCTGCTGATTACCCTCACCGGGAGTATTGATGGCGCCTCAATGACGGGTAAGGCCGATTTCGGCGGATTCGCCGAGGGCGATTGGACGGCGAAACGCCTAGTCGAAGGCGCCGTCGGGGCAGACAAGACCCCGGCGAGCGTTGCTTCATCGGAGCAGAAGATTGACGTGAGTGGCGTCTGGACCGTTGAGGTCGAAACCCCACAAGGCGCCGCCTCGCCAACTTTCACCTTTAAGCAGGAGGGTGAGAATCTCACGGGGCAGTACAAAGGTTCCTTGAATGAAGGGCCGCTCACTGGAACAGTGAGGGGCAACCAGATCCAGTTCTCATTCAAAGTTCCAGACGCGGACGCAGCCTTCACCTTCACCGGAACCATCGAGAAGAACGCGATGAAAGGCACGGTCCAACTCGGCGGCTTCGGCTCGGGAACCTGGACGGCGAAGCGGCAGTGATCGGAGCAATGATGGTTTTACTCAAGACCTTGGTCTTCACCGTTGTGGTACCGGGCACATGGATAGTTTTTATTCCATACTGGCTCCTGTCTTCAGGCTCCGCCCGATCTGATTTGGATATGGGACCGTTTCGGTACTTCGGCGTTATCCCGATGATACTCGGGGCGGCGATCTATTTCCGGTGCGCCTGGGACTTTACATTTACCGGCAAAGGGACCCCTGCCCCGTTCGATCCGCCAAAGGAACTGGTGGCGCGAGGCCTCTACCGCTTTGTCAGAAATCCGATGTACATCGGAGTTCTGTTTGTCCTTCTCGGTGAGGCTCTGCTCTTTGAGTCGCGCAGGTTGTTTGAGCTGGCGGGATTGGCGTTCGTGATTTTCTACCTCGTGATTGTCATTTACGAGGAACCTATTTTGAGACGGAAATTCGGAGATTCATATCAACAGTATTGCGACTCTGTGTCTCGCTGGGTTCCTCGGAAGCCGAGGCGCCAATAGGCCCAAAAATTGACAACCCACGGAGGATGAACATGATGATTGGAGACGACCTACATCTGGCCATTTACACTGTGGCGCTGATTTCTTGCCTGGCTAGCGCGTCGCGCGCTCAGGTATACCACTGATACCCCTCCAAACCAACTTCTCTCATTCGCAGCATCATTGGATTCTAGGGCAGATCGTTTTTGTTTGAATTTCGGCCTCAACATCCCATAGGCGCCAATTACTAGCGAATTCCACTTTCTCTTGACGGCATACGGCTGTCTATAGAATATATGGCTATGACAAATATCAACTGGAAGCGGGAGACCGGCGCGCGACTGGCGAGCCTGAAGCTCGCGCCAGCGCGCGAGGCCGAGATCGTCGAAGAGTTAGCGCAACATCTGGAAGATCGCTACGCAGAGTTATTGTCTGGCGGCGCAGCGCCTGAAGAAGCCTATCGCGCGGCGCTTGCGGAATTGAGCGAGAGTGAATTGCTTGAGCGTGAACTGCGACGGGTGGAACGCAAAGCGACGCAAGACCCCGTCGTTTTAGGAGCGGACAGGAGAACCAATACGCTCGGAGACCTCTTACAAGATTTGCGCTACGGATGGCGCGCGCTGCGCCGGAGTCCTGGGTTCACGGCGGTCGCGGCTCTCACGCTCGCGCTCGGCATCGGCGCCAACACGGCGGTCTTCAGTCTGCTGAACAATCTCGCCTGGCGCGAGCTAAAGGCGACTGATCCCGCCAGTTTGGTATCGCTTCATTACCCCTCGTCGAGCGGCGGCGCCGAGAGCTTGTTCCTGATACCGGTTTTCGAGCGACTGCGCGCTGACAATCGAGTCTTCACGGCGACGCTCGGCTGGCTCAGTCAAAGCCTGACGGCGCATGTGGCTGACGAGCCAGCGGACATCGTGCGCGTGGGTTTCTATTTTCGCCGGGTTCAATGGGCGGCAGATTCCTTTCGGCAGCAGAATCAATCAGCTACGTATTCGCAACTCCTACACCGAGCGGGGATTAGTAGAAGCGTGGAATTAAAGCCAGAAGTTCAAACAACGCTCAGAGAGACGCTGGAGGCATTGAGCCTAGACAAGAGGATTTAGAAGCGCAAAGAGGGATCTGCCGAACTGTTTCACCGGTGATTCATCACAGCGAAGAATAAAGAGTAGCGGCCCTTTAGTTTGAAACTTTATTGTCAAACCAAAACCATAATCAGGAGCTTTGTGTGCGCTTAGTTTGAAACTTTAGCGTGACTACGCCGAGCGGCCTCAACGTAGAATCAACAACTTAGCCGCCCTTCAGTTTGAAACTTTATTGTCGGAGTACAGCATCGCCGAGCGCCTCAATGAATCCGATATGGCGCGATTCGCGTTCGACAATCTCCTTGCGAGTCCGGGAGCGATCGTCGCGGCGAATGGGAAATGTTTCTCAATCCCGACTCTGGTCCCTGCTCGTGGGATGGATGGCGCCTGTCGTTTCCTGCAAAACGATAGATGCGCGATCCATGCTGAAGCTCCTTTTGGTTGCAGTCATTTCTCTACGGAACAATCCAAAGAAGAGTCCGACGCGATCAGCGCGCATGGATTGATGGAGATCGCTAAAGCCTGGCGGCGCGGCGACCTGTATGCGCGGCTGTGGCCATCGTTCACTACATTTCGGCTCATTGGTATCAGCCACCTCCAATCTTTGTGGAGGCCGTTTTGGCATGCCCTCCAATGAAAAGTATGGAATACAAAAAGGCGCTGCTTAACAATGGTGGTCGTGATCTTGTTAAGGCAATTGGCTACTTATGACTGAAACGAGCCATACACTTCAATTACATAGTCATTCCGCTCGCAGCGCGACCATCGGGTCTACCTTTGTCGCCCGCCGCGCAGGTATCCTAGTGTCCGGGTACTGCTTTTCCAGTCCCACTGCGATGTTGTCCATATCAGAGCGCGCCTGCTCCAGCGTCACGCCGGGCTTCAGACGGGCGATGCCGTAAAAATACGGATAATTTCCGCGCTGCTGCCAGTCTGGTCTATGAGCAGCCATCAAGCCGGCGGAAACCCAGATCGCAGCTCCGCTTGGAACCGAAAACCCTCTCGGCGCCACGCCGATCACAGTGTACCCATAACCGTCGAGCAGGATTCTTTGGCCGACGACCTGTGGGGCGCCTCCGAAAACGCGCTGCCACAAGCCGTGACTCAAGACAACCACCGGAGCCGCGCCCCGCCCGTCGTCTTCATTAGTAATGACGCGTCCTACGACGGCGTTCACGCGCAACGCGGCGAACAGGTCCGCCGTAACCTGCCCGGCGACTACTATCTCCGTTTCGTCGCCTACCGTCAGGATGTAGCTCCATCTATTGAAAACGCCAATGCGTTCGAAGACGCGGTTCTGCGCGCGCCAATCGGTGAAGTTCGGATACGAAACAGGCTCCTGCGCGCCGCTCGCCGCTTGCTCCGCCACAAACACCAGCCGTTCGGACTCTTCATACGGCAGCGGTTTGAGTAGCGCGCCGTTCACAACGCTGAAGATGGCGGTGTTCGCGCCGATGTCGAGAGCGAGTGTGAAGACGGCAATCAATGTGAAGCCTGGATTTTTCGCCAGCATTCGCGCGCCGTAACGCAGGTCTTGCCAAAACTCTTCAAGCCATCTCACGCCGCGAGCGTCGCGGCTACTCTCCTTCGCCTGCTCCACGCCGCCGAAAGCCTTGCGAGCCGCATCGCGAGCCTCTTCCAGGTTCATCCCGAGACGAATATTCTGTTCGGTCTGTTGTTCGATGTGATAGCGCAATTCATCGTCAAGTTCGCGTTCGGCTTGCGTCCTGCGCAGCAGCGCCCGCAGCGCCGACTTCGATCTGCTCAACATTTCAGGTTCCTTTCGTTGGCTCGTATGTGATCAGGCGTCTCGCAGAATCATCTCGACTGCGCCGGAGAAGCGCCTCCAGGTCTTCCATTCTTTGTCAAGCTGTTTCTTCCCAGCCGCAGTCAGCTTGTAGAACTTCGCGCGCCGGTTGTTTTCCGAAGCCCCCCATTCGGCTTTGACCAGACCGCTGGCCTCCAGCCGGTGGAGCGCCGGATATAGCGAACCTGGGATGACGCGAAACACGTCGCCCGAGACGATCTGGATGCGCTGCATGATGTCCCAGCCGTTCAATGGGCCGCCACGCAGCGATCGCAGGGTCAGCAGGTCGAGCATGCCCTGCAGCATGTCCGTCTTCTTCTTTTTCATGATTGCCCTCTCGTTTTTCGATAGGGCAGAGGGTAAGGGCTTACCAGTCGGATGTCAATAGGTAGAGGGGCCGCCAATGGGAAATCCTTCTGGGACTTTCCTCTAATGCGCCTGGCGCCTTCTCGTCGTCTCCTTCTTCCCATAACTGAAAACGAGGCGGGCGGCATCGGCGCGTACAAAATGATCATTCATTAGTTGCGACGGCCGCCAAGCGCGTCAACGGCTCACGCGGCTTTTTTCAACTGGCGCCAAGGAGGCGGCTATGTCGGATATGGACGAGAAACTGATCGTCAAGCTTGGACAAAGAATCAGCGAGCAGAATGAAATACTCCGGATGATTGCGGCGAGCCTTGAAGGCATTGAATCACACCTGCGCCAGATGGCCATTTCATCAAACCCCGCTCCCAATTACCAGCGGCCTTTGAGCGAGTATCCCACGTTTGACTGGTCCTCGATCGGCGCAATCATTCTCAATCGGGATGACGACGGCGTGACGGCTGTCGAATGGAACGGCCAGGTCTTCACGCGCAGGTCCGCGAGTAATAAATTTCCAGAGGCGATATGGTATTCGCGCCATCTTGGGCAGGATGTTGATGGCAATAGGCGGTATGTGCGGCTCATCACTTTCAAGGTATTGAGCGATGCGGAGCCGATTGCCGCCAAGGCGAAGAAGGCGATCCGAACATAAATAATGCGGTCTTTTGGCGGACTATGTGGAGAAGAAGCGTGGAAGGCCCCCGGATGGTCGGCGAAATTCACCAAGGCTCTATCGCGGGTCTCCGACGCGTTACAGTGCGTAAGCGACGAACAAATTGAGCAAGAGATTGCTGAATATCGCCGGAAGCGCCGCCCGAGGAAAAAGTAATGGCGCGTCGCCGGCTCGGGCGCATGAAGCTCTGGCCTTGAACGCCATCGGAATATAAAGGAGATGTGATAATATGCGTTCGGAAGGGAGGCCAACCAATCATGTCAAACTACGATCAAGATCAAGTCCTGTATGATGATGACGACGAGCGGTTCTATGAGGAGACCGCCTACAACGAAGAGTACTACATAGAGCAGGAACGGGAGTTGATCAGGCAGTCGAACCTCGATCTGGAGCTTGAGGAGATTGAGGACAGACATATCCGGGAGACGCGCGAAGAAGGCTTACTGCGCCCCGTCCTCATCAAGCCTGGTGGGAGCGAGTCTGAGGCCGAAAAGGAGTCGCCGCTCGATCAGCCGGCGGATGAAATCCCCTTCTGACCATAGCCTGAAATCCTTGAGCGCGCCAATGCCTTACGTAGGCTTTTGAGACGCATGTCCTATCTTGTCATAGCCGGCCACCCTCAAACATTTTGCATACTCTTGTTGCAAATGTTGCAGGTAGAACGGCATGTCGCTCCAGAGCGGCGATGAGTCTTCCGCCGATGATGACCGAATCGATCCTTCCATCAGACACTCCTGCGAGGGCCGAATACATCGACAGAAACAACGACGATGCGTTCGGCAATCAACTCAAATCCAGGGCCATGATCGTCTTTCGATCGCGAATGTAGAGTTTGGTTCCCGAAAGTGTAGGCGGAGTCCAGGCCGTTTGCGTAAGTACAGATACCTTTGATATTACTTTCATCCCTTCTGGCGAGAGCCTGACAAGCGCCAGGTTACCGTCCTCGTCGAGCAGGATCAATTTGCCGTCTGCATAAACGAAATTGGTCTTGGGAAAGCTGCGATCCTGCCAGACGACATTTCCGGTCTTCACATCGATCGCCGTCATCGGCGCGGGACCGAAATCGCCGCTCGAACCGAAGACCAGATCGCCCAGGCGAACTATCGTTGAGTGATGCACGCGCATTCTACGGCTGGCCCACAGTTCTTTGACTGTGGTATTGCCACCGGATTGATTGAGCTGCAGCGCGCGCGAGCCGCCGCTGTAGGCCGAAGAAACGAAGAGGATGTTGCCTGCGCCCCAAACGGGCGGAGTGATGTTCAATCCCCAGTCGCACGGATGTGGGTGACTCCAGAGCAGTTCGCCGCTATTCGGATCAAGACCGACGATCTGTTCGGCGAGGACGATGACAAGCTGATCCTGGCCGTCGACGTTGACGATAATTGGCGTAGAAGGCGAAAGTTTGAAATCCTGCTTTTTCCAGACGACCGCGCCGGTCTTCTGATCGAAGGCCATCAACGCCTGTCCCGGCCCACCCACAGTGACTATCACCGTATTCTTATATCCGAGGGGGCTGCACGAAAAACCTCGCCCCATTTTTGTCCCGCCATACTCATTATAAAGATCGTGCGACCACACAACTTTTCCAGTCGCTTTATCGAGGGCATGCATCTTTCCTATCACACCCACGGTGAAGAGCATGTTGCCGACAAGGAGCGGAGTCGAATGCGGGCCTTTGCCATTTTCCAGTTTCAATCCCGCGGTCGGCGCTTCATAAGCGTGTTCCCAGATGGTCTTACCGGTAGCCGCGTCGAGCGCGATGACCGACTCCTGATCGCCCTTCGAGTACATCGTGTAGAGCCGCCCCTGGTCTACCGCGATGGATGAATGCCCTTCGCCGAGGTCGCGACCCCACAGCCGTTTCGGGCCCGCCGCAGGCCACGAGTCGGCCAGACCTTTCGCCTCGATCATGAAGTTGCGCTGCGGCCCACCCCATTGCGGCCAGCCTGACGACTGAGCCTGAACGCTATAATTCGCCGGCAGAAGGAAGACGACGCAAAGGCAGATTGTCTTCCACATATGCTCATTTGTTCTCGGCGCGAGTGGTCTCATATTCGGCTCCTTCCTCATATCGGATCAATTTCCTGATAATTGCGCCAGCGACTTGGCCGCCGTCTCGCGCACGTAAGGGTTCTCATCATCGAGAGTCGCCTTGAGCGGCTCGATGGCGCGCGGGTCTCCGAGTGCGCCTAAAGCGGCGGCGGCATTGTCGCGAATATAAACATTGCCGTCCTTCAACAATGCGATTAACGGCTCGACCGCGCGGTGATCGCGCAACCGGCCGAGCGCGGTGATCGCGTTATCTCGAATGTAGACGTTCCGGTCCTGCAAAGCGGATATCAGAGGCTCGACCGCGCGACGGTCGCCTATCATTGCAAGCGATGTGATCGCCTGGTCGCGGACGTAGACGTTGCCGTCCTGCAGAAGAGCGACCAACGGCGCGACCGCCCGCCGGTCTCCAATGATTCCAAGCGACCTCGCCGACGCCTCTCGTACCTGCCAGTCCCGGTCTGCCAAAGCGGCGATCAAAGGCTCCGCCAACCGCTCATCTCGTCTAAATGTTCAGCTTCCAAGTCCGCGCGGTTGGATTCGCCCGGCGTCTCGGCAGAAGTTTTGACCTGCCTTGTCTCCTGCTGCCGGATGGAAGAGACCTTCTGATCAGCAGACTGAAGCAAGATTTGCGCGCCTGCTCCAACACTGACCACGGCGATAAGCGCGGTGGCGCCTGCAACCAGCCCTGCGAAACGATCGGTATGTCGTGGTCGCGTGCCGACCAGACGCTGTATGCGATTCATAAGCAATCCTCCATTTGCAGCCATGGCCAGTTGCGGACCGGCGGCGCGAAGCTGTTCCATTTCGAGCAAGGCACGCGCGTATGTCAGCGAATCACCGCACACCGCCACGGCCAGATCATCACAACAGTGTTCTCGTTCCTGGCGAATCTGGCGCGAGACCCACCAGACCGCCGGGTGATAAAAGAGCAGCGTTTCGACCACCGCCTGCAGCAGATTGATCAGATAATCGTGGCGGCGGATGTGCGCCAGTTCGTGGGCGATGATCGCTTCCAATTGCCGAGCCGTCAGTCCGGTCAGCGCTCCGACAGGCAGCAGAATGACTGGGCGCAGCCACCCGACGACCATCGGGACTTTCACCAAAGCTGATTCCAAAAGACGAACCGGACGCGTCACTCGCAGTTGACGGCAAAGCCGATGGAGAGCCTGCTGCCACCTCTCTTCCAATGGACTGTTCCCGTAATGCTGGAGGCGGCGCGTGTAGAGCCAACCGCCAATCAGCCGCAAGGAAAAGCAGACCACGCCCAACAACCAAACCAGGATAATCCACGGCAGCGAAGAGGCGAGTCTCACGGACCAGATAGACGACCAGGGGGGCGGTGAGGCTGTTACCTTGGCGGTTCGAGCGGGAGCAATTGCAGATTCGATCTCGACCGCCAGTCGCTGCGACTCAGGTTGCGCTGCGGACACGGGCGACAGTTCGTTTGCTATTCTGCCCGGCGCGGACGACATGACGATCGCCATCGTGGCCAGCGGCGCCGCCAACATCAGCAAGAGCGCAGCGCAAGCGGCGGCATAGCGCGCATTGGTTGACTGGCCCCGCAAGATCCGCAGAACGCCGGCCAGCAGAATGGCCACGAACATCCCCTGCCAGATGAAATGGATCAAGGCCCAGCCAAGAACTGTTACCAGCGGCCGCCAGGTTTCAGGGTCTATCATAAACGCCTCCGTATTCATCCTTACCCGTAGTTGAAGCGGAAAATCATTGACATTGAGCTGTCGTCTTGATGTTCGATCCCGAAGCGTGGGGCATAGCCCAAAATAAAAGCGCATCCTTCCCGGAAGGGCCGCAGCCACTTCCGCACATCGGGCGGCGCAGCCGTAGGAGGATCGTAGTTACCGCCGAGGCGCCTTGACATGCCTCAACAACCAGTTGAACAACAAGTCGTAATGCACGCGATGGGACAGCGGGTTATACGGATACTCCGTCTCCATCGCCCATTGCCCATGCTGCGACTTCGGGAAGATTTTGATCGTATAGTCTTTGTTGCCCGCTTTCTCTAGTGCGCGTTCGATGATGGCCGCGCTCTCTTTAGCGGGCACATCTTTGTCCCATTCGCTTTCGTACACCAGCGCCGGGCCGCCAATAAATGTCGTGTCAGAAAGCGGCGTCAGGGCGCCGCTCCGTCCCGATTTGCGTTCGACGTAGCGGAGACGCGGATTCTGTCCGGTGCGCGTTTGCCTTCCGATGGAGATGAAATTGTCCGGCGCGAGTTGATAACTGCCGACGTATTGATCGAAGAGTTTCGGCTCCACCTTGGCCACACGAAGCAACGTGAAGGCGCCGCGCCCGCCCGCCTTTCGCCAGTCTCCTTTGATGGTGTCGCCGTTCAGCCTGCCTTCCAAAACGAGTACGAGGTCGTCTTTCGTCGCTTCCAGATGGAACGCGGCGCCGGTCAGGCTTACTTTGCCAACAGTGAAACTTTTCGGCCCTTCAACAGCCTGTATATCAAAGGCGGCCTTGAGCGTTCCCCGCTCAGTCTTGAACTGCGCTTTGACGGACACCCACTTGCTCTTGTCTTGCCAGCCGCCAACCCAGTCGCCATCCAATGATGTTTGAGCCTCTCCTTGGGTGACTCCAACCAAAACGGGTTTCAGGCTGAAACACTTCCTCACTGGTCTCGGCGTCGCGTGAAGTGGCGAAACCGCTGGCGTCGGAGTTATACCGCGAGGGTTCGGTTTCGCTCGGCCGGGCGGCGGAGCTTTGCGGTGTGTCGCAGGCTGAGTTTATGCAGTTTGCCGCCGAACGCGAGGTTGCGCTGCATTACACGCTTGCTGACCTCGAACAGGACCGCGAATTCATCGAGAGCTTGCCGTCTTGATCGTAGTTTTGAAAGCGCCGCCACTGATCATTCTGGCCGGAATGAGCTTCTTCCATCTGTCTCTGCCCTTGATACGAGCCAAATAAGAAAAAGCGCTTGCAGCCGTGGGATAACTGCAAGCGCTTGAAATTTAGCGGCCACCTTCCTCACCCTGGCAGCCGCCTGACACCGTTCAGTGGAGTTAACCACCTGGTATCTCGTTGCCCCACTTTGTCTATTGCAACGACGGCGCCAGAGAGTGGCGTCAAGGGAGTGAACGCGAGAAGCCTAATAAAATCAGGCGTTCTGGCGTTCTTCGATATTTCCGAGCGTGAACTCAATCGAGCGTTCCGCGCAATTCGTACACGATCCACTAGGAAGTTTTTTCCTGGGCGCAAACAAGAAAAATCTACGTACGGACAATTCGTGTCGCCGTCGCCAGTTATAACAGCAAATCAGACCTGCGTCTTTCGGCCTGCCGTTTTAGCGCCAGGCTGATCCGCGGATCGGTAGGATCCCGGTCCAGTGTCTCGATCAGGTTGTCGGCGATCGGCTCAAAATCACGCAGCCTCCGCCGGCAAAGATCGGCGTCGATCAATTGTTGCGACTCCAAAAAACGCATCCACGCCGGCGCCGATTCCATCAACGCCGCGGCCTTGTATGGACTCGGAATAAGGCTTTCAAGCAATACCTCCAGGCGCGCATCCAGATCTTGAGAACTGAGCGCTAGCGGATTCCCGGGCGACTCGCGCCTCCCGGCCTGTCCACGCCGGCGCTGATTCGATCCGCGCGCCATTTCTCGTTTGGCGATCAAAGTGTAAATCTCGTCCCGCGCAAGTTCGGCTTTGACATAAGATTTTCCTTCCTCTTTGTGCAGGTAGTGGATGAATCGAGCGGTCAGCTCGGAGAGATGGCGCAGACCGTAATTCGGTTCGCTAGCGACCAGGGTTTTGAGGATCTCTTCATCGCTCCGCTGCGGCTGGATATGCAATTCGATCTTGAAATCATCCAAGGCCCATGGATGGTTATTGCGCCCGACTAAACAGTCGATCCAGACGGCCTGCTGGGCGTAGTCGTAATTCTCGTCATCGTCCATAAAAAATCGGAGCCTCTCCCGAAATGCCGGATCCTCAATCCGCGGCTCGGGCGCCTCTTCGAGATAGTTCAAGGTTTCCATATGGGCGCAGAGCGCACGGTATTCACCGATCGCCAACGGCTTGATCTCGCGCGATTCGCGAATTGACGGCCAGCTCAGGCGCATCGCTTCGATCAAGGCTGGCAATTGGTCGTAATAGGCCATCCGCTCTCGCACTTGATTCCAGAGATCAAACGCCCGGTGAGCGATCGGGGCCAGTTTTCGGAGCAGAGCCGCCGCCAGGTCAAAACGGCCGGAGACGAGCGCATTGGTGATGCGCCAATCGAGAATATAATCGGCGTTCTCCTGATAGACCCGCGGATCCCGTTCCCGCAAACTTTCAGTCAGCGCGTCGAATCGGTCGCGCTCGTCATGCTTGATTGTTTGAAAGAAGAGCTCGTTGAGCATGCGGAAAGCCATCTCGTCATCCATCCCTGAAACCAGCGCAGGCGCCAGAGTCCCATGCCTCGAAATACGGATCTGGTTCGGAGGCCGGGGTGAAGGCCGAATCCGGCGCCGCATGAGCGTAGTCCCCATCGCCCCAACGATGTGAGCAGTCAGGGTCATGTGAAATGGCCTGCAGAGAGATTGGCGCCTTGGGTTTGATGACGTCTTGGCGAACCGCCTCTTCATCTTTGGAGAGACAGCATTTCTTATATTTTTTGCCGCTGCCGCAATGGCATAGATCGTTGCGACCGATATTCATTGGCGATATTGGATACTCTGTCTAAATTGTTGAAGGATAGCAGCCGCCTCTAAAGAGAGACGAAATCTGACGGGGCAGGAAGGCGTGATGGTAACAGTTGAGAGAATTGGTGGAAAGGAACGCTAGCGGCCGCCCATCTTCGATATTTCTCCAGCGGGTCCCCTTTGTGAGTCATAGTTTTTTGCTGCGGGTAGACGACGAGCCTTGCCAGGCGAAGCGCCGGCACGCTCGATCTTCAAACTCGTATCACAAGGGGGAATACCACATGTTTTCAAGAATCGAGAGCACTCGTCGCTCGAACCGCAGCATTTTCCTTCCGCAAAACTACGGATCGCCTTTCAACGACACGGCGGAGCACATCTCAGGTCTCGGCCTGGCGCGGATCGACTTCGAGCGATGCGCGGTCGCCGGAGAGGTGATTTA
>WNGA01009350.1_pt1 | contig 23863 bp, 24 predicted proteins | sample 5400061 | NCBI WGS metagenome assembly WNGA01 (sample SAMN13153366, study PRJNA577476) | soil metagenome | isolation source: 100 cm soil or saprolite under grassland replicate 2 | place: USA:California | collected 2016-06-15
CGATCTGCGCATGCTGGAGGGCTTCAAGACGATCGCCGACAGCGGCATGCCACCCGAGGCGGCGCTCGAGGGCGCCCGCGTCTTCGGCGACACGCTGCGGCGGCTCGCCGAGACGCTGGTCCGGCTCGTGCACGTCCACATCCACGAACGGCTGATGGAGGAAGGCCTGAGCGAGGAGGACGTGATCAGGCGGATCCACCCGCTCCAGGAGGCCGCGCTCCCGATCCTCGACGGGATCGTCGAGCGCGTCTTCCATGAGCACTTCCTGCAAGCCGACATAGAGGACGCCTACGTCCACCTGGTCGACACCGACACGGTCGGCGGCCGCGGCTCCGTCGACGTGACCATCGTGTTCATCGACGTCGAGTCGTTCACCACGCTCACCGAGACCGAGGGCGACCAGGCGGCGATCGATGTCATGACCAGGGTGGACTCGCTGGTCAGGCCGCTCGCGCTCGAGCACGACGGCAAGGTCGTCAAGCACATCGGCGACGCCCTGATGCTCGCGTTCCGGCGGGCCGATGACGCCGTGAGCTTCGCCCGCGGGCTGCACGACGCCGCGCGAGGCGAACCGTCCCTACCGAGCCTGCGCGTCGGGATCCATCGCGGACCGGCGATCTACCGCGTCGGCGACTACATCGGCACCACCGTCAACCTCGCATCGCGCGTGACAAGCACCGCGACGGCGGGCCAGACCGTGCTCACCGAGTCGGTCGCAGAGAAGCTTGGCGACGGGGCGCCGATCGAGCCGCTCGGGGTGAGGATGCTGCGCGGCTCGGAGCAGCCCGCGCAGCTCTACCGCCTCGCGCCCCAGGAAGAGCGGCGCGACCCGGCCTGCGGGCGAACCGTCGCAGCGCCGCCGGCCGCCCGCCTCCGCCAGGGCGACGAAGAGCTCTGGTTCTGCTCCGAGGAGTGCCTACGGAGGTTCCTTATGAGCACGCCGAGCGCGGCTTAGCCCCGTTCAGACGTCTTGGAAGAAATTGAGGTCGAAGCGGTCGAGGAACTGCTGGACCTCGACGTTGAGCCGGAAGAGCTCGCCGCTCAGGACGAGCACGCCCATCGCGACGAGCACCAAACCTGAACTAACCTGTATCGCGGCGTAGTGGCGCTTGAAGAACCCGAATGAGCGCGCGGCCGCGTTGAAAGCCACGGCCGAGAAGAGGAAGGGCACGGCGAGCCCCGCTGAGTAGACGGCCAGGAGCAGCGCGCCTTCGCCGGTGCCTTCCTCGGTCGCGGCGAGCCCAAGGATGGCGCCAAGCGCCGGCCCCACGCACGGCGTCCAGGCGATCGCAAACGCCGCCCCGGCAAGCACCGGGCCGCCGCGCTGGGCGCGCTCGATCAGCGCGTCCGGACGCCACTCGCGGTTCAGCCGCACCACGAACACCGAGGCCACGAACAGAACGCCCATCACGACGATGACGACGCCGGCCACCTTGTTCAGCGTGGGCTGGTTTTCGAACAGGAAGTCGCCAAGCGCTGTGGCGGTCAGGCCGAGCGCAATGAAGATGCTCGAGAAGGTGGCGATGAAGACGAGGCTGCGGACCACCACCGCGGGGTCCACGCGCCCGCCGAGCTCACCCGGACGGGTTCCCGAGACGGTGGCGAGGTAGCCCGGGACGAGCGGGAGGCAGCAGGGCGACAAGAACGAGACCAGCCCGGCCGCGAAGGCGAGCGCGATGCCGGGGGCGTCAACCACCGAGCGCGTACCGCCTGATGTCGTCGTCGAGCTTCGCTTCGCTTGCGTACGCGCCTAGGTGTGTCTTTACGAGCTTGCCGCGGCTGTCGTAGAAGGCAGTCGTCGGCCACGCACGGCCGCCGCCGAAGACGCGCGCCACCGATGCGTCCTGGTCGTAGTAGTGCGGGAAGGGGACGCGGTACTCGCGCAGGAAGTCCTCCGCGTCGGCGCGCGAGTCCTGCGAGTTGACGCCGAGGAACGCGATCCGGCCGGCGTATTTGGCCGCGAGCCGCTGGAAGAACGGGAATTCGTATCGGCACGGCCCGCACCAGGATGCCCACTGGTTCACGACGATCGGGTAGCCGCGCAGCCGCCGCAGATGTGCCACGAAGGCGTCGCTGCCGCCGTCGAGCAGGCGACCGGCCTCGCGCGCAAGCGCTCTGAGCGGCGGTGGGAGTTCGGCTGTGCTCGCCGGCGAGGCGGGCGCCGGTGTCGGTGCTGGGTCCGTGCCGCAGCCCGCCAGAACGGCGAACGCGAGGGTCACGGCGGCGAGGCGGAGAGCCTGGATAGCCGGGTGCCGAGGCAGCATCTACTAGCCCGCATAGTACGGTGTGAGGAGATGCTGGCCTCCCAGTTCGACGCCCTCTCCGACCGAAGCCGCGGCTGATGCGCCCGGTCCTATTCGAGCTCGGCTCGCTGACTGTCCATAGCTGGGGGGTAGTGGTCGCGATCGCGTTCGCCGCGGCGTGGTACATCCTCCAGCACGAGCTGGAGCGGCAATGCGGTCGGGCCACGCGGCATTCTCGCTCGCCGTCGCCGCGGCGGTCGGCGGTGTCGTCGGCGCGCGCGTTTACTGGTTCTTCGAGCACGTAGGCGACGCCTCGCTCACCGACTCCTTCTCCGGCGCGGGGTTCACCTGGTACGGCGGCGTACTCGGCGCCGCCGCGCCGGCGCTCGCGCTCGGCTACGGGATCGGACGGATCGCCTGCCAGCTGGCCGGCGATGGGACCTACGGCGTCGCGAGCGACCTGCCGTGGGCGATGAGCTACCCGCACGGCGAGGTGCCGACCACCGAGCGCGTGCACCCCACGCCCGTCTACGAGACGCTCGCCAGCCTCGTGATCTTCGCCCTGCTGTGGCGTTTACGCTCGCGCATGCCACCTCTTCGCCTGTTCGGGCTCTACCTGGTGCTCGCCGGCGGCGAGCGCCTGCTCGTCGAGTTCATCCGCCGCAACGAGGAGGTCGTCTTCGGCCTCACGCAACCACAGTTGTTCGCGCTCGCAATGTTGGCCGCTGGCGCGATGCTGTTGGCGCTGTCCGGACGCCTCCGTGCTCGCGAGCCGGGCACGGCGCCAGCCGACGGGGTTGCCCAGAGGGCGGCCTCGACCGCGCGGCGGAAGGCGTCGACGCCGAACGAGCCCTCGATCCGAGCCGGAATCCGGCCGCGCTCGTCGAAGGTGAAGAGCCAGACTCGGTCTCGAGGTGAAACGCTCGGAGCTGGGGACACAGGCCCTTGTTCACGTCGTTGTCGACGTACACCTCCTGATGGACGAAGGTCATCCGGTCCCCGTACTCGCTCTCGAGCTGCAGCTCGATGTCCGTCACCGGGCCGCAGACGCGCGACTGGCACAGTTGCGGCGTCGCGAAGAGCAACGCCACGGGACCCTTGCCGAGCACCTCGCTGAAGTTCTCGTCGTGCATGTCGGGCGGGAGGCGGGTGTCGATCCTCGCGATGTCGCCAGCGGCGGAGCCGACCGTGTCGGTGTCGACGCGCGGGGGAATCTCGCCCACGTCCGGGATTGGGATGGACGCACGAACGGCCACCTGGGTCGCCGCCCCCGACCATGCGCGCACCGACTTTGGTGACGGCGAGGACGGCGTAGCGTCCGGGTTTCCGAAACGGAACCTGGGCGGCGTAGATCGCCTTGATGCCCGCTGTGTCGGCGGCGGTCTGGCGGCTCACGAACGCCGGTCTCGGGACGATGGAGTCGGCGGGGGCGGGGTAGGGGCCGCGCGCCTTCGAGTTCGGGGTCTCCGCGACGCACAGGGCCGACCTGCCATAGAGGAAACCACGGTCCTTTCCGATCATCCCGAAGGCCACGCGCTCCTTCCGGGGCAGCAGCACCGAGCTCGCCAAGCCGACCTGCGGCGCCGGCTTAACCGTGGCGGCGACGGCCTGCAGGGTCCTGCCGCGCGGACGCGGGAAGTCTGAGGCAGTCACCTGCGAGGCCATGGCGACCTCGCGCTGAACCGCGTCGCCACCTCCCGACTTGGAAGTATCGTCACCGCCGCCGCAGGCGGTGATCGAAACGCTGGCGATGACGGCGGCTACGCCCGGAAGGGCGGTCCGGCGGAGCTGGAGGCGCAGCCGGCGGAGCTTAGGGAACACCTGCTGCGCGGCGTAGTAGGTCGCGTCCTGTGCTAGCTGCGCCTCAGCGCCCCTGCTTGACCGTCTCGACCTTGCCGGTGTTCGCGTTGATGCGGATGACCGCGAGGTGGGTGAAGGTGCCCTCACGCTTGCCCGGCGTCGAGAGCGACACCACCCAGTATGGCCTCGACGTGATCCCCTGGCGGAGCAGCCGGATCTGCGCGCCTGTTGGCTTGAAGTCCACCTGCTCCTTGGCCTTCGCGATCGCCTGGTCCTTGTCCAGCCGGACAGAGGATTTCTGGCAAGTCTGCGAAGCGACGAACGCAACGACCAGGACCGCGGCGATGACGGCGACCCGCAGCCAGGTGGGACCGCCCCCCGTGAGCGGGGTTCCCCAGCGGCCGACCTCCGGCTTAGCGGTCGGGGTCAACGGTTGAGTGGGTGGCTCAGACGGTTGGACGGAACTCGGTCCCGAGGTTCGTGAACAACACGATCACCAGGACCACGATGGCACAGAGGATCGAGATCGCAAGCACCGCGAGCTCGAAGCCCTTCTTGTGCGTCTGCAGGGGCACAAACTCGATCTGCTTCTTGCTGCTTCCGTTGTTGATCATTGAATGTCTCCTGCTACTCCGGGCTGGGGCGGTGGCTCTTGCGGTGTGCTCGGGGTGATCCCGACGACTGCCGCAATGAGCCGCCGGTTCTCGTACAGAACCCAGGCCACCAGGACCGCGACCATCACGGCGATGCCGACCCAGGTGAGGATCATGTAGGCCGTCTCGGCACCGGTCCCGTCATCCCCGTACGTCGACCCGGGCCCGAACGTGCCTATGCCGGCGCAGTCCTTGTAGTCGGCCTGGAGAATGAAGTCGGCGCTGTCGTCCACGCGCGCGGCTTCGCTCCCCGCCGCGTGGGTGATGCAGTCGGGCGCGCTGTCGATGATCGCGGGCATCTAGACCACCACCTCGTCTCTCGCGGTTCTCAGGACTGGTTCCGATAGCACCTGCGTACCGTCTGGCTCGACGATCATCTCGCCCGGCGTGGCCACCTCGGGCAGGTACAGGTTCGGGTCGTACTCGGCCACGTCGAGACCCATGAGCTCGACCTCCGGCGGCACCCTCAGGATGTTGAGCTTCTTCATCACCCACGAGGCCGCGTAGCCCGTAAGGAAGCCGAGCGGCAGGAACGTCGCCACGCCGATCATCTGGCCGCCGATCGAGCTGTCCACGTTGTTGATGCCGGTTGGGTAGCCGGCTGCAAACACGCCGACCCAGATGATTCCGAGGAAGCCGGCCACACCGTGTACCGCGACCGCGCCGACGCAGTCGTCCACCCGCATGGTCTTCTCGATCCAGTTGCCCGCATACACGACCATGGCCGCGCTGGCCATCGCGATCAGGTAGCCCAGCGTCGGCGCGTACACGTCGGCCCCCGCGGACACGCTGATCACGCCCGCGAGGCCGCCCGACACGGTCCAGAACGGATCGCCGCGGGAGGCGAAGTAGCCGCCCGTGAAGCCGCCCGCGAATCCAAACGTGATGATCATCGCGATCGAGCCGAGCGTTGTCGGGCTTAGGTAGATGTTGGCCCAGCCCGGGAAGGACGTGGACGCGATCACGAGACAGGCCGCGTAGAAGCCGTAGAAGCCCGTGAAGATCAACATCAACCCCATCAGCGTCAGGTGCAGGTTGTGTGGTCGGAACTGGCGCGCCAGTCCCTCCCGCGTGTACTTCCCTATTCGCGGTCCCAGGTTGAAGAGCACGCCGAGCGTGAAGGCGCCCGCCACGCCGTGCACCACTGCGGATGCGATCGTGTCGTGGAAGCCGAAGCGGACAGTCATCCAGCCGCCGGCGCTCCAGCCCCAGGCCGCGTCGAGGATCCAGACGACCGAGCCGAGCATGCAGGCGAGGAGCAGGTACGCCGAGAGCCGGGCGCGCTCGATGATCGCGCCCGACATGATCGACGCCGTCGTCCACGAGAACAGCAGGAAGGCCAGGAAGAAGACGAGGTTGATGTTGTTCGTCAGGTTCGGGCCGAAGGCGTCGGACCATGGGATGCCGCCCTGGCAGGCGACGGAGGTGAAATCGCTCGCGTTCGGTCCGATCGGCAGGCCCGGCTGGTTGCAGTTGTAGATCCACCAGCCGAAGTAGTAGAAGGTCGGCGTGACGACGGCGATCGTGAGGATGTTCTTCATCGCCGTGGCGAGCGCGTTCTTCCTGCGCGCGACGCCGGTCTCGTACGACATGAAGCCCACGTGGATGAGCCACATGACTACGACGGTGAAGAAGTAGTACTGCTCCCCCAGGATCGCGCTGTCGAGCGTCTGGCTCTGCGCGCTCGCCGCGTCCTTGAGATCAGTGACCTGCGCGATCAGGAATCCGGTCATGCTCCCTCCGTGGCCAAGCGGCCGACGACGCTGTCAGTTCAAGAACAGGGCCTTCCGCGCGACGCTATCTTCGGTTAGCGCTTTCTCGCAACGTATGATGGACACATCGTTCGGACGGAACGAGTGTTGATGTGGCACATATGGTGAGCGTGCGACCGCGGCTACCATTGCCGTTCTGAGGCAAGGAGGGCTCGCTTGACGGTCTCACCGGTTGCGGGCGGCGGCGACGCTCTGGCCCGCGTACAGCGCGAAAACGAGACGCTCTACGCGGTCATCAAGACGGTCACGTCGTCGCTCGATCTCGACCGCGTGCTCGACGGCATCGTGGCGATCGCGACCGACGCGACCGACTGCCACGCGGCCTTCATCTACTTCATCGAGGACGACCGGCTGCTGTTGCGAGCCGCGTCGCCGCGCTACTCGCACCTCGTCGGAACGCTCGGCTGGGGCGTCGACCAGGGGCTGACCGGCTGGGTCGCTCGCACCAAGACGCCCGAGTTCATCCGCGACAACGCACTGGCCGACCCGCGCATGAAGTACGTGCCCGAGCTCGAGGAGGAACGCTTCCAGTCGATGGTCGCCGTGCCGGTGCTCGGCCGCGCGGGCGACGTGCTCGGTGTGGTGGTTCTCCATACGCAGGCGCCGCGCGAGTTCGACGACGGAGTGCTCAACTTTCTCGTGCACACCGCCTCCCTCGTAGCGGGCGCGATCGAGAACGCGAAGCTGTTCGAGGGCACGCGCCGGCGCGTCGACGCGCTCACGACGCTCACCCAGCTGAGCCAGGCACTCGCCGGGGTCACGCTGCGCGAGGACCTCTACGACGCGGTCACGCGCGGGGCGCGTCAGCTGCTCGGCGCCGACGCGTGCCAGATCTGGCGGATCGATCCCGATGCCGACGAGCTCAACCTGGCCGGCGCCGACCCGCCCGACGACGGGGCGCGGCCGGCCCGCGCCGCGCAGCTCATGGGGCTGATGCGGGGCGGCCGCAGCGGCGCCGTCGAGGACGAGCTCGTGATCGCGCCGCTCGCGGCCGGGGACGAGCAGCTCGGCCTCCTCTGCTGCGTGGCGTACGAGCGCAAGTTCGACGACGAGGACGCGGAGCTCCTTCGCGCCGTCGCACACCAGACGGCGGTCGGGTTGAAGAAGGCGGAGCTGATCGAGCGGCTCACCGCCGAGAACATCGTCAAGGACATGTTCGAGGCGCTCGCCGCGGGGTCGGTCGAGGCTGCCGAGGCGAAGGCGTCGGAGGCGCGCTGCGACCTGAGCCGGCCGCACGTCTTCATTCACGCGGTGCGCGCGCCGTCCGCCCGCGACGACGGGCCGGGCTGGCCGGAGGTGGCGTCGCGCTTCGAGGGCCGGCTCCGCCGCCTCTACCCGCGCGCCTTCTTCGACTCTCGACATGACTGCGTGCGGGTGATCGCGCCGCTCCCGACTGCGGGCGCCGCTGCGCTCGAACGGCTGCGCCAGGCCTGCGAGGAGCTGGCGCACGCGGACGGGGTCGTTGTTGGCCTCAGCGACGTGGACCGCGGCGCCGCGAGCGCGCGCCGCCGGATGCGCGAGGCCGCGGACGCCGCGCGCATCGGCCGCTCGCTGGTGGCCGACGGCGGTGCCGTCTCGTACGAGGGGCTCGGCGCCTACAAGTACCTGGTCCACCTCGAGCTGGACGACGCCCCGCACGACCGCTACCGCGTGTCGGTCGAGGAGCTGATCGACTACGACCGGCGCCGCGGCGCGCGCCTTATGGAGACGCTCGAGCGCTTCCTGGCCGACCGCGGCAGCGTGGCCGCGAGCGCCCGGGCGCTCTACATCCACCCGAACACAGTGCGTCAGCGGCTCGAGCGAATCGAGCGCGTGACCGGGCTCGATCTCGGCAAGGAGGACCTGCTCTCGCTCGAGCTCGCGCTCAAGCTCGCCCGCCTCCACGACGTCCGCGGGGACCGGGAGTAGTGGTTTGGGCCTCCTGGTTGCGGCGGCGCCGGCGCACCGCGATCCACACCCGGAAGATCAGGTAGCCGGGCACGTGCAGGAGCAGCACGAGCAGGAACCACCAGGCCTTGATCTGGAACTCGACCGGCTCATCCTTCACGTCGATCCAGACGAGGTAGAGCGCGATCCCGAGGACGAGCAGCATGATCGGCGGGACGTTCTGGAAGAGCACGAACAGCAGCACGGCGGCCACCCTACAGCCGGAGTGGCCGCGTGACCATCAGGGCGAAGCTGTACGTGGCGATACTGCTGACGGTGATCGGCCCTGTGATCACGATCGCGGTGGCGCTGCACGGCATGGGGCGGCTCGGCGACCGCTTCGACGAGGTGCAGGAGCGCGCCGACCAGCGCGCGCTCGGGCTCGACCTGAAGTTCGACGTGACCGACTTCAACGGCTGGCAGACCGCGTACGGCTACGACGACGGCGCCTCGCGGCCGCGCTTCGAGCGCTCGGTGCGCCAGTTCCGGATCGACCTCGGCGCGGCGCGCAACGAGCTGACGGACGCGCGTGAGACGCGGCTGCTCAACGAGATCCGCGCGCGGTTCGGTCAGTTCATGGCGCTCGACGCGGTGGCCTACGACGCCCTGAAGCGCGGTGATGCCGCGCGCGTGAAGCGGATCTTCCTCGGGCCGGAGCTGCGCCTGTTGGACCAGATGGCGAGGCGCTCGGACGAGCTCGCGCGCTACGAGGCGCGCGGGGCCACCGCCACCGAGAAGGCGTTCGACGACTCGCGCGAGGACTCGCGCCGCGGCCTGATTGCGGTGGGACTGGGGGCGGCGCTCGTGATCGTCTTGCTGCTCGTCACGGCGGGGGACATCGCGCGGCTGGCGATCGAGGGCCACCGCGTGCGCGAATGACCGACGACATCTTCCTCACGCTGAGCCTGCTCCTCATGGGCGCGCTGCTGGCGCGCTTCGTGGCCTCGCTGCTTCACATCCCCGAGATCCTCGTGCTCGTGGCGATCGGCGCTCTGTTCGGGCCGTCGGTGCTCGACGTCGTCGACGTGCCGTTCGAGTCGCTCGGCGCGCAGCTGATCTTCACGCTCGGCGTGTCGCTGATCCTGTTCTACGGCGGCCTCTCGCTGTCGCTGCCGATCCTGCGGAAGGTGTGGATGTCGCTGGCGCTCCTGGCGGTGCCGGGTGTCGTGATCACGGCGCTCATCGTCGGAGTGACGGCGCACTTCGCCTTCGATCTCGACTGGGACCTCGCGTTCCTGGTGGGCGCGGTGCTCTCGCCGACCGACCCGGCGATCCTGATCCCGCTGTTCGTTCGCTCGCGGCTGAAGCCGAAGGTCGCGCAGACCGTGATCGCGGAGTCCGCTTTCAACGACCCGACCGGAGCCGCGCTGGCGCTGACCTTCGCGGGCGTGGTCCTGACTGGGAACAACTCGGTGACCGGTCCGGCCGGGGAGTTCCTCGTGGACCTCGGCATCAGCACGGTGATCGGAATCGTGGCCGGCGTGGTGCTCTCCGCCGCGATCTCGAGCGACCGGTCGGGCATCTGGAGCGAGAGCCCGGTTATCGCGGTGCTCACCGTGGTCACGATCAGCTTCTTCTCGCTCGACACCGCCGGCGGCAGCGGCTACCTGGGCGCGTTCCTGGCCGGGCTGATCGTGGGCAACGCACAGCACCTCGGGCTGGCGGAGAAGAACGAGCCGCACGCGGAGGACGTGCGCGAGTTCGCGTTCCACCTCGCGGACCTGGTGACGCTGATCGTCTTCATGGTGCTCGGCGCGAACATCCCGTTCGGCGACCTGGGCGACAACCTGCTCCCCGCGCTGGCCGTGCTGGCGACGCTGATGCTGGTGGCCCGTCCGATCACTGTGTTCGCCTGCACGATGCCCGACCGCGGCGCCCGCTGGACCCGCTCCGAGCTGGCCTTCCTGTGCTGGACGCGCGAGACCGGCGTGGTGCCGGCGGCGCTGGTGGGGGTGCTGGCCGGGCTCGGGGTGCCGCACGGTGACGTGTTCGCCTCGGTGGTGGCGCTGGCGATCGTGCTCACCCTGCTGTTGCAGGCGCTGCCGGCACGCTGGCTGGCGGGCCGCCTGGGCCTCTTGGAGCCGCGAACGCGGCCGGTCGTGGTCGAGCGCGAAGCGGCCTAGCCGTCCAGGACCTCGTCGTCGCGGTGCGCCCCGAACCACTCGATCTGGCGCTCCATCCGCTCGCGCGCGGTGGCTTCGCGGGGGAGGCCGTAGACGGTACCGGGGAAGTCGAGCGCCTTCTGGATCCGCCAGATCTCGTCGTGTTCCCACGGGGCGATCACGCGGGCCGGGTTGCCCACGGCCACCCAGCCGATCGGCACGAGCGCCTCGTCCTCGAGGACGGTGTTCACGTGCACGACGCCGTTGATCCGCACCTCGACGTTGCGCCCCAGGCGCGAGCCCGGGAACAGCGAGGTGCCGGTGGCCAGGAAACAGCCGTCCCCGACGACGCTGCCGTTCACGTGCGCGTGCGGGCCGACCAGCACGTCGTCGCCGAGCTTCGCCGGATGCGCGGAGCGGCCGCGCACCAGCGCGTTCTCCATGATCACGCAGCGGGCGCCGATCTCGACGGAGCCGTCCTCCGCGCTCAGGACGGCGCCGAACAGCACGCGCGAGTCCGGGCCGACGCGCACGTGGCCGCACAGCACCGCGGTCGGCGCCACGTAGGCGCTCGGGTCGACCGACGGGCGCTCTCCTCGATGCTCGACGAGCATTGCGGCCCGTAGTCTGCCGACCATGTCAGTGCCCGTGGTCCGCGGCGAGCGGGTGACCCTGCGGCCGATAGCGGACGCCGACCTCGAGCCGCTCGCAGCGATTATCCGCGAGCCGGGCGTCGCCGAATGGTGGGGCGAGTCGGACGAGCCCGAGCGGCTGCGCGACAACCTGCGGATGGACGGGGCCGCGTGGGCGATCGAGGTGGACGGCGAGCTCGCCGGCTGGCTCGGCTACACCGAGGAGACCGAGCCGGAGTACCGCTCGGTCGGCCTCGACATCAGCCTGTCCGCCCGCTTCCAGGGCCGGGGGCTCGGACCCGACGCGCTCCGCACCGCGATCCGCTGGTTCGCCGGCGAGCGCGGCCATCACCGCTTCACGATCGACCCGAACGCCCGCAACGAGCGGGCGATCAAGGCCTACGCCGCCGTCGGCTTCAAGCCGATCGGGATCATGCGGCGCTGCGAGCTGCTCGGCGGCGAGTGGACGGACGGGCTGCTGATGGACCTGCTGATCGACGAGCTGACCTAGCCTAGAACAGCTGGAGGTAGCGCTTGATCTCCCACGGCGTGACCTCGTTGTGCCACTCCTCCCACTCGGCCTGCTTGGTGCGGACGTAGTAGTCCACGTAGTCCTCGCGGTCGGTTGAGCCGAGGGCCGCCCGAAGCACGTCGTCCTTCTCCAGCTCGCGGGTCGCGTCGAGCAGGTTGGCCGGCAGGAGCTCGACGCCGAGCTCCTTACGCTGCTCCTCGGTGACCTCGTGCAGGTTGAGCTCGGTCGTGGGGTCGCCGGCCTCGAGCCCGTTCGCGATCCCGTCGAGGCCGGCGGCAAGCACGGCCGTGGCGGCCAGGTAGGGGTTGCAGGAGCCGTCCACCGTGCGGTCCTCGATCCGGCCCGCCGCCGGGATGCGGAGCATCTGCGTGCGGTTGTTGAACCCGTAGCTCACGAAGACGGGCGCCCAGCTCGAACCGCTGCGCGTGCCGGTCACGAGCCGCTTGTAGGAGCCGACCGTCGGCGCGGTAAGCGCGATGTACGCCTTCGCGTGCGCCTTCAACCCGCCGATGAACTGATAGGCGAGATCGGAGAGGCCGAGGCCGCGGGGATCGTCGGACGGGTCGTCGACCTCGAACACGTTCTGGCCGTCCTTCCAGAGGCTCATGTGGAAGTGGCAGCCGTTGCCGGTGAGGTGGCCGAAGGGCTTCGGCATGAACGTGGCGATCAGGCCGCGTTCCTGGGCGAGCGACTCGAGCATGTAGCGGAAGAAGATCGCCCTGTCCGCGGTGGTGAGCGCGTCCGAGTAGTCGAAGTTCTGCTCGAACTGGCCGTTCGCGTCCTCGTGGTCGTTGGCGTAGTTGTTCCAGCCGTAGTCGGTGACGTAGCGCGACACCTGTGACATGAAGTCCAGGTTGCGCGTGAGGCCGCGCATGTCGTAGCAGGGCTGGTCGAGGCGGTCGAGCGAGTCGGCGAGCTCAATCGAACCGTCCTCGGTCTCGCGCACGAGGAAGTACTCGAGCTCGGCGCCGATCATGAACTCGTAGCCGAGCTCGCGGGCGCGGTCGAGCTGGCGGCGCAGGATCGTGCGCGGGCAGTAGGGCCACTCCTCGCCTTCCACGTGGACGTCGCAGGCCAGCCGCGCCACGCCCGGCTTCCACCACAGCGGCGTGAAGCTGCGCACGTCCGGCATCGCGGCGAGGTCGGGGTCGTGCGGGAACTGGCCGATGGCGCCGGCCGCGAACCCGGCGAATCCGGCCCCGTCCTCCATCAGTCCGTCGAAGTGGCGCGCGGGCACGAGCTTGGCGTTCGGCTTGCCGTGCATGTCCACGAACTGGGCGAACAGGAACTCGATGTCGTGGTCCGCGATGTACTGCTTGACCTCCTCAGCCGAGGACGGCGCGGTGAAGGGCTCGGTGACGCTCATGCTGCGCAACGTATCCGCATTCGGGCCCACGGCCAATGTGGAGATCCCACATACCCAGCCGCCGAATTGTTCACCCGGCCTCCATGGGTTAAGGGGTAGGGGCTACCTACACTCGGGTTGCTCAAGGAGGCTCGCCTATGTGTGGTATCGCAGGACTTTTCTCGAAATCGCTCGATGTGAGCGAGAGCCTCGGGAGCCAGAGCGACCGCGGCCCCGACAGCGCCGGCGTGGCCGTGTACCGCGACCCTGCCCCGAGCGGGTCGTCGAAGGTCTCGCTCTTCAGCTCCGATCCGCAACAGGACTGGGGCGGGGTGCGCGACGCTCTGGATGAGGCGTTCGGCGCGGGCGAGCCCGAGCCGCGCGGGTCGCATGCCGTGATCGTGGTGGAGGCCGAGGCAGCCGAGGCACAGGCCTGGCTCCGCGAGCGCTATCCCGAGCTGCGCGTGATGAGCGCGGGGCAGGCGATCGAGATATTCAAGGAGGCGGGGCCGCCGCGCGAGTTCATCGAGAGCTTCCGGCTGGCGGACATGTCCGGGAGCCACGCCCTGGGGCACACGCGGATGGCAACCGAGAGCCGCGTGACAACGGAGCACTCGCACCCGTTCTCGACTGGGCTGGACCTGTGCCTGGTGCACAACGGGTCGCTCTCGAACCACAACCGGCTACGCCGGCGGCTGCGCGACGAGGGCATCGAGTTCCAGACCGACAACGACTCCGAGGTGGCGGCCGGGTATCTGACCTGGCGGCTGCGCGAGGGCGCCTCGCTCGAGCAGGCGCTCGAGGGCTGCCTCGAGGACCTGGACGGCTTCTACACGTTCGCGGTCGGCACGCTCGACGGCTTCGCGGTGCTGCGCGATCCGATCGCCTGCAAGCCCGCGGTGATGGCGGAGACCGACGACTGGGTCGCGATGGCGTCCGAGTACAGGGCGATCGCCGTGCTGCCGGGCGCCGAGGGCGCGCGGATGTGGGAGCCCGAGCCCGGGCGCGTCTACAGCTGGGAGCGGGCAGCCGTCTGATGACAGCGGTCGAGAGCGGCCTGGATGCGGCCGAGTTCGACCTCGCAGTCACGCCGCTGCGAGAGCTGAATTCGGCGCTGCACGCTGTCGCGGTGGACCCCGCCGCGGACGACGGTCTCGCGGCTGGCGCGGCGCGCCACTGGCGCGTTCTGAACCCGCGCGGCGCGCACGCGCTCGCGGTCGGGATCGACGCGCCGATCGAGGTCGAGATCGAGGGCCACGCGGGCTACTACTGCGCCGGGATGAACAAGCAGGCGACCGTGCTCGTTCACGGGAACGTGGGGGTGGGCTGCGCGGAGAACATCATGTCGGGGGCCGTGATCGTGGACGGGAACGCGTCGCAGTCGGCCGGCGCGACTGGCCGCGGCGGGCTGGTCGTGATCCGCGGGAGCGCCGCGGCGCGCTGCGGCATCTCGATGAAGGGCGTCGACATCGTGGTGCAGGGCTCGGTGGGCCACATGAGCGCGTTCATGGCGCAGAAGGGCTGCCTGGTGGTGTGCGGCGACGCGGGCGAGGCGCTCGGCGACTCGATCTACGAGGCACACCTGTACGTGCGCGGCTCGGTCGCCGGCCTCGGCTCGGACTGCATCGAGAAGGAGATGCGCGAGGAGCACGTGGCGGAACTGTCCGAACTGCTGGAGGGCGCCGAGGTGGAGGGCTGCTCCCCGTCGGACTTCAGGCGCTACGGCTCGGCGCGGAAGCTCTACAACTTCGACGTCGACAACGCGGGTGCCTACTGATGCAACCCTCAACCACCCTAAAGGGGTCTGACCCCTCGAGGTTGAGGGTTGCGCGCGACTCAAGGGGTCTGACCCCTTGACAACGCGCGACTCATGGGGTCTGACCCCTTGACCGAGTTCGACGCACTCGGCAAGGCCCGCGACGACGTCGAGCGGCGCGCCGCCCACCGCGGCTGGCGCCCCGGCTTGCGCGAGGGCGCGATCTTCAACCGCGACGTCATCCACGAGATCCAGCGCGCCGCGCGCGAGGGCATCTACGACATCCGCGGGTTCGGCGCGAAGCGGCCGGTCCCGCACTTCGACGACCTGCTCTTCCTCGGGGCGAGCATGTCGCGCTACCCGCTCGAGGGCTATCGCGAACGGTGTGACACGGATGTCTCGGTTGGCACGCGTTTTGCGAAGAACCCGCTACATCTCGACATCCCGATCACCATCGCGGGGATGAGCTTCGGCGCGCTGTCGGGGCGGGCGAAGGAGGCGCTCGGGCGACCACCGGCGACGGCGGCATGACGCAGGAGGAGCGCGAGGCTTCGAAGACGCTCGTCTACCAGCTGCTGCCGTCGCGCTACGGGATGAACCCGGACGACCTGCGCCGCGCCGACGCGATCGAGATCGTGGTCGGCCAGGGCGCGAAGCCGGGCGGCGGAGGGATGCTGCTCGGGCAGAAGATCTCGGACCGCGTCGCCGAGATGCGCGACCTTCCGAAGGGGATCGACCAGCGGAGCGCCTGCCGGCACCCCGACTGGACCGGGCCCGACGACCTCGAGATCAAGATCGGCGAGCTGCGCGAGATCACCGATTGGGAGAAGCCGATCTACATCAAGGTCGGCGCGACGCGGCCCTATTTCGACACCGCTCTCGCGGTGAAGGCCGGGGCGGGTATCCCGACGCTCGCCGCCATCCGCCCCGCCGTCGACGCGCTGCAGGACCTCGGTGTGCACCGCGAGGTGCAGCTGATCGTCTCCGGCGGGATAAGGAACGGCGCCGACGTGGCGAAGGCGCTGGCGCTCGGCGCCGATGCGGTGTCGATCGGAGTGGCTGCGCTGATCGCACTGGGCGACAACTCGCCCGAGCTCGAGGACGGCTACGCGGACCTCGGCACCTCCGCGGGCTTCTACGACGACTGGCACGAGGGCAAGGACCCCGCCGGGATCTCGACGCAGGACGACGACCTCGCCGCCCGCTTCGACCCCGAGATGGGCGGTCGCCGCCTGGCGAACTATCTGCGAACGATGACGCTCGAAGCGCAAACACTCGCGCGCGCCTGTGGAAAGTCCCACCTCCACAACCTGGAACCCGAGGACGTGGTGGCGCTCACCGTGGAGGCCGCCGCGATGGCCCGAGTTCCACTGGCCGGAACACAGTGGGTCCCCGGGACTCCCGCTGGTTGATCCATTGGACAAATTTGTTTAAGGTGGCGAAGCGGCCCCTAGCCCGACCCATGTCCTACGTACTCACCTGCCCGAACTGCGGCCCCCGCGAAGTCACCGATTTCGGCTTCGGCGGCGAGCTGAACCCGCGTCCGAAGAGCGCACCCAGCCTCCGCGAGCTAGGTGAGTACAACTACTTCCGCAACAACGTCGCAGGAGTGCAGCAGGAGTGGTGGCTGCACCGCGGATGCGGCGAATGGTTCATCGCCGAGCGCAACACGCTCACGAACGAGGTGCACTGGACCGCGCCGCCGAACGAGGTATTCGCGGAGGCCGAGGGCCGGCACACATGACCCGCCTCCCCGAGCAGCGTGGCGAGCGCATCCGGCGTGACACGGAGGTCACGTTCACGTTCGACGGGGGCCAGCGCACCTTCTCGCGCTCGTTCAAGTACCACCGCCGTCGCGGACTCCTCTGCTGCGCCGGCCAGTGTCCCAACTGCCTCGTCGCGGTCGACGGCGCCCCCGGTGTCCGCGCCTGCACCGAGCCGGTGCGCGAGGGGATGAAGGTGGAGCACATGAACGCTTCGCCCTCGCTCGAGTTCGACGCGATGCGCGTCACCGACCTCGTCGGAGGCCCGTTCACCCCGCCCGGCTTCTACTACAAGACCTTCATCAGGCCGCGGCGCCTCTGGCCGCTCTACGAGAAGGTCCTTCGACATGCCGCCGGCCTCGGCAAGCTGCGCAAGTCGCAGCCCGAGCGCGAGTGGCGCACCGAGTACCGCCGCCGTCACGCCGACGTCCTCGTGATCGGGGGTGGGGCCGCCGGGCTGAGTGCGGCGGCGGAGGCGGCGGAGCTCGGTGCCGACGTCGTGCTGGCCGACGAGGGCCCCGAGCCCGGCGGCCGCCTCCTCGCCGAGGGCGGCGTGGGCTACGCGCGCGAGCTCGCCGACCGCGCTCGCACCGCCGGCGTCGAGATCCTCTCGAACGCCCCCGCGCTAGGCACCTTCGACGGCCTCGTGCCGGTCTGGCAGGGCGACACGCTCCACCAGATCCGCGCGCGCCGGCAGATCTACGCCACCGGCGCCATCGAGCAGCCGCTCCTCTTCCCGGGCAACGACCTCCCCGGCGTGATGCTCTCGGGCGGCGCCCGCCGGCTGATCGGCATGTACGCGGTGCAGCCGGGCACGCGCGCGGTGGTCGCGACCGTGGACGACCGAGGGCTCCAGGCCGCGCTCGCTCTGCTCGACGCCGGGGTGGAGGTGGCGGCTGTCGCCGACCTGCGCGAACGCACCAACGGCGGGCCGGCGGGCGCCCTCCAGCGCGCGAACGTGGAGCTGCTCCGCGGCGCCACCGTCCTCGAAGCGCGCGGCCGAAACCAGGTGGACGGCGTCGTGCTCGGAAAGCCAGGATCGAGCGACACCGGTCACACCTTCGCCTGCGACCTCCTCGTGGTGTCCGGCGGCAGCGCGCCGGCCACGTCGCTCACAGCGCAGGCGGGCTGCACCACGCGGTACAACGAGGAGCGCGGCGTGTTCGACGTCCACTTCATGCCCGAGGGCGTGCACGTGGCCGGCCAGCTCATGGGCATTGCCGACCTCGACGCCGCGGAGGCCTCGGGCCGCGCAGCCGGTGCCGAGGCTGCCCACGCGCTCGGCTACGGCGACGCCGACTCGCGCGCCCGCGCGGCCACTGATCGAGACCGGGCCGAGCGACCGGAGGCGTGGGGGTCGAACGTCGCCGTGCCGCCGCCGGTGACGAGCGACCGTAGCGGCAAGTGCTTCGCCTGCCTCTGCGAGGACGTGACCGCAAAGGACATCCACCTGTCGGTCGAGGAGGGCTACGACTCGATCGAGCTGTCGAAGCGCTACACGACCACGACGATGGGACCGTGCCAGGGCCGCATGTGCCAACTGCCGGCCGTGCGGCTGATGGCGAAGGAGACCGGCACGAGCATGTCCGACGTGGGCACCACCACCGCGCGCCCGCCCTGGCACGCGGTGCCGATGGGCGCGCTCGCCGGCCGCCCGTTCGAGCCGGCCAAGCGGAGCTCGATCCACGCGCGCCACCGCGAGCTCGGCGCGAACGTGATGTGGGCGGGCGACTGGCGCCGCGCCTACGACTACGGCGACCCCAAAGCCGAGGCGATGGCGGTGCATCGCGCCGCCGGACTGATCGACGTCTCCACGCTCGGCAAGCTGATCGTGCGCGGGCCGGACGCGGGCGAGTTCCTCGACCGGCTGTATCCAAATCGCTTCTCCAACCTGAAGCCGGGCCGCATCCGATACGGCGTGATCACGAGCGACTCCGGCCGCGTGATGGACGACGGCACCATCTGCCGGCTCGACGACGACAGCTTCTACGTGACCACCACGTCGAGCGGCGCCGGCGCGATCTACGACTGGTTCACCTGGTGGCTCGCCGACTGGCAGCTCGACGTGCACATCACGGACATCACGCAGGCGCTGTCGGCGGTGAACCTCGCGGGCCCGCGCGCGCGGGAGATCATGGGGCGAGTCACCGAGCTCGACTGCTCGGCCGAGGCGTTCACCTACCTCGACGGCAAGCAGGCCGAGGTGGCGGGCGTGCCGAGCCTGATCCTGCGGATCGGCTTCGTGGGCGAGGTGGGCTACGAGATCCACTGCCCGGCCGCGCAGGGCGAGCACCTGTGGGACGAGCTGATGCGTGAGGGCCGCCCGTTCGGCATCAAGCCGTTCGGGCTCGAGCCGCAGCGGCAGCTGCGCCTCCAGAAGATGCACATCCTGGTCGGGCAGGACACGGACTCGGAGTCGAACCCGTTCGGCGCCGCGATGTCGTGGATCGTGAAGCTCGACAAGGAGCAGGACTTCATCGGCAAGTGGGCGCTCGAGCACTATGCCGATCAGCCGTCTGAGACCGCGCTGGTGGGGTTCACGCTGCAGAACGGCTACGTGCCGACCGAGGGCGCCGTCGTCATGCCCGCGAACGGGAGCCCGATGGGACAGGTCACGAGCGCGCGCTACTCGCAGCAGCTCGGGCAGGTGATCGGTATGGCGTGGGTGCCGGCCTCCCAGGCGCAGGACGGCGCGCGGATCCTCATCTCGGACGAGGACAAGCGCGTCGAGGGCGAGGTGCAGACGAAGCCCTTCTACGACCCCGACGGGGAGATCCTGCGCTCATGAGCAGCCTGGCCTTTCTCTCACCGGGACCCGGCGCGATCGCCAAGAGCCCGATGGAACCGGGCGCGGCCGCGGCCGCTGCGAGGTTCGAGGAGCGGGACGGGTGGAAGGTCGCCGTCTCGTTCCCGGGCGAAGACTTCTCGAGGGTCGGCTTCGCGGATGTCTCGCAGCTCGGCAAGATCGAGCTCCAGGCCGGCGCGGACGACCTCGCCGCGATGGTCGCATCCGCGAGCGGAGGAGCTTCGCTCGAGCTTCGGCAGGCGACGCGCGCCGGCGGCGCCTGGTGGTGCCCCTACTCGCCCACCCGCGCCGTCGTCCTCTGCTCCGCGGCCGATACCGCGGCGCTCCGCGACCGCCTCACCGCAACAGTCGCGGACGCCAACGGCATTGCAAGCGTAATCGACATCACGACTTCGCAGGGAGCGATGACGATTTTGGGACCGCTCGCTCGCGAGGTCTTTGCACGCTTCACGGCGATCGATTTGCGCCCGCAGGTCACGCCCGTGCACGGCTGGCGACCGGGCTCCGTGGCCCGCACCGGCGGCGCGATCCTGTGTGAGGCGCCCGACCGCTACCTGATGCTGTTCGGCGCGGCGCTCGGTCAGTACGTGTGGACTCTCGTCGCCGACGCCGCCGGCCACCTCGGCGGCGGCCCGGTGGGGGTGGACGCATTGGAGCCCCTCGATGCTTGACATCTTCCGCACCCGCCGCATGTGGCGGAAGCGTCCCGAGCTGAAGAGCGCGTACGACGTCGTCGTCATCGGCGGCGGCTCCCACGGCCTCGCGTCCGCCTATTACCTCACCCGCCACCACGGCATCAGGAACGTCGCCGTCCTCGAGAAGAGCTACATCGGCTCGGGCGCGGCCGGCCGCAACACCACGATCCTCCGCGCGAACTACAAGACACCCGAGGGAGCCCGCTTCTACGACGCGAGCGTGAAGCTCTACGAAAACCTCAGCAGAGAGCTGAACTTCAACCTGCTCTTCTCGCAGAACGGCCACCTCACGCTCGCCCACTCGGACCGCGCGATGTTCGTCATGGCGAACCGCGCCGAGGTGAACCGTCTGCACGGGATCGACTCGCGGCTGATCTACCCGGACGAGATCGCGAAGCTCGCCCCGGCGATGCAGGTGCACAACCCGGACGCGGTCTGGCCGATCCAGGGCGCGCTCTACCACCCGCCGGGCGGGGTGATCCGTCACGACGCGGTCGTGTGGGGGCTCGCGCGCGGCGCGGACAGGGGCGGCGCCGAAATCCATCCCTACACGGAAGTGACCGGTGTCAACAGATCGAACGGCCGCGTGACCGGAGTGCGAACGAACCGCGGCGACATCGACGCGCCAGTCGTCCTCAACTGCACCGCGGGCTGGAGCTCGCTCATCTCCGACATGGCGGGCGTGCAGATGCCGATCACGACGCACATCCTGCAGGCGCTCGTCACCGAGCCGATGAAGCCGCTGCTCGACGTCGTGATCGTCTCCTCGCAGATGCACGTCTATATCTCGCAGACCGACCGCGGCGAGTTCCTCATGGGCGCGGAGATCGAGCCGTGGACCACCTACCGCATGCAGGGGACGCTGAACTTCCTGCAGGAGGTGTCGCGTCACTCGCTCGAGCTGTTCCCGCAGCTGGAGCGAGCGCGGATTTTGCGCAGCTGGGCCGGCCTCTGTGACCTGAGTCCCGACTACTCGCCCATCCTCGGCAAGACCGAGCTCGAGGGCTTCCATGTGAGCTCAGGGTGGGGGACGTATGGGTTCAAGGCGGCGCCGATCGTCGGCAAGACGCTGGCGGAGCTTGCGGCCACAGGTAAGACTCCGGAGCTGATCGAGCCGTTCAAGCTCGAGCGCTTCTACGAGGACAAGCTCGTATCCGAGCTCGCCGCGGCGGCGGTGAGCCATTAACACCCCGGAAGGAGAATCATGAAGTCGAGCCTTGAGATCGCACAGGAGGCGGAGCTCCTTCCGATCGAGACCATCGCCGAGCGCACCGGCCTGACCCCGGACGAGTTCGAGCCGTACGGCCGCTACAAGGCGAAGGTCTCGCTGAACGTGGTCGACCGCTTGGCGGGTCAGCCCGATGCCAAGATCGTCTGCGTCGCGGGCGTGACGCCAACGAAGGCCGGCGAGGGCAAGACGACCACGGCGGTCTCGCTGACGCAGGGCCTCGGCCACATCGGGAAGAACCCGTTGCTGTGCCTGCGCGAGCCGTCGCTCGGCCCCGTGTTCGGCATCAAGGGAGGCGCCGCCGGCGGCGGCCTCGCCCAGGTGGTGCCGATGGAGGACCTGAACCTCCACTTCACCGGGGACATCCACGCGGTGGGCGCCGCGAACAACCTGCTGGCGGCGCTGCTGGACGCCTCGATCCTGCACGGCAACCCGTACAAGATCGACGCGCTGCGGGTTGGCTGGAAGCGCGCCTTGGATATGAACGACCGCGCGCTGAGGCACGTCGCGCTCGGCCTGGGCGGCCGCGCGAACGGCTATCCGCGCGAGACGGGCTTCGACATCACCGCAGCCTCGGAGGTGATGGCGATCCTGGCGGTATCGCGCGACCTGCACGATTTGAGGCAACGCTTGGGCGCGATCACCGTGGCGCACTCGTACGACGGCGGCAAGCCGGTGACGGCCGAGGACCTGGGCGCGGCGGGGGCCATGACGGTGCTGCTGAAGGACGCGCTGAAGCCCAACCTCATCCAGACGCTCGAGGGCCAGCCGTGCCTGATGCACGCGGGACCGTTCGCGAACATCGCGCACGGGAACTCGTCGCTCGTCGCCGACCTGATCGGGCAGAAGCTGGGCGACTACGTCATCACCGAGTCCGGCTTCGGCTCCGACATGGGGATGGAGAAGTTCTTCGACATCGTCTGCCGGAATGGCGGGATCACTCCGAGCGCAGTCGTGCTCGTGGCGACCGTCCGAGCGCTGAAGCACCACGGCGGTCTGGAGGATGACCCGCGCGCGGATGCCACCGAGGCGATGGCTGCGGTGGAAAAGGGCGCGGCGAACCTGAGGCGCCACCTGGGGATCGTGAAGACGTTCGGGCTCCCCTGCGTGGTGGCTGTGAACCGCCGGCCGGGCGATACGGACGACGAGGTCGAGCTCGTCAAGCGCCTGGCGATGGACGCCGGCGCGTTCGCAGCCGAGGTGAACGACGGGTTTGCCAGCGGCGGCGAAGGAGCGGCCGAGCTGGCACAGGCGGTGGCCGACGCGTGCGAGCAGCCGAACGACTTCTCGCTGATCTACGACGACGACGACTCGATCGAGGAGAAGATCTGCAAGGTCGCGCGCCAGGTCTATGGGGCGAAGGACGTGATCTTCTACCTGGACGCCCGGCGCAAGATGAAGCAGTACCACGACGACGGGCTCGACAAGCTGCCGATCTGCATGGCGAAGACGCACTGGCCGGCGACATCCAGCAGATGCCCGGGCTCGGGAAGACCCCCGCGGCGCTGAACGTGGACATCGACGCGGAAGGTAGAACGGTCGGGCTCTTCTGACCTAGGATCGGTTTGCAGTGGCGACCAGAGCCGAATCGTCCCCATCGGAGCGCGAAGGCAAGCCGTCACTGGTCGACATAGCGGAGGAGGCGCTGCGGTCGTGGCTCGCGACAGGACGCCACCGGCCAGGGGAGCGCCTGCCTCCGGAACAGGAGCTGTCGGCCCAGCTGGGGATCTCGCGCGGGACCCTGCGGACGGCGCTGCAGCGCCTGGAGGACACGGGCGAGATAGTGCGCCGCCAGGGGAGCGGGACGTACGTGGGGCGAGCGGCATCAACCTCACTCGACGAGGGCCTCGAGAAGCTCGTTTCCTATAGCGAGCTGGCCCGGCAACGAGGAGTGAAGCTGGAAGTAGGCGATCTGTCCGTTGAGGAGCGCGGACTCCCCGCCGAAACGGCAGAGCTCTTCGGTGTGGCGCACGACACACCGGCGACGTACATCACGCGCGTGCTGCTCATGGACGGCGAACCCGGAGCGTGGATGCGCGACCGAGTGCACCCCTCCGTGGAGCTCCCCGCGGCGCCCCGAATCAGGTCAATGCTGGAGAAGGGCCAGATGGTGCTGGACGTGCTGCTGAAGCAAGGCGTCCCGGTGGCCTACACGCGAGCCCACATAACAGCCCGCGTGCTCACCAAGCGCGACCGAATCGGAAAAGCGCTCGCAATCGAGGACACGCTGGCCGCCCTGGAGATCGACCACGTGACCTGCACGGCCGAAGGTGCCCCCGTGGAGCACAGCACGGACATTTTCCTGCCGAGGAGCCTGGATTTGCACGTGATGCGGTGGCTGGAGGACATGCCGCCGGTGCCGGCGATTGGTCGCACTCCTCGGGTCTGAGCGCGCGGCACGGCATCCGGCGTGAGCTCTCGGTACTGCGCCTTCCCAGGTGCGTTGGGTCACCGCGCAGACTGGCGAGGGCCTCGCGGTTCTGGCGGAACATCTTCACCCCGCCGTCGAGCCCTCGGCGAGCTCGTCGAGCATCGCTTTGAGCGCGCCGCGGACGGCGCGGTCGTAGATCGACCGGTGCCGTGAAGTATGCCTTCGAGTTGTCGGCCTCG
>WNGA01005540.1_pt1 | contig 23851 bp, 19 predicted proteins | sample 5400061 | NCBI WGS metagenome assembly WNGA01 (sample SAMN13153366, study PRJNA577476) | soil metagenome | isolation source: 100 cm soil or saprolite under grassland replicate 2 | place: USA:California | collected 2016-06-15
CGTTCATCAATTGTGCTATTTCTTCGTTTTCGAACGACTCGTGGGCCATCACATGACACCAGTGACAGGCGGAATAGCCAATACTCAATAGCAATGGTTTGTTCTCTTTTTTTGCCTGCGTAAAGGCCTCTTCACCCCAAGGAAACCAATCGACGGGATTGTGAGCGTGTTGTAATAGATAGGGACTGGTTTCTTTTAATAAGCGATTAGTAAAGTTCTTTTCCGACATGAACCCTCTTTCTCGTTCTTACTTGAATACCTGGACTTAATCCTTGAACCAATACGGAGTTTGCTTGGCCCACGTGCTCCCGGGATAACGTTTGTGAAGCAAATCATACGCTGCCTTCGACCAGCGACCTGTTTCCTTGTTGGTGCATCCGTATCTCGTCGTCTTTACAGCGAGATGAAGGGCTTCAGGAACTCGCGGATCATCAGGATTTCTCGTGCTCCATTGGACCACCTGACGACAGAGATAATTGGGTGCAGCGCCAAGTACCGTCAGCATTGCGTGCTCTTTCGCGGCGGCTGCCCGCTGCGTCTGAGTCAAGAACACCGGGAAAGTATTGGTGTCCATCTTGATGAGCGGTCCCGCCTTGTTCTCGTTTCCCGAGCCCTCGACTGAGGTGCCTGGTGCGAAAGCGGAACCACACCACCAGTTGTCGCGATAAGAGTCTTGTTTAGCAAGTGCAGTGTGGCGGCCAATACCGGCGTCGACGATCGGTTCCAATCCGGGAAACTTGAGCCAGGCATAAAGCGCGGCAAATTTCTTTGCTTCCGGTTGCGACTCGGCTGTAAAGCTGTCAAGCGAAGATGAGAAGTCCGGAAGAAGGGCTTTCAGGGTCGGTACCAATTCATTTGCTGTCTGATAGTCTTCGAGCAAGACCGCACGCAGCCACACCGCCTGAGCAAGATCGCGACGCAGGTGCGCGGGTAGGGTGTTGCTCTCTGCCGCTTGTTTCAAAACAGCCAGAGGCATGCCTTGATTTAGGATTTGAGCGGCATCGAGATCAAACAGCTTTTGTCCCTGAAGCGAACGATCCACCTCCTCATCGTCCTTAAGCTCGGAGGGAATCTCCCGTCCATCGTCGTTCCAACTAAAACCTGCCGGCAGACGCTGGGCACAAGTAAGAAAATCCCCGAGGCGCTCCGCCAGCGCCATCCGCAGGTTGAGAAGTAAGTTTAAAGATGAGGCATTGAGACTGGAGCGATACTTCACTAATGACTCGTCAAGCCGGCGACGTGCTTCATCCATCCTGCCAGCCTGAAGATCCAATCTGACCAGATGAAAAACTGTCGTAGGGTAAGCCGCGGAATCAGGTCTTATCTTGACGGCCTGTTCCACGAGCTCAGCCGTTTTGAGATGCTTTGCATCGATCTTTGTCAGCGCTGCAATCAGCCAGGGAATTGAATGCGTCGCTTGCCACTTCGCCAGAGAATGGTCGAGAGTTGCGGGAGCGCTTGCTTCGAAGGTAACAATCCAGTCTGTTAGATCATCCGCGAGGATTACCGGGGGAGGTTCTTTTGTTTTGCCAGCTTCGTCCTCTCCGGTGAATTGATCGAGGAGCACCGTGTAATCCCAGAGATCCTGCTTCAGTTTGACGTCACGGTCCTTTGCTACTAATGCTCGGGCCAACTCGTTCAGGCGGGTTTCGGGATGTAGCCGAATCCGAACTACACTCAAGAGCCGCGCGGCGGCTTGATGCGGGCCGGCAAGATTCTTATCCGAGAGAATGTTATTTAACTGCGTTTCCGCCTCGCTTAAAGTGGTTTGCTTAATTTCGGCAGCACCGAGGCTTGCTTTTCGCACCAGCGTGCGAGCCGCGAGGTAGGGAGCATTGTCTCGCCAGGGTGAACCCGGATCGGCCGCTATCGTTGTAAACAACTTCCCGGCTTCATCAAAATTCCCAGAATAAAAGTTGGCAGCGGCGATCTGGTAATTGCGATCGGCGCGAACGAGAGGATCCGATTCATTAGCTGTGGCTGGAATGTGCTGATCCTCCGAGCAGTTTGCAAACACCTGATCCTGGGCTGCGACCCATTCTTTTATCACTGCGCTGTCAGCCCCAAACTTCTTTATCCTGGCTTCGAGAGTTTCCGTTGCCGTCGCGAAAGCGTCCTTCTGGCAGTTGAGATACGTTTCGTATTCGTTTGGCTTTTCGCGATGACGATAGACGTCAATCTGCCCAGGAGGGTTCACACCAGGAACTTTCGCGCGGGCTGTGTTCCATTCCTTTATCCACTCCTGCTCACCGAGTTCCCAGGTGTAATCGAGTCGCTCTTTCCAAAGTTCGTTCAGCGTTCGCTCCTCCTTTTCGTTAAAGCCCATCCCATTCAAATAGCGGTAAGCGACGAAAAGATACGAGCGCGCGTAACTCGGCTGGAGCACTCCGATGTCACCGTGGGCAAAGTCCGACAGTGGGTACTCCGGGTGGACTGTAAAAACAAAGACGGCTTCAAGTGAGAACGGACCACAGGCAAGCGTTAAGGGCCCAGTTGTAAGCAGCGCAAGCATCAAGGTGAATGCGAAGAGCGCAAGAGGGAAACGACGGTTCATCTGTGATAGATCTCCATTGCAGCTTTGAACGAATCTGCCGACCAGGCCTTCGGACTGAAGATGTAGAGACGAGCGTTTCGCAATTCTGGTGACACGAGCTCATCTACAGACACGCCAGCCGAAGCCCGACACGGGGTTGAGTTGAAGGTGGCGCCGGTTTCAAGTTGGGAAAGTATTTGCCGTCGGTCAATGCCCATACGAAAGAGCATTGGCACAGCTTCATCGATGGGCAGCGCCGATAGCCAGTCGTCGCCCCAGCACCAGGAAGCAAGCGCGGTGATCGACAGAGGCATTGACGAAGGTAATTTTTCGTGCAGACTGAAGATCGCCTTGCGATAAAACTCTCTTTCTGATCGCGTGGCATCAAAATCCACTTGGACCGCGACTACGTCTGGCAGACGGGCCATTTCAGAACTCTCGCCAACGACAATTGAGAGGTCAGCGTCGGAGAGTGCTGCCCGTTGCGAGCGATCTGACTCAATTCGCGCGACGGCAATCATCTTCGTGCCTGGTGGCACGGTCAGAGGCTGCAAACGCGGTCTAATCGTGACACCATCGCGACGCAGAGAAATAGTCTTTGCAAGGAACGCGACCGCAACCTTTTGCGGATCGATAAAATCGAGCCTTTCCGGTCGCTCCCACGCCCAGAGAACGATTGAGGGCAATTTTGCTAACGCCAAAGCTTTTGGAGATGTGCTTGAACCGTCACCGTGGGGAAGGGGTTGCGTCGACATGACGCCAAGACAGAGAAGCAGGGGGAATATCAGCACAATGATAGACGAACTCTTATTTGTAAACCGTTTTAGCGTTCTCATTTTGACTAGTCAGGAGCGAGGCAAGTGTACACCAGCGTGCTTTTACGGCGAAGATCCTAAGCCGCTAAAGAATCATTTTCCATTTTCCATTCGTCATTTCTCATTTTTCATTTGCCTAGGCCACGACGACCGAAACTCACAGTGTCGGCAGGTCATCTATCAACTTCGGGCGCAGCCTGGCTGACTGCAGCGCGGAACCCGTCTGCTATCGCGTGGTGGTACTGATGACCTCTAACACTGGGAGTTTCGGTCGTCGTGGCCTATGCAAATGAAAAATGAAAAATGAGAAATGACGAATGGAAAATGATCCTTTTAGCCGCTAGCATCTGACTGCTTTAGGCGGGTTTCTTGGCTTCGTTGACGAGGGGGTCGTGGATGCCTAGCCTCTGTTTTGCTATACTGCAAAAAATGAATAGTCATTCAGTTCTTGGTCGAAAACGAATGGGTTGCACTCCGCTGAACTAATTCTGAGGTTGATTGATGGAACGCGAAAGCCTGGAAATGGATGTTGTGTTTGTCGGTGCGGGGCCGGCAAATTTGAGCGGGGCTTTTCACCTCGCGAGATTAGTGAGGCGGCACAATGAAGAGACAGCCAGCGGGGCCAAAGAAGGTAAGCCTCTTGGCGATGTGGAAATTGCAGTGATCGAAAAGGGCGCTGCCGTCGGCGCGCACATTTTGTCCGGTGCGGTTATGGATCCCAAGGGACTGAGGGAACTGATACCGGACTTCGTCGAAAGGGGTGCGCCCCTGGAATCCCCAGTGAAGGAAGACTATTTTCTCTACCTGACAGACAAACATGCTTTACGCTCACCCATAACTCCTCCTCCGCTCAAGAATCACGGTTACTACATTGTTTCCTTGAACCGGCTTACGGCCTGGCTCGGCGAACAGTGCGAAGAAGCTGGTGTTAATATCTTTCCAGAGTTTCCCGGCGCTGATGTTCTGTACGATGAAAACGATTGCGTCGTGGGTGTGCGTACTGGCGATAAGGGGATCGACAAGGAAGGGAAGCACAAAGCCAACTTTGAACCCGGTGTTGACCTGCTGGCAAGGATAACGGTGCTGGGCGAGGGTCCGAGGGGCTCACTGACCAAGCAACTCACCGAGCGACTTGGCCTGGATGCCGACAGAGCGCCGCAGGTTTACAGCATAGGCGTAAAGGAATTGTGGGAATTGCCTGACGACCGTTACCCCGCCGGCCGAGTGACTCATACTCTCGGTTTTCCTTCTGATTCTCGGACCTATGGTGGCGGATGGATTTATGGAATGCAAAACCGAATCTTGAACATTGGTTATGTAACAGGCCTCGATTACGAGGATCCGCTTTTAGACCCTCATGCGGAATTTCAGCGTTACAAAACTCATCCTTACATCGCCGGTTTGCTCGAGGGTGGCAAGATGATCCGTTACGGAGCGAAGACGATCGCTGCGGGTGGTTACTTCGCGATGCCGCGAATGTACGGAGATGGCTTCTTATTGGTAGGTGATTGCGCCGGTTTCCTCAACTCTCAACGTCTGAAAGGCATCCACTCCGCGATCAAGAGCGGAATGTTAGCCGCAGAGGCAATCTTTGAAGCGTTGCTGGTCGGCGATTTCTCTGCAAAGCAGTTGCAGCGCTACGAAGAATTAGTTAACGAAAGCTGGATAATTCCGGAGTTAAGAAAAGTAAGAAACTTTCACGCGGCCTTTAACAACGGACGCTGGCTGGGGTTGCTTAATGCCGGTTTGCAGTTTGTTACAGGAGGACGTGCCTGGGGCTTCTTAGATCGGGCGAAGGCCGAACCGGGTCATGAAGCGATGAAAAAGCTCTCAGCTTTTGGCTATAACGGTGGCAATCTGGAGCAGCGTTATAACGGCCTCAAGTTCGACGGAAAACTCACCTTTAATAAGCTGACAGATGTTTACCACGCCGCCGTCGGCCACGATGAGGATCAGCCAGTTCACCTGCACGTTCTAGATACAAATATTTGTGCAACGCGTTGCGCTGAAGAGTACGCAAATCCGTGTCAGCGTTTCTGTCCGGCAGCCGTTTACGAAATGGTTGATGGTGGAGATGGCGGTCGCCGTCTGCAGATCAATTTCTCAAACTGCGTACACTGCAAGACCTGCGACATTATGGATCCGTACCAGATTATTAACTGGGTGACGCCTGAGGGCGGCGGCGGACCGGATTACAAAGGTATGTAGTGATTCAATGGAGACCTAGTCGTTGGTGGGCAGGTGTTTATCAGTCTCTTTGATCTCGAATTGGACCTTGCCGCGCATAACTTCTTCCAAGGCTATCCGCGTGGGTTTGTGTTTCTGTGCATCAATGTCGATGCGGGGGCGGGCGCCGCGTTGAAGTTGTTTGCTCCTCTTAGCGGCGAGAATAATTAATCGGTACTTTGAATCAATCTCTTGTGAATCGCCGTTCGTCGCTATGTGTTCAATCTCTGGAGTCGGTGTTGGCATGACTACTGATTTTCCTTTGTTGGCTGAGTAATACAAGATATTAGCTTGCGTCGCACGGTACGATCAATTCCCCTAATAACCTGGAAGCTGCTCCTAACCGCCTTAAACTGACTGTACTGAATCGCTTTTGCGACACTACGCAAACTAACAGTTTGCCTTACAATGCCTCAAAGCTCCTAACCACATCTCTTACCACTCGTTCCTGTCGTTCAAGCCTGGCACGTTCGGCTGAGACAATTGCAGCAAGCTGGGACGCAGCGCGGGCCGCATCATCGTTGATTATGACGTAGTCGAATGTCGAATAAGCCTTCAGTTCAGCTGGAGCATTTCGTAAACGCACGCCCAATTCCTCCGGTGAATCTGTTCCCCGCGCCAGCAAACGCTCCCTGAGAACCTCAAAAGAGGGTGGAAGTATGAAAATGCTAACTGAATCAAGCATCAATTCGCGGACACTGGCCGCTCCCTGTACGTCGACTTCCAGGATGATGTCACGCCCCGCTGACGTGTGGCGCAAAACCTGTTTGCGGGAAGTGCCATAAAGATTCCCGTGCACAATCGCCGATTCAAGAAAATCGCCGGCGGCGATCATTTCCTCAAATTCTTGGCGCGTTACAAAACAGTACTCGCGTCCATTTACCTCGCCCGGCCGAGGTGTGCGGGTAGTGTAAGAAACGGAATAACTAAGGTCGGGAATAACCTTTAACACGCGTTGAATCAAAGTACCCTTGCCGCCGCCCGATGGAGAGCTGACAACAAACAAGGTGCCGGCGGCTGGCTCGATGTCCGACGTGTTCAGCTCACTCAACATTCTGAACCTGTTCCCGCAACTTTTCGACTTCCGCTTTAATTGCAAGCCCTGCTTCCTTAATTGAAAGGTCAGTAGATTTAGAAAGCGTAGTGTTCGCTTCGCGATTCAGCTCCTGCAGCAAGAAATCGAGCATTTTGCCGGTTTCCCCGGAAGCATTCAAGGCTTCACGAAATTGAGTAAGATGACTGCGCAGCCTTACCATTTCTTCGCTGACATCGCTGCGATCCGCCAGGTAGGCCACCTCCTGGGCCAATCTGGCAGGATCGATTTCCACAACCTGCCCATCTCGATTCAGCAGTTCGCCGATGCGTTTTTGTAGTCGCGTGCGGTAGGCTTCGACGAGGCTGTTGGCGGCTACTTCAATCCGGGGCACCAACGCTTCAATCTTACCCAGGCGCTCCAGCATTTCCGCACGCAGCGTAGCGCCTTCCTGTTCGCGCATTCGTTCCAGCTCACTGAGAGCCTCATCGATGGCCCATTCCACTCCCGCGATCATTTTGCTGTTGAGCCCATCACGGGCTGGTTGCAGCGCTCCCGGTACCCGGGCCAGCACATTCAAATCAAGTTCACCCGTGACGGAGAACTCCTGCTGCATCTCGCGCAGAGCTTTTACGTAGCCGGAAATCAATGGCCGATTCAACTCATAGGCAACTTCTGAAGTGCGCTCGAAAGTGATGGTGACGTCAACGCGTCCACGCGAGACGCGCGAACCAATGCGCCGCTTGATAGTCGGCTCGAGCGCAGACAGTTCTGAGCTCAGTCGAAGATGTATGTCAAGGAACCGGTTATTTACAGTCTTAAGGTCCACAGACACTGAAAAGTCTCCGCCAACCACCGAACCGCGCCCGTATCCCGTCATTGATTTCATAAGTTACCTGCTCAGTGCTTAGCCAATCACTTATCAAGAACCAATTCCGCTTCCTCATCAGCAAACTGCAGTTCGTACAATCTTCGATACTGGCCACCGCGCTCCAGCAATTCCGCGTGGTTACCCATCTCGATGATCCGGCCCTTTTCCATGACCACGATCATGTCGGCGCGACGAATTGTCGACAGCCGGTGAGCGATTACCAGGGTCGTTCTGTCACGTACTAAGTTATTAATTGCTTGTTGGACCAGCCGTTCAGATTCAGCATCGAGAGCTGACGTCGCTTCGTCTAGAATCAGGACCGGCGCATCGAGTAGAATTGCGCGCGCAATCGCCAGCCGCTGTCGCTGGCCCCCGGAGAGAAACATTCCTCGCTCGCCGACGATCGTGTCATAGCGCTTCGGTAATTCCTGGATGAAATCGTGAGCGAAAGCGATGTGCGCTGCGTGCTCAATCTCATCCTCGGTTGCCTCTGGTCGTCCATAGGCGATGTTGTAGCGCACTGTGTCGTTGAAGAGCACAGTTTCCTGCGTAACCAGGGCAACCTGGTATCGCAAGCTGGAAATCTTTGCATCGCGCAAGTCAATTCCGTCCCACAATACTGCGCCGGAAACAGGGTCGTGGAAACGTGGCAGCAGCTTTGTAAGCGTAGACTTGCCGCCCCCCGATTCGCCAACCAGTGCAACCATTTTACCTGCCGGCACGACTAGATTTACTTCGCGCAGCACAGCCCGTGACTCGTTGCCATAACCAAAAGAAACGTCCCGCAGCTCGATCGCGTGTTTCAACGTCGCGAGTTCCACAGCGTCACGCTTCTCCGGAATTTCAGAATGCTCGTCCAGCACTTCCCAAACGTGATGTGCCGCTGCCAGCGCCTGCTCCATGCTGTTGTGTAGACGTGACAACTTACGCATGGGATCGTAGCTGCGAAAGAGAAAGAACAGGAACGTGAGAAACTGTGCTGCATTCATTCGCCCCGACATAATCTCTTGCTGGCCGAAGAAGAGCAGGAAGACGACGAACACCACCCCAATCATTTCAATCGTTGGAGGAGCAAAACCGGAAATGCTGGCCGTATGCAGGTTTGCCCTAACAATGCGCTTCGCCACTGTTCTGAAGCGCGTAGCTTCGCGCTGTTCGCCGCGATATGCTTTGACAATACCCTGATTGCTCAGGGCTTCCTGTGCTGTATCAGTAAGCTGTTTGTTGCCTTCGAAAGTTTCCCGAGCAAGTCTTCTTAGCGACGATCCGAACCGCGCGGTAAGAACCGCTATGATCGGAGCGATGGTGAGTGAGCCAAGCGTTAACCGCCAACTGTAGAAGAATGAGGCGGCGAGAAAGGCGATTAGAGTAAAGCTCTCGCGCAGCATGTCGCGAATAGTGCTCGTAACAGCGCTCTCTATCGCAGCCGCACTCGAGATCAGGCGAGACACCAGATAATTTGTTCGGTGCCGTTCGAAGAACGATGCCGACTGGCTCAGCAGGTGACTGTAGAGATCTTGCCTCAATCTCAAAACTGCCGACTGTCCGATATAGGCCATCAAGTAGGTCGACAAATATTCGGCAAATCCTTTAGCTACCGTAAAAACCAGCAGTAGGAAGGAGATCTTCTTCCAGGCGCCTGGCCCTGATTCGGGTATTAATTGCTGCAGACCAAAAAGCGTGGGAGTGCGGTGGCCGGGTCCCTGGGCAAGGGCCTGATCGAAGATCGGCACAATCAAACCGCCAATCGCCGTCTCGAGCAATCCAACGAGGAGCATCGAAAAAGTCGCGAGCGTGAAGATGATCCAGTGAGGCCTTAGGTATTTTAGAAGTCTCTGAAGATCGTGCATCGACAGTTGCGAAACTCTCTGATCAGTTGCTATAAGGGAGGTAGTTTCAGCTCGTAATGTTAATTAACAACTATACTTATCGGCGCTGAGTGGCGTCAAGGAAGATACAAACCTTATCAGTAGGTCTCACCAGTAGGTTATAATCTATATTAGATACTTGGTAGTTAGGATCCATTCCCGATGGGCAACGGTTTGGCGGAAGCACAGTTAACGAACAAATACGCGGGTAAGCGACTTCTGATCGTTGATGACGACGCAGACATGCGTGTCCTGCTAGCTGAATACTTTCGGCGGCTGGGTTTTCAAGTTAACGATCAGGAGAGTGGGACTGCGGCTCTTGAGCCGGCGCTGACCGGAAGGTTCGATTGTTTCATTTTTGACGTGTCGATGCCGGGATTGACTGGTTTGGAGCTGCTCAAACGGCTACGAGACCGGGGTGTGCAAACACCAGCTTTGTTTCTTACCGCGCATGACGAACTAGACGACAAGGTGGCGGGGTTTGAAGCCGGAGCGGACGATTATTTAGCCAAACCTTTTAGTCCGCGGGAACTGGAGTACAGGATCGAAGCGCTATTGCGACGTTCAGGTGCAGCCCCGCAGCTCAAAGATGACGAGCGTATTGAAGTAGGCGACCTGGTAATTGATAAGCGCCGTCACGAAGTGAGCCGCCAGGGCGAGCGAATAGATCTGACACCATTGGAGTTTCAAATTCTCGAGTTGTTGGCTTCTGAGCCCGGTCGCGCATGGTCACGCAATGCATTACTTGATCGTGTTTGGAGCACTGACTACGAAGGCTACCAGCGCAACATCGATCCTCACATTAACCGGTTGCGAAAGAAACTGGAGGCGGATCCGAAGAATCCGCAATATGTTCTCACCGTCCGAGGCGTTGGCTATAAACTAAACGAAGCTTGGTGAGATGAATTCTTTTAGTCTCGATCCTCTGAGCTCGTCCCTTCAGATGAGCTTCTCCAACCTGACCGTTATCTTCATCATCAGCGGAATCGTGGCGTAAGGGGAAATTGCTATGTTATGGGTCGTCGGCGGTGGACTTGTTCTTGTTTGGTTCCTTTTGAAGTTTCTGTTGCATCAGTCCGGCTATGTACATTTTTTGCTTGTTGTCGGAATATCCCTCTTGGTAGTTCAGTTTGCCGCTGAAAGAAGGAGTAGATATCAGCACTCCCCCACAGAAAAGTAGCTTGACCCCATAATTTGCTTCGGCAACAATGCCGTCGTCTGTTGCATCAAGATAAATACCCGTTCAAAAAAGCCCTGGATTGCGGGCATTGAATGCAACGAACCTATCCCGGTCGAGCACTGTAAAACGTGCAAGATAAAAGAGTTGTGAAGCAGGAGTTGTTTGCCATGATGCTGAGACTTCTTGTTCGGAAATTCGCTGTCGTCATTCTGCCATTTTTGCTTTTGACGGGCGTCGCTTTTGCTCAGAGCGATTCGCCACGCCAGACGGTGGCCGTTACCTACCCGATCGATGAAACAGTGACAGTTAAGTTTCGGGGAACCACGCTATTGCCGCGATTAACCGGCGAGGCAAAAGTAAGACGCGCCGGGCGCAGAGGCACTCGCGTGGAGTTAAGCGTTGACGACATTCCACGCGCCTCAGAGTTAGGCGGGGTTTACACGACGTATATCCTCTGGGCGATTGCACCGGACGGTCGTGTTGATAATCTCGGCGAACTAAAGAGAAGTGGGAGCTCATTCGTAAATTCGAAGCTGGATGTCACCACGCCGTTGCAGACCTTTGCGATGATTGTTACAGCAGAACCACATTTTCTGATGAAGGTTCCCAGCCGGATGGTGGTGCTTGAAAACCTTCCTCCGCAGCGACCGGGTAACAGTCAGATCGCTACTGTTAACGTTCAGTACCTTGGAAACTCCAGCGACTATTTCCGCGACCGGCGTGTTCCGGAAATAGCTGACCGCGATTACCGGACAACGCCGGTTTCTTTACTGGGCGCGCGTCAGGCGGTCAACCTGGCGAAGTATGCCGGCGCAGGCCAGGATGCGCCAGATGAATTGCAGCAGGCTGAGAACGAGCTTCAGGCGGCCGAGAAGGCCTGGCGACTAAACGAACCGGCCGCTGAGGTGGATGTGAAGTCGCGCGCGGCAACGTCTTCCGGGGCGCGCGCTGAAGAGACCGCTGCGGTCCGACGCGCGGCGCGGCTGAGGCGAGAAGAAATTCAACGCCGTGACGAAGCCCTCCGCTCAGCGGAGCAGACGGCGTCTGAGGCGCAACGTGAGATCGATCAACTACACGCGGCTCTGGACAAGGAGCAACGCGCGCGTGAACTTGCTGAAAGAGATGCGGCTACCGCGAACGAGCACTTGCGTGAGCAGCGCGTCGAACTAGCGCGTTTGCGCGACGAGCTGCAGACGATCCGATCAGAAGGAGAGGCGGCCAAGATTAGTCTGGCGCGACTGGAAGGTGAAAAGAAGGCGGAGCAGGCGCGCATCGACAACGAGCGCCGAGAGCAGGACCGCCGCGCAGCTGAAGCGACGCTGAAACAAACCCTCGCGAAATTTGGCACCGTTAAACAGGCGCCCAACGGCTTTCAACTGATCCTTCCAGAGTCCATCTGGAAGGGAGCGCGAACTGTTGATCTGATTTCCGCAGCGGCAGCAAAACTTGAACCGCTTGCCGCTCTGCTGGCGAGCAACCCCGATTACCAAATCCTGATTGAATCCTTTACCGATAATAAGGGTGACGAGGTCACTTTACAGCAACTCACGCAGGAGAGAGCTCGCGTTTTGTCGGATCGCTTTCAGGCGGCAGGCGTCGAGCCGGCGCGGATTCAGGCTACTGGAATGGGTGCTTCCAATCCGCTTGCTCCGAACACTACAGTTGCTGGGCGTTCCCGGAATCGGCGCATCGAAATTACTTTGATGCCGGCAGCGCGCAACACCGCTAGTAGTCAATAGTCCGTGGTCTGTTGTCAGTGGTCCGTTGTGGGTGGTCAGTTGTACAAAGAACGAAATACAAAGGTTCATCAAATGACCACTGACAACGGACTACTGACAACGGACCACTGACCCCGGTTTCATGTCCCCACTCGACATCCTACAACTCGTCGGCTACAGCATTGGTGCCTTATTGCCGCTGTGGATGGCGATTCAACTCGTTTCGCACCGCGATCGATTGACAGCCCTTGAGCGAGTTCTATTTGCACTCGCTCTGACGATGGGTGGGTGGCACACCAGTAATCTCTTCATCACGTTGCACCGGCTATTTGGTTTGAAGTTTGACAGGTGGACTGATCTGCTACGACTGGCGGACTCGGTCGCGGTGGTCAGCATCACGTTTGCCTACTCATTTCTGCTTCACGTCCATCTGCATCTTTGGGCCAAAGCACACAATCGCGGTCTGACACGCAACGAAAAGATTCGCGTCTATCTCTCGTATTTGCCGACAATATTCTTAGGTATCGCGATCCCCTTAATCTGGCGCGGCAATTACGCTCCGATGTTTACCAAGTTGTCGCTGTTCGTGCTGCCGTTTGCTTTCTGGATTGCCTACGTTCTTGGGCTTATTGCCGTCACTGAGTTGCTAATTGCCCGCCGGAGCCAGAACCGCAGTGAGCAAAGGATCATGCGGACGCTCGCAGCTTCATTCATTGGGGTCGGCCTTGTAATCATGGCGGCGCTGGCGTTTGGCTTGGGCGAAGGAACTGCGGTTGGTCTATATCTCAAGACAGTCGCCAACCTGGGATCGTTGCTTCCTTCGGTTCTGCTTGCTTACTACATCTATCGGTACCGTTATCTCGAAATAATTATTGAAGAGAGCTTGATTGTAGTTACTTTTGCGACGGTAGTGCTGACGATCTATATCTTTGGCATTCGCACTATTGGCGATTGGATGACCTCGCGTTATGGCATCCGCTCAGGACTTGTGGAAGCCTTGCTGATTCTCGGCTTGACGCTAGTGGCAGCTCCGATGCGTGGTTGGCTGCAAGAGCGCTTTCACAAGCTGTTCGAGCGTGAGGCTGCGCTTTACCGTCAAATTGTTTCGCGCATTGGCTCTCATGCGGGGCAGTACAGACAGTTGACCGAGTTGTTGCAATTCGTCGAAGAGCGAACGACAGAGGCGCTCGGCTTTCGACAAGTGCGAATCCTCGTAAACAGCCGCACTGACGGCAACACCGGACGCGCCGCTTCTGAACCCTGGGTTGAAGACGTTCTTGAAGTTTCACGGCACAACAACTGGATGCCGGTCGAAGAAGAGCAACTGCTGAGTGCGCGTGGTTATCGAATCGCCTATCCCCTGCGTCGTGAAGACAAAATTGCCGGAATGATGGTTGTTGATACGGGTCAGGCCGGTTTGACAACTGACTCGCGTTCGGTGCTCGAACTGTTGGCCGATCAAGTGGCCATCGCGATCGACGACTCGCGGCTGGTGGAAGAGAACGTGAGGCTCGAAATGGAACTTGCCGAAAGTGAGCGACTGGCAACGCTTGGCCAGATGGCCGCAACGGTGGCTCATGAGATCAAGAATCCGCTATCCGCGATCAAGTCGATTGCGCAAGTGATGCGCGAAGACGACACCCTCAGCACATCGTACGCTCGAGACCTGACTCTGATTGTGGGCGAAACAGACCGCCTCAGCCAAAGCGTTACCCAGCTCTTGAGTTTTGCTCGAAGAGAAAGCCCCGATGAATTGCCTCTACGGGTTAACGAGCTCGTGCGATCCGTAGTTGAACTGTTCCAGGCAAGTGCAAACGAGCAGGGAATTGCCGTCGAGGTTCGGGTCGAATGCGACAAGGAACTTAGCGGGAAGGCCGTGGCTGCTATACGCGATGCGCTCTCAAATCTGTTGCTCAACGCCTTGCAATCGGCTCGTAGTGAAGGAGCAATAAAGGTTTCGGCCGAGCTCGACAACAACGGATTGTTGATCGTGGTCCAGGACAATGGACCGGGTGTTACGCCGGAACTCAGGGAACGAATTTGGGAACCATTCTTCACCACGAGACAGCGAGGGACGGGGTTGGGCCTGGCGATTGTTCGCAAGCGAATGCAGGAGGCAGGCGGCTCAGCGCTGCTTGCAGCATCCCAAAATGGGACAGGAGCTCGGTTTGAATTGCGTCTGCCGGGGGGCCCATAGCGGGGATGATGTAGTGCTTATCCCACGATGAACTGAAAGATTCATTTTCCAATCCTCATTTGACATTCGCGAATTTCTCATTTTCCTTTGACATAAGTATCGCTATCACGTTCCTTTTTAAATACGTATCACTATTTGATATCAGCATGCGCGAGGGAGAGCCGATAGTTGTCGGAACACTAAACATTGGCCCATCAGGCGATGCGATCATTCTGGTCGTCTTGCAAAACGAACTGCCCAATGAAGAATTTGGGATTTCGGATTGCGGATTGCGGATTTAGTGGAATGGTGAGTAATTGGTTGTCAGTGGTTCGTTGCCAGTGGCCGACGGGCCTTTTGACCCCGTTAGAGGTGAAACCGGCTACACACCACTGACCGTTCCCACTAAATCCGCATTCCGAAATTCCGACAACAGAACACTGATAACGGACCACTGACCCTTCCCGCGCAATCCGCAATTCGCAATTCCTCCTGTGGCACGCAATGCGCTAGGGAATCCAAACTGGAAGCTCTAAACTACCTCCGAAAAGTGAGAAAAGAAGCGTTGCATTTACTGATTGTTGATGACGAAGAAGCCGCTCGCTACGGCATGCGGCGGGCCCTGAGTACGCTCGGCTACAACATTTCCGAGGCTGGTTCAGCCGAAGCCGCGCGTGCATTAATAAAGCAGCAGGTTCCTGACCTCATACTGCTGGATGTAAACCTACCTGGCATGAGTGGGCTGGATTTCCTGCGCGAGTTGCAGGGAGCAAATGGCAATGGTCCCCTGGTAGTTATTATCACCGCGCATGGCTCAGAACGAATGGCGGTAGAGGCCGTCAAGGGCGGTGCGTACGATTATCTCGCCAAACCCTTTGAGCTTGACGACCTGCGGTTGGTTATTAAGAACGCCGCTGAAACCATCGAGCTGCGGCGTGAAAACTACTCGCTGCGGCGGCGGATCGAGGTTGAGCGATCGCAACGTGGCGCTCTGATTGGCAACTCCGAAGCTATGCAGCGCGTACGCGCGATGATTGAAAAGGTAGCCGAGACCGACGCTACCGTTTTGGTCCGAGGCGAATCCGGCACCGGCAAAGAACTGGTAGCACGCGAGCTCCACGAGCGAAACATGGTGAGGCGCAACGGGGCTTTTGTCGCGGTAAATTGCGCTGCGCTTCCCTCGGAGCTAATTGAGTCTGAGCTTTTTGGCCACGAAAAGGGCGCTTTTACGGGAGCCGCGGCACGGCGCCAGGGCAAATTCGAACAGGCGGATGGGGGTACACTCTTTCTTGATGAGATTGGTGATATGAGCGCTAACGTCCAGGCCAAGCTGTTGCGAGCCTTGGAAGAACGACGAATTGAACGGCTAGGCAGCAACGATTCGATCCCGGTGGACGTGCGGATTGTGAGTGCGACGCATCGGCCCCTCGAGCAGGAGATTACTGCAGGTAGTTTTCGCGCGGATCTGTTCTACCGGCTTCGTGTACTAACGATTGATATAGCGCCGCTGCGCGAGCGGCGCGAAGATATTCCTATCCTCGCGGAAACGTTCCTGCGAAATGCCGCCGAGCGTTACGAGTTACCCCAGCGAACCATGGCGCAGGCCGCGTTACGCCGGTTGGTTGAATACAACTGGCCGGGGAACATTCGCGAGTTGAAGAACACTATTGACCGTGCGGTGATCATGGCTGAAGGCGACGAGGTGGGTGTCCGTGATTTGCCCGAGGAAATTACGGCCGGACTCTCTGGACAGCAAGCTGACGGCAACGAAGCGGAGAGCGGAGGGCTGAGGGTGCCGTTCACAGCAGACTTTCGCGAAGACCGGCGGGAGTTTGAGCGCCGCTACATCACCCGCTGTTTGGAGCACACACAGGGAAATGTGACCCGAGCCGCCGAGATTCTCGGGATGCATCGGCAGTCGTTGCAGCACAAACTTCGACAACTCGGCCTCGGACGCCGCTACGTGTCTGTAGGCGGAGAGGCGCAGGATAAATCCGACAACTGAAAGATAGGCCGACTCTAACTATCGTTTACTGCTTGGTGACTTTTTTCTCTACAGACTCCTTTTCAGAATCGTTCGCTAGACGTACTCTCATTCACACCGCGGCTTTAGCCCGGTGCCAGAGCTTGCCCTTGTTTCTTGAACCGTTTTAACGGTTTGGAGTGGACGCACTCGGAAGGCGCTCGGTGGGAAACCGTTAAACGATTCCAGGTAATGGATGCTGGCATTGAACCGGGCTAAAGCCGCGGTGTGAATGAGAAATGAAACCTGTTTTCCTGATAGGTCTTCTTCGCTTCAAACGAATGACGAAACGGTTCGAGTCTCCGTAAGCTGACACGTATATCCATGATCTCAACAGATAGCCAGGCAGCGCACGAACGGGCGGCGCAGGTAGTCGCTGAGGGCGGCGTGATCGCCTTTCGGACCGACACGTTTTACGGCCTGGGTGTCGATCCTCTTAATCAGATTGGCGTTCGCGCGATTCGAAGATTGAAGGGCAGGGAAGAGGCAAAACCAATCCTGCTGCTAATCTCTGACGCAAGCGAAGTCGATCGTTTTATTGTTTCACGGTCTGAACTCTTCGACACGATTGCAAAGCATTATTGGCCCGGTCCGTTGACACTTATCGGCATCGCGCAGCCGGAACTTTATGAGGAACTAACAGCCGGATCAGGAACAATCGGGCTGCGATTACCTGATGACGAGGGTGTGCGGAATTTAGTTCGGGTTTGTGGCGGCGCGCTCACCGCAACCAGCGCGAATCCTTCCGGAAGTTTACCCGCGCGCACGGCCCAAGAAGTTCAAACCTATTTTCCTGGGGGTGTAGATCTAATTATTGATGACGGTGATGTAACCGTAGCAGAGCCCTCAACCGTTCTGGATCTCAGCGACGCAGAACCGCGCATGATTCGTGAAGGAGCGATCAAGCAGGAGGAAATGGCAGATTTTCTGTGAATGCTCTAGTCAGTCGTAAATAAAGAGCTATCCACGAAGTCACACGAAATAACGAGCGAACTGTCTAAGATGGAGAACTGCTCGATCGGTTGAAAGAGCGAACCAACGTCATCACTCCGCAGGAGTGAGATGTTTATAGACCGGAACATCCCAAAAAACCGGGCGCCGTTCGGAGGAGCGGAAGTCAACTACATCTTTAGCACTCAAGTACATTCCGCTCCTCCGAACGGTGCCGGAGAGGTTCGGTTTCCGAGGCTATAAACATGTCACCCCTAACGGGGTGAAACCGCGGACTCGAAGATCGGAATCACAAAAAACCGTGCGCCGTTCGGTGAGGATTCGACCCCCGAGTCTATGAACATCACACCATAAGGGGATAAAAATCCGGGTCTTCACGCCTCGAAGACATTTAGTGAAACGGTTTGCCGACTAGTGACGAATGACTACCTCGTCACAGTCAAATTCCGCACAAAGCCCCAATCACCACTTGCGTTCACCTGAATATTACCTACCGTTTTCTTCGCAATCACCATGTTGGCCTGATACCAAAGCGGGAACACTGGAAGTTCGCGGCTGACGATCTCCTGAATTCTTTTGTAGAGTTCGAGAGCTTTCGGACGGTCGTACGTGTTCACCGCTTCGTCGAGCAAGGCATCGAGCTCTTTGTTGCTGTAGCGGCTGCGGTTTCGCGAAGCGCGCTCCTGCGTCGGTATCTCAGAAGTAGCGAAGAGGTCCTTATAGAAGATCGGATCCTGGTTTCCGCCCACCCATTGACCGTAGAAAATTTGGAACTGGCCGTAGCGAAGCTGGTCGAAAAGAGTATTGAGCTCGGCAGTATCTTCCGGCAATATGGAATGCGCCAGCTTCGCCTGTCCCAGTAATAAGTCGCGAATCATGCTTTCGCGATTGATCGCGTACGCGATTGCCTGTCTGACGCGGACATCATTTAGCGGAGGCTGGCTCGTATTAAAGGTCAGTAGGTTGACATTTGAACCGGTGAATTGGAGCACCTGAAGATTCGGGTTCTGGCCTAACAACTTGATTGCATCAGGAGAGAGACTGGTGGGCAACGGTGCGATATCCACACGTCCTGACTGCAGTTCGGCTTGCAATGCATTCGTATCGGCAATCACTCGGACTCTCAGTGACTGGATCTTTGAGGGTCCCTCCCAATACTCCGGAAAAGCCTGAAGGTCGAGCACTTGCTGCGAGCTGTCGTAGCTGTTGAACTTAAAAGGTCCGGATCCCACTGGATGTTGCATCAGTGATTCGTAGCTGTCCTTCGGAATTATCGCTACAGGAACAAGATTTGAAAGCAGGCCTACCCAGGGTTTAATAAGCGTGACCACCACAGTTTTGCTATCGGGCGCTTCAACGCTTTTGATGTAGCTATGCTTTTCAGCACCAGAACCCTCGTAGAAACTTGCTGACTTGGCGAAGTTGCTCGAAAAGACCAGATCCAGCGTGTATTTGACGTCGGCCGAAGTAAGCGGATGGCCATCGTGGAACTTGATGCCATCACGGATAGCAAATGTGTACGTCAGCCCATCGTCGGACCGCTTGACGGGTTCGGCAGCCAACTCGCCTACGTAATCAAACTTCTCATTCTTCTTAACGAGAGAGTTAAACATCAACGTGCGCACGCGTTCGCTCGCTGCGTCCACGGAAGGCGAACCGATCGGATCGATGGTGCGAATATTATCGCCCAGGGCGATCACAAACGTATCGCTATGACGGCGACATCCAACCGGAACGAGGGCCAGCAAAAGAACGAAAAAGAAGATTAGGCGGCCGATCTTTCTCGTCCTCATTTAATGGTTCCCCCGTAGGTGTACTTCAGCTTAGCGTTCAGTTGTTCGACCTCATCTGACAGCACCTTGAGTCTGGAGAGATCCAGGGGCAATGGCGGCTCGACAATAGATTTCGTGTTCGCGATGCGTTCCAGTGAAGCCCGGATGCGTTCCTGCGGTATGCGATCCTCCCGGGCTGCCGCCAGCAAAGCGTGGTAACCACGCCGAATGATCTCGGGATGGGCGCAGATTAACAGCATGTCTTCACCGGCCAGGAATGCGCGCACGACAGCCTCTTCAATTTCGCAGTGGCGGGCGATCGCACCCATCTCCAAATCGTCCGTAACCACGAGATGCTGATATCCGAGCTCTTCACGCAAAAGCTTGGTAACAATCTGATAATTAAGAGAGGCGGGAACTACCAAACCCCCAGTAAGTCCCAGATGAATATCGATGTTTGGAAAGCCACCATGGCTCACCATCACACATCGGACGCGATCGTCATGGCGCTGAAACAGTTCGATGTACGGCGCAAGGTCCTGCGCTATGAGATCGTCGTGTGTGAGACGAACCACCGGCATTTGTTCGTGCGAGTCGACCTCGCCAGCTCCAATTCCGGGAAAATGCTTCAAACACCCAATGCAGCCCGCTGCCTGTAACCCACGCATGTAAACGGTTGTGTAGCCCAACACTTCGCCCGGTGAACGGCCAAATGAGCGTGAGTAAAGACCGTTGGACAGTAGGTCGCGATCTTCGGTCATGATCGACATGACCGGCGCGAAGTTTATGTTAAGGCCAAGAATTCGCAGCACCTCGCCGGTGATTGTTCCCAGCGATCGAGCAGCTGCCAAGTCGCCATGCTCCCGAATCTTGCGCGCTGCCGGCATGGGTGTGAAAACCCGACGCAGGCGATCAACCAGGCCGCCTTCCTGATCGATACCCACCAGCGGCGGGTTGGGCAGCAGTTCGCTGGCGCCATCGATCAAAGAGCGCAACTGATCAGGCGCGGCAACATTGCGGCCAAAGATAATAAGACCGCCAGGTTGTATTTCGTTTAGGAGTAATTTTGTTTCGCCGTCAAGTTCGGTGCCTGGTAGGCCAATGAAGAAGAACTGTCCGATTTGTTGTTCGATGGGAAGCGAATAAAGTGATTCCGCTGGCATTTGATGAGCGTGTTAGGCAGACTCCTTTTCTGTCGTGTACGTACCCATGAATCGATTCGCGGACGGTAAGCTGCCGAAATACTTCGGCCGATAATGTCGCGCACAGTTCATGAATTGTTTTTAACTTAGTTCCAGAGGCCGGTCAAGCAAGCGTTAGTACCGAGTTTAGATTTCAAGCGTTAGGTTGCTTTCCCGCGCGCAAGTGAAACGTTGAAATCTAAACACGAAAGAACAAGAGGTCATTATTTAACTTTGCTGGGTTACGTAGTATAAACGCCACATGCCCCGCGAAATCACGGATCAAGAGCGGTGAAGAAGAGCATCAGAACTAGGGAAGGCATTTAGAAATTAGAATTTAGAGGAATTTAGAATTTGGAACTGGAAAATTGTCGTAACTTCGCGTGATTCTCATAACGTCCCAAACACGAAATTCTAAATTCTAATTTCTATATCAGCTGAAGCGTGGCTAAACCTAAGTGAGGGGCTTATGGCACGGGACGCAATCGTTCGAGCCTGGTAACTTTCCTTTTAATGCGGGCCGGGCCGCAATGACTTTGTCATGACAAATGTTGCAGTTCGTATGATATGCAACCTCGTTTGTAAGCTTGGTTGGAGTTGTCTTGCCCGTATAGGTAACGGTGGGAATCGTGCCGCTATCATCGCCGGATTGCAGGTGACAGACACGGCAGCTCTTCACGGGCTTTGCATCGGCTGCGGCCAACGCGGCGGTCGTTAAAACCACGTCGCGTTCTGACGTTTTCAACGGCGCTGTGAGGGCGGAGGCTGGTTGATCAGTGTGATGACATTCTGTGCAGGTGAGTACGGCCGCGCCGTCCGGAGAATATTTCTTTGTTGCATGGTTATCGTGATTAAACGCAGCCTCGCCATACTTGTCAGACTGGCTGTCTTTCCCAAGTACTACTTCTTTAGGTTGGACCTTGCTTTCCTTCGGAATATCTTGTGAAGAAAACGCCGCGGACTTGTTTGTTACTACTGCGGCTATACAACCGAGCGCGAGAATGAATACGAGTAAGAGTTTCATCAGATTGTCCTTATAACGCCTCACCTGGTGATTAGGCCAACGCGAGCTTGGGATGGAGAGGGAACTTTCAATTCGGGGAAACTTTCTCAGCGAAAAAGCACGCTCATCTTAAGGAGCAGGTTTCAGTCTGTCAACGATTTTCCATAGAGCCATAGAGTTACCAACTAGGTCGTCTCACTTCTCCCAGAAGCAGTTCATAGGTCCTTCTATGCGGACGAACGGATTGGTTCTGACATACCCAACCCTAAATACAAATGCACCCACTCTGCACAAATCCCACCGACCGCAGACGGTGCATTGTTTCATACCCAACCTAAATACAGCCGCACCACTCTGCACAAATCCCACCGACCAGTCGGTGGATTGTTATTCTGGCAGAAACTCTGAATTGGCTCTTCGGTTTATACGATTATCACTCCTTGGAGATGAAACTGAGGGCATCGGATGTACAGTTGCTACTAAGCCTAAGACCCGATCATCGGATTTCCGACGTCCTGAAGAAACTCAAGGGAGAGATTTCGACCGCTCTCTGTCAGCAGCTAGGAATAGTGCCGCCGTTGTGGGCGCGTGGTTATCTCGCCCGCACCGCAGGTCGAGTCAGGCTAAAGGCCGTCAAAGATTATCTGAATCGACAAGCAGAGCACCACGGCTACCGTCGGCGAGCGTTGCCACCTGTGTTTCGCTTCCACACCCTTGCACCGACAATGCTATCGGCTGCTCACGCGAGCTTTGATCTGAAGCACCACCTGGTCCTGGCTACCGCCTTTAGACGCGGGGTATCTGACTCCAAGCTGGGCGAAGCGTTGGTTAATTATCGGACCAAAGTAGCTGCGAGGCGCGAGTTTGCGCTTGATCAGGCAACGGTTTTACCTGATCACGTTCATCTGCTTTTAGCTCGGGTATGAACAATCCACCGACTGCGGTCGGTGGGATTTCTGTCAAAATGCTTTTTTTCACAGCCTCTGCCGCTAGCGGTTCCGTATTGGCAATCTCACATGGGCATACGAAACGTGGCGCTGCTGTGACAGCGGCGGCAGTTTTTAAAGTCTAAATCGCCGCCAAAGTCCCGTGTGCCGTTATGACAGGTAGAGCAGTTCATTCCCCGCGCTAAAGGAAAATGTTCAGTCGGTAATGGAGAACTTACTTGACGATTAGGCGCGACGCCTGCCGTCAGGTTGTGACAGGTGGAGCATTGCAACCGTTGTCCCGGTCCGTGTTTAGAGTGACCGAAAGCATACCGAAATGAACGGGAATTAGTGGACGCTGGCGAATAGGCTTTTTTATCGTGGCAGACCCCGCATGATGCGATCTCGCGACCCGCGCCCGATTTGGGCAAGTGTAACACTGCGCGTGCGCCGCGAGGTCGGCTGGAATAGAAAGCGCCACACCTCGATTTAGAGGCCGGTTGTGACAACCCGAACATCCGTTCTGCGGCTTGGCCGACCCGGTCATGTGCTGGGTGTGATCAAACTTCACATTGAAGCTCTCTTTAAAGTTTGCGGGAAAGCTGCGGAGTGGCGGATTTCCGCTGTTCGTGTCGGTATGGCAAATCAAGCACATGGGCACGGCGGGCGTTGTGAACTGAGAAAGATGACAATTAGTGCACGCCTTGTGTCCGGGAAATCGCGGCACCGCTGCATTATCGGTACGTTCATGGCACGAATTACAGCTGAGCGAAGAATGTTGTTGGCTCGTGTGAATGAACTTTGAATAGTCCTGATCGGAGGTTTGAACAAACAATCCAACGCTCTTATTTCGTGTGCCTTCGTGAATCGTTTTTTTTCCCGTAGCGATCGTGGCAGATCTTTCACTCGCCATGCGCACGCCAGAGACAGGGATGATCCACAGTGCGCACAGAGAGATAAAGGTAATCGCAGGATACCTGAAGGCGCCCGGTCTGCGCGTTTGAAACAAAACCCGTTGCAGCCATTCATCTTTTGAGCCCGCTTTATTCACTTGAGATCCTTGCGCTTTAGTGGCTCTCGCCCGGCGATTAAATAGTGACTACGCGGAGGATCGAGCCGCCCTACGTTAGACGTATGACAGTACACACATACGAACTCACGATTCTTGTCTAAGGCTTCCAGTTCCTTGCTCACATCTAGTCTCAGGCCGTCCTTGTTATGGCATTCGGTGCAGGCCGTTATGGGAACATCGGGTTTCAATCCTCTCAGTGATGCCGCTTTAGTGATGTTGATATGGCAAGTGGTGCATTCCTGTATGTGTTGCTCGCGATTGTGACGAAATTTGATCGAGATGCGCTTTGGCGAATCGTCAAGCGCCAGGGGCTTTTCTGTAAGCTTATGACAGCCGCCGCAGTTCGTGCCCGTGGGTTGTTGCGACTGCCAGTGACAGTTGAAACACGAAGCATGATTGCCTGGCGAAGCCTTGAACGTGGCTGCGTTCGGGGCAAAATTGTCCATCCAGCCGGTTGCCGGCGCCACCGGGGCATTCATCCGGGTAGCGTGGCAAATTTCGCA
>WNGA01010775.1_pt1 | contig 23846 bp, 19 predicted proteins | sample 5400061 | NCBI WGS metagenome assembly WNGA01 (sample SAMN13153366, study PRJNA577476) | soil metagenome | isolation source: 100 cm soil or saprolite under grassland replicate 2 | place: USA:California | collected 2016-06-15
TCGGCGTCGAACGCCAAAATCTGCCGCCCGCCGAGGAAGCTGAGCGTGGCGTGCTGGTGCGTGGCGCGGGCCACGTCCGGCAGGGCAGGCAAGAGGGCATAAGCCTGCTCGGACGGCGGCAGCGCGCGAGCATGCTCGGCGAGCGCCGCGACGTCCGTCTCATACCAACGCCAGAGGTCGGGCTGGTCGCGGAGCTGTACGAAGTAGGCATGCGCGGTGAGAAGCCCGGAGCCGATGACGACAGCGGTCGGGCCCAGGCGGAGCAGCGACGCCCCGCTGATAGCTGATGGCTGATAGCTGATAGCTGATAGCTGCGGTCTCGCTCGCACCCTGGCTTGCAGCCACCTGGCCGCCGTTGCCAGGCCGAGCGCTGGAAGCACGAAGATCGCCGGCATCAAGCCGGCGGTCCGCTGGAAGTTGGGGGCCGCGATCGTTAAGGCGCCGGGCAGGAGCATGACAGCCAGCCAGAAGAGCAGCAACGTGTATGGGAGCGAGCGAACCTTCCTGACGGCGATCACGAGGCCAAACAGGAAGAAGGGCGTTACCAGCAGATCAAAGACTGGCCTGCCCGGCACGTTTGTGTACGGGTACTGGTCACCGCGCCAGACCAACATGCCCAGCGTCTTGACCGTCGCGTCGGCTGTCTGGCGGGCCGCGTCACGTCCGCCCAGTAGAGAGACCTGGCCGAGCCGTGCGTTCAGGTCGGTCGGGTTGTCGACGAAATAGGCCACCAGTGGCGCTGCCACCAGCGCCGCGACGGCCACCATGACCGCCACACCCTGAACGAGGCCGAACGTCACACGTCGTCGACGCCCGGCCGCGATGGCACGCCTTCGCTCCGTTATGACGGCGCCCAGGACGACAGCTCCGATCACCACGCTGAAGACGCGAATCGGCAGGTAGCTGTACGCGCTCAGGCCGACGACCAGCCCGGCCATGCCCCAGCCCAAGGGCCGGCCGGAGTGGGCCGCCCGCCAGATCAACAACACGGCCAAGGGTTCGAGGAGCGGCAGCAGGACGGCCCGAACACCGAATCGACTGAGGAACAGGTGCCAGGTGGAGACGGCCATGAGCGCGGCTGTGAGGAGCGCAACCCGCGGCCCAAACCAGGCTCGGGCCCACAGGAATGTGACCGGCAAGCTGGCCAGGCCGATCAGCGCGACCGTCAGACGAATCCCAGCCACGGTTGGGCCGGTAAGCGAAAAGACGCCGGCCATCAGATAGTTGAGCAGCGGCTCGCGCCCGTTATTAGCGGGCAGAAATACTGGCCGAGCGCCATTTAGGATTCGAAGGGCATCGATCCCTTCGCCGGCGGGGTCATAGAAGAGGCCGGGTGGGTACGTGTCGATCCACGCCAGCCTGAGAGGCGTTGCCAGCACCAGGACGACGGCGGCGAGGGGGAGAAGCCAGGCGCGGGTTCTGCTAAGCAGGGCGGGTCCACGTGGGCAGCAGGCCGTGCTCGCCGAGATACGCGGCGAGCTGCTGGGCGGCAAGGCCATGGCCGGCCGGCGTCCAGTGGCCATCCTCGGCGAAGTAGAGGGCCGCGGCTCCATTGCTGGCAGCCGCGGCCCTGAAAGTGGGCAGCAGGTCCAGGAGTCGCACTCCAGCCCGCTCGGCGGCCGCCGCCAAGCGGCGGTTGGGTGCCGCCTGATCGTAGCGCTTCAGCTCGGCTTCACGGGTGGTGTTCAGGAGCATTCGCCAGTCGCGCTCGTAAACCTGGAACTGCGAGGGGGCCGCCACCACCACCAGCTCGGCTCCGATCGCGCTGGCCGACTCGCGGGCGCGCTCGAGCAGCGCTTCGGTGACGGCCCACGCATCCTGCCACTCGCGCGGCGGCTCGATCAGGTACATCGTTCGATCCTTGTCCATCCGCACGGCGTGGTACTGCTTAGCCGCTGCTCTGGCCGTCAGCAGGTTTTCGCCGACGTCGTAGAGCAGCGAGGAGTTGCGGAGAACGTCCTTGAGCTGCCCGAGGGGCTCAGGTGGCATCGAGGCAACTGGGACTTGTAAGAGGTTGCCGTCCGAGTCCAAAACGAAGAACGGTCGCCCGGCGGTGCTCAGCCCGCGCTTCTGGGCGACGCCGATCCCGTTGTTGGCGGCGTCGTTGTCCACGTAGAAGACGAGCACCACGACGTCGGGGCCATAGGCCGGGCCGTCGTGTTGGAGGAACAGCAGCTCCTGGGCAGTACCGAAGCCGGCGTTGCCCGCGTTGATGGCCTCGAGCGGTCGGCCTGGCCCGCCGCCAAGCAGCTGCTCCAGCTGCTTTGGAAGGGTCTGATCGAGGGCCACCTGGGAGCCTTCGACGATCGAGTCGCCAAGGACGAGCAGACGGAACGTCTGGGCGGGTTTGGGTATCGCGACCTCACGGTCACGTAGGCCGCGCGAGTTGATCTGGACGTAGCTGGTGAACTCGTCCGTTCGTACCCAGCCGCGCGCACCCGGGCGGTGGAAGAAGCCGTAAATCGGGTGATAGGCCTGAAAGGTCGCCAGGTTGTATAGCCCCGGCAACCGCGGGCCCAGGACGTGAAGCGCCCCCTCGGCGCAGAGCACTCCCAGCGCGAGGCCGAACAAGACCAGAGCCGACCGAGCGAGGCTCGCACTCATCCGACCCGGCCCGCGAAGGCGCCCTCCTGGAGTAGTCGGTAGACGCTCGCCCCGGGGCAGGTCGTGGGGGCGTAGTCGCGATGGGCGCCGATCGCCCCTGCGGTCATGTTGAAGCGGCGTATCAACCAGGCGGCCGTCGTGCCTACGGCGGCGATCTGGACCTGCGACGGCTCCTGGACTTCGTAGTCACCCACGAGGCAGATCAGCACTTGGCCTCTGGAGTCGAAATAGATCGACGGGTTGCCACGAACAGTGGGCGGACGGCCAGCCCAGACCGTCCCGTCGAGGTCGACCAGATAGTGGTACGCGATGTCCTCCCACTCCCGTCGCGGCCCGGTGTGGAAAGCCTGGATGTTTCGGAGGTACTGTTCGATCGGTGGCCTGCCGGTCCACAGGGCGCCGGTGTGGTGGAGCGTTACCGCTGCCGGCGTGTGCGCGACATAGGGCTGCACGGGCTCAGCCGCTCCCCACGCGGCTCGCGCCCTGACGAATGGTGGCAGCAGCTCGGCGGTCGAGGCCGCCTCGAGCCAGCTCGATGAAGCGAAGAGCGGCGCCGCCGTTCTGGCTGTCGGCGCCGGCGAGGCGGGTGTCCCTTCGGATGGCGGCTTGTCATCGGCGAACACCGGACGGCCAGCCAGGCCGACCCTGGCTAGGAGCAGCGCCGCCGAACAGGCGATCAGGCGGCGACGGCCCAGATCGACGCGCGCTATCGTCGTCCACCCACCAGTCGGGCGCTCTCATCCTGGCTCGATCGCGCCAGTTGCTCCAAACGCTGGCGCGAAGCGGGCGTCGCATCGTACCGGCCGGAGCCGATCATCTCGGCTAGCAAGTCGATGGCAGCGGGCACTTCGATGACCGCGGTATTGATGACGATGCTGTGGTGGAGCGGGTCTAGCCAATCTTTCTGGAACAGGTAGCGGACGTAGCCCGCCCGGTCACGATCGGAGCGCCGCACGATGTCTTCGGCCTGCTCGCGGGTCAGCGGTCCCCGGCGGCCGCCGGCGCCGCGCTCGATGATCCTCGCGACTCGGACGGGAACGGGACAGATGACCAGAACTCGCAAGGCGTGCTCGATCTCGCCAAGCAGCATGCCGGTCCCGCGTCCCAGGAAGATCACGTTGTTCTGGAGCGCGACATTGTAGACGACCGCCCTGAGCAGAACGCTATAGCGACGCCGCTCCTGATCGAGCCGCTCCCAGAAGCCCGGCCGCTTCTCATCGAGCTCAGGGGCAGAAGGGCTGATCCCGCCATACGCTTCTGCCTCGGCGAGTAGCCCCTGGCGGTCCAGCAGTCGGTAGCCAAGCCGCTTGGCAAGCTCGCGGGCGATGTCGCCGCCCCAACTGCCTTCCTCGCGGGAGACCGTCACGAGAGCCATCTTCCCCTCCCTCGGGGCCCACGCCCAATGGCGCGTCAAGGCCTAACGTGGAGCGATCGCGCCCGGCGGCGCTCGCGCCATGAGAGGCCGCCGCGATTTTAGCACCCAACGCCGACTCACGCGTTCAGGCGAGCGAGGATCTCGGTCCCGGCCCGGACCCCGCTGGCCAGCGCCCCGTTCATCGTCGCCTGCCAGCGATCGGTGTGCTCCCCGGCGAAGTGGACTCTTCCCTCCGGGCGCGCCAGCAGTGGCCCATAGCGGGTTAGCTCGCCCGGGCCGAAGTACGAATAGCCGCCCTGAGACGCGGCGTCGGCGTCCCAGACCACCGACACGCCCAAATCGACGTGATCGCCGACGTGCGGGTAGATCTCCTCGAGCTGCTCCAAACTGCGCTCGAGCCGCTGCTCTTCGGAAAGCTCGGCCAGGTCGGCCGCCGACTGGCCGGTCGTGAACAGCGTTAGGATGCCACGTTCGCCAGGTTGAGCTTTCGTCGCGTCCCAGGCGAATTGAAACGGAAGATCGGTCGCCGTCGCGCCGCTCACGCCCAGGTCTACCCAGAAACGATGCCCGAACTGAAGTAGCATTTTCACGGCGTGCCCGTAGCGCAGGCCTTCCAGCGCCTCCTGGTGGGCCGGCTCGAGGGGTGGGGTGAAGTCGAGCGAGCGGAGCACCGTGAAGGGTACGGCCACAACGGCGTAGCGGGCCGTGATACTACGGCCTGGCCCCGCCTGGTCGTACTCGATTGTGACCGACCGCCCGTCCTGGTCAATTGCCGTGGCGGGCGTCAGGAGGTGAAGTCGGGTGCCCAGCTGGTCGGCGATCGCCAGAGGCAACTGGTCGAGCCCGTCGCGGACACGCAGGGCCTCGACGTCCCGGTCTGGCTGCTTTTGCTCGAGCCGTGCGTCTCGGGCGTACTGCAGCAAAGACAGCCCTTCGGGCTCCACCCCGTAGTCGTTCATCGTGTTGACGCGGTGGTAGCTGCGGACGAGGGGATGCGGGCGGAGCTGGTCAAGCCAACGGGCGACCGACTGTGAGTCGAGCTCGGCCGCGGCGGGCGACGCCCAGGCCTGGTACGGATCTGGGACCTGTTCGCGGAGTTTGAAGCTCTCCTCGGTGATCCGATTGGCATCCTGTAAGACCGGGCGTCCGAACTCGGCCAGTGATCGGCCACGCTTTCGGCTGCCGCCGAAATAGAAGACCCCGGGCCCGGCCGGCAAATGGCGCAGGCGAATCCCATAGTCACGCATGAAACGCCGGATAGTCGCGTGGTCCGCGTCGATGAACTCGCCGCCGGCCTCGGCGTACAGGCCGTCGTCAAAAGCGTCTCGGAGCGTGAACACACGGCCGCCGACTCGGTCGCGCGCCTCCAGGACCTGGACGTCTACGCCGGACCGCCACAGCGTGATCGCCGCGGCAAGTCCAGCCAGGCCGGCTCCCAGGACGACGACCTCGGCCGCGGCCGGGGGCCCGGCCGCCTGTGCCCGCGAGGCGCGCGCCGAGAAGAAAAGACCAGCTCCGGCGGTGCCAAGCAGCGCCACCGCTCGCCGCCGCGAGATCGGCGGACCAGCCGAGGAAACCCGCCCACTCACCCGAAAATGCTAAATGGGTCGAGATCGACCAGCAGTACGACGAGCTCGATGAAGAGCACCACGATGATGATGACTTCCAGCACCGCCTCGAACAAGACGTTCCGGTACTCGGCCAGCTTTTCCGTGATGGACTCGTAGATGTCCTCGACCACTTCGGCCAGGTCGTCCTGTTCCTCTACCCAATCTTCAAGCTCAAACGCCTCGGCCAGCGCCTCGTAGAGCCGAGTCGCGTCGCGGTCCGGCAAGTAGCGCCGCGGATTGGTGAGCGGGCCTCGGTCCACCTCGCGCTGCAAGAGCAGCCGCTTTAGGCGTTCGTTCGTTGCCTCCAGGCGTCGCGCGTCGCGAACCGTAGACCAGTGAGTGGCGGACACATGCCTCAGGTCGGCCTCCGCCTGGCGGCGAAACGCGGCCAGCTCGACGTCCACGGCCGTGAGGCGGGCGCGTTGAAGCAGCGCCAGCTCGAGCCCGGGCAGGAGCCGGCGAAACTGCCGACTGTCGCCGACCACCACGGCTCGGAGAGGCTGCGCTTCGCTCTCGGCCACGAAGACCTGATCGCTCAAGAAACGCTGGCTCTGGCCCTCCGCGCCCAGCCAGGCGAGCGCCTCGCCCGCGAGCACGTGGCGCGCCTGGGCGTTCGCGCCGTTGCTCGGCGTGGCATGGGCCAGGATGAAGTGGGCATCTGGCGGGCAAGCTTCGAGCGGGCCGATGAGCTCAGCCGCTACGCCCTGCGCCTGCTGGGCGCCCGCCCGCGGCTCCGCCCCCGCCTCGCTCTCGACGACCAGAAGGCCAAGCCGGGAGATGGACGCCCGGACCGGGCCATCCTGACTCGAGCCGGGCCACGGCCGCGTGAGTGCGGTGCCGTCTGCAAGGGCGGCCAGGGACTCTTCGATGATCGGCGAAAGACTCCGCCGAGCGTCCAGTCTCCAGGCGAAGATCTCGCGCAGCCGCAGACCGGGCGGTGGAGCCGGCAATTCGGTTCGTCCTTCGTGTTTTGCGGCAAGCGCCGCCTGGCTCATGATGCCAGGACCGGCGCCCGAGCGGGCGGCTCCAGCCCGGGCTCTACAACGTCCTCCTCGGCGAACAGCTCGGCCAGCACCTCCGGTTTGCCATCTTCCAGGATTGGCCCGGCCCGGGCTAGCAGGTCGCGAAGGTCCTTCGGCATGGTGAACAGGGCCTGATGGGCCAGGCCATCGTACGAGCGTAAGCGGCGAGTAAGGCGCTCGGCGACCCGGCGGTCGATGAGGCTGGGATTCTTGGAAGCCGGGTCGACGTCGCTCGAGGCGGTCAGGAAGCCCCAGGTGCAGGCAAACGAGGGGACGTAGGCACGGTAGGAACGAACGATCGGGAAGACGGCGCCAAGAGTCCGCGACAGCGCGGCGTGCTGGGCCCAGTCACTGCTGCTGAACTCCAGGCCCTGCACGACCACGATCCCGCCCGGCCTGAGGTGCCGCTTTAGCAGCTGGTAGAACTGGCGCGTGTACAGGTTGAAGACGGGGCTCGCATCGATGAAGTCGGTCAGGTCGATGATCGCCACGTCGAACGTCTCACGCGTCCGTTCCAGGTAGGCGCGGCCGCAGGAGAAGACTAGCTCCGCTCGCGGGTCATCGAAGGCGCCCTGGTGCCAACTGCCGAGGAAATGGCGACAGACCGCCACGAGGCCCGGGTCGATGTCGACCATCGTGGCTCGCTGGATCGTTCGGTGTGCCAGCACTTCGCGCAGGGTGGCGCCCTCGCCGCCGCCGATGATCAGCGCGCGGCTGGGGCGTGGATGCGCGAGCATCGCCGGGTGGACCAATGCCTCATGGTAGACATACTCGTCATCCTGCGCCGACTGGACACGGCCGTCGAGCAGCAGCGCCACACCATAGCTGTCTGTCTCGACGATCTCGACCCGCTGCACCCAGGTGCGACCGGAATAGAGCACGTTTTCGATGCCGAAGCAGTAGTAGTCGTTGTCGTCGACCTGCTCGATCGCCCACGAGCCGTTTGGGTTGGCCCCAAGCTGGCCGCGAAAGGTCACCACGCGGCTGGTCCAGGCTCGGTCTGGAGGACGCGTCGCTGGGTGGCCACCACCTCGTGGACGTGCATGTCCGGCGAGGGCGCCTCGCCGCGCTTGAGCTCGGTCAGGGTAACGTGGCGCGCCTGGAGCGCTTTTCCGAGGAAGGTGCAAGCCAGGTCAGGCCTCACGTGGCGTCCACACGTGTAGATGTCCACGGCGGCATAGCCCGCCTCAGGCCAGGTGTGGATCGATAAGTGCGATTCCGCCAGCAGGACGACCCCGCTGACCCCACCGTCTGGCCCGAAATGGTGGAACTGATCGTTGATGACCCGGGCACCCGCCCGCCGGGCGGCCTCGATCATCGCGTCTCGCAGGCGGGCCTGGGTCCGAAGCTGGCCGGCATCGCAGCCATCGAACTCGGCGATCAGGTGGCGCCCAAGCGTGTCCGTGCCCGGGACGCGAGCCGCGTTAGCTGCATGCTCCGGCGCTACCGAGGTCCGCGTCTTGTCCTCCAACCTGCTAATACCGGCGCTGTTACCTGGAGGTCATGACCAACTGTACCGTACCCGCTGACGACCAGGCGCGTCTGAACGTTCGGTTAAAGACAGCTGAAGGGTGGCTGAGAGTTCTCGCCGTTGCCTGGCCGGTAGGTCTGCGTGCCCTGAGCGGGTGAGATGAACATGCCTGCCCCTCCGAGAAGGCTGCGCTCCGCCTCCCTTCGAAGCCACTCCGGGACCCTCACCGTGCGCCGTTAAAACGGATCAGCGCGGGCGCGGTTACAGGCAGTGTGAACCGAAAGTACAGACGCGTGGAGCCCTTGCGCTCATTGGCCCCCGTCGGCATAGTAAGCGCCGCGCAATAACCTCTCCCCGAACCCTTCCCCCACGCGGGGAGGGTGAGACGGGACAACTACCTCCCCTCTCCGTTTCGGGGAGGGGCTTGGGGGAGGGGTTCGAAAGAGGTCGATCTGATGCGCTGGCAGGGATCGGTGGAGCTGTGGGTGCGGGGGGCGGTCGGGCTGCTGGTCGGGCTGAGCGTGGTGGGGCTGGTGAGCTGGCCTGGTGTGGGGGTCGGGGCGCAGCAGGACGAGCGCTACTTTTCGGACACCGGGTTTCGGATCGACCACGATGGGATCTGGGACTACTTCAGCAAGCGGGGACGGATCCGGACGTTCGGGCTGCCGACGTCGCGGACGTTTCAGTTTCTGGGCGCGCCGACCCAATTCTTCCAGCGCCAGATCGTGCAGGTGAGCGGGGGCGGGGTCCGGACGCTGAACTTCCTGGACGAGTTTTTGGCGTACACGCGGATGAACGGGTCGACGTTTCCTGGGGTAGATCCTGAGGTGACGGGCAAGGCGCCCAAGGCCGAGAGCGCGGGGTATGACGCGGCGGTGGTCGAGTTCGTGCGGCAGGTAGCGCCGGACGAGTACGAGGGCGAGGCGGTCCGCTTTTACGAGACGTTCGTGGGGACGGTGACGCTGGCGGACGCGTTTCCTGAGGGCGGGGGGAACGCGGGCCTGGTGGGGCTGTTGAACTTGGAGCTGTGGGGCCAGCCGACGTCGCGCCCGGCGCGGGATCCTGGGAACGGGAGCTTCATCTACCAGCGCTTTCAGCGTGGGATCATGCACTACGACGCGGGGTGTGGGTGCACGCAGGGGCTGTTGCTGGCGGACATGTTGAAGGCGGTCCTGACGGGCCAGAACCTGCCGCCGGACCTGGCGGCGGAGGCGGCTGGGAGCAAGCTGTACAAGCAGTACGATCCGGACCGACACACGGGGCCGCTGCGGCCGGAGCAGCTGCCCGGGACCGACCTGGCCAACGCGTTTCGGCTGTCGCTGGACAGCACGCCCGCGGCCGCCGCGCGGCCCGCCACCGGCAAGCCGGCGGCTGCTCAGGCGGAGAAACCCGGGCCGGTCGGCCAGAGCGTCGACCGCGACCCTCGCGACATCATGACTACGCCCGACGAGGCGGGAAGACAGGCCGACCTTCTACTCGACAAAGAGGGATCCGAGGATCGTGGGCGCTGGGCGCACCGCCGCTGGGAGCGCAACCGCGAGAGCGAGGACACGCACACCGGGCCGATCGTGGTCGACAGCCTGGTGTGGGTGGCGAAGGACGTGTCGACCGCTCAGGCGATCTTCAACGACGAATCGGCCAGACAGGCAGACTTCCCCGAGGCGGCTGACAAACGCCAGGGGCACTTCGATTTCAAGATCGCCAAGATCGGCGACGACGTGACGGCGCTCAGCGCCTGTGACGACTGTAACGCCAACCGCACCTTCAACCTGCATCATCGGATCGTCGCGCGCAAGGGCAACGTCGTCGCCGTTCTCTACCTGTTTGGACGCGAGTCGAACACGACCCAAAAGCTGGCGACCTGGTACATCAGTCAGATCCTGTTCCGGGTCTAGACGGTCGACGCCCGGCTACCCGCTTGATCTACGTTGTCCAGACGTAGATCTGCCCCTTCTCGACGTAGGTCTCGATCGCTGGCAGGGGTGGCAGCGGCTGTCGGTAAGAGCGTGGCCCGTATTTCATAGCCCCGCCCGGTTCGAACGCGGCGCCGTGGCAGGGGCACTGGAACTCGCGCTCGCGTTTGCTCCATCGCAGGATGCAACCCAGGTGGGTGCAGACCGCCGAGACCGCGTCCAGACGCTCACCCGTATTTACGAGATGCCCAACTAGCGTTCCCGCCGAGAAGCGGACCACCTTGCCCGCGGGCACGTCGTCGAGTGCAGCCACGCGGTACCAGCGTCCATTGGCGGGCGGGACCACTCCGGCCGGACTCGTCTGACTGGGGCCCGGCGCAGGCGAGCTGAAACGGCCGACTCCGAAGCCCGCGGCCACCCCTGCCGCCAGGCCCGCAATGAGAGCCGTGACGCGGGTCAGGAGACGGCGACGAGACACCCGCTCGACGGTCGGCGAGATGTGCGCCGAGGCACGCTCGGGCAGGGGTACGGCCGCTAGCCGCTGGCGCAAGTCTGCCAGGAAGTCCGGGTCGGGGCGGTCCGCGCTCGGCCGGGCCCCCCGCAGGTGGGCCGCGGCCTGCAGCAGTCGCAGCTCGTCAGCGCTCCGCGCCAGGAATCGACGCGGACGGCGCTCGGCCAGCAGGTCGTCCACGTACCCGCTCAGCCTCTCGATCGCGCCCCGTAGCGGGCTAGAAGCCGGGCTCATCGCTCTCCCTCCCCTCGCCTGGCTCAGGTGCGAAGCCCAGCTCGGCGGCTCGATGGATCGCGCGGTACTGGAGCACCTTGACGTTGCCCGGGCTCAGCCCAAGGGCGGCCGCGGTCTCACGGACCGAGCAACCCTGGAGGAAGCGCAGTTCCAGGACCTGCCGATAGTTCTTGGGCAAGCGGGCTAGCAGGTCAGGCAGCTGATCGGCGCGCGACGCTTCTGTCGGGCCGTCGCGCAGCGATCGTGGGGGCCGGAACGTCTCTTCGGCGAACTCTCGTGGAGCGCGGTAGAACCGACGCCAGTAGTCCGCCAGGGCCGTTCGGGCCACCTCCCGCAGCCAGGCCCGTTGAGCGGACTCGTCGCGCGAGGTGTCCAGCAGGCTCGCCGCCTTGAGAAAGACTTCGCTGGTCAGGTCCTCGGCCTCCTCGCGGCTGCCGACCTGGCGGTAGAAGAACCGATACAGCTTCTCCCCTACCGCGTCGTACAGACGCTCGAGAGGGCTGGCGTCCGCGGGCTGGGGCGCCGGGCGCGGAAAGGGCTGGCCGTCGGGCATGCCGGCTCGTCACCTGGTGGCCGCGGATTGGGTTCGGCTCATCTCAACGCCGGCGTCTCAGGACCAGCCCACCAGCCAGGAGCATCAGCGCGACGACTCCGGTCGCGGCTGGCAGAGGTGGCCAACTGCCCGTCCGCGGCAGCTGCGCAGGGGGCTGGACCCGTGGTGGGGTGGCGGTTGGTGGGGCAGGCTGAGCGACGGGCGGGGCGGGCGCGGCGACAGGCGGGGCCGGGGTGGGCGCCCGCGCTGCCGGGGCCGTTGGCGCCGCGGTTGGAGTGGCGGCCGGCGGCGACGTGGCCGTAGCGGCGGCTGAGGTCGGCGTGGCCGCCGCGGCTGAGGCGGCCGCCACTGTGATCTGACCCGCCATCCCACGGCTCTTGTGGTTGCCCACGGGGCAGTACATGTCCCACCTGCCCGTCTGGGTGAACGTGAAGTCGGCTGTTCGCGTCTCGCCCGGCTGCAGGTTGGTGTCGAACAGCTTCTTCTCGATCTTGGGGGACGAAAACTCGACTTCCAGGTTGTGTTGAATGGTACCGTTGTTCTTCACCGTAAAGTGGACTACCTCGCCAGCGGTGGCGGTGAGACTGCTCGGGTCGAGCTGGAACTCGACCTCGCCAATCGTTACGCTCCGGTCCGCGCCGGCCGCGCTCGGCAGCAGCGCCATGGTCATGGCTAGCGCCACAATCAGAGCCACCTTTGTTCGGTCCACGTTGAGGCCCTCTTGCCGCTCGCCCCGTCTCCCGGGCTTGGGGAGGGAACAAGTGCGCTTCGCGGGGCGGGGGGTGGGGGCCGATCCGGAAGCCTAAATGACCCAACCCGACTCGCAGAGATCCCGCTGGCACGCCCGCTCTGTGTCCGAGACGGCCGACGCCGCGGGCGCGGACGTGGAGCGTGGTCTCTCAAGCGCCGAGGCGGCCCAGCGGCTGCTGCGCCTGGGTCCAAACCAGCTGGCGAGCGGCCGCCGTGAGCCCTGGTGGGAGGAAGGGCTCGAGGCGCTCACCGAGCCGCTGGTGCTGCTCCTGATCGCCGTCGCGGTGCTGTACGCGGTGCTGGGCGAGCTCGAGGACGCCGTGACGATCTTCTTTGTAATCCTGGCGGTGGCCGGAGTCGAGGTCGCCAACGAGACCCGTGCCAAGCGCGCCATCGCGGCCTTGCGCAGCCTCAGCGCGCCCAGCACGGTGGTCGTGCGCGAGGGGCAGGCACTCGACCTCCCGACCCGGGAAGTGGTTCGTGGCGACCTCGCCCTGCTCCAGCCGGGCCGCCGCGTGCCGGCTGACCTGCGACTCGTCGAGGCCTTCGCAGTTCGGATCGACGAGTCCAGCCTGACCGGCGAGTCGGCACCGGTCTCCAAGCAGGCGGACGTGGTCTTGCCGGCCGACACGGAGCTTGGCGACCGGCGCAACCTGGCCTTTGGGGGCACGGTCGTGGTGGCCGGCAAGGGCCGCGGCGTGGTCGTGGCGACGGGGCCGGAGACGGAGCTGGGGCGTATCGCACGCCTCGCTCAGGCTGCCCGCGAGCCGAGCACGCCTCTCCAGCTGCACCTTCGTGAGCTGGCCGGCTGGCTGCTGTGGCTTGCGCTCGGCTTCAGCGTGCTCATCCCCGTGTTGGGCGTCTTCGTGGCGGGCCAGCCGCCACGGGAGATGCTCTTGACCGGTCTAACGCTGGCATTCGCCACCATTCCGGAGGAGCTCCCGATCCTCGTGACGATCGTCCTCGGACTGGGCGCTTACCAGTTAGCCCGACGACGCGCGATCGCGCGACGCCTGCAGGCTGCCGAGACGCTGGGTAGCGTCTCTGTGGTGGGCACCGACAAGACCGGCACGTTGACCGAGAACCGGATGCGTCTGGTCGCGCTGTTCGTCGACGGCGCCGTACAGTCCTGGAGCCCGGGGCGCAGCCTGCCCCGCGCGGCGCGATTGATCGAGATCGGTATCCTGGCCAGCGACGCGCAGCTCGGCAGCGCGGACGGCGAGCCGAGCCTCGTCGGCGACCCCACCGAACAAGCCTTGCTGATGGCCGCCGAGGAGGCTGGCGTCTCGGTGGGCCGGCTGCGGAGCGAGGCCCGGATCGAGGACGAGATCCCGTTCGAAGATGGGCGGAGGTACATGGCCGTCGCGTATGAGCGAGATGGCCAGCGCTGGCTCGTGGCGAAAGGAGCCCCCGAAGTCATCCTGGGCGGATGCCGTGGTCTGGCTGGCCGTGAGAGACGGGAGGTCCAGGCCGCGGCCGAGCGGATGGCCGAAAGGGGGCTGCGCGTACTGGCCTTTGCCGAGCGGCGGCTTGCGCCAGGTGAGCACCTCGAGCCGCTCGGCATCGGGCCCGGGTTGGCCTTTGTTGGCCTGGCGGGGCTCGAGGACCCTCCCCGCTCCGAAGCGCCGGAAGCGATCGACACCCTCCGTCGCGCGGGGGTGCGAGTGGTGATGCTGACCGGCGACCATCCGGCCACGGCGCGAGCGATCGCGGAACGAGTCGGCATCGATGCCAGCACGATCGTTCTGGGCCGCGAGCTGGAGCGCGCGAACGACGAGGAGCTAGACAAACTGACAGACACACAGCCCGTATTCGCGCGGATCACCGCCGAGCACAAGCTCCGAATCGTTCGCGCCCTCGCGGCGAGGGGCGAGGTGGTGGCGGTGACCGGGGATGGGGTGAACGATGCGCCCGCGCTCCGCGAAGCGGCGATCGGCGTAGCGATGGGGCGGGCCGGGACCGACGTCGCGCGTGAGGCCGCCGATCTGGTGCTGGCGGATGACAACCTGGCAACCGTGACGGTCGCGGTGGGGGAGGGTCGACGCCTGTACGCCAATCTTCGAAAGGCTGTCCGCTACTATCTGGCCGCGAAGGTCGGTCTGGTGAGCGCATCGGTGGCGGCGGTCGTGGCCGGCCTGCCGGTCCCGTTCGCGCCCGTCCAGATCATCGTTCTGGAGCTGTTCATGGACCTGGGCGCCTCCGGAACGTTCGTGGCCGAGCCGCCCGAGGCCGACCTGATGGCGCTGCCGCCACGCGATCCGAAGCGACGGTTCATGGACAACTCCATGCAGTTGGGCATTCTGGGCGGCGGGCTCACCCTCGCGGCGGCGGTCCTGGTGGCGTACCTCTGGGCCTGGGAGCAGGGCCTCGGGGCGGCCGCTGCCCAGACCGCGGCATTCGCCAGTTGGATGGTGGGCCATCTGGTGCTGGCCGCCCACATGCGCTCGGAAAGGCAGCCGCTCCTCCGAACCAGTCCGCTCGCGAATCGGCCTTACTTGATCTGGGTGGGCGCGGCACTCGGGCTGCTCGCGGCCTCGACCTGGCCCCCACTCGCGGCTCGACTCCATCTTGTCAGCTTGCCTGCGCAAGGATGGGCGGTGGCCATCACCGCCGGGCTGGTGCTGCCCTCGTGGTGGGAGGTGGCGAAGTGGGCGCTGGCGGCTCGTCGAGTACGCTAAGCTACCCGTCGGCCCTCCCGCGCGAGCCGGCCGACTAGAGACCGAGGGACTAGCATGGACTTTGCCCCGCCGAGCGGACGCACACGTAGCCCCTGGCGGCTGGTCCTCGGCGGGGTCTTCGTCGTGTTCGGCGTGGTCGCGGCGGTCTATTTCGCGTTCAGGCTGCGCGAAGTCATCACCCTCGGCTTGGTAGCGCTGCTGCTCGCCGTCGGGCTTCAAGGCCCTGTTACTCGCCTCCACCGGCTGGGCGTCCCACGCCCGCTCGGGCTGCTGATCGTGTACGTCGGGGTGGTGCTCGGCCTCGTTCTAGCCGGCTGGCTACTGCTGCCTCCGGTCTTCCACGACCTGCGGGACCTCGCAATCCAGTCGCCGACCTACCTGCAGCAGGCGCAGGAGCAGCTCGACCGCTTCGGCGTGAAGCTCGACACGCCCGCCCTCGAGCAGCTCGAACAACGCGTGCTGACCGAGGTGACCAGCGATCCGGGCAGCTATGTCGGGCGCGCGGTCTCGATCTTGAATTTCACCTTTGGCGTGCTGGGCGGGCTGCTGACCGCGCTGCTGGTGTTGGTGTTGAGCATCTTCATCGTGACCGAAGGCCCAGCGTTCCGGGCCCATCTGCTCTCGCTGCTGCCGCCGGACAAGCAAGCCCAGTGGGCGGCGATAACCGACCGGATCGCGCTGAAGATCCAGGGCTGGATGATCGGGACCGTCCTTCTTGGACTAAGCGTCGGCGGGATCATCGTGGTGAGCCTACTCCTGCTGCGGATGCCGTACGCCTTCTTGCTGGGCTTCATTGCCGGGTTGGGCGAGTTCATTCCGATGATCGGACCGATCATCTCGGCGGTGCCGGCAGTGACCATCGCCGCGTTTCACAGCTGGGGCCTGTTCTTGCTGGTGCTGGTCCTGTACATCGTGGTCCAGCAGGTTGAGAACTACGTATTGGTCCCGCGCATCATGGGCAGCGCGGTCGATCTGCCGGGCCTGGTCGTGCTGGTGGCGTTCCTGCTGGGAAGCGAGCTCGCCGGCGTGCTGGGAGCCATCCTGGCCACGCCGCTCGCCGCGGTCGTCCAAGTCCTGTGGCTCGACTGGGCCGTACCGGCGATTCGAGGCCCCGACGGAGTCGGGGCGAGCCAACGGGCGGCTGGGGTCACCGAGAAGGCCGAGCGCACGCGCGCCGAGACGGCGGCCGGCCAGACCTAGGGCCAAGTCAGCGAGGCGGGAAGCTCGCGGCTGGCAGTCTCACCTCGTCTGGCGGGCCGTCCGCCCGCGCCACGCTGGCGCCGCCATCAGTCACAAGCGCGATCGACCATTCGCCGCCCTGAGCCAGGGCCCTAATTGGCAAGCGGCCAGCATGCTGGACCGCCAGCTCGTCGGCGCGCCGAAGCTCCATGGCGGGCAGCGCGAGACGGGCGACGGCAAGAGCGGCGCCGCCCTGGGCTCCCCAGGAGACATCGACGAAGGAAGCGCTGACCGCGCTGCCAGGCCCAGGCGGCAGCCTCCAGTAAAGCTCCAGCTGCCTGCTGCCGTCGGTCGGATCCGGGCGCTGGACGACGCCCAGCAGCGCGCTGCCATCCGCGAAGCGGACCTCCCGCCAGTCCGGTACGCCAGCCAGCCAGTGAGCGTCCGGCCGGGGGCGAAGGCTCACGAGCCTGGCGTGGTCGTCGGTGCCCGGGCGTGGCACCGCCGCGATCCGCGCCGAAGGCCAGGCCAGCTCGGCGGGCGGCGTGGCCCCAGGCGGCAAGTAGTAGACGGTTTCACGCGCCAGAGGCAGAACGACTGTGCCTGGCGGAAGCGCACGAATCGCCAGCTCGTCTGCTAGCAGCGCCCCCAGGATCTTCGCGTCATCGGCCGCTTGGCCAGCACTCGGGAGGATCACCAGCTCGCGCGTGCCGACTCGAGCTGCCGCTTCGCTCGCCGCGTCCGCCACCGAGCGCCAGAATCGAAGCGTTGCTGCCGGCGCATTCGTCCGAGCCTCCGCGGCCCCGGCCGCGAACGGCTGTCGGCCTTCGGCCGTCAAGGTTAACTCGCCGCCCACGATCAATGCGAGCAGCGTGGCGAGCCCGACGCCGAGCGTCAGCGCGGCGCCCACGAGGCCGACTCGAGCCAGCCCGCCTGTCCGCCTTGCGGACTCCCCGCTTGGAGTGGCGGGCCCCCAGGCGCGCCTCGTGGCGGGCAGCGCCATCAGCACGGCCGAGGCGGGCAGCAGAGCCCCGAGCGGCGGCACAAGCTCGCCTCGACTCAACGCAGCCAGGACCAGCAGAGGCACAACCACCCAAACGAGTGGGAGCAGCAGGACTCGCTCGCCGCGGGCGCCGGCGCGGGCGGCCAGGGCGGCGCCGAGCACGAAGACGAGGCTCGCACTCGCCAGCGCCAGGCTCTGGGCTTCCTCGAGCCAGGCCGCCAGAGGCGGCTCGGCTGCGGCTCGATAGCCGGCGATTGCCCACCAGAACAGTTGGAGCATGCCCAGTGGGTTGGCCTCGCTGGGCCGCAGCTCGCTGGCGGCCATCACCAGCGCCGAGCCACCGAGAGCCGCGAAGGAGAGAAACGCCGCGGCGATCAGCCCTGGTCTGAGGCGCGCCAGTCGCAGCGTGGCCGCGAACGGCAGCACGAATACCCAACCGCCCGGGTGGACCCGGACCAGCAAGGCGGCCAACATCCCAAGCGCGCATGCCCGAATGACGCCTCGCTCGCGGACCAGCTGGCTCGCCATCAGCAGCGCGGCGGCCGCGAGAACCCCGACCAGTCGGGGCGGCGCTGGATCGCGGCCTAGCGTCCATGCCCAGGGCGAGAGGGCCAGGAGAAGGGCCGCCAGCCCGCTCGCCGCCACGCCGAGGCTCGACCTGGCGGCGAAGTAGACCAGCACAGCCATGAGGCTGTCGAGCAGCCCCAGGGTCAACTGCCAGGTGATAGTCGGCTCGGGCAGGCTCAGCGCGGCCGCGTGGAGCTGAGTGGCCAGGCTCGCAGTCGAGCCATCCAGCAACGAGGCGCCCCAGGCTGGTGAGGCAGCCAGACGGCGGGCCTCGGCGAGCTCAGCTGCCTCGCGCGCCCCGAACGGGACCAGATCAGGCGCCCAGAGCCGCGGGGCGGCGGCGAGAACGAAAAGGGCGAGCGGAATAGCGGCCAGGAAGGCCGCCCTGAGGCGCTGCCGCCGCCGCTGGCCTACCGTCGTTGGCAGCGGGGTTGTGATCGGCGGGTCGACGACGAGCCGAGGCGGTGGCTCGCGAGTGATGGCGGCCAGGTTGTTCCCCAGGGGCGCTCGGTCGGGCCCGCCTCGAGCGGGCATCGCATCCTAACACGACCCCCGGGGCGCCCTCAATAGGGGGAGTGGCAAGCTCCCCTCTCCCGCGGCAGGGAGAGGGGCGGGGGGGTGAGGGCGTCTCCCGCGGCAGGGAGAGGGGCTAGGGGTGAGGGTGGACCTGGATGCTGGTCGTGAGCGCGCCACCACCGGTTTGGCGGCCCTCGAAGCTCCAGGGCGGCAGCTCGACCGAAAGCGTGTACTCGCCAGGCTGGAGGTCTTGCGGCACGACCAGTGAGCGCTCGAGCATGGCGGCCTCATCCGGCTTGACGTTGACGCTGGCGACGTCGGCCTCGGCGACGGCCTGCTGGCCACGGCCAAGGAGTCTCATCCGGACCCTGGCACTGGCGAAGCGGGCGCTCTGATTGTTGAGGATCACCTTGACGGCGACCCGCTCGCCAGGGTGGTAGCTATCCTGAAAATCGCTGACCAGGACCAGAAAATCGTCGCGCTCGAGTTGAAGGACGGGGCCTTCCGGAGTCTGAATGACGGTCGTCCCCTGCCCGCCGCAGGCCGACGCGACGGTCATCAGCCCGCTCGCCAGGATCCCAAAGGCCTCGCGCCGATCCACTCGCTTCACGGACGGATTATAGGTCCGACCTCCGACCTCGCCCCTGACCCTCGTTCGGTACCACGACCGTGAGGGAGCGGCCACTCCCTCACGTCGTGGTATTGAAGGGGGGGTTAGGTCCGGCCCCGGACCCCCACGCGATAGACGCCGAAGCCTGGGCCGCGGCCGACGTCACCGAGCGGGGTAAGCGTGAACGTCCGCCCGAGCGAGGGGACCTTGTCACTCTGCAGCAGGGCCAGCCGCGGTGAGCGCTCGGCGAGCGCGTCGCCGATCGAGCTCGGGCGTGCATCCACGACGACGTACGGAATGTCGCCGGTCGCCAGCAGCAGCTCCATGCTCTTGTAAGCGCTGCCTGCCGCCATGTAGAAGACGCTGTCCAATCCGTAGTCGAGCAGCACGGTCTCGCCGGGCTCGCGATTGGCGACGACGGTCTGGTAGGCGGCGAATACGGCGTGGTTGGTGCGCTCGGTGGAACGCTCGTAACGCGCGAGTGGCAGCAGCGGGTAGGCCATCAGGATAGCCACACCGGCCAGCCCAAAGAAGCCGAGGGCTGGCGCCCACTGGGGCCAGCCCGCTTTCAGGGTGCGCCAGGCATCGCCCACCACTAGCCCCATGCCGGCATAAACGAGCGGCAGGAGGGGCGTCAGATAGCGGCCGTTGAGCAACGGCTCGTACTTTGGGTTCAGGAGCGGGAGGACCAGCACGTACGGCAGCGTCGCGGCCATGGGCAGCCAGCGACCACGCCGGCCCGCCCAGGCGAGGCTGGCGATCCCCAGCGCCAGGTAGAGCAGCGGGAGCGGCGACGCCAGCGACTCGCCGATAAAGCGCCGCTTCTCGATAGCCCCGCTCAGCACCCAGGACCCCCCGAGCGCCAGCCGGTCGAGATTCTCCGCGTAGCCGCTCGAGTCGTAGCCGACGTCCTCGCCGGTGTACTCGGCTGCGATCCGCTGGCCCGCGGCCAGAGATTGGCCGCCGGTCGCGACGTTGTAGACCACCACGTTGGCCGTCACGAGCAGGAAAGCCCCGAGCGCCAACACGCTCCAGCGCGTGCGAAGCAGCTCGGGCCGCTGCGCCAGGAAGAGGCCGACCGCGCCCGGCAGCAGAAGGGCGGCCGTGAGATGGGTTTGGACGCCCAGACCCAGCATCGCGCCAGCGCCGACTAACGATAGTCGCGACACGCGAGCGAGGCAGGCAAAGCCAAGGGTGGTGAAGAGCGGCGTGGTCGAGTGTGACCAGCCGACGTGGCTGTTGACCAGGATGTGGGTCGCGTTGGCCGCCAGGAACCCAGCCGCGACCATTCCGCCCAGACGTCCGCCGAGCTCGCGTCCGAGCCACCACGTGGCGCCTACGCTGGCCACGCCGGCCACGAACGCGAGAAGGCGCGGCAGCCACGGGCTGAGCCCGAACAGCTCGAAGCCGGCGGCGAGCAGGTAGTTCCAGAGGGCGCCGATGTATGGGTCGACGTTGGTTAGCGGCGCGGCCTGCCCGCGGTAAATCTGGATCGCCAGTCGGGCTTCGAGCGTCTCGTCGGTAAACGTGGGGATCAACCACAGGTTTGGCCAGCGCACGATCGCCGCAGCCGCCATCGCGGCGCCCAGCCCGACGAGGTCCGCGGCCATCGCGTAGGCGCGCACGCGGTGCGCCTTACAGGAGCTCTTCGCCCAGGAGCAGCTCTTCGTACGTTTGGCGGCGGCGTATGACTCGCGCCTCGCCGTCGCCGACCAGCACGACGGCGGGCTTGGGCGCCATGTTGTAGTTGCTGGCCATGACCAGGTTGTAAGCGCCCGAGGCCGGCAAGGCCAGCAAGTCACCTGGACGCAAGGTGGGTAGCTCCACGTCTTTGATCAGGACGTCGCCGGACTCGCAGTACTTGCCCGCGATGGTCACCGTCTCCTCTGCGGCCGCGTCGGCCCGGTTGGCGACGATCGCCTCGTAGCGTGCGCCGTAGAGGGCGGGTCGGATGTTGTCGGCCATCCCGCCGTCGACGGAAGCGTACACTCGAACGCCCGGGATCCGCTTGATGCCGCCAACCGTGTAGAGCGCCACCCCGGCCTGCCCGACGATCGAGCGGCCGGGCTCGATGAAGACGCGCGGCTCGCCAAGCCCGCGGCGGGCAAGCTCGGCATGGACCGTCTCACCAACCGTCGTTCCCACCAGCTCGGTTGGTTGCGGATCGTCCTCCGGCGTGTAGGCGATGCCCCAGCCACCGCCCGGGCTGAACTCGCGCAGCTGGACCCCGTGGCGGTCGCGCATGTCGGCCGCGAAGTCGAGGACGACTTTGATCGTCTCCTCGTAGGGCGCCAGCTGGAAGATCTGCGAGCCAACGTGGGCGTGAAAACCGAGCAGCTCCAGCGAGGGCGTGGCCAGCGCCTGTCGGACCGCCTCCTCGGCCTGCCCGGTCGAGATGGGGAAGCCGAACTTCGAGTCCAGGATGCCCGTCTTCCGATACTCGTGGGTGTGGGCGTCGATGCCCGGCGACAGGCGGAGCAGCGAGGGCGCTCGGACGTCCCGCTCCTGAGCGAGTCGTCCGAGCAGCTCCAGCTCGTGGAAGCTGTCGATTACGAAACGCCCGATGCCGTACTCGAGGGCCATCGCGAGCTCGTCGGCGCCCTTGTTGTTGCCGTGGAAGTAGACCTGCGCCATGGGAAAGCTGGCTCGGTGGGCCGCGAACAGCTCACCGCCAGACACGACGTCGAGCCCGAGCCCCTCCTGGTGGACGATCTGCAACAGCATCGGGCTGGAGAACGCTTTGGAGGCGTAAAGAACAAGCGAGCAGGGATAGGCGGCCGCCAGCGCATCGCGGTATCCGCGACAGCGTGTTCGGACCGTCAGCTCGTCGTAGACGTAGAGCGGCGTCCCGAAGCGGCGCGCCAGCTCGACCGTGTCGCACCCGCCAATGATCAGGTGGCCCTGGTGGTCGACCGCAGCGCCGAGCGGGAGGACTCCGGCCCGGGTCGCGACGCTCATCGCTCTGGCACCACCGACCACTCTGGCGGCAGCTCGTAGCGCTCGATCCGATTGGTTGGGCGTGCGCCCTCCGTCACCCGCAGACGGCCCTTGCGCTTTATCTCTGAGTAGGTGTTCTGGATCTGAACGATGCGTTTGGCCCGCAGGTTGAAGACCACCGCGCCGGCCCAGACGGGGCCGAGGCTCGCCTCGCGAGTGCGGTCATCGACCACCCGAAAGACCGGGACTTCCTCGCGCTTGCAGTAGTCAAGGGCGGCGTGGATCCAGTGCGGGTTGTTGGGGCTGTTGTGCTCGTCGAAGACGGCCAGCCCGCTCAGGACCCGCTCGCGCAGGTCGGCCGTGAATGGCGCGGCATGGTCGAGCAACTCTTCGAGCGTGTGTGGATCGGCCGCGCAGGCGGCAACCAGGCCCTGGAGGGCGCGGTCTGGCCCGATGAAACTGACCGTCGAGTCGCGCCCGACGACGGTGAAGCGCATCAGGCCCATGTCGCCGCCGCGAGCTCGTCCATCCGGGCGATCCAACGCTCGGGGTCGCGGACCTCGGCCTCCGTCGGGAGTCGCTCCGGCTCCTGCCAGGCTTGATTCAGGAACCCCATGCCACGCTGGTCCACCACGCGCGAGGCAAACTTCTCACCCAGCGCGTACTGCTCCATCTTCATCTTCAGCCCGGTCAGGTGGAGAAACAGCTCCTCGATCTGGCCGCGTTCACGCTGGCGCTGCTCGACGCGCGCGTGGATCTCGTCGTAATGCGGAAGCAGCTCGGCGCCTATGCGGTTCATGACGTGATTCGAATAGCCCTCGGCCAGACTCATTAGCGCCTGGAGCCGCGACAGCATTTGGCGCTGGTGCGGCGACATGACCGCCTCGATCAGGTTGTGCCCGTTGCGAACGTTCTGGGCCAGACGCGTGAGGATCGTGCCGAGCACGCTCAGCGTGCTCGCGCCACCCAGCTCGTCCGCCATACTGCGCAGGTACCCGTGGAGCTGTCCGTTCAAATATCCGCGCACCCATGGGTTGACTTCGAATTCGTGGGCGTGGGTCGCCTCGTGAAGCGCGATCCATTTGCGAAGCTCGGCCGGCGGCACCTCGAGCTGGCGTTCCAGCACCTGAATATTGGGCTCGACGAAGTACAGCTTGCCTGACTCGAGCGGCTCCCTGCCGAGCAGGCTGATGTCGTACTGGCCCAGCACCTTGCGAGCCAGGTAGCCAAGCAGGAGCCCGACCTGGCCTGAGAGGAACATTCGGCTGAGGCTGGTCATGCCGGGCAGGCCCGGGCCACTCTTGCGCAGCGATTCCTGGTACAGCTCCTCGACCGGCTGGAAGAGCTGCTCAAAATTGGCCACGTTGGCCTTGATCCAGTCAGCCCGATCGAGCACCAGCACCTTGGTCTGGCCAAGCGGCAGGCGGGTGCCCGTGTAGTCGGCGATAGGCTGCTCGATCTCGCGCACCATCGCCTCGTATTCACGCTGCAGGCGCAGCCTGGAGTCTGCCTGCAGCGTTCCGTCAGGCCCGCAGGCACGGGCGGCCACCCTGGTCGCCCACTCCCAATCGATCAGGCGGCAGTCGTTGTCGCGGACGTAGCGGCGCGCGATCGCCCACCCAACCACGGCCGCTCCGCCGATCACAAGACCTCTCGCCAACGGGCTGCGCAGCACACCCGTGGCGAGCGGACGGCTGACCTGGCGGAGATTCACCACACTGTCTCCGAAAAAGTACGGCCTCCGAGGCGGCCGGGCGGCCCGCTGGCGCGCTGCTCGCCGAACGGGCCACGGCAAAATTGTACCGGCTCCGGAGACCCAAGTGCGAAGTCCGACGTACGTTGTTCAGCCGTCTGCCATGACCAGCCTGGCACCGGTCTCGAGGCGGACTTCGGACCTCGGGCCCCGGACTTCGGACTTCAAAACCCGCCCGTGGTATCATCCGGAGTTGTCCGGGCCTGTAGCTCAGCTGGGAGAGCGCGCGGTTCGCATCCGCGAGGCCAGGGGTTCGAGTCCCCTCAGGTCCACCTCTGGCGGTATTGCGCGAGCCGCCCCCCCGGTGGCCCAGCCGCCATCCCCGGGGCGTCCGACCCCGCCCCTCAGCACGCCAGAATGTGGCAACGACGTGAGGAGTCCTTATGCCTCCCACCCGGGCAAACGGCAAGGTGTGCTACATCGAGATCCCCGCTACCGACGTCCATCGCTCGGCCGATTTCTACAAAGAGATCTTCGGCTGGCGGATCAGGCGGCGCGGCGACGGTCATATCGCCTTTGACGAGACGACCGGCGAGGTGAGCGGCACATGGGTGGTTGGC
>WNGA01009454.1_pt1 | contig 23839 bp, 26 predicted proteins | sample 5400061 | NCBI WGS metagenome assembly WNGA01 (sample SAMN13153366, study PRJNA577476) | soil metagenome | isolation source: 100 cm soil or saprolite under grassland replicate 2 | place: USA:California | collected 2016-06-15
ATGTGAATGCATGCATACATGAAAGTATATAAGCCGAGAGCGCGGCGTCTTTTAAGAAGTTCACGCCAGCCAAAGATGGTATTCAACGGTGTGCAGGCCAGACAAAGAACCAGCAGCGTGATGGCATGACGGCCTGTGCGCTGTTCGAGGTCTTGGATAGGATTCGGGGACAGATTACCTGTAATGAGGTCGAATATGATGCGCGCAAGCGCAGACCACGCATAAAGATGGATGGCGATTTGGAGAGGGGTGTAACGTTTGAATAGAGATTTCATGTAGGTTAATAACGTCAGTTGAGGATGATCTTGAGTCTTTTTGTACACCCCGCACGTTTCGTCCAGAACTGACAATCGAACGTGCGGGGTACACGGATCTCACGGAGAAAGACAGAACTTTTTCCGTTTACCACGGAAATAAATCCGTAAGAATCCGTATAGTCCGTGTACCGAAGTCGTCCTTAATAATACTCGTTTAGATCCATTCCTTTATATAGATAGGCAACTTGTTCCTCATAACCGTTGAACATTAAGGTTGGACGGCGTCCAAGTTCACCGATACGTCGTTCAGAGGCCTGCGACCAGCGCGGGTGGGAGCGGTTCGGATTTACATTGGAATAAAAGCCATATTCATTGGGCGCAGTGGTGCTCCACAGCGTTGCAGGTTGTTTATCGGTCAACTCAATCTTGACAATTGCCTTGATCGATTTGAAACCATATTTCCAGGGAACGACGAGGCGAATCGGCGCGCCGTCCGAATTGGGGAGTGCCTCACCGTAGAGTCCCGTGGCGAGGATGGCCAGATCGTTCATCGCTTCATCAATACGAAGCCCTTCCTGATAAGGCCATGGATAGAAAGGACTGCTTTGCCCAGGCATCTCTTCGGGGCGATATACAGATTCAAAACGCACAAATTTCGCGCCTGAAGTAGGTTCTACTTCCTTGAGCAGGCTGGCAAGCGGAAAGCCATTCCATGGAATGACCATGCTCCATGCTTCCACACAGCGCAGGCGATAGATGCGTTCTTCCGGTGGAAACATTTTGATCAGGTCTTCTAGCGCATATGTTTTTGGATTTTTTACGAGGCCGCTTACCTCTATTGTCCACGGATGGGTTGTAAAATTCCTCGAGAGTGAATTTACAGCTTGTTTATCCGTACTAAATTCGTAGTAGTTATTGTAATTGGTAATATCTTCAAAAGAGTTGGCAGGATCACCCAGTTCGTCTTGTTGACCGTTTGCGGCGGGCGGCGGTGCAGCAGGTGTTCCTTTCACTTGTGGAGCGCAGGCAGCGAGTAAAGCCGAGCCTGTGAGGATACCCGCGGCTTTGAGAAAATCACGACGCGATAAATAGAGTTGCTTTGGTGTGATCTCGGATGAATTTATCTTTATGGATTTGTAGGTCGTACTCATGATTAAGCTCCTAATCTAATAGAACTGTTTGAAAACTTTCTAAAAGTTTCTTCGCGCTGAGCGGAGTGTAACGAAGTCGAAGCGCAAGTAACTTAAAAATAATACCTATTCTTGAAACCTGTCCTTCGACTACGGGTCTCAATACGAGCAAGAATAACACTTGCTCTACTCGACCCTCCGCTCAGGATGAACTAATATTCTTCAGCAAGCAAAGCTTGGATTGCAGTTTCTGTTTCAGCGTAAGCTCCTTCACCGATATGGATATAGCGGATGTGCCCTTGCTTGTCGATCAAATACAGCGTGGGCCAGTACCGATTATTGTACGCGCGCCAGGTTAATCCTTGATTATCTTGAGCCACCGCATATTGGATACCATAACTTGCAACTGCATCCTTGAGGTTATCCAGCTTGCCCTCATAATCAAACTCAGGGAAATGGTTGCCGATAATGACGAGGCCTTGATCCCGGTATTTTTCATCCCATTCTTTCAATGATGGCATCACATGTTGGCAATTAATGCAGCCAAAAGTCCACATTTCAAGGGCCACCACCTTACCGCGCAGGTCTGCCAAGCGCAGAGGTGAATTCACGTTTAGCCAGATTTCGTTCCTTAATTCAGGCGCAAGCCCAAGATCTGGGAGAGAAGTGGATGAGAGTGCAGTTGGTTTGTTCATGGTATTAGTCGCTGGTACACAGGCTGTCAGAATAATCAATAATGTAATAATCAAGAATCGTTGCATACAGCCTCCTTGATGACCCTATTCTAAGAAAACTTCCTTACAAAAAGATTACGTGTATATAAGGATTTTGTTAAGGGATGCTGAACGTAAACTGACTTCCTTGACCAGGCTCGCTCTGGACTTTGATTTCCCCGCCATGTGCCTGCACAATCCCGCGCGAGATAGCCAGCCCAAGACCCGCGCCACCGGTGGCGCGACTGCGCGACTTTTCACCGCGATAAAAACTTTCGAAGACGTGCGGAAGATCCTCTTCGCGGATGCCTTCCCCGGTATCAGAAACGATCACTTCAACGCCCGAGCCATTCCCTTCCAATTTGATATCCTGACGTGCGGCCAGTTCAGAGAATGATTCCAGTGTATCGGAGATAAGATCTGCAAGTGAAGACTGTGCACGGTCGAGAGGGATGCCGCCTGTGTTCAATTGCGCCATTTGAAAGAGGTCGTCTATCAAGGCGGAAAGAGACCGCACGTCACGCTGTGCAGTATTCAGATAACGCTTAATTGTCTCAGGATCCTCCACCACGCCATCTTCCAACGCTTCGAGAATTGCGCGGATGGAGGCAAGCGGCGTTTGTAGATCGTGGCTGACCCAGGCAATAAGATCCGCGCGCGCGCGTTCAAGCGCGCGTTGCTTTTTATCCATCGCTTCGAGCTGTTCAGCCATTTGGTTGAAGCTATACGCGAGCGTGGCTACTTCGTCTCGTCCCTGCACTGCAACGCGCGTTTTTAAATTGCCTTTGGCAAGTCTTTCTGCCGCGCCTTTGAGCAGATAAATGCGGTCTGTAATAGTGGTTGATAGGAAATATCCCAGAGCCATTGCCATGCCGCCTGCAAAGAGTAGCAAGACGATCGCTAGCAACAGATCATGTTGGCTGGCAAACATCAATTGTGCTGAGAACCAGACATTAAAGAATGTGAGCAGGCTGGAAAGCGCGTACCCGCCAAGCAGTGACCAGCGTAACGTCGGAGAACGGTTGGTCCAGCCGAGACGGTACGCACCATAACCAGCCAGCGATGAAACAAGCGCGGTGATAGCCAGGAACAAGGCCATTAAACCCAATTCGGGTAAGGGTGGGGCCATCACCATTGTGAAAATGGCGAGCGAAAGCACAACGATGAGCAGAACGCCCAGCGCAAAGCGTGTGATTAAGGGGAAGGAAAAAGTCGATGTTTTCATGGTTCAAACTTGTAGCCAACACCCCAGACGGTCAACAAACGTTTGGGGTTGGATGGATCACTTTCTATTTTTTCGCGCAAGCGGCGTACGTGCACAGTCACGGTACCGGGGTCAATGTATTCCGCACCACCCCAGACGCGCTCCAGTAATTGATCACGGGTAAAGACTTGCTTTGGGTGACGCGCCAGAAGATAAAGCATATCAAACTCTTTAGCAGTTAACTCCACACCGGAATCTTTTACTGTTACGACGCGCGTCCCCGGGTCAATGGTTATTCCATCAAAAAGTAGTGCTCGGTCAGACTCCGCCTCAGCCTGCTCACGTCCAGTACGCCTGAGCACTGCCCGGACACGGCTCACTAACTCCTGCGGACTAAACGGCTTGACCACGTAATCGTCCGCGCCCATCTCGAGCCCAGCGATACGGTCAATTTCTTCGCGGCGCGCGGTGACCATGATGATCGGCACATCAGAACGGTCACGTAGCCAGCGGGTGATAGAGAGGCCGTCCACTTCGGGAAGCATAATATCCAGGATCACGAAGTCCGGGATCTGTTTCTCCAGAATGGACATTGCCTGTCTGCCATCGGATGCGGTTTGCACTTGATAACCAGCGCGCTTTAAATAAAGGCTCACGACTTCTGCGATGCTCGGTTCATCTTCAACCACGAGAATGCGTTTATCCATATTTACCGCTCGTTGCATAAAGTGCTAAACTTTTGGACGAAATCATGAGTAAAAATCAAGGTTCCGGTTAAGGAGTTCATGCGGCACTATGTGAATAATACTAGATTCTTGAGAAAAGTTATTAATAGAATATTACGGATAGCTCCTAATCTAATCCTCGTATGGCGGGATGAAGCAATGCTAGCAAACTAACGATGGCAGTCACGCATCCCGCGGCGACGAATGTGCCTGCCGCGCCGACCTGCTCAATTAACCAGCCTGTGAGTGCATACCCGATGGGCAAAAGCACGAACGAACCAAGCATGTCTAAACTGTAAACGCGTCCCATCTTTTCTGGCAGCACCATTTCTTGAATCGCATTTGTCCAAACCAAAGTATCAATTTCCAAGGCCGCGCCGTTAAGCACTGCTGCACCGATCAGAACTATAAACGGCACGTGCAGGCCAAAAACGCCTAGTCCAAGTCCGGCCGCCACGCTGCACAGATAAAATGTGAAGCCCCGATAACGCAGGCGTGTGCGACTTCCCATGCCAGCACAGTTCCCCCGAGCCCACTCATGATCTCTCCGAGTGCGGGACCAGCGACGCGTCCGAGTTGCATGCTCAAACTGGATAGTGAATTTGCACTTGGCCAATCTTCCTGCGGTGTAATCTATGGGATAAGCGCTTGATAAGCGGGCTGGAAGAACGCGTCCGCAAAGCCAAAGAGGAAGGCACCGACGTACACCATCCAGATTTCAAGCTGACTAGTATAAACCAGCCAAGTGAGCACGGCCATCACAATCCCGCGCCCGATATCGGACCAGAAGAGAAGGCGCGTGCGTTGTAAGCGATCTACTACCACACCGCCAATCAACACGAATAAGAGCATTGGTACAAAGCCAAAGATCAGCACCGTACCCATTGCTACGGCGGAGCCAGTCTTTTCAAGGACCTACCACGCTAATGCAATCTGAAATAAAAAATCACCGATGCGCGAAAGAGTCTGCCCGGAAAGCAGAAGCGTGAAATTAGGATGATGAAGCGCGCGGAAGGTAGATATCAAACTTTATATGAAAGGCTCTTCGGTATCAGTGAAGAGCCATCTTGAAGATACTTCGCGCTGCCTGCCCTGTCCCGTCCGGGCCAGCCTGTCCTGGACTGTCGTCCGGACAGTCCAGGGGACGGGGCGCCGGGTGCTGGCATAGGTGGGCGAAGTGAAACCTACGCTCGTTGGGATGAATGATTGATTATTCAAAAGAATCAAGCGCGGCCTGTATACTTTCATAGTTTGGAATGGTTTGCAGGAAGCCTGTTATACCTAGGACATGATAAATCTGCGGTGGGGCATTGCACATTTTCACAGGATTCGTATTTGGTTGCTCATTCGAAGGGCTGTAAAGCCGAAATACTTTTTGAATCGCGCGCATGCCTGCGCTAGTGAGTGTATCCACTTCAGACAAATCAAGTAGTAGATAGCGCGAACCACCTTCATATGCGTCGCGGGCAGCGCCCAGCAATTGTTCTTCGCTTTGTGCATCGAGCCAGCCGCGTAAATGGAAGACCATAATTGGCATTTTCGCTTGTACTTGTTCTTCAGTGATTTTTAATCCCGTTTCCATAAACACCTCCGAGTTGAAAGATAGAACACATAAATTCATCGAGAGACACGTGAAGCATCCAAGTACAGTCACACATGTTAGAGGGTGAATTGCTCCCCGCGCGCGTAGGCCATAATCTGCTGACCATTTTCCTGCCGAAGTACAGCGTGACTTCGATAGAGCGTGACTTGACCCCCACCATATACCGTCCACTTGCCATCTATGTCATTGATCATTCCTGTCCCTTCGTCAATACCAACTAGAACTGAATCGGGCAGGCTCTCCATCAAATGTTTTGCCCATGCTTTTCCAGCATTGTTATGATGGGGCAGGACGCAAGTTTTTGAGATCAGATTCAATCCCTGCAGCAATTTCTTTTCGTATGGATCATAATAATGATCGCACAGCACCATTGCACCAGCGCTTGAACCCGCGATCACCGCACCGTTTTGATAGGCCTCTAGCGCCGCTTGCCAAACGATGCTATTTGCCAGAGTCTCTCCGAGATATCGAGGAAAGCCTCCAAGTAAATAGACCAGTTTTGAGGTCCGAATAGCAGCGGCGAGTGTTGAATCGTTCGCACTGGATTTGTCGATGACATAAACTACGTCCACGTCTTTCGCCCCCAAATGATTAAACCAGCGGACGCCGTTTCCGCCTGCGCGTTTGTGATTACTATCAGGTGCAGCCGCAGTAGGAATAATACGTATCGGCGCCTCGAATCCACCGGCCAATTCGATGGCGCGCAGATCTGGCTCAGACATGCGTCCACCGAACTCAGCACCACCTTCAAGCAGAAGATAACCCATATCTATTTTTCAAAAGAATTGATCGCATCTTGAAGAGTTGGAAAGATGGGGATATTGTGGAGGAACCCTGCCAGGTTCAGTACATAATAGACGTTCCCAGAAGCACCCGCTAACTTGAAATAAGGTGATTTGTAAATATCACCGGGATTTTCCTTTTGCCATTTTTCCACTTCATCGGTAGGCGTGAACATTTTGAACCCATTATGAAGCGCTCGCAACCCCGCGCTGCTGATCACCTCTACGCCGCTCAAATCAACCAACAAAAAACGCGCGCCCGAATCTTTCGCACGGCTCAGATAATCCATAAAAGTTCCCTCTGTATTGGCATGCAGGTGGCCTGAAAGGTGCAGTACAGTAACGTGGTTATTTGTCTGTTTAACAGTTAACTCATCTGCCATGAGGTCTCTCCTACCTATAAAATTTGCCCATTCCAATCTGTTATTGCAAAGAAGTAACGACGAAATCATCGAAGGTCACGTTTACGGAATTCTGCATTTCATTGCTTCCGGCAAACAAGCCGACCTTTCCGTTCGTATATGTTGAGTCTTGCGCAGAGGCTACCTGTCGGCCGTTGACGTACAAGGCCAGGCTTCCATTGCCGCAATCCGCGCCAATCGTGAAGGTCTCGCTTTCAGTCGGTACGAGTGTACTGGTACCGTTGGTGAGACTTACATCATCCTGTGCTGTGACTGACTTGGAGATCGTGTAATATCCATCGGAAGCTACGCCTAGGTAATAAAATGTTTGATCCGCCTGTTCATGGCAGATAATGCCATAAATGGCGAGACGGTCTTCGCTATCATTTTTTGCAGTTACGTCAATGTGTACGTTCTCATAAGTTTCTTTGTTTGGGTTAGACCATGTAATATAGCGAGCAGAGTGAATAATAATCTGTAAACCACCGTTTGCATATTCCACTGAACTATCTGAATCTGTGCCCGTCCCCCAACCGCTGGAACTATCCGAGAAATCATCACGTACGATTGCTTTATCTCCACCCCTGCCAAGATTAGAAATATAATTACAGGCCAGGGTCAGGGCGGCGAGGCTAATAACTGAAATGAGTACATGCCAATTTACCTTTTTCATTTGCTTCTCCTATAAAATGCTTACTAACAATAATTGGAGCGATTTTAGCATTTATCTTGAACGAGAGAAAGGTACATACCTCCCAAATAGAGAAATCTAGCCTTACTAGGTTTACATTTATTGATTTCTATAAATATCATTGGAAGCACTGACGGGGCTCTAGCAGAAGCGCAGGTAATGGTGATTGGTTGAAGTCAAAGCAATCCAGCATATCACTGGCATGAGCATCTCGCTTCGTCAATGGCGCTAGATTGAGAACTGTTTCGGCAAAGCGTAACAAGCTAACGTGCGAGTGCAGTTCATGAGATACATATCTCGCACGCGCATAGGGACTGACCACAATGCACGGCACGCGGTGACCGTAGCGAAATGGCGTTCCATCTTTCCATCTTTCAACAACTGGAGGTTCAACATGATCGTAAAAGCCTCCCCACTCATCCCAAACTAGAAAGAACGCGGTTGTTCCCCATTGCGGTCCATTCATGACCGCGTTCAGAACCTGCACAGCATAGTTTTCGCCTACACATAAGCTGGAGGGAGGATGTCCACTTTTGGCATCGGCTTCATATAAAAATCCAGAGACGAGCCAAGATACATTCGGCAATGTGCCTTGCGCCGCATCCACGAAGAATTGCTGGTCGCTGAAGTCCATAATCTCGGGACGTCCGACGAGACTCTCAACGCTGGTGAAAATGCCTCCGTAGTCACGCCAGCTCAGACCTTTGGCATCGAGGCGATGGGGCAATGCTTTAATATCTAGGCAGAAACCAGGACACATATCAGGCCCTGGGGCATCGACAATTGGGGATTGACCTGCGATCATCATCAGGAAATTGGGATCGGAAGGGCCGCGCACATCGCTGAAATAGTTATCACATAGGGTAAACGCGCGCGCCAGTTTCCAGTAATTGGGCGCGTCAGATTCGTTGTAGGAACAGCGCGCTGCCTCGCTGGTGGCAGCATTGGGCTGGAAGGTATCGCTATGTCCATGAGGTGGATCGGCTGGAAGTGAATCTGCACAACGCTGACAGCTATGATTCTCTTGAATGAAAAAGATAATGTTCTTAATGAGATGGACGCGCGCAGTGCGGGTTGCCGTATAAAAGCTATTTAAGGCTTTACCCGCAAGTAAAGTTCCACCAGTAGCGAGCAAGAGCTTCAGGAAATTACGGCGTGAAATCCTGGAGGCCATATTAGTTGGATACAAAGAACTTAATCCAGTACGCGATCTTCAAGCTCCCAGGCATGGTCAAGTACGTGCCAGGCTGTACGACGAACAAAGTAACGTGGGGTCCAGCGCACGCCTCCACGCGGACCTCGCGCGGGAGTCCCGCCACGAGCGGCTGATTCAAGCGCTTTCAGAATTACCTGCCGGGCTTGAATGAGTTGTTTCCCCAATTCTTCGTCATTGCTCTGTTCAAGTTTCCCGCCAATCCGGGTTAAATAGCCCGCGTCGGCACCCAGCACGTGATGGATGATTCCTTCTACGTCACGGCCTCCTCCACGAGGTCCGGTGCGAAGCGCCTTCCCTTGGGCTGTTTTGATAGCTGCATCGAACGTCCGCCAGCATGCCTTCAACAGTTTTTGAAAGCGTTGAAGCTCGTTATCATTAACCCTTTTCTTGACACTGGCCGGGGCGACGGCAGGTGCGCCGAAATCGGCGGTTGTATCGCCTTTGAGTCGTTCGACGATAACAAAGTCAGATAGTTTGCTAGGCACTTGAAATCCAAGCTGTGAGGAGCGAAGAACGCGGGCATAACGTGGCCCATAGTCAAAAAGAGCTTGAAGCGCGGACTCTTCATCGGATCCGCTTCGGCACCAGCCCGGCCAGTCGATCGCGCCGGCAAACGTTCGTTTCTTCCCAATCTCAAGATATATATCGATCTTGCTTGAAGATCGCGCCATCTATTCTTTCTCCACTTCGATTTAGCAGGTAATATGTTAACGTTACGACTGGAATAGTTATTCCAATTTTAAAATAATCTCCTCGACGCGCTCACCGCGTGCGTTGACAAAACCTTCACCCTCGCCCACAAGCATAAATCCGCATTTCTCCAAGACGCGGCGGGAGGCGATATTATGCTTGGCAACATGAGCATAAAGTGGACGCGTCTTTATGAAAACCAAAAACTCTCTTAGCGCTTGCGTGGCAATGCCTTTACCCCAAAATTCCTTCCCGATCCAGTAACCGACTTCCCGCTCACCGCCAAGCTCAAAGCTGACGATGTTACCAGAAACTTGTCCATCGAAGAGGATGGTCTTTATCAGGACGGAGTCGTCAGCCATGATCTTGGCCCAGTGCGTCATGAAAGTTTCTCTATCTCTAGTAGGGAACGCTGCCATTTCAGTTGCATCCGGGTCTTGTTGCTGCTCGAAGAAAATGGGAAGGTCAGCTTCTGCCACAGCGCGGAGCAGGATTACAGTCGTCATGTAAGCTTCTCAATGAATTTGGCGCGCGGTGGGTCAGATCTGACCATAGTTTTCAAGATCGAAGTTCAACTTTTTAATGCAGTATCGACATCGTCCAAATGTTCACCGCGATGCAAGGCACGCACGACCCAGCGTTTATTGTAATTGTAGATTTCCTCCAGCAATTCTGGTGAATAATCTTCTAACCGCTTATCCAGTGTTTCTGAGGTTTCGATCGCAATTCGTGCCGCATCGCGTGGCGGGATGGCGGCCCACAGTGGCAGCGATAGATCATTCACAAAAATATCAATCTCTGGGATGAACAGCTTGCCATCGCGTTCGGTCATATCCAGGACATACATCTCACGCCTGTCCCACCAAGCTAGATGCGCCAGGGCGATTACCACCGTCCAATGTTCGCCAACTGGGTGTTGCATTTCCTCGTCGCTGAGGCGCCCAGCCAGTGCACGGATACGTTCGGTCGAAGCACGGTTAAGCTCGATAAAAGATCTATCCATTGGCATAAGGAAATCTCCTGTATTGAAACAAAGATATGCTCAGACAGAAACATGTAGTTTATCTTAGGCACACTTTTTCCGGTACACTTTGAATGGTTTCGCTCCCATGAGGCTAATCTTAACGACTCTATATAAGCATAGTGCTATCTTTCTGACATCAGGCGTTGATGGATTCGTTGAGCAACAGTGCGTTGCTCCTCTTCTGGTAATGGTGGGAATTCCTTACTAATGTATCGTGAAGCTCCGCTCGCTAGCTTTTCCTCAGTGAATTCACCACGAATAATCTGTGTATTCAAAGCATCGTCAGACCGATGCGGCGCTAAGTGAACGTGAAGATGAGGCACACCGCCGCCAAAAATATATACATAAACTAATTCCGCATTAGTCTCATCTTGAAGGACACGACTGACACGAGCCAAAACTTCCCCAAAGGTCCGTGCTTCCTCTCCATCCAGATCGGTAATATGTGGAATATGCCGCTTGGGTTCGAGATATGCGAAGCCTAAAATTTCTGCTTCAAGGCTTATCGTTACCCGCCAGAGCGGGTCTTCCCAGACTTGCATACGCAGGAGTTCAGCATCACCGGCGATGCCGCGACAAAGCACGCAGTCTGATTGACTGTCAGTCATATGCATAGTTCTTCCTGTCAGAAACCGATCTCTTCAAGAAGATTGATAACATGCGGTTTGCCTTCTTCGACGATGCTGACCTTTTTCGCGAAATCCTTATGCTTCGTGAAAAAGCTCGTCAGACTGTGTTTGTCGGGCGACCAATCCTCTCTTACCTTTAACTTCGAGTTCTTTTTCTTTTTAGTTTTCTCTTTCTGCTGTTCAGTCTTCCAATTCTCCTCACGTTTGGTATCGATCTCTTGGAAAGGGTAGGTAAGATGAATTGTAAACTGCTCGCCCCCGCGTTCATCTAATAGCATTTGCAGCGTCTCCCGTTCAGGATTGCCATTCTCGCCATTGCCTGAAAACACATAATGGTCGGCGGTAATGCGACGGAAGAAAATAGGGTCCATGTTGCGGTCGCTTCCATGATGCGGCATCTTAAGAATATCCACATGCATGTTGCCATCCTTTTTCAGCAGACCCACCAATTCAAGACCTTGCAAGATCTTATCTCCTCGGGCATCGCCCGTTAGAAGTATCCGTTTTTTGTCCATCTTGGCAAGCAATACGAGGCTCGATAGGTTTGGAACTGAGTCGTCGGTGAATGATGCTAATGCTTTCTTTGTTTTCCTTTCAGATTTGGACTTCTTCAGGAAATCGTCGTGTGCCTTCTGCAAGTCGAGCAGTTCTGCTCTCATTGGTCCAGCTACGGTGAGGCTGAAACCCTTGCCCATATCAATGCTTTTGCCGCTACCAGTTGCCTGGATTAGCTTTTCGTCGAATTCGGGATTAATGCGAAGTTTTAATCTCTTAGCGTCGTCGCGCAACCGAAATCCCTGGTCGACGCTGGCCAAAACCATAGCTGCGCCAGGTTCGAGTCCTTCTGTATCAGGCTCGCCCTGAAGCGCCGCTGCACCGAACGAGGATGTCACCGCGTCCCGCAACTCTTGCGGGCTGTTGTTGAGGATGTCATCAAATGTGTTGTGCCAAAAGCTACGGATCTTTAGTGGCAATGGTTTCTGTGAGTCTGCCGCGTTCACCAGTTCGTTTGTTAGTTCGAGCACGCCATTGATATGATCATCATCGATATGACTCACCATTAATAGGTCAATGGATAGTGATTCATCGTCAGTGAGGCCGCGCTGCTTTCTAATTTGCTCAAGTCGTGGTTTCAATTGTGGTCTATAAACCTGGGCAGGTCCGCCGTCGATCAGAACAAGCCCGGGGTTATCCTTGGAACCGTAGTGAACAAGTAGACAGTCGCCCTTGCGGGCGCGTCGTACATCCATACTAAAGATCATGCTAGCCTCCTTAGATTTTCTGGAACGCACGCAGTACATCCAGCATCCCATGTCCCTGGAAACTGCGCTCGCGCCCAAGATCTGTCGCGCTCTCACAGAGGATACGCTTGATCCTTTGCGGCTCGCCAATCAACTCGGCGTAGCGTGCCATGAGCATTGCCGCTGCCCCGCTTACATGTGGAGCCGCCATACTCGTCCCATCCAGTTCTCCCCATCCCTGATCCGGCAAGCTCGACTGGATTCGTTCGCCTGGTGCAACCAGATCCGGCTTTAACCTTCCGTCGCCGGTCGGACCACGACTCGAGAAGAAGCTCACACCGTATGTCTGCGGGCGATACCGGTGAGTCGCACCAACCGTAATGACGCCGTCAGCGTTTCCCGGGTCGGTGATGCTGAAGGCGGTGTAACCCTCATACGAGCCCTCCTTGGTTTCAAAACTCTGATAGCCGAAGTTTCCGGCAGCCGCGACCACAACGACCCCACTTTCCACGAGTCGTTCACATTCGTTGCAGATGGGTGTGCGGCCGCAGGCAAAGTTGCGAACGTCATGCGGGATGGAAAGACTGAGATTTGCACCATGGACACTCATGTAGGTGTGGCGGTCGTTCAGATAGCGAATATATTGCAGCGCAGCAATGATCGCGAACTCAGTATCTTCCACTGACTTCGCCAGCACGCGAAAATCATAGAACTTGATATCTGGGCACATCCCATCCGCGAAGCTTGAGTCACTCCCTGTTTCGGCACTTGTATTCTCTGCACTCGCAATTTGCTTTGCAACACCGCCACTGGCACCGATGATGCCCGCTACATGAGTTCCATGTCCACTACGCGGTGGTGTCGTTGGGTCGATCTCGATGAATTTCTCCACCAGTTCCCAATGAATTGGGCGATCATTATCGGCGTCTTCAGCCAGTGCCTTTAGGGTATTGATTGCTTCTTTTTTATCCAGACGTTTCTCTCGACCTATCAGCAATTCGCGCAGCCTTTGTTTGAAACCCGGTGTATCAATATCCAGATTATCAAGGCTGACGATTTTTCGGATATTGCTGAAGTCGAAGGCCTTGATGATTCGACTGCCGCCCTTCGCATCCTTGAAAACATTATGTGTTCCGTCAATGCCGGAGTCTAGGACGGCCCACTTAATGTCATCACACTTCACATTGAATAAGGTTCGGGCGGCATCACCTTTAACAGCTGGCACTGATCTTTCCACTGCTGGCATCGCCTTTCGATTGAGAGAAACTTGCCAGATTTGGATTCTTTCTGGGACCGGATCTCCCCGGATTTCCTCTAAGAGGCGCTCGAGCTCTTCAACAATTGCTTCCGGTCCTTCGACTGTTGCAATTAGCCCCGCAATACCACCGCTTGGTGCCTTTGCTTTACCGGCTTGCATGGCGGCCCACAGAATGATCCCGGCCAGAGCAAAATATCGATCTAATGCTGTGAAGTTGGAAAAAGCCTCAGCTAATTCTGCTTGAATGTCTTCATCTTCTGCCTTTGTCCATTTGATAATTGCATCGATCGTTTCACGCAGCCTGCTTTTCGCATTCGGCTGCAATCGAGCTTGGACTCTCTTGTCTTGCCACCATTGCGTCATCGGCACGATGGCACGAAGAACTTCTCGGAAGAAAAGACGAGCTGCGACAAGTCCTTGCAAATAGGCGACCTGCGCCTCTTGGCTTTGCTTGCGGTCTAATCCCAGGTTCTTAATTCGGTTTGCGATGAGAACCGCTAGCGGGCCGGCAGGCCGCTCCCTGTAGGGTGTGATCAGCAAATCTATTGCAGCGGCTGGCTTGACCGCAAAAGCGATCCACACGTCTCCCAAAATGGGGGATTCCTGCAATTGCCGCCGATCACTTGTTGGACCAAGAAGAACAAGTTCAACTAAAGCCCGCGAAGAAATGGACATATCTCACACTCCTGCTACCAGATAAGAAAAACAGCTTGCTGCTTTGTCCGCAGCTCCAGATTTATGCATGTTCGGTGGCCACGCCGCTATGATTCCTTCTGACCGAATGATACCTCTAGATTTGTTCCTATTCTAGCTTGCATTGGCTGTTCACGCACAATCCATTTTGAGTTGGTCATTGAGCCGCCTAACAGTGGAAACAACGACAAACTGTTACATTCGTTCGACCCATTGTATTCGCCATGCCGCTGGCTCAAATGGATCAGGCCAATACTCGGTTTGATGCAAAATCTTCCCATTCTGTATTGTAGAGAACGTAAGAGCTTGCGCTTTCACTGCCCCGTCGGTAACAGTTACCTCTGATGCGACATCGTTGCCCTCGCCAATCAGCCGATGCATGATTACTTGCCAGGGTCCCTGCGCTGGATAGTTCTCGTTCACCGCGATAAAGTTGGCTCGCCCACGAATGCGCTCGCCTGACTGTGGCCATTCAAGGATATAGTCATCATGCAGTAACTCGCCTGCCGCGCGGAAGTCGTTATTATGGATGGCTGTCCAGAACTGTTCGATGATGTGTTTACTCGAGTTATCTTGAGCGGGCATCTCAAGCCTCCTTGTAATGTAAAATACACATGAAGCCTAGTATAAACCTGATCTAGGGGGTGAATCCCCATTGCCTGCACAGAGCTTATTAAGATATAAAGAGAATTGTTCAATAAGGGATTTGTTCTACGCACCACTCAACTCACATCCACTCTATAGGATTTTTCTCTCAGCAGAACTATTTCTGTGTGCTTTGGGGACAGGTAAATCACTATCTGAATCAACTTGTTTCCTATCCATTTCAATTACAATGCAAGTTTCATGCGAGAACAAAAGGAGAAAGTCTGATACTTTTCTCTCAATTCCTGCTGGAAACGTTTAAATAGATATGAAATTTTTATCACCGGCTTAATGGGCCGGTCATAAGGAGATCCTGAATGATGGATGTGGATTATAAAAAGAAATCTAAGTCTGTTGCTGTGATCGTCGCCCATCCCGATGATGAAACATTATGGACAGGTGGAAACATTCTGAGCCAACCCGCGTGGCACTGGTTTATCATAACTCTGTGCCGGGCAAGTGATAGAGACCGCGCCCCCAAGTTCTTTCAAGCTTTAAAAGCTTTCGGGGCTGAGGGCAAAATGGGCGATCTGGACGATGGTCCTGAACAAAAAGCTTTGGCTGAAAATGAAGTTCAGGAAGCAATCCTACAATTATTACCCCAAGAGCATTTCGATCTTATTATTTCCCATAATCCCGCTGGGGAGTATACCCGTCATCTCAGACATGAGGAGATCGGTAGAGCAATGATAACTCTTTGGCATGCTGGAAAGGTGAGTACCGATCAACTTTGGACTTTTGCTTATGAAGATGGGGGAAAACACTATCTTCCAAGACCTATAAAAACTGCCCATACTTATCATATCTTACCTGAGAGAATCTGGCAGAAAAAATATAGCATCATTACCGAAACCTATGGTTTTGAAAAAAACGGCTTTGAAGCAGAAACAACCCCGCGCGCAGAAGCATTTTGGCAATTTACCGATTCAATAGATGCGCGGCGGTGGCTAGATCATAAGGTGTTTTACCATGAAAGTTCTATTATTATATGATTATCCTCCTCCTCCCGCAGGGCTGTCGACTCAAGGGGATCTCCTGTATAAGGGTCTAACGGAAATCGGGATTGAGGCCTATGCGGCTCATTTGGAATCTGCTCAGGAGAAGGAATGGTACTATCGTTGGTTCAAACCGGACATCGTTGTTGGTGTTGGCTATTGGGGTCATACTCCCCAACTGATACTTCATCCTCAGCAATATGGCGTTCAACCAGTGCCCTGGCTGGTGGCCGATGGTTATATTGCCAACTATCATGAGGTGCTTAATGCGTTGCCTTTGATCCTGGTCACATCCAACTGGGTGAAGGATGTATATATTCGAGATGGGATTAAGGGCGACAATATTGAAGTGTTGCCAGTGGGCTGCAATACAGATCTATTTAGACCGTATGAAAAAAATGATGAAAAGATAACGACTGTAAGAGAGGTGCTGGGTATTTCATCTGATCAGTTAATCATCCTGACGGTAGGAGGGGATGCCGCTTCAAAAGGGGGACAGGAAGTCTTGCACGCGCTGGCAATGATTGATAGCAAAGCTCCCAATTGGAAATATATCTGTAAGGTATGGCCTCAATCGCGGACAAAGATTCAGAATCTGGCTGATTTACAATTAGCCAAGCAGCTAGGGATTGATAAGAATGTTATCTATATAACCAACACGACTTCACGTAATTTTATTCCTTATCTGATTGGGGCCTGTGATATCTACGCGGCACCCTCACGACTGGAAGGCTTCGGCATGCCCCAAATTGAAGCTGGAGCATGTGCGAAACCGGTTATTGGCATCAATGCTATGGGCATGCTCGATACACTCGTCCATGGTGAAACTGCCTTTCTGGCCAACGTCGCGCAGGAAACAGTTGCGAACGAAGTGATTCTAGGTAGCGAATCAGGCTTTGAAAAGAAACGTAAAGTTGTATTTCAATCCCCCCGGACCGTGGAATATCGAGCCAGTATTGACGATATTGCCAACTCATTGATGACCCTGATGACTGATCCGGCCTTGCGTAAAAAAATGGGCCGGGCTGCTAGAGCGCGTATTGTGAAAAATTTTGATTACCGCGTCGTAGCCAAACGGTTTGTGCAGATCATACATGAAAAATTAGGAATAAAATAGATATTCTTATCTATGAAAATTACTGCCAGACAAGATATTGAAGAAGCCAAGCAAGCGGCAATTGAAGTGCTGCTTCATAATATGCACGGTCCGTATCAAGGTCTCCCCCGAACCGCTGGCTGGGGATATCCTGAGCCATATACCAGGGACCTTATGATTTCGCTCCTGGGGATTGCTGTTTCCGAGAATAAGGAGTTGATTGAGAGCATACGAAGAGTTTTTGAAACACTGGCAAAAAATCAAACAGAGCATGGCCATATCCCTTCGCTGGTCCACGACAAAGATGATCTCGGAGCAAGCGATACTACGCCATTATTTTTGCTGGCCCTATGTATTTTCAGGCAAATAACCGGTGAACAGAATTTCCTTCAGGGTGCTGCACACAAAGCCTTGACTTGGATGGCATATCAAAGTCCTGCGGATCGTTACCTGGTAGCCCAACAACCAACCAGCGATTGGCGTGATGAACAGTGGGTGATGGGCTATGGCCTATTCGTCAATACTCTTGTCTATAGTTATCTCCGCTTCTTTGAGCAGCATGAACGAGCGGATCAGCTACTTGAGGAAATGAAGCAATTTACAATCACCGAGGAAGTGATCCCTCATCATGTTCATGAAGGACTTGTAGTACCCTCTAGGCCCTACTATGCTTTCTGGTCTTATAAACTTTATAGTAGTGATCGGTTTGACCTGCTGGGGAATAGCCTAGCTATTCTCTCTGGTATTGCTTCACCGACCCGGGCTGAGGAAATGATTTCCTGGATTGAAGCAAAATGCCTGAGTATGAAGAATAAAGGGGAGTTGGCTCTGGATCTCTCGCCTAATTTTTTTCCTTATATTAAGCCTGGAGAAGCTGATTGGCACTTACGTTATGAAAAATTTAACCTGCCGGGTGAATACCATAATGGCGGCATCTGGCCGTTTATCAGTGGTTTTTATGTGGCCGCCCTAGTTGCAGCTAAAAAGTATCAGTTGGCCGAAGAAAAGCTCTTGGCGCTTACCGAGGCTGTAAAAACTTCCAATACTACCCTCAATCAGGATCTTAGATTTGGTTTTAACGAATGGCTGAAAGCCCAGAACGGCCAACCGATGGGGCAGAACTGGCAAAGCTGGTCGGCAGCACTTTATCTTTATGCCGCAAAATGTGTTGAAGAAAGAAAGACGCCATTTTTTGATGAGATACGGATAAATCCAACCGCGGGTAGATTCTGATAGATGATTCCGTGCAAAGGAGTTTACTTCTCTTTTCCCATCCCACGCTTACTCCTGCAGGCACACGGCTCATTTTTAACAACTTTGTGACCTTATGGAGATCGGGCACAAGGAGGGTCAACGGTTTGGCCATCAGCCAGAACGGAACGCAGCAATATCGTCGGCACATGACATTATTAAATGGCGTGTTGCTGTATAAAGCGCCTCAGACGTATAACTCTCTCAACTTCTTGCATAAGAAGAGATAATCGAGTTGCTCATTAGAGTCAATGAACTGGTTCACTGAACCAAGACGATGCTTGATTTTTTGGACTTCTTCGCTGGTTATAGCCTTCATGAGTTCACCCACGTGGCGCCCATCCCCAACTACTATGTATGGGCGTCCGTAATATTGGGCGGCTTTTTCTTCCACAGGAAACGTGATTTTCATCGCATTGTGCATTCTAACAGCTACTTCATACGCTTGAGCCAAAGATTCCTGTCGCCCCTTCCATTCTTTGGCTTGAAGAACTTCCCTGAATATAGGAGCTAGCTCTTGAGCGCAATTTAGGCGAGAAAAAGCCGTTCCGAACCACTTGCTATATGGCGCATACTTCCGTTCCATTAGAAAACATAATTTCATCAGGTTTTTGACTTGTCGAGCAGCAATAATCATTGAACCTAACTCGTCTCCAACATCACCGCATCTTCCGACAAAAGCCTGCTCTTCGAATATCTTCATCCACTGTGTGGCAAGCATGTACAGCCAAACGTCTCTCGGGTAGTAGCTGAACCATCGACGGATAAGCTCAAATTCACCTAACCCGTCATAAAATACTTTCCCGCTTGTTACAGCGAGCAACTTATGCTCGGAGAATGTCAGCCAATCCACCGCCGTAATTTCAGCGTATGGATCACAGCCCAGATACCGGCTGAAGAATCCTTTGATAGTCTCAATGTCAATGTTGTGCGCAGATTGGGTTCCGCCAGCGGCGCGTTGGTCTTCATTGACCAGTATAGTGAAGTTTGTCGGATAGCCACGAAAGGCAGACGGCAATTGCTTGTTTAGCATTTCATTAATTGGATCATGATATGTCTCGTGATCCTGTGCTGACAAGAATAGCTGAAACCTTAAACCCCAGTTATGGTCAGTGGATAGTACATCGTCGAAGCCTAAAACTTCAGAACCCCATCCGGTGAGAGCAGCCGAATACTGAAGGTCTGGAAAATGGGACTTGAGTATAGGAGCTACTATCTCATTATAGAAGAGTTCACTTAAGTCCAATCCATGGATGAAGTCTGGCACGAGAATTTACCTTTCGGTCTCCAACGACTGCCTGCACTCAACGGCAGAGCGCCGTGCGGGTGAGCCGCAAGTGCTTTATTTGGATACTTCTTATGGCGTCTGGTGTGAGTATCCTCATCTTCTTTGACGACGCCTGAAGACAATGGTCCTAGTGCAATATTGCCGCCAACAAGCGTTGTGTATACACGTTCTAGAATCTAATCTAGTAAATCACCAATAACCTAGTTCTACAAGAAATTTAATCTGAGCTCTCGGGCAGTTTCGTCGTGCGGAACCCGACCCGACGGTGACTCCCATCACAAAAAGGCTTATTCTCTGAGTGACCACAGCGACATAGAGCGACGCGCGTATCTTCCCGAATCAGGATGCCGCCTGGCCCTGCAATTCGTACTTGCCCTCGGAGGTACAGCGGGCCATTGGGCCGCACGTCGATGGTTGTTTCATCCGGTTGGGGTTCTTGTGGGCCACCATCGAGCCGCTCAAAGTGCAACGCCCCGGTCGGACAAGTCATGACCACCTTGGCGATCTCCTCCGCCTCGGCTGCGTCAACTGAAATCCATGGTCGGGACTGAGGCTTGAAGACCTCGGGTAGGCCGCGAAAGCAGTAGCCAGCGTGAATACATAGTTTCGGTTCCCAATAGACAGCGATCTGGTCATTGCGGTACACACGCTCTACGCCAGGCCGCTTGCGCTCTTCATTTTCGTCATAGGATTCGGTTGTCATATCGAAACCTCCAATAGATTCGATAAGTATTTTTAAACGTCGACTAAAATTCGTTCACTGGAACGACTTGTTATTAGGCAGCATAACCTACCTGATGGCTGATTATTTCTTCGCTTCTCCCACTCGTTCGCGGATAAACTCTTCGACTGTGGTCAGTCGTATCGGATATTCTTGTAACATATCCGTTGGGTCAAATATTTCGTTGAAGGCATCATCAGGCAAACTTGCTCTGTACATAATACGACTTAAACCTGGGTGGAAGGGTTTCAGAACGAGACTTATTAGTTTTGCCACAAACGGCGACATATGATTGATTTTTGGCTTGATCCCTGCGAATTTCCCATAAAGTTCAGCCACTTGATTATCTGTAAAGTTCTGCGGTCCGCCGATTTCTATGATGCGGTTTTTTAGCCTTGGATCCGTCAAAGCCATAACGGCAAATTGTGCCGCGTCACGCACCGCAATGAAGTTACGTAATTTAGTTCCCCTGCCCAGCAAGGTCGTTTTCCCCTTTTCCAGAATGGACTTGCCGTTGAACGTATGAACATGCATTTCCATGAACCCGGAAGGACGCAAGATGGTATAGCTCAGGCCACTGGCTTTCAAATATTCTTCGATCTTGTATTTGGTGCGGAAGAAATCATCTGGATGATTCGGTCCTACACTTCGAATCGAAGTGTAAACAAAATGAGAAACACCGGCTGCCTTGGCCGCGTCAATCAGGGACCGATGGCCCACATCATCTACATATTCAGACTTATACCTGCCTCTGCCGATAACGGAATGAGCAGTGGCAAAAACGCGATCCATACCCTGACAGGCCTGTGCTAAAGAGGCTGGATCAATCAGGTCACCTTGTATTACGGTCGCACCCATTTGTTTCAAATCATTGAGCTTAGCGGGTGTTCGTGTCAATAACCGTACCTGCTCGCCTTTGACCAATAATTGTCTCGCTGTTTCATGACCGAGCAAACCACTTGCACCAACAATAAGAATCACGGTTGTCTCCTAGCCGAGGGTCATTCAAAAATTAATAATACCATTTGGTAGATAACATGCTTAACAACCGCGTCAACTGCACATAGCATTAGACGCTATTTTCAATGCCTTATAACTGCAAATTCTACTTTTCCATTCGAGACATTCAACTCCCCTTGTCCGCCAATTGGAAACGTAAACTGAGGCGTTGTATGACCAAAATCTGCTTTGGCGATGACAGGAATTCTATCCAACTCTCGCTTAGTTTTGATGATTTCCACCAAATTCCCTTGCTCGATGTTCGACTCTTTTTGAAATCTACCAATCACCATCCCCTGTACTTCTTCAAATCCCGGTTGATGAATCATGATTGTAAGTCTCTATCAAATGTATAGGCTTTTGATTCGGAATCATCTTCTAATAAAAGTATGCTTCCTGCAAGCGAAGGCATATATTCTGTCCCTTGCAACAGGTTTAGGGTACATAAATTTCCGCCAAAGAGTTTTCCTTCTGCCTGCCCTTCGTTGATGATCAGATATCCTTCATTGGCGATAAAAGTCCGTTTCTGTTGATCCCGATACCACTGATCGTCACTCCATTCGGTTGAAGCGCTGACCGAAAATGGTTCAGCCTCCAGCAAACATTTCTTGAAATATTCCAGCGTGTATTCCAATCCCTTTTCCATGCCAAAGGTTGAAAAATGTGGACCCGAGTAAGTGACAAGACCTGTTTTGGCATAGATCGCCAACCCCAAGGCAGTGATATCCGAAAAACCACAAAAGACTTTTGGATGAGCTTGGATGAGAGCATAATCCAAATACCTAAGTAGTTGATTGCTGTTATAACCGCCAATCGCAGTCAGGATGCCTGCCACTTGTGGATCAGCAAAGGCAGCATGGATATCTGCGATTCGTGAAGCGATAGAGGAGGAATTAAATTCATTGTGTTCTTCGCAATGTTCACTGTAAGTGACTCGCAGACCTAGCCGGGCAATATTTTCCCCGGCTATTCTCCTTACCTCTTGAGAAATAATTCGAAAAGATGTGGATGGAGCGATAACACGAATTTCATCACCGGCAGACAATTTTTTCGGAAACATGCTTTTTTCCAGTAGGATTTTGCGGATGAAAATTCAACAGCTAACGGTGATTATAAAATTCAACTTGCCAGCGCCACTCACTGCCATCTTCCGCATTCCACCATTTGAGCAGCTCGCCGACCTCACCACCAGGCAGGATGACCATACTGCCAATATCTTCTGAGGTGGGCCACAGGTCTTCGCGCGTAATTTCGTCTCCACGGCGCGTCAGGCGTGTCATCGGACGGTCCGCGGTCTGGGGCAAATCTACACCCATCGCCAGCCGGTGACCTCTCTCACTGCGAATCTCAACTGTCAGCATAGGCGGCGCGGCATGGACCAATAAAATATCAGTTGAATCCAGCCGGCCTCGAGCAAAAGGGACGCCTGTCGCGGCGGCCTGGGGATACCATAAATCCCAAATTTGAATTTTCGAATCATTGTCCATTCAACACGCTCCTTGTTCCTATAAAAATCAACCGCTATTTATATAACGACCGCACTGCTGATAATCATGCGGCTGTTGTCTCATATCAATTTTACACGCCTGGTATCCTATACAAGCATGAATGGGTTCATGCGCAAGACCTTACAGGGTTAGATCTTCGCTGGGTTCAGGCGGTTTGCCGTTGAGCGAGTGTGCGCTTTCCAACCAGTCCACCCATACTACCGAATATGGCTCCCAATATGCCGCCCACCAGAGTCATTACTGTAGCGCCTCGCACCGTGCTATCGAACAAGTATGCCCGCATATCCGCGTACCCACTGTGTGCAAAGTTGGCGATCTTCTCGGGTTGTTGGCGAACGATGTCAAAAAATACCATATCAATGATGATGAAAGACAGGCCAAACAGCATGAAGACTAAAACACCTGTAAGTAATCCAGACAGCGAGGCAGCCCGTAGCTGCCCAGTCAAACGCGAGGTGCGGTAGCCGCTTAAGGAAAAGGTGAATATAGTAAAACCCAGGATAAACGGCGCAAATACACGGTCAATAACCGACTCTAACGCAGCGGGCAGAGGAATGACGTTGCCGAAAAGGTTCAGAACCATGAACAGTGTACCCAAAAATAGACCGAAAAAGCAGCCCTGCTTCACGATGACAGCGCGTTCGTGAGAGTGACTTATTTTCGGGTCGATGCTGTAGCGTATTAGCAAAATGGTCAGGAATGGCAGACTAAGGAGCACGACGAATAAGATCATTTGTAAGTCCCTTCTGGAGCCAAGCATCTGCATCTTGGCTTGGCGGTCCAACGGTTTGCGGCTCGCCCCGCATGTTCTTTGCGGGGTACCCGTCGCGTAGCATCCCCGTGGGGGGCTGGTGGGCGGGCGTGGACAACGCTCATTATACGGAAAACGCTGGGTGCAGAAAAAGCTTCTTTTCGCGCGGCGAGTCCCATCAGTCTGTCCCGATGCTCTTTCGGTATCGCGTTCACGCTTTGTTGGGCTGTAACTATTGTTTTTCCACACGCGCCAACCAGGCGCGCACGTCTGGCTCATGGTCGTCATGGAAATGGTCAAAGAATTCACCAGCGGGGAAGCGCTGACC
>WNGA01003410.1_pt1 | contig 23836 bp, 29 predicted proteins | sample 5400061 | NCBI WGS metagenome assembly WNGA01 (sample SAMN13153366, study PRJNA577476) | soil metagenome | isolation source: 100 cm soil or saprolite under grassland replicate 2 | place: USA:California | collected 2016-06-15
GTCTTGATCCCCCGCAGCACGAGCCAGCAGTCCAAAGGGCCCGGGACGGCCCCCAGGGACTTCTGCAGGAACAGAAGCCGTTCCGCGATCGTCGGATCGTTCGTCGCAGCGAAACCGCCGATGACGTCCGAGTGTCCACCGAGGTACTTCGTCGTCGAGTGCACCACGATGTCTGCCCCGAGCTCCAGAGGACGCTGCAGATAGGGCGTCGCAAAGGTGTTGTCCACGACGAGGATCGCCCCCGCCGCATGCGCGGCGTCCGCCGCCTTCTTGATGTCGACGATGTTCAGCATCGGATTCGACGGTGTCTCGATCCAGACGATCCGAGTGCGCTCGTCGAGATGAGAGCTCAGGTCGTCGAACTCGGCCGCGGGGAGGTAGTCAAAGACGTAACCCTTGGGCTCGTAGACCTGTGAGGTCATCCGGTAGACCCCGCCGTAGACATCCGCGATCAGCACCATCCGGTCGCCCGGGCTCAGCAAGTGCATGATCGTGGTCACTGCACCGAGCCCCGACGCGAATGCGACCCCATGCTCGGCCGACTCGAGTGAGGCGAGGCACTGCTGCAGCGCCGTCCGTGTCGGATTCGCGACGCGGGAGTAGTCGTAGCCCTTGTGCTCGCCGACCGCGTCCTGCACATACGTCGACGTGAGATAGATCGGCGTCGTGATCGCGCCGGTCGCAGGGTCCGGCTCCTGGCCCTCGTGGATGGCGCGAGTCTCGAAGTCCATCGGCCTCCGATTCTACGGATGCGGCTAGGGGCTAGGCCGACACGGGCATTGCGCGCTTCGCGGCCCGCTCTCCCTGCCGCGTGGTGATCGCTTGGATCACCACGATGGCGAGGACCGCCGCGACGATGTCGATGGAGTCACCTACGAGATAGGCGACCGTAGAGTTCCGCAGGCTCTCGGCGGTATCGTCGTTGAACGCCAGGCGAGTGGCCACGTTGCTTGCGAAGTTGGAGGCAAGCCAGAAGACCCACCAGAGCGTCAGCACGCCCCAGACGGGAGTGGTCGACGAGGGGAATTCGTTCGGATGTTCGGGATCGCTCGCCCGCCAGATCTCGTTTGCGATCTGCTTCGGCCGCCAGAGGTTGAGGAACGGCACGAACCACGCCCAGCCCGCCCACTTTTCCGTGTGATCGCGTTCACCGCCGAGCGCCCTGACGTTGCGGTATGCGTCGAGGAACCAGCGGATGAAGAAGACCGCCCCACCGATCAGGGCGAGCAGCTGCAGCAGGCCGATCGCGGTCTCCCGGTTATCGGACGCGCTCGCTTCGTCGATCGTGTAATCGCCGCCGCTGATGATCTGGCCCAAGAGGTCGTAGCGGTCCCAGTCGGACCAGACGGCGACGACGTCGAGGAGCGCCACCGCGACGAGCGCGATGACCGCCGCCTTCGCTCGCTTGTCCAGCGGCCGGAACTCCACGCGCGGTTTTATACCGTGGGCTTCGGCTGTTCGATCCGCTTTGCCGCGATGAACGTTGCGAGGTCCTTCAGCGGCCTCTGCACGGAGACCGGCTTGACGCCCGGCTCCCACCAGATGCCCTTGACTTGGAGAACCCCGGTCTTGCGGTCGAGCACCGGATCGATCCTGCCGATCAGCCGGTCGCCGTGAAGGATGGGGAGGACGTAGTACCCGTACTCACGCTTCAGCTTGGGCACGTACATCTCCAGCCGGTAGCGAAAGTCCCAGAGCGCCTCTGCGCGGTCCCGGTTGTGGATGAGCCGGTCGAACGGGGACAGGAAGGTCACCCGTCTCGGGACGGGGCCGTCCTCAGCTTCAGGATGCGCTTGCCACTCGCCTTTCTCGAACCTCACGCCAAGTGAGCGGAAGCGCTTTTCCGCCAGCAGCCGTTGGGCTTCGGGCCAGGGCATGCTCTCGGCCTCCGGGTACCATCGCTCGCCAAGGTCCCACAGACGCTGGTTGCCCCGGCGTCCGACGATCGCAACGACACCTCGACCCTCGAGCAGCTCGAGCATGAGCGTCACCTTGCGGCTTCCCCACCACGCGTGCGGGTCTCGCGACACCATCAGGTCGGCTTCGATCTCGCGCGAGAGCAACGGTCCGCGCTCTTCGAGCTCGCGCAGCAGGTGCCGCTTGAAGCGCGCATTCCTCCGCAGGAACTCGGTTCCTTGCTGCTCGTACTTGGCCTTCCCCCGCCGGCGGCGCATCCGCGCGCGGATGAGCGGGAAGTCCTCGATCGGCCAGATGAATGCGCCCCACTCAAAGAGCTTCCGCTCTTTCCAGAGCAGTCGGTCGAGCTCGGCCGAGTCGTAGGATCCGAGGCGGCTCCAGAGCACGAGTCGTTGCGGGGGTGCGACCGTGGAAATCGGATCGATCTGGAGAAAGCCGAGCCGGCGAACTGTCGCGAGCACACCGTCGGCGCTGCCGTCGAGAAGCTGTGAGCGGACCGCGATCCGCCGTGCCTGTGCGAGGGTGACCTCCTTGGACTTCACGGGGTTCGCACTCTCTCAGCTACCGGAAGCGCCGCGGCGGGTGCTCGAGGTCGGCTGCGGCCACGAGGGCGGGGTCGCTCCGGTGCTGGCGAAGGCGGGCTATGACGTGCTCGCGATCGATCCGAACGCCCCCGAGGGGCGCCTCTACCGGCAGATCACTCTGGAGGAACTGGACGATCCCGGTCCGTTCGATGCAGTCGTCGCCGGCCGCGTCCTGCATCACGTCCATCCGTTGGCTCCGGCACTCGACAAGTTGGCGGCGCTCGCGCCGCACCTGATCCTCGACGAGTTCGCGTGGAACCACATGGACGAGCCCACGATCGACTGGTACGAGTCCCAGCACAGGGTGCTCGTCGCGGCTGGACGCGAGCCGAAGGGCCCTGCCCATTTGGCGGAGTGGCGCGCACGCCATACCGACCTCCACCCCTACGAGACGCTGCGCGCGGAGATCGACGCGCGTTACGACGAGCGTCACTTCGAGTGGCGTCCGTACTTCTATCGTTGGCTCGAGGGCCCGGCCACCGAGTCGCTCGAGGCTGGTCTCATCGCTGCGGGCGCGATCCGGCCGATCGGGTTCCGCTACGCGGGCGTGAGCAAGGAGATCGTGCGCTCGCCGGCCGACTCGCGGTAACCGGGACCGAGCTTCTCCTCGAGGACGCGAGTCAGCTCGCCGCTCGCTGCGAGCTCCTCAGTGATGTCGGCACCGCCGATCAGCTCGCCCTTCACGAAGACCTGCGGGATCGTCGGCCAGCCGGAGAACTCGGACAGCTCCTGGCGGATCGCTGGATCTGCGAGGACGTCGACACCCGTTACGGGAGCGCCGGCTTCACGCAGAGCGCGCAGGGCACGATCGGAGTTGCCGCACATGATGAACTGCGGCGTTCCTTTCATGAATACCGCGACGGGCTCGTTCTGGATGACGTCCTGGATTCGCTGGCGCAGCTCGGTCATTTGCTCCCTTTCGTCTTGATTCGCAGTTCGTGAATGGTGCCGTCTTGCAGCGGCTCCGCGAGCGCCTCGTTCACGAGGCGGTGCTGGGCGAGCAGCGAAAGGCCGCTAAAGCGTGGGCTTGCGACGGTCACCTGGAAATGGTCGCCACCGCCGGTGCGGTCCTCGACGTGCAGCTCGGTCGCATCCGGGAACGCGTGCTCGAGCAGGGCCTGGAGCGGTTGAGTCGACACGCCTACTATGCTAGCCACGCTGGTGGGCCAGGTAGTCGAGGAGGTCGGAGCGCGTCAACACGCCGACCGGCTTGCCCTCCCTGGCGACGACGACCGCATTCGTTCTTCCGGTCAGCGTCGCGAACACCTCGTCGAGCGTTTGATCCGCTTCGACTGCTGCGAGCGGCGGCTGCATCGCCGTGGCGACATCCTCGTGCAGTGCGTCCGGGTTCTTGAAGACCCGGTCGAGCAGGTCGCGGTCCTGCAGCGACCCGATCACGTCCGCCAGCGACTGCACCTCGCCGTCGCGGACGACCGGCAGCTGCGAGATCGAGTACTGGTTCATCACGTCGATGGCCTCGCCGACCTTCTGGTGTGCGGAGATCGTGATCAAAGCAGGCACGTCGAGCTCCTCCAGGCGCTTGGAGCGCAGCAGCTCGGTGACCGTCGGAGTTGCGGCGCGCCGCTCGACAAATCCGTGCTCGAGCATCCAGTTGTCGTCGTAGAACTTGGACATGTAGGAGCGCCCCGAATCCGGGATCATCGTCAGGATCCTCGCGTCGGGTCCGAAGCGCTTCGCTATCTCGAGCGCCGCCCAGACCGTTGTGCCGCCTGAGCCGCCGACGAGCAGGCCTTCCTCGCGCGCGAGCCGGCGCGCGGTCAGGAACGAGTCGCGGTCGGACACGCGCACCCACTCGTCGACGACCGAAGGATCCATCGTCTTCGGCCACGTGTCCTTGCCGATGCCCTCGACGAGGTACGGATGAACGTCACGCTCTTCCTGCGCCGTGTAAACCGAGCCTTCGGGGTCGGCGCCGACGATCAGGACTTCGGGCTTGTGCTCCTTGAAGTAGCGGCCGACGCCCGAGATCGTTCCGCCGGTGCCGACCGAGATGACGATCGCGTCGATCTCGCCGCCGGTCTGCTCGAAGATCTCCGGCCCGGTGTGCAGGTAGTGCGCTTCCGGGTTCGACATGTTCGAGTACTGGTCCGGCTTGAAGCCGCCGGGAATCTCTTCCGCGAGCCGATCGGAAACCGAGTAGTACGACTCGGGTGAGTCCGGCGGGACTGCTGTCGGGCAGATCACCACCTCTGCGCCGTAGGCACGCAGCATCGAGATCTTCTCCTGGCTCATCTTGTCCGGCATGACGAAGATGCAGCGGTAGCCCTTCTTCGCCGCCGCGATCGCGAGGCCGACGCCGGTGTTGCCCGAGGTGGGTTCGACGATGGTGCCGCCAGGCCTGAGCTTTCCTTCGGCTTCGGCTTTCTCGATCATGGCCAGACCGATCCGGTCCTTCACCGACCCGCCCGGGTTGACGTACTCCAGCTTGGCCAGTAGCTGCGGCTGGACGTCGCGTCCGAGCGAGTCGAGGCGGACGATCGGCGTGTTCCCGACGAGCTCGAGGACGGTGGGGTAGTCGCGTGCCATGGGCGAGAAGCGTACTTCCAGGAGCCGGGTTCGGGGCCGACGGGAATACCCTCCTCACCGTCCCCCGTTGTTCCAGACAACGACGAAGGGAGCGGGAGATGAAGATCGCAACGATCGGAAGGGGAAACGTCGGCGGCGGCCTTGCAGATCTCTGGGAGAAGGCCGGCCATGACGTAACTCGGATCGGCAAGGAGGGCGGGGACGTCTCGGAGGCGGATGCCGTGCTGGTTGCGGTGCCGGGCGGCGCAATCGAAGCCGCCCTCGAAAACGTGCGGGGGCTCGAGGGGAAGACAGTCATCGATGCGACCAATCTTTTCGGCGCCGATCGTCCCTCAGGGTTCCGGTCGAATGCCGAGTTCGTGAAGTCGAGGACCAATGGGCCGACGGCGAAGTCGTTCAACGTGAACGGAGCCCGCCTCTACGGTGAGCTGGCGAACGCGCGCTCGAAGCCGGGCAACCTCTGGACCGGAGACGAGGAGGCCCGCGACGTCGTCGAGCAGCTCAACCGGGACGCCGGCTACGAGCCGCTCCACGGAGGGCCGTTGGAGAACGCACGTGCGCAAGAGGACTTTTTGGCGATCTGGGTCGGCATCTCGAACCAGATCGGGCCGTTCTTCTACCGGATGGCGCCCCCGGCAGAGCTCTAGGCCAGCTGCCGGCGCCGTAAGAGTACGGGACCGTTGGCGCGTCACGGATTGCAGCTCCGCAGCGGAACCCACAGGGCCACGTTGCCGTGCTTCCCGCCGCTGATCCAGTTGTTGTCCGAGATCGCCGCCTTGTCGACGCAGGCATCGACGAACTTCCCGGCTGCGTTCTGGAGGCCCGCGAAGATCGACAGGTGGCTCCCATCCGGGAGCGTGATCCTGAGCTCCGTCCCATCGGGGCCGATCTGCACGCCACACGTTTCGTTGACGGCTGCGCAGGCCGGGTCCGTCGCCTCTATCAGCTTTCCCGCGTCGGTCGTCCGCTTGGAACAGCCGACGAGGGCGAGCACGGCCAGCACGAGCAGGATCGACTTCCACATGTCCCCTCCCTCAAAAGCTCCATGGGCAGGATCTCAGGATGGAGAGGTGGCGTCGAGGTCTGAGCCCTGCTGGAGGCCGCCACCCGAAGAGCTCTAGCCCAGCTGCCAGAACTCCCCTGTCAGGCCAAGGCTGTGGAGGATCGCCTGGTTGTGTTCCAACGTGTGCGGCCGCCAGTCCGGGTCGAGCCGATCGGCGTACCAGGCATGCGCGAGCGCGCAAACCGTGTCGACGCTCGTGGTCGCGCCGGGCTCACGACCTGCCAACCAACGTTGTATGTGCTCCTCCGACCGGAAGAGATTCATCGTCGTTCAGGTGAAGACGATGTCGTCCCACCAGTGCCGCGCCGGAACGAGCACGTGGAACAAGTAGTCGCGCTGCACGGCCTTGCGATCGCGGACGTCCACGGCGAGCGGCTCGCCGCAGTCGGCGCACGAGCTTTCGATGCGGCCGTCGCTGTGCAAAGCGGCGCAGACGGCAAACGAGTCCCAGGCGCAGTTCGAGTACCGCGTGCGCCCTCCCGCCTCGACACGCCAGGCGCTTGGCACGCACGAAAAAGGATTGAGCATCCGGATTTCGAGGGCATCACGCTCGAGCACGAGCGCGTGCGCATCGTGCAGGCGGCGCAGCGCAGCGCCGGCAGCCTCCTGGGACAGGTCGAACTCTCGCGCCACGTCTGCGACAGATGGCGTCTGGCCGGTGTCGACGAAGCGTCGGTACAGGAAGTTGCGAATCCGGATGTCGCGCTCGTCCATCAGTGACGGAAGTGGCGCCGGCCCGTCAGCACCATGGTGGCGCCGGCCGCACGTACGGCTTCGGTCACCTCGGCGTCGCGCTTTGCCCCGCCCGGCTGGATGATCCCGGTGACGCCGGCCTCCAGCGCAGCCTGCGGGCCGTCCGGGAACGGGAAGAATGCATCGGAGGCGAGCACCGCGCCGCGGACGTCGTGGCCGTGCTCGCGCGCCTTCTGGAGCGCAAGGTTGACGGCGTCGACGCGGCTCGTCTGGCCGCCGCCGATGCCGATCGTCGCGAGGTTCTTCGCCAACACGATTGCGTTCGAACCGACGTGCTTGCACACGCGCCACGCGAAGACGAGGTCGCCCCAGCAAGCTTCGTCCGGATCGCCGCAGGCGACCTCCATCGTCTCGCGGTCGTCGACGTCCCAGTCGCGATCCTGGACGAGCAGGCCGCCGAGCACGCGCTTGAAGTCGCGCTCGCCGCGTGGGAAGCCGCGGCGTTCGCGGTCACGGAGGATCCGGATCGCCTCTTTCCGCTTCAGCGCTTGGAGCGCCTTTTCGTCGTAGTCGGGCGCGAACAGCACGTCGATGAACCGTTCGGCGAGTGCTTCGCCCAGCGCCGCGGAGACGGGCCGATTGACCGCACAGACCATCCCGAAGGCGGAAACCGGATCGGATGCGAGCGCGCGCTCGTAGGCCTCCTCGATCGTGCCGGCAACGGCCACGCCACAAGGATTCGCATGCTTGATGATCGCGCACCCCGGCAGCGCGAACTCGCGGAGCAGCAAGCGTGCCGCCGAGAGGTCGAGCAGGTTGATCAGCGACAACTCCTTTCCGTGTAGGTGCTCGACACGTGACAGGAGATGGACGCGCGCGCCCTGCTCGGCGTAGTACGCGGCTCGCTGATGCGGGTTCTCCCCGTAGCGAAGGTCCATCACCTTGGTGAAGGCGGTGACGAGGATTTCCGGGAAGGCCTCGATGTCAGCGAACCAGTGGGCGATTGCAGCCTCGTAGGCGGCGGTCGTTGCGAACGCCTCCGCCGCCAGCGCTCGCCGTGTCGCGCTCGATAGGTCGCCTCGCTCCCGCAGTTCGGCGAGCACCGACTCGTATCGCTCCGGCCGGCAGACCGGGGCGACGTGCGCGAAGTTCTTCGCCGCGCCGCGCAGCATCGACGGCCCGCCGACATCGATCATCTCGACGGCCTCCTCCTCACGGACGCCGTAGCGGCCGGCGACCTCGCTGAACGGATAGAGGTTGACGCAGACAAGGTCGAACGGTCGGATGTCCTGGTTCTCGAGGGTCGCGACGTCATCGGCGTGATCGCGGCGGGCGAGAATCGCGGCATGGATGTTGGGGTGCAGCGTCTTGACGCGGCCGCCGAGCATGTCTGCGACCCCCGTCAGCTCCTCGACTCGTTCGACCTCGAGCCCCACCTCGTCCTCGAGGAAGTCTGCGGTGCCGCCGCTTGCCACCAGCTCGAAGCCGAGATCGGCCAGCCCGCGCGCGAACTCCTGCAGGCCGGTCTTGTCGTAAACGGAGATCAGTGCGCGCAAAGCTTTCTCACCACCTCGGGCAGGATCCGATGTTCGACGGCGTGGATTCGTTCTACCAGGGTCGCGCGCGGCTCGACGGCGACCGCCTCTTGACGGATGACCGTGCCTGTGTCGAGGCCCTCGTCCACGTAATGGACGGTGACGCCCGTGGTGTCGACCCCGGCGTCCAGGGCGTCGGCGATCGCCCGCCCGCCTGGGAACTGCGGGAGCAACGATGGATGGACGTTGACGATCCGATCGCGGAAGCGATCGAGAAACACCGGAGTGAGCAGGTGCATATAGCCGGCGAGCACGACGAGGTCGACGCCGCGAAGTTGCAGCCAGTCGGCCAGCTCGCGGTCTCGCGCAGAGCGATCGGAATACCCGTCCAGCTCGAAGACACGGTTCGGGATTGCTGCCGTGTCTGCGCGCGCGAGTGCGCCGGCGTCGCCACGGTTCGACGCGACCGCTGCGATCGGCAGGCCGGCGTCGATCAGCGCCTGCAAATTCGTCCCTTCACCCGAGACGAGCACTCCGATCATGCGAGCTCGCCGATCACGATCGCATCCCCGGGCGCCTCCGGCACGACGGCGCACATGCCGATGCCGAGGTTGAAGACGCGGCGGAGCTCGTCTTCCTCGACTCCTTGCTCGGCGAGCCATCCGAAGACACGAGGGCGCTCCCAGGCGTCCCAGTCGATCCGAGCTTCGAGACCTTCGGGCAGCACGCGGGTGAGGTTCCCCATGATGCCGCCGCCGGTCACGTGTGCGAGCGCCCGCACATCTGCGTGCGCCTGCAACCTGCGGACCGCGTCGAGGTAGAGCGTGTGTGGCGCGAGCAGCAGGTCGGCGTCGAAGTCGCCGTCAGCGATGAGAGTGCGCACGAGCGAGAAGCCGTTCGTGTGCAGCCCGCTCGACGCGAAGCCGATGACGGTGTCGCCTGCCTCGCAGCGTGACCCGTCGATCACGCGATCACGCTCGACGAGCCCGACGCATGTTCCGGCGAAGTCGAGCTCAGACTCCTGGTAGATGCCCGGCAGCTCAGCTGTCTCGCCGCCGATGAGGACGCAGCCGGCGGCCCGGCAGACTTCGGCGGCGCCCTCGACCAACTCTGCGACTTGCGCCTCGTCGATGCGGTTGGCGGCGACGTAGTCGAGGAGGAACAGAGGGTCGGCGCCGGTGCAGAGCACGTCGTTGATGCAATGCGCCGCGAGGTCCATCCCCGCCCAGTGCAGGCGGCCGGCGCGGCGCGCCAGCATCAGCTTCGAGCCTACGCTGTCCATCGATGCTGCGAGAAACCGGTTGCCGTCCAGCGGGTAGAGCCCGGCAAAGCCGCCGAATTGCTCCGCGCCGGTCGACTCGACCGCCGCCCGCAGGCGCTCGACGATCGACTCGGCGGTGGCGAGCGAGACGCCGGCCCCCTGATACGTCTTCGGCTTGCTCGTCAGGGGGCCAAGTCTAGAGCCGCGACCGGCGTCAGCCTCCGATGTCGATGTGCTGACTCGCAGTGGGGGATCCCACGGTGATGTCCGCGCCCTCCACGTGGTTCAGCACGAAGGCGTTGTTCTCGACGGTCGCCCGCCGACCGTTGGCTTCTGCATAGGTGTGACCGTCCCCGACGAGCCCGACCACGAGCCGTGACCCATCCTCCTGCCGGTCGGCCATGTAGATGCTGCCCGTGCGGAGCAGGCTGCGATCCGCGCAGGCGCCGCCCGCCGTCTCCGCAGACGTGTCCACCTCGACGAGGCACACCAGCCCTCCCTTGCCGGGCACGGCATAGAGCTTCAGGGAGCCCTGTTCCAGGAGCAACCGCGAGCCATCACCGCTCGGAGACGCGAAGTTCCGATCGGCGAAGGGATAGTCGAGGACGCTCTGAGGCAGCGCGTCCGCGACCTTCGCCGCGCGGGCAAGCGCCGAGACCGAGCCGCTTCCGATCTGCACTTTGTTGCTGCCGCCCAGGCCGAGCTGCGTGAGCAAGCCGGCGGTCGCCGCTGCCACCAGTACTGCCACTCCGAATTGAAGGTGTCTCTTCCTCATGGCTACCACTGATCCTTGCAGTCGTAGACGAAGTGCGTGCTGCCGTCGCGGTTCGAGCAGTACGAGTACGTGTAGTAGTAGCCCGGATGCGCGTTGAAGCAGTTGCCGACGCACCATTTGTCGAAATGGCGGTAACCGGCCGGTGTCACTTCCCATACTTCGCTCCTCCAGCCTGCGTTCGGTCCGAAGTAGAGCTCGTTGTAGATGTGGTTGTGAGCCGTCGAGCGGTCGTAGCCCTGAGCGTTCGGGGCCATGTTCTGCTGCCACCAGTAGATGTAGTACGTAGCGCCTGCGGTGGATGCGAACGTCAGCGCGAGCAACACCGCTATCGCCGTCGCAACCGCCCATCGTCTTTGGAGTCTCAGCCGCACTTGCACCGTCCTTGTCGAGGTTTCCGAACTCGCGCAAGCATCCGGCGAACGAAGCGTCCCGTCAATTCGCTCTTTTGGACAGTGTCGCGTGCAGCTACGGCTCAGACGAACAGCTCTGCGTGTAGCTGTGGGCGGCCTTGCGGACCGTCGGGAAGGAAGCGCACGAGCGTGTCCCCGATGGTGACCGTGTCCGTCGTGTACGGCGCCTCGAGCAACTCGCCCAGCGCCGCGGCCTTCAACTCCGGGTCGTCCGCGCGCAATTGCAGCTCCGCGAGCTTGAGGTCCGAACCCCCGGCGAGGAAATCGTCGAGCCACTCACGTGGCGGATGCAGCTCGAGGCGGTAGCCGGCTCTCGTCGTCACGAAGGTCCGCCTGCCCCCGTGCTCCTGTACGCGCAGCTCACGCAGTTCGGCGCGCGCGAGCGTCGCGATGAAATCATCTTCGTCGAGGGCGAAACCGAGGTGGTCGATTCTCGGCAGCTCCCACTGGCCCGGTTGCACGACGACGTTCACTGCGCCACGCTCCAGCTCCGACAGGCGCAGCTTGAAGCCGAGCCGGTCGAGCTCTTCCCAGCCGTGGCCTGACTCGAAAGAGGTCGCGTCTTCCTCGATCCGGCCATGCCTGGCGACCAGGTCGAAGCCGAGCTTGCCGACGTAGCGCGCCTCGACCTCCCGGACCTTGCTCGTCACCAGGTGGTAATGGAACAGCTGCACGAAGGCAGACTAGAGCCGTGCTCGCCCATCTGCCCGTCGACACCAGCTGGACCTTCGACCCGCTTCAGGTCGTGCCGAGCGTCCTGCTCGCAGTTCTCTACGCGCGCCGGGTGCGGACGCTACGCGCCAGGGGGACGGCCGTACCCGGCTGGCGGATCGCCCTCTTCGCGACCGGGATCGCGATTCTGCTCGTTGTGCTCGTGAGCCCGGTGCACGCGCTCGGCGAGCAGCTCTTCAGCTTCCACATGCTCCAGCACGTCTTGCTCGGGGATCTCGCGCCGCTCGCGCTCCTCGCGGGCCTGACCGGGCCGATCCTGCGGCCGGCGCTCGCCTTCCTGCAGCGCCTGCGTTTCCTCGCCAATCCTCTGATCGCTCTGCCGCTATGGGCGGTGAACCTCTACGCCTGGCATTTCCCGTATCTCTACGACGCAGCCGTGCGCCACGACTCGGTGCACGCGCTCGAGCACCTCGCCTTCTTCACGGGCGGCGCGATCATGTGGCTGCCCGTCCTGGAGACGCTTCCGGCGCCGGAGTGGTTCGGCACGGGTGCGAAGATCGGCTACATCGCGGTCGTACGCGCGGTCGAAACGGTGCTCGGAAACATCTTCTTCTGGGCAGGGGCGCCGTTCTACGCCGTATATGAGCACCGCCAGCGGCTCTGGGGGCTGTCACCACTCCAGGACCAGGGGTATGCCGGCGCGGTGATGATGATCGAAGGCTCGATCGTCACCCTGATCGCGCTCGCCTGGCTCTTTTTGCGGATGGCGGGCGAGGGTGAGCTCAGGCAGAGGCTGCTCGAGCGCGGCCTCGACCCGAGGGCGGTGCGTCGCGCCGTGCGCTACGGACGCGCCAAGGAACTTGGCCCACGGCGCTGAAACGAGAAAGTGCCGCTCGTGCGCTCCACCGGCGTCCATCATGTCGACCTCGTCGTCTCGGCGATCGGGCGCAGCCTGCCGTTCTACACGGAGCTGCTCGGCCCGCTCGGCTACCACAGCGTCAGTCAGGTCGAGGGCGAGCGTGGCGAGACGATCTGGTACCTATCCGGCCCGGGCACGTCGATCGGCCTGCGTGAAGCGACGACGGATTCCGGCCCTTACGATCGCTACAGCCTCGGGCTACACCATCTCGCGTTCGAGGCAGGATCGCGGGCGCAGGTCGACGATCGCGCCGCCTGGGTGCGGACACAGGACGTCGAAGTCGAAAGCGAACCGCAGGAGTACACGTACCTGCCCGGGTACTACGCGACATTCTTTTACGATCCTGACGGTCTGAAGCTCGAGATCGTCCACGTTCCAGGCCTCGTTGCGGCCTGAGGGAAGGGAGCTAGATGTCGACGACTCCTCCGGAGCAGCCCACGACCCCACAGCAGCCGGGAGGCGGTTACGGGAGTTCGGGTCCCAATGTCAACCTCAACCTGTCCGCGCTCATGCCCACGCCGGGGAATGCAGAGCTCGTCGTGTACATCCTGGCGACGATCTTTGTCGGAATCATCACGCTCGCCAATGACAGCGTCGATGCGCCGGAATTCGTGACGGCGTTCACGTTCTTCACCGTCGCCTACGTGCTGTCGCGCGGCATCGCGAAGGCGAGCCGCGTGCTCGAGCGTTAGCCGTTGGCTTAAGGCGCCGACTCGGCGGCGCCGCATAGAGGATGCGCGGGCTTTGCCCGCGCATCCGTCTAAAGAGCCGACTCGGCCCAGCACCGCATTGCCCTACAAGCTGTCAGCGAGCGCTCGGTACCGGCGCAATAACGTCGAGTGGAACCTCGAACTGCATTTTTGCCGCCTCGCGCGGGATTGCCGTCGGGTAGTCCCGCGTCAGGCAGGCGCGGCAGAACTGCGATTCCGGGCGCCGCGTCGAGGCCTGCAGCCCTTCGAGCGAGATGTACGCGAGGGAAGTGGCGCCGATGTGCTCGCGGACTTCCTCGACCGTCTTGTTCGCGGCGATCAGCTCGTCCGAGTCGGCGAAATCGATTCCGTAGTAACACTGCGAGATCACCGGGGGCGACGAGATGCGAACGTGCACCTCGGCCGCGCCCGCGTCGAAGAGCATCTGGACGATCTGCCGCGTCGTGTTGCCACGGACGATCGAATCGTCCACGACGACGACGCGCTTGCCTGCCACCTCGGCGAGCGGGTTGAACTTCAGCCTGACCCCCTGCTCGCGCAGTCCCTGATCGGGTTGGATGAACGTGCGGCCGACGTAGCGGTTCTTGATCAGGCCTTCGCTGAACGGAATGTTCATTGCGCGAGAGAACCCGATCGCCGCCGGCGTCCCCGAGTCGGGGATGGGCATGACCAGATCTGCGTCGGCCGGTGACTCCTCGGCGAGGCGCTCGCCCATGCGCACGCGAGCAGCGTGAACCTCGACGCCCAGAAGCCGCGAGTCGGGCCGCGCGAGATAGAAGAACTCGAAGATGCAGAGCGCGCCACCCTTGTCCTGAGGCACGACCTGGCGCGCCTCGACCCGCTCGTCGATCACCATCAGCTCGCCCGGGCGTACTTCCCGCTCGAGCTCGGCGCCGACGAGGTCGAGCGCACAGGTCTCTGAGGCGATCACCCAGTCGCGGTCGAGTCGCCCCAGGCAGAGCGGCCGCATCCCGCGCGGGTCGCGGAAGGCGATCAGCTTTCCCTCGGAGAGCGCGACGACGGAAAACGCGCCGTCCAGCTTGCGCATCGTGTTGGCGACGGCGTCGGCGAGAGGGGCGGGATCGTTCGCGATCAACGCGGCGATCACCTCGGTGTCGGCCGTAGTGGCGGAACGGTGTCCCAGTTCGCCGAGCTCCGCACGGAGCTCGGCAGCATTCGTGAGATTGCCGTTGTGACCGAGGGCGATCGTGCGCGCGCTGCCGTGCTGCACCAACGGCTGCGCGTTCCACCACTGCGACGATCCCGTGGTCGAGTAACGGGTGTGGCCGATCGCAAGGTCACCGCGCAGTCCGCGCAGCTTTTGCTCGTCGAAGACCTGCGTCACGAGCCCCATGTCGCGCAGGGCCGTGAGCCGCCCTTCGTCGGAGACAGCAATCCCGGCCGACTCCTGGCCGCGGTGCTGGAGCGCGAACAGACCGAAGTAGGTCAGGCGTGCGACGTCGCGCTCTGGCGAACGGACTCCGAACAGCCCGCACATCAGGCGTGATCCTTCCCGTTCACATGGTGGATGTGTGCGTCGCGAGCACCAAGCGATGGAAGGACGCAGGGAACGCGCGGGCTGTGTAGCCCGGGCGTTCCCGAGGACGCCCCAGCGCGCCGCGTGCTCGCGGGGCACACGCCGCCGATGTGGGCGGGGAGGGTCACGTAACTACTCCGATGCGCCGAAGGCCCTTGGCGCCGAGCCGCTCTACGTCGTCCGGCGCGCAGGCGAGCACGATCTGGCCGCCGCCCGCCGGCTCGGGCAGCTCCACGTCTGCGCCGAGGCCCGAATACTCCTCGGCTTCGCGCAGCGCCTCCACAAGGCCGCCGTCGGACACGTCGTGAGCGAGCGTCAGCACAGGGGCAGCCTTCCAGACGAAGCGGACGAGTGCCGCCTCGGCTGCGAGGTCGAGCTCGCCGGGTGCGGACGCGACGAGGACGACGTCGCCGCTTCGCCAGGCCCCAGGGATGAACCGGACGTCGGGAACGAGCCCGACACAGCCCACCACCGGCGTGGGTGGGATCGACCGCCCGTCGGTGTCGTTGTAGAGCGAGACGTTGCCGGAGACGACCGGAATGCCCAGAGCGTCGGCCGTCTGGGCGATGCCTTCGATCGCCTGCTCGAGCTCCCAGCCGATCGCCGGCTTCTCCGGGTTGCCGAAGTTCAGGCAGTCGGTGAGCCCGAGCGGCTCGCCTCCGGCGCATGCGACGTTGCGGGCTGCGCCCAACACCGCCAGCACGCCGGCCCGGAATGGATCACGCTCGCCGGGCGGCGGTCCCTGCAGGGAAACCGCGAGCCCGCGCAGTGACGGGCGCAGCCGCAGCACAGCGGCGTCGAGCCCGGGACGCCGCACGGTGCGCGAGCCGACGAGCTGGTCGTACTGCTCGTAGATCCATGCCTTCGGCGAACCGTTGTGCTCCGAAGGCTCGACGTGCTCCAGCGGGTGTGGCTCCGTCTCAACTTCGTAGCGCGGGCACTCATCGGTGAGCAGCGTCGCCGGGATCGAGCCCACCAGCTTCTCGTCGAAGAACGCCCGCAGCTCTCCCGTGTCGCTGACTTCCCCGATCGGCGTGCAGGCGAGCTCCCACGTCGCGCACACGCGCTGCACGGCTTCGAGCATCTGCGGTCGCACGACCGCGACCATGCGCTCCTGCGACTCGGAGATCATGATCTCCCACGGCTCCATCCCGGTCTCCCTCAGAGGTACGCGGTCGAGGTGGACGTCGATGCCGGCGCCGTCGCGTGCCATCTCCGCGAGCGACGATGCAAGGCCGGCGGCCCCACAGTCCTGCAGCGACTCGACGAGGCCGCCTTCGACGAGCTCGAGCGACGCTTCGATCAGCTTCTTGCCCGTGAACGGATCGCCCATCTGCACGGTCGGGCGCTTGTCCGGATCGTCCTCGCCAAGCTCGGCACTCGCAAGGACGGACGCTCCGCCGATTCCGTCGCGGCCGGTCGTGGCGCCGTAGAGGACGACGTGCGCGCCGATCGCCGTCGCGCGCGCACGCGTGACCCGGTCGGCCGGCAGCAAGCCGACGCACATCGCGTTGACGAGGCAGTTGTCGCGGTACGCCTCGTCGAAGACCGCCTCGCCGCCGACGGTTGCGACCCCGACCGAGTTCCCGTAATGCCCGATCCCGGCGACTGCACGACTGAAGTGGTGGTCGGGCTCGGCAAAGCGCAGGCCGTCGAGGAGCGCGATCGGCCGTGCGCCCATCGCCACGATGTCGCGGAGGATCCCGCCGACGCCGGTCGCGGATCCCTGGAAGGGCTCGACCGCGGAAGGATGGTTGTGCGACTCGACCTTGAATGCGACGGCCTCGCCGTGGCCGAGGTCGATCACGCCCGCGTTCTCGCCGGGACCCTGCAAAACGCGTTCCCCCTCCGAAGGAAGCCGCTTCAACAGGAGGGCTGAGTGCTTGTAGCCGCAGTGCTCCGACCAGAGCAGGGAAAAGACGGCGAGCTCGAAGTCGTTCGGCTCGCGACCGAGCAGCTCGCGGATGTGGTCGAGCTCCTCGTCGGTCAACCCCAGCGCACGGTGGAGCGGCTGTTCCGGCGCGACCTGCGTCAAGGGCAGGAGTCTACCCGGGGCAGAAGACGGGTTCCGGCTACGTTCTCGTCCTGTGAGCGCACCTGTTGGGATCTCGATAAGAAGGGCGCGTCTGGACGACCTCGCCTTCCTCGTCGAGCTCGTGAACCACGAAGACGTGCAGCCTTTCCTCGGCGGGCGGGCGGCTCGCGACGACGATGCGATCGCGGCTGAGATCGAACGGTCTCAAGGGGATCCCACGTCGTACGGCCGTTTCGTGATCGACGTGGACGGTGCTCGTGCGGGCGTGATGGGCTTCGAGGTTGCGAACCGCCGTTCGCGGATCGCTCACCTCGAGCGTCTGGCGGTCCATCCGGACTACCGCGGGCGGCGCGTGTCCGACGAGGCGGCGCGCCTGTTGCAGCGCCACCTCATTCGGGATCTCGGCTACCACCGGCTCCAGCTCGAGATCTACGGGTTCAACGAGCGGGCGCAGCGGCACGCCGAGCGCGTCGGCTTTCTGCGCGAAGGTTTGCGGCGACAGGCCTATTGGCGTCACGGCGCCTGGGCCGACGGCGCGCTCTTCGCGCTCGTGCGAGATGATCTCGAGGTGCCCGCCGCCGTCGGACTCCTGCACGACTACGTGATGGTGCACAACGAGTGCGTTCGTACCGGCGATTGGCAGCCGCTCGCCGAGTGGTTCACGGAGGACGCGCAACTTGTATTCATGGGCGTTCCGGTCGGGCCGTTCGACGGCCGGGAGGCGATCGCAGCCGCCTACGACGCCCGGCCGCCGGATGACGAAGTCGTGGTCTTCGGCACGGAGCAGAGCGGCGAGGAGGTCGTCGCGCGCTACGGCTGGTTGCGCGAGCCCGGCGAGCAGGCGGGAAAAATGCTCGTGACGCCGCGAGACGGGAAGATCGAGAAGCTGATCGTCACGTTCGAGGAGCACTAAGCACTGTCTGAGGTAACGACGCGCTGACCCTCGGCCCTCCTTGACCCGCCGTGGCGCGCTGCTGTTCGCAGCGATGTGCGTCATCTGGGGGATCCCGTATCTGATGATCCGCGTGGCGGTGCGAGAGCTCGCACCCGTCACGATGGTCTTCCTGAGGACGGGAATCGCTGCCGCGCTGCTCGTGCCCTTGGCTGCACGACGCGGGGAGCTGCGGCCGTTGGTCGGTCGCTGGCGGCCGCTGCTCGCCTACACGGCGATCGAGGTCGCGTTGCCCTGGTTTTTGCTCGGCCATGCGGAGACGAAACTGACGAGCTCGCTGACGGGACTCCTGATCGCAGCGGTGCCGCTGGTCGGGGCGCTGATCGTGACGCTGAGTGGGGAGCGCGCGCGGCTTGGCCTCCGCCGCTGGCTCGGCCTCCTCGTCGGCATCGTCGGCGTCGGTGCCATCGTCGGTCTCGACATCGGGGAGATCGACCTCGTCGCGCTCGGCGAGGTCGCGCTGGTGGCGGTCTGCTACGCCGTCGGCCCACTGATCCTCGCGCGCCGGATGGGCGGACTGCCTGCCCTCGGGATCGTCGCCGCCTCGCTGGCGATCTCCGCTCTCTTCTACGCACCGCTCGCTGCGGCCAACTGGCCCTCCGCGTTCCCGTCCGCGCACGTGGTCGAGTCGATCGTCGGCCTCGCGGTCGTCTGCTCGGCCGCCGCGTTCCTGATCTTCTTCGCGCTGATCAGGGAGGTCGGCCCGCTGCGCGCGACGGTGATCACCTACGTGAATCCGGCCGTCGCGGCGGTACTCGGCGTGACGCTTCTGAACGAGCGGCTGACCGTCGGCATGGTGATCGGCTTCACGCTCGTGCTGATCGGCAGCATCCTGGCAACGGGCGGCACCCCCGAGGCTGTCGCCGAGCCGTAGCTCCGCGGGAAGTAGGTCGCAGCAGGTTGGAGCGAGCGCCAGCTAGATGATGTGGGCTATGGCGAGTCCGGTCGCGACCCCAAGGACGGCGCGGCTCCATAGAACGAGGCAGCCTGGTGCGTGCGGGCGAAGCCGAGTCGATGCGCGAGTCGGGGATCGATCACGCGCAAGAGAAGCTCGAGGGCGATCAGGGCCGCGGACGCGGCCAATGCTGCAACTGTCATTTCGTAGAGGGACGACGTCAGTCTCCACGTCGCCCCGCCGGCAACGCCCACCCCAACCCAGTAGAGAAGGCCACGCGGGATCCGCCAGCTCGCGGCCCGTGCGTCGGGATCCGCAGGCGCCGGGCCAGGGACCGCCGCAGTTTGCAGTGCAGGGTCGTCCACCGTCATCCCGGAAGCAGAAGCATCGCCTGCAGGCGCGGATTTCGCGCCCGAATCGGCCGGCGGAAGGCCTGTCTCGACGTGTGGCTCGCGAAGGAGGCACGCGTCGAGGAACTCGAACGCCCTCAACAGATCCGAGTCTTCCCTACGAACGACATCAGGTTGGTCGATCGCCACGGGTCCATCGTCTTCCGGCCGCTCGGGATTCGATCCATAAGCCTCGATCAGGCTGCGAGAGCGCATTCCCTGCTCGTCTCCTACCTGCACGCCAACGACCTGCGCTTCTGGATTGCCGTGAAGACGACCTTCGCAGTCGTGTCGTTCCGGAAGCGGACCACGAGAACTCTCTTATCACCCATGAGTGTCCCGTAGGTCCCACGGAGCGGCGGTGGAGCGAGGCACTGGATCACGGTGGCTCCGGAACGACGTAGGACGCCGCAGGAGACGTGCGTCCCCGCAACCTGGACCAGGTCGCCTACGTTGACGACTATCGGTGCCGCCGCACTCGTTGCGCGTGCTGCGCGGATGACGAAGGAGCCGAACACCGCTAGCCCCAGCAGACACGCGAACACCCCGCCGATCAGGATTCTCCTGGAGCGCGTCATAGTCTGACCTCCTTCTTCCTGCCGCCCTCACGCTCCATTGTTCCGCCGGAAGGTGTCGCGAATCGCGAGCAGGACGAAGTTGAGCAGCACGAGCGCGGTCACCAGGACGATCTCCACCACCTGTGTCGCCCCTGAGCTCGGCCTCGAGGGTGCCATCGTCGTGCGAGCCGCCGGGAAAGATTCCGACCGCGAGCCGCCTCGTGGCGAGCGGCTTCGGGTCGAAGTCTGACCGGCGGTTCCGGACGTCGAGCCCGCTCCGACTGCCAGGGCCGCGTGCGCCACTCGCTCCACGGATCCGATTGCCACGCACGGGAGCAGACGGAACTGCCTCAGCGCGAGGCGGGTCGGCACGCCGCAGCCCCCGGCTGCTTCGGCCCAGCGTGCGGCCGACTGCATGGTCAGGCCCACGAGGCCTGCGAGCCCGACGTAGCGCAGATAGGTGGGATCGAGTATCGGAAGGCTGAGGTCGATGCCTCCAGAGCCTGCTGCCGATGCTGCGCTCGCGGCGCTGCCGTCGATTCCGGTTGACATCAAGCCTCCCGCATGCGCGGTGCCTTCGACAGCAGGATGGGTCGATGCTGCGAGCGTGGAAGCGAGCTCGTGCGCCATCGAGCCGATGGCTTCGTTCCCGGAACCCGCAGTGACCATCCCCTCCGCGAGTGACTGCGCTCCGGCGTGGTCGATTCCGGTGGCAAGTGCAGCCACACCGAGTGTCGATGGGTCTGCTGCACCCGCGACGAGCTGGGACGTATCGACGAGCGAGGTGAGCGTGCTGTCGGGTGCGGGTGCGGTGGTGAGGTCGGTGTTGGGGAGGATGCTGGTGAGGTTGGCGGGGTCGCTGCCGGCGGGGTCGACGAGTGATGTGAGCGTGGTGTCGGCTGTCGGTGCGGTGGTGAGGTCGGTGTTCGGGAGGATGCTGGTGAGGCTGGCGGTGGTGTCGCTGCCGGTGGGGTCGAGGAGAGAGGTGAGCGTGGTGTCGGGTGCGGGTGCGGTGGTGAGGTCGGTGTTCGGAACGACGCTGCCGAGGGTGGCGGCAGGGTCGATGCTGCTCGTGAGGGTTGAGCTGTCGGGGGCGCTCGGCAAGGCCGAGGCCGTCGACTGAACTACATCCGTCGTAGGCATCGCAGTCGACGTGCTCGAGGGATCGAGCGAGTCGCCCGGTGCCGGACTTGACGTGGCGCCGTCGGTCGGTGAAATCGTAGGCGTGGCCGAGGCGTCGACCGAGTCGGTTGTGGGAGTGGCTGTCGCTGTTGCGGTGTCGGTGGGCGAAGTCGGTGTGATTGAGGAATCGACGGAGCCAGTGGTCGGACTCGGAGACACGGTGTCCGTCGGTGTTGTCGTCGGTGCCGTGGCATCGGTCTGACTTACCGTCGGCGAGACCGTCGGGTCGGTCGTGGTGGGGGCTGTCGAAGTGTCGGTCGCGGGCGCCGTGGCCTCGGGCGTCGTCGGTGCCGCGGTATCGGTCGGGCTTACCGTCGCTGAGACTGTGGTGTCAGTCGTGGTGGGCGTCGAAGTATCGGCCACCGATGCTGTGGCATCGGTGGTAGTTGCCCCCGCCCCCGTCGCAGTGTCGAGAGGATCGCTCACGGTTCCTCCTTTTCAATCCGTAGCTATCAGCTTTGCAATCGTTGTTACTCACTTTCCTTCCACTGAAGAGTGCGCAGATAAACGCGGGTCGGTACCCCCCTGATGGCGGGCAGATCCCCTAGGGCAATTGCCGGAGCGCTCTCGTGCCAGGGATCAGCCAGAGTGAAAAACGCTCTTGAAACGGGCACCCCATTTGGTTACAAGTGGGAGACGCAAGGAAGAGGAGCTGGAACTGTGGCAACGTCGCCCCAGCCGACAAGCGCGATCCTGATCGCGGACGGGGACGCACCTGCGCGGAAGCAGGTCGCCCGGGTGTTCGAGCGTGCTGGTTTCGCCACTGCTCAGGCGTCCACCGGGCAGGAGGCGCTCGACTTCCTTCAGAGTGATCCGCCGGCTGCCGCGATCCTCGAGCCCTCGCTTGCAGGTGTCTCGGGTTACGAGGTGTGCCGGGCGCTCCGTGACCGGTTCGGAGAGTCGGTCCCGATCATCTTCGTGTCAGCGAGCAGGACCGAGTCGTACGACCGCGTCGCGGGCTTGTTGCTCGGCGCGGATGATTACCTTGCAAAGCCTTTCGCATCTGACGAGCTTCTGGCGCGCGTCCGGCGGCTGGTCCAACGTGCGCTGCCTCCCTCGCCCACGATCCCATCAGTGCTTACGAAGCGCGAGCTCGAAGTACTCGGTTTGCTGGCTGAAGGACTGGCCCAGCGCGAGATCGCGACGAGGCTCACTATCCGCGAGAAGACTGTCGGCTCGCATATAGAGCGGATACTCAGCAAGCTTGGTGTGCGCAGCCGCGCTCAGGCGGTCGCGCTGGCATTTCGTGAGGACCTCGTCGGGGTGTCCACCGGAACCGCCGCACGCTCATCCCATCGCCCAAAGAATCTGGCTCGCGCCGCCCAGACAACGTGATCCGTCCTGTCCCGAGAAGGAGGAGCTGAAGTGTCGAAGTTTGTCGATCGTATGGTGGGCCGGAACCCTCCGGAGGAACGACGTGCCGAGATCGACGGGCCGGCGGGCGGACAGGATGCGCAGGGGTCGGGCGGATCGCCGACAGTGTCGCGGCTTGCCGACTACACCGCGCACGAGAGCACGGCGAAAAATCGGCCGCCGGACACGGCTCCTCGCACGGCAAGAGCAGACGACGAGAGCGAGCCCTTGACCGACTACGGGAGGTTGGGCGAACACGTATCCTCGGTTCTCGAGGCTGCAAACAAGGCGGCCGCGAAAATCCGGGAGGACGCGCGCACGAATGCCGAGCGTGTTGCAAAGCAGAGCCAGAGCGAGGCGCAGGCGCTTCTCGAGCAGGCGCAGGAACACGCCGAAAAGCTCTCGCGTGAGTCGGAGCGGGAGCGGGCAGAGGCGAAGACGGAGAGCCGTGAGATGACGCAGCGTGCTGAGGCTTATGTGGCGGAGAAGCGCCGCGAGGCCGAAGCCGAAGCAACCGGCATCCTCTCTCGCGCGCGGCGTGAGGCGAGCGAGCACACGAGAGCTGCGCAAGAGCGTCGGAGCGCGTTGGCCAGCGACGTCGCGCTGAGCGAGGAGCGCCTGGGCCAACTCGTGGGTGGCCTACGGAACCTGGCCGTGAGGCTCGAGGAGCTTGTGCAGGCTGAGCCCGGGCACGCGAAGAGCGACTCCCTCATCGTCGGCGATCAGGAACCGTCTCTCGAGGAGTCGCTCCGGCCCTCGGTAGCAGCGCCAGAGTCCTCCGAACCGCAGGAGTAAATTGCGCAGGCGGTCGCAGCACACGGTCGACGCCCCACGACCTCCCGAGGTTGGTCAGCCCCTCGCCGACGTGCTCGATCAGGTGGTCGAGTCGCTGAATTCGCTTTCGGCGAGGGTGGGATCAACGTCGGGCAGGGTGGAGGGGAACTGGTCTCACCCAGCCTGGACCACCCCGGCCCCCGCACGCCGTCGCCTTGTGACAGCGGTCGGCTTCTTCTTCCTCCGGTTCCGCCGGAGCCGAAGGCTTCGGTACAAACTCCCACGTCTCGTTTTGGCGTGGACGTCGTTAGCAGCAGCTATAGCGGTCGTGGTATGGGTCGCTTTCGGGTTCGGTGGGCTCGGCTAGGAGCTTCGAGTGCTCGTGGGGTCACAAAAACTCGATCTTCCGCCCGTAGACTGCCGCCGATGACTCGTTACCTGCACACGATGTATCGCATCACCGATCCGGAGAAGAGCCGCGCCTTCTACGAAGCACTTGGCCTCGAGTTCCGTCGCGACATGGACATCGTCCGGAACGGCGAGAAGGAGGCCACGAACTACTTCTTCGGTATCCCCGGCCAGGATGAGGAGCTCGAACTCACTTACAACCATGACGGGCGCGGGTATGAGCTCGGCACGGGCTACGGACACATTGCGCTCGCCGTTGATGACCTCGACCAGACGCTGGCCTCTCTCGAGCAGCAGGGCATCGAACCGGAGCGCGAGCCGTATCGCGTGCGCGAGGGCGGTTCGCGGCTTTGTTTCGTCCGCGATCCGGACGGCTACCGGATCGAGCTCATCGACCGCTCCGGGAAGTAGGTCGCTGCATGACCGTCGACTGGGACTGGTCGCGGGTCGTCTTCGACCACGTGAAGATCGGCGTCCGCGATGCCGAGGCCGGCAAGAAGTTCTACCGGACTGTCCTCGCGACCCTCGATATCCCGCCGTTGTGGGAGGGCGAGCACGGCGGCCAGTACGCCAATCTCGTCGTCAGCGCGAATGCGGAGCCAGGCGGGCCGATCCACATCGCGTTCGTGGCCAGATCGCGCGACGAGGTCAACGCCTTCCACCGTGCC
>WNGA01003412.1_pt1 | contig 23830 bp, 18 predicted proteins | sample 5400061 | NCBI WGS metagenome assembly WNGA01 (sample SAMN13153366, study PRJNA577476) | soil metagenome | isolation source: 100 cm soil or saprolite under grassland replicate 2 | place: USA:California | collected 2016-06-15
TCGGCGTCGTGTCGCCGCAGGCATTCGCGGCACCGCCGAAGCCCGCGGCACCGTCGAAGCCCGCGGCGCCGAAGATGCCGGCGCAGCACCCGGACTGGCGGCCGGTGCCGCGCACCCCGGCGCCGATCGCGGTGCAGTCCGGCCCGGCCCGGCCGCAGATCCCCATCGGGGCGATGCCGCCGGCGCACCGGGTCCGCGAGCTGACCGGCAAGCGCACCGCGAACGCGCGGTTCTACCAGCTGTCCGACGGGCGGGTACAGGCCGCGGTCGCCACCGGCGTGGTGAACTACCGCGACCGGCAGGGCCACTTCCAGCCGATCGACACCACGCTCGGGCCGGTGAGCCGGCCAGGGTTCGCCTGTACCGCGCAGGTCAACCCCATCTTCCGGGATCGCCTCCACACCGTGCAGGCCGGAATCGCAAGGTCGCTCAATGCGCTGCAGATGGAGTAATGGCGCTCCGTTCCGATCTCCTATGTCGCACTGCGCCTGACCTTGGCCCGCGGGTGAGCCTCGGAGGCATCCCTGCAGGTCTTGGGACCGCGCGCCGGTAGTGGTCCTCGGATTTCGGATCCGACGCGCGATCATGCTGACCAGCCGGCTGCGTTCGGCCTTCCGTACCAGATCGGCGTGTCGAGCATTTGTGCGCCATGGACAGCATCTCGGCGTTCATTCCGATCAGCTCCTCGCCAGCGCCACCTCCAGAACCACCCGACGACCACCCACCGCCACCAACAAACGAGCGCGAGCGCGGGCCGACGACGGACTGGTTTCGGGATGCCGACGAACGCGTGCGCGCGGTGCTCGAGGCGTACGCGGTCACCGGCGTGCTCGGCCTCGCGCGCCGCGACGGAACCGCCGGTACTACGACCTGATCGAACGGCTGCTGCCGGCCGAGGTCATCGCGCACGACCTCCCGCTGAGGGAGCGGCTGCGGCACAAGCTGCAGCACGCTACCGCGCGCACGGCCTGCTCGGCGTCGGCGGCGGCGACATCTTCGGCGGGCTCGGCGCGGCGAAGCCGGATCCGCGGTGGCCGCAGAGCCGGGAAGAGGGCGTGCGCGGCAAGCGCCTGGTCATCCGCGAGGACGTCGGGCTGCTGCAAGCGCCGCCGGCGGACATCGCCGCTCCGCGGCAAAGTCGCGTGGTGCCGCTCCGCGGCGGTTGAGCATGGCCGCGCTCCGCGCGGCGGTTGAGCATGGCCGCGCTCCGCGGCGTGAGCGGATGGCTGGGTGCTGGTCAGCGCGATGCCGGGAGCACCGTGTCGTTGAACGACCTGACCGCGTGGGCGGCTGATGGAGGAGGCGCCTGGCTGGCCTGTTGCGGTTGGGGTCGGGGAGGATGCCGGCGTGGTGCGGGATGTCGATATCGCTCGGTGGCGGTTGCGCAGTCAGCGCCTGGTCGCGCCGTACGCGGTGTCGGCGGGGGAGGTTGTGGGTTGGCTGTTGGCGGTGCAGGCGGAGAACCCCGCTCAGGCGGCCTGGGCGGTTGCCTCGCGGACCCAGAACCGGGACGGCGGGGCTGCTGGAGGACGGCGCTGTGTTGCGGACGCATGTGCTTCGCCCGACGTGGCATTTCGTGCGGGCCGAGGACATCGGCTGGCTGCTGGAGTTGACCGGTCCGCGGGTGCGGCGGGTCACCGGCCAGCAGCTGCGCGATGCGCACGGTCTGGACCAGCCCGCGATTGAGCACGCCGAGGCCGCCGTCACGCAGGCATTGGCCGGCGGGGACGGCTGACTCGGGCGCGCCTGGCGGAGGAGCTGCGCCAGCGTGGCGTGCACGGCGGCGGGCAGATGCTGATGATCCTGCTGGCGCACGCCGAGTTGGACGGCCTGATCTGCAGCGCAGGTGTGCTGGACGGCGAGCACACCTACGCGCTGCTGGACCAGCGGGCCGGCGCCGCGCCGGCTGGAGCGGACCCAGGCGCTGGCCGAGCTGGCGCTGCGCTACTTCACCGGGCACGGTCCGGCGACCGAACGGGACCTGGCGTACTGGGCCACCCTGACCCTGAGCGATGTGCGCGCCAGCCTGGCGCAGGTGCGTGATCGGCTGGACTGCTTCGAGCACGACGGGCGCACCTTCTGGCACGCGCCGGCCGATGCCCCAGCGGGCCGCAGCAGCCGGCCGGCCACCTGCTGCAGATCCTGGATGAGACCTACCGCGGCTACCAGGACTCCCGCTGGGTGCTCGATGCCGCCGGCCAGGTGCCGCGCACCCGGGAGCCCACGCCCGGGATGGCGCTGGTGGACGTCCAGATCGTGGCCGCGATGTGGCGCTGCCAGGCCAACGACCACGTCCAGTTCGAGCTGCGACCCTACCGGCCCTGGCACCCCATCAGGTCGAAGCCCTTGAGCAGGCCGCCAGAAGGTACGGTGACTACCTGCGGCTCCCGCCCCGTCTCGCCCTGCCGTGACCCCCGCGTCCGGACTCCAGCACGCCGTACCTCCCGGCTGCCGTCCCGCCCGCTTCGCCCACCTCCGCGGTGCCCGGGGGCTGACCAGACTCCTTCGCAATGGCCTGCCATGTCGGTCGCGGGCGCTCCTGGCAACCGCGGTGGTGAGTGGCCAGCATGCGTAGGGGCCGACCTCGGCGGCCTGCACGTCTGATGAGGGTTGCAGTCCACGGGCCGTTGGTCGTACGGGTCCACCGGCTGTCGCAGGCAGGCGGTCGTTGGGCGACGGCGGCATCGGCGTGGACGTGCCTGGTGGCTGCGCGAGCCATCCTTGCGCCGTTGGTGACACGGCCGGCCAGGCCGCTGGACCGGACGGGCATCGGTGCCGATCGGTCCGTTGGACTATCCGGAGGAGTCGCATGGCGACGTTGTGCAAACCTGCTGTGGCCGTACCAGAGAACGTCGTCACAATGGCCGACACCCTCGGCCTTGCCCGGCGGATACATCGCGACCACCCGCAGCTCGATCTTGCCCTGAGACTGATCCGTAATACCGGTGTCCGGACCCGGAACATCATCCGCCCGATCGGCGAGATCCTCGATCACCCGGGATTCCAGGCGCGTAACGCGATCTTCGAGGAGGAAGCCAAGCGCCGGGTGCCCGACGTGGTCCGGCAGGCGTTGGGCAACGCCGGCGTCGGCCCGGTGGACATCGACCTCATCATATTCGTCTCGTGCACCGGGTTCATGATGCCGTCGATGACCGCGTGGCTCATCAACACCATGGGCTTCCGGTACGGCACCAAGCAGCTGCCGATCGCCCAGCTGGGCTGCGCGGCGGGGGGAAGCGCGATCAACAGGGCGCACGAGTACTGCATGGCGTATCCGGAGGCGAATGTCCTCATCGTGGCGTGCGAGTTCTGCTCGTTGTGCTACCAGCCGACCGACAGGGGTGTGGGAAACCTGCTCGCCAACGGGCTGTTCGGCGACGCCATCGCCGCGGCCGTCGTCCGCGGGCAGGGCGGGGTCGGCCCGCGGCTTGAGTGCAACGCGTCGTACCTCATCCCGGACACCGAGCGTTGGATCGGCTACGACGTCAAGGCGACGGGATTCCATTTCGTGCTGGACCGCCGGGTGCCGGCGACGATGGAGCCGCTGTCGCCGGTACTGCGGAAGTTCGCGCGGGAACGGTCCTGGGACGCCGCGGACCTCGACTTCTACGTGATCCATGCGGGTGGCCCCAGGATTCTCGACGACCTTTCCCGGTTCCTCGGGGTGGACGGTGCGAAGTTCGGCCACAGCCGGGCGACGCTGGAGAACTACGGGAACATCGCCAGTGCCGTGGTACTCGACGCGTTGCGTCGGATCTTCGAGGACGGTGGCATGCAGGAGGGCTCGAGGGGCCTGATCGCGGGGTTCGGCCCCGGCATCACCGCCGAGGTCTGCATGGCGACCTGGGTCGGGGATGGCGGAGCCCGCTCGCGCGGTGACGGCATGGCCGGGTGCGCGGCGCCGCCGACCCGCGGCGCGTCCGCGGCGTGACCGGGACAACGGCATGCGGGTTCTCGTGGCGGGCGCCGGGATCGGCGGCCTGAGTGCAGGAATCGCCCTCGCGCAGCGCGGTGTCGAGGTGGAGGTCGTCGAGGCCAAGCCGGCGGACATGCCGGTGGGAGTCGGACTGGTGCTGCCGGCCAACGCGCTGCGCGGCCTGCAGGAGCTCGGCGTCCTCGACCGGTGCATGGCGGCCGGCGTTCCGTTCCACCGCAACAGGTTCTGCGAGCCCGACGGGCGGCTGATCGTCGAGGTGCCCGGCCAGATCGGCCGCCGGGACGGCCTGCCGTCGCTGGCGGTGCACCGTGCGGAACTGCACCAGGTGTTGTCGGGCGCCGCGAAGCAGGCGGGGGCGCCCGTCGCGTACGGCACGACCGTGTCCGAGGTGACCAGCGACGGCGATGGCACGCACGTGCGCCTGAGCGACGGCCGCACCGCGACGTACCACCTGGTCGCCGGCTTCGACGGGATCAACTCGGCGCTGCGCCGGCACGTCACGGACCCTGCCGTCGTGCCACCGCGCTACACCGGGTTCGCCACCTGGCGGGTGAGCGTGCCGCGGGCACCGGAGGTGCGGTGCGGGACCCTGTTCATGGGGGTCGGCAACAAGGCGGGGCTGAATCCGCTCAACGACGACGAGATGTACCTGTTCGCCACCACCCGCGAGCCGGCCGGAACCCGGCTCGATCCGGGGCTGCTGCACCAGATCCTGCGCGCCCGACTGGACGGGTACGGCGGCCTGGTGGCCGAGGTGCTGGACGGCCTGACCGGCCCGCAGGGCATCGTGTACAGCCCGATAGAGGAGGTCCGGCTGCCGACATGGCATCGGGCACGGGTGCTGGTGGCCGGCGACGCGGCGCATGCCACAGCCCCGCAGCTGACCCAGGGTGCGGCGATGGCTATCGAAGACGCCATCGTCCTCGCCCGGCTGCTGACCGGGGCCGAGCCGGTGTCCACGGTGCCGGGCCGGTTCATGCACGCCCGCCAGGCACGGTGCGCGTTCGTGCAGGACACCTCGAAGCGGATCCTGTACGCGGAGACGGCGACCGATGCCGAGTCGGTGACGCACCGGCTGGACCGCATCCGCGAACTGCCCGCCCGGACGGCCGCCATCGACGCTGTCCTGAGCCGACCGGCCTGGTGACGGGGTGCAGGCCGTGGTGCTGCGTGGCTTCGGCCCCCCGGGCGTTCTGCTGCCCGCGGAGGTACCGCGGCCGGAGCCGGGCACGGGTGAGGTGCGGGTACGGGTCCATGCCGTGGCCGTCGGGCGCACGAAGGACGTGGCGCTGCGGTCCGGACGCCATCCGTTCTCCCGGGCGGTCCGGCTGCCGCACATTCCGGGCACCGAGCACGCCGGGACGGTGGACGCGACCGGTCCTGGCGTCGACGCCGACCTGGTGGGCCAGCGGGTCGCGGTCTCCGCGGTGCTGCCCTGCGGACACTGCCCGGACTGCCGGCGCCGGCGCGAGGAGGCGTGTGCGCTGCTGGAGCTGATCGGCGTCCACCGCCCCGGCGCGTACGCGCAGTACTGCGTCGCGCCGGTGGCGAACGTCATGCCGGTTCCCGACGGGGTGTCGTTCCCCCAGGCTGCGGCGCTGGCGGCGAACGGGCCGGTTGCGCGGGCCCAACTCGACGCCGGTGCGGTCACCGCCGGAACCTCGGTGCTCGTGCTCGGCGCCTCCGGCGCCCTCGGGTCGACGGTCGCGGCGCTGGCCAGCTTCCGCGGCGCCCGGGTCATTGCGACGGCCCGGCTGCGTGCCAGGCCCGCGGCGCTGGCGGACCTGCCGGCGACGGCGCACCTGGACAGCGACCGGCCGGACCTCGCGGATGCCGTACTGGAGCTGACCGGCGGCCGTGGTGTCGACTGCGTCATCGACAACCTCGGCGTGCCGGGGCTGTGGCGCCGGTACCAACCGGCCCTGGCCCGGACCGGGCGGGTCGTCGTCTCCGGTGCACTCGAAGAGACACCGGTTCCCGTCGCCTTCCGGCCGCTGTACCTGCTCAGCCAGTCGATCATCGGGGTACGGACCGGCAACCGGTCGGACATCGCCCGGCTGTGGCAGGACGTGCGCGCCGGCTTCGCGCTGGTACCCGGTCTGATCTCGACGATGCCGCTGGCCGAGGCCGCCGACGCGCACAGGCTGATCGAGTCGGGCCGGCACCGCGGCCAGGTCGTTCTCACCCCGCCCCATCGCAACGGCGGGGCGGCGCAACGGAAGGGGAGTCAATGACCGACGGGTTCCTGCTCGCGCCGGGGGCCGGTATGCCGATCAGGCTGGGCGCCATGCAGGTCAGCGCCAAGGTGACCGGCGAGCATGCCGTCAGCGCCTCGACGTTCGAGGTGGTGGTGCCGCCCGGGTTCGACGTGGGCGCGCACATCCACGCCGCCGGGGAGGAAGTGTTCTACGTGCTCGAGGGTGAGCTGGACCTGCTCGCGTTCGAGCCGAAGGAACGCAGCGGCGGAAGCTGGCGGACGTGGACGGCGCCCGACGGCCGGCGGGTGACCCGCTGCGGTCCCGGCAGCCTGATGTTCGTGCCACCGGGCTGCCCGCACGCCTTCGCCAACCCCGGTGCGGCGGCGGCCCGCATGCTGTTCCAGTTCGCTCCGCCCGGGCACGAGCTGTACTTCGCCGACCTGGCCCGGATCCTCAACCGGGGCGGACCACCGGATCCGGAGGAGATCCGACAGCTCCGCCGCCGGCACGGCATCGAGCAGCTGACCCCGCTGCGGACCGGCCCGGCGGACCTGGCCCACCCGCCGGCGGCCCGACACCACGCGGGCTGAGCCGTGGACCGGCTCGAACAGCTGCCTCAGGACTGGTCACGCGCCCTGGCCGTCGTGGCTCACCCGGACGACCTGGAGTACGGCGCGGCCAGCGCGGTCGCCGCCTGGACCGCTGGCGGCAAGGACGTCCGGTACCTGGTGGTCACCCGGGGCGAGGCGGGCATCGCCGGCCTGCCGCCGGCGCAGTGCGCGCCGGTGCGTGAGGCGGAGCAGCACGCTGCCGCCAAGGCGGTGGGCGTATCGGTGGTGGAGTTCCTCCACCATCGCGACGGCCTCATCGAGTACGGGCCGGCGCTGCGCCGCGACATCTCCGCCGCGATCCGCCGCCACCGGCCGGACCTGGTGGTCACGGGCAACTACCACGACACCTGGCCCGGCGGCGGCTGGAATACCCCCGACCACCGCCACGTGGGCCGGGCGGTACTGGACGCCGTCAAGGACGCCGCCAACCAATGGATCTTTCCCGAGCTGGCCGACCAGGGGTTGCCGCCGTGGGCCGGTGTCCGGTATGTGGCCGTCGCTGGGTCGCCGCAGCCCACCCACGCGGTGGACGTGTCGGCCGTCTTGGACAGGGCGGTCGCGTCCCTGGAGGCCCACCGGACCTACCTCGATGCGCTGGGGGACCACCCGATGGCCTCGCCGGGCGAGTTTCTGGAGTGGACCACCCAGCTGAACGGATCGCGGTTCGGCGACCGGCCGGCCGCGGTGTTCGAGCTGTTCAGGGGCTGACCGGCCGGCGGTGACCTGCTCAGCGCGGCGGGTAGTGCCAGGGCTGCCGCAGGTCGTAGAACCGCGGCGGCTCCACGCCCAGGGCGTTCTGCTCCTCGCGCAGCGCCCTCAGCGCCGGCGCGGGCGCTCGCTCGGTGCCGCGGGCCTCGTGCTCGCAGGTGAAGTACACCGCCACGGTGAAGCGGTCGCCGTCGTGCTCGACGATCAGGGTGCCGATGTCCTCCGGGCGGACCTGCGCGACGAGCGGGCTGATCTCCTTCAGGATCTGGCGCGCGCGGGACAGGTCGCGGACCCGTCGCTGGATCACCTGGACGAAGCGCGCCTCGGGCGAGGCGCCGCCGCGGTCCAGGTACGCAGCGCTGCTCCCGGTCACGCTGACCTCGCCGGTGAACAGCTCGGCGGTCTGCGCCCACCAATCGACCTGCTCGGGCCGGCTCGCGATGTGCTCGGCCACCGCCTGGGACTCGAAGCGGGCCAGCCGGATGAAGTCACCGTCGCCGCTGACCCCGGCGGTCGTGCCGAGCCAGCCGGGTGCTCCCGCCGCCAGCTCGGCGAACCACCGGTCGTGCGCCGCGTGCACCGCTGCGGCGTCGGCCACTCGCGCCCGGACGATCTGAACGAACATGGACTCCTCCGGATCGCGAGCAACGTGCCGACCGGACCGTACGGTCACCGTCCCCCCCTGTCGAGGACCGCGCGACCGGCGAACCGTTCGTCGCACCGGCATGCACCTTGGCGCCGCGCCCTTCGCCGAGCCCGGCGCGGCCACGCAGAATCACGGTTACTCCGTGCCGGATCACCGGAGGCGGACAGGCTTTGCAGGCTCGGGAGACCGCATGTCATATCCGGATCCGCGCTACCTCGGTGAGCCCGGCGAGCTGAGCGCGTCGTACCGAAGCGTGGATACCGGGCCGCAGCTGACCGCGCGGTTGCGCACCGAGGTGCACTACCTGGCCACCGGAGCCAGCACGGACCACCAGTTCGGCCTCTACCGGTGGGACATGGCCGGACCGCCGGCCGGACCCGGCCCGCACTTCCACCGGACGTTCACCGAGTCGTTCTACATCCTCTCCGGCACCGTGCGGCTCTACGACGGGCGCCGGTGGATCGACGCGGTACCCGGTGACTTCATGTACGTACCTCAGGGAGGCATCCACGGGTTCCGGCACGAGTCCGGTGAGCCGGCGTCGATGCTGATCCTGTTCACCCCCGGCGCACCCCGCGAAGAGTACTTCGAGGCGCTGGGCGAGATCGCCGCCAGCGGTCGGAAGCCGAGCGAGGAGGAGTGGGCCGACCTGTACCGCCGGCACGACACACAGATGCTGTGAGCGCGGTGCCATGGTTCCGCGGCCTCCGGCACCCAGCGTGACCTCGACGCCCGGATTCTGGCAGCACCCGAAACCATGGAACACCTGTCGATCACCGCGTTCCCGGCGGTAACCCAGCGTTCATCTGAACCGACCTTCACACGGCCACGTTGCTTGGTTTTCAGACAGTAGGACCGGGTCGGGTGATCATATGAACGGCGGCTCCCATGGCGAGAACGATAATCTCTTCACGTGAGATCTCGGTGCGCGGGCGTCACGAGGACACATCCGGTCGGCATGAGACTCCCTTCCCGGGCGGCGCAGATGGGTGGCCGCGAGCCCAGGTGGCTCCAACCAGGCGGTCCCCCGGGCGAGCCGTCGCGTCGGCGGCGTCCGGTCCGGTCGGCGCCGCGGGACCGGCGGCCGGTCTGGTCTGCCTGGTCGTCGGCGGCGACCTGGAGACCGCCGCCGGGCTGGTACGCCTGCTGAGCGCCCACCCGACCGTCGGTCGCGTCGTCGCGGCCCGGGCCGCGGCCGACGCGCTCCGCGTGCTCCACAGCACCGAGGCGGACCTGGCCTTCATCGAGATGCGCATGCCCGGGATGGACGGCACCGACCTGGCCGCGGTGCTCAACCGGTTCCGGAGCGCGCCGGCAGTGGTATTCACCGCCCATGGTCCCGAGGGCGCGGCGCAGGCATTCGATCTCGGTGCGCTCGACTACCTGACCCGGCCGGTGTGCCCGGCCCGGCTGGACAGGTCGGTGCGCCGCGTGCTGACCGAACGCCGCCCCACCAGCCCCGCGCCGAACAGGCATCCGGCGCCCGCAGGCACCCCTGGGACGCCGGCCCCCGCGGACGACGAGGTGATCGTCGTCTGCCTTGCCGGAACCACCCGGCTGGTGCCCCGCTCGTCCGTGCGCTGGGCGCAGGCGCGCCGTGACTACGTGCGCCTGCACACCCTCGACGGCTCGTACCTGATCCGGGCCCGGATGAGCGCATTGGCCGATGAATGGGCCGGCTCGGGGCTGATCCGCATCCACCGCTCGTACCTGGTACGGCTGGATTGCGTCGACGGCCTGCAAACGACGCGGTCCGGACATCTGTGCGTCACCATCGACGGGCAACCACTCCCGGTGTCCCGCCGCCTCGTCCCCGACATTTGGCGCATCCTGTCCGGCAGCCTGGCTGCCACGGCGTCCGGTGGCCTGGCTGCCATCGCGTAAGGACGCGGCCGGGACCGGCGTACGCGGTGACACCGCTCGGGACCCGACACGGACGACTGCGGCGGGTCTGTGGTCGATGGAGGCGGTCAGGCGGTGACGCTCACACCGGATCGATCACCCTGCTCACGATCCATGCGTGCTTGCAGCTTGGCGGTTGCAGCAGGGATAAGGTCGAGCGCGGTTCGCACCCGCTCTGACTAAGGGTTTCGGTGATGCGAACGATCCGCTGCCGGTCCACATTGGTGACATGGACCCGGTGTGCCAGATGGGTCCGCGACCGAGGAGTTCACCATGACCGACGAGGAACTGGAGCTCAGGCTGCCGAGGAACTCTCCTGGGACCCGAGGGTCGATCGCGAGGCGATCACCGTATCCGTGTACGACGGCATCGTGACGCTGGCTGGCACGGTCGGCAGCCTCCGGCAGAAGCGGGACGCTCAGACGGCGGCCGAGCGGGTACACGGCGTCATCCTGGTCAACAACAAACTGGACGTCCGGGTCCGTACCGAGCACCGTCGTGAGGACGCCGACCTGCGCAAGGACGTTCTCCGGGCGCTCGCCCTCGACGACCAGGTACCGGCAACCGTCGACGCGCTGGTCAACGACGGCTTCGTGACCCTCGTGGGTACCGCACGCTGGCAGCACCAGCGCGAGGAGGCCGAGTTCGTCGCCGGAAACATCCTCGGCGTCACGGCCGTCGACAACGCCATCGACCTGGTCGATCCGGGCCCGGCCGCCAACAACGTCCGGGACTCGATCAAGGGTGCGCTCGAGCGCCACGCCAGGCTCGAAGCGGACAACATCGGCGTCGAGCCCGCGAACGGTACCGCGACGTTGACCGGAGACATGCGGTCCTTGTGGGAACGGGACGCGGTCATCGCCGCCACCTGGGCCGCCCCGGGCGTCCGGATGGTGAACGACCGACTCGACGTCTTCTACTGATGCCGGACATGACGGGCACGGAGCGCCGGCGACTGGCGGACCCCGGCGGGCCAGCCCCTGACTGGTACCTGTGGGGGCCGTACCTCAGCGAGCGCCAATGGGGAACGGTACGCGAGGACTACAGCCCGGACGGCGGGGCGTGGAGCTACCTGCCGCACGACCACGCCCGGTCGCGGGCCTACCGGTGGGGTGAGGACGGGTTGGCCGGGTTCAGCGACCGCGAGCAGCGGCTGTGTCTGGCTCTCGCGCTGTGGAACGGGCGCGACCCGATCCTCAAGGAGCGGCCGTTCGGCCTGACCGGGCCCGAGGGCAACCACGGTGAGGACGTCAAAGAGTACTGGTGGTACCTCGATGCGGTACCGAGCCACGCCTGGAACCGGTGGCGTTACCACTACCCGCAGGCCGCTTTCCCGTACGCGGACCTGGTGGCCGAGAACGGCCGGCGTGGCCGGCACGATCCCGAGTACGAGCTGCTCGACACCGGCGTCTTCGAGGACAATCGGTACTGGATCGTCGAGGTGCGCTACGCCAAGGCGGACCCGACCGACCTGCTGATGTCGATACAGGTCACGAACGCCGGACCCGAGGACGAGGTACTCCAAGTCCTGCCGACGGTCTGGTTCCGCAATACCTGGGCGTGGCACCCGGATGCGGCGAGACCGGAGCTGGCCGCGACGGGGCCGGCGAGCGTCGGCATCGCCCATTCGGTCCTGGGTGAGCTGGAGCTGCTGGCCGCCCCCGGACCGGACGGTACCGATCCGGCGCTGCTGTTCTGCGAGAACGCAACCAATACGCAACGCCTGTACGGCGTGGCGGCTGAGACGCCGTACCCCAAGGACGGGATCAACGACCATGTCGTGTCGGGGGCGGCGACGGTCAACCCGGCCCGCCGGGGTACCAAGTGCGCGGTATGGTACCGGGTGGCCGTAGCGCCGGGGGAGACCGTCGAGCTGCGCCTGCGGCTCCGGCCGGCGGGGAGCCAAGAGCCAGCGGCCGCCCTGGGAGCCGACTTCGACCGGATCATGATGGCGCGCCGCGCGGAAGCCAACGAGTTCTACGCCGACCTCACGCCGCCGTCCGCCACGCCTGACGAGGCGAATGTGATGCGCCAGGCCTTCGCCGGCATGCTGTGGAGCAAGCAGCTCTACAACTTCAACGTGTCCCGCTGGCTCGACGGCGACGCGGGGCTGCCGGCGCCTCCCGACTCGCGGCTGGCTGGCCGCAACACCCGATGGCGCAACTTCGACGCCTGCGACGTTATGTCCATGCCGGACAAGTGGGAGTACCCCTGGTTCGCGGCCTGGGACCTCGCGTTCCACTGCGTGGCTCTCGCACACGTCGATCCCGCGTTCGCCAAGAACCAGGTACTGCTGATCTGCCGCGAGTGGTTCCAGCACCCGAACGGTGCGCTGCCCGCGTACGAGTGGGACTTCGGCGACGTCAACCCACCGGTGCAGGCGTGGGCCGCGCTGGAGGTCTTCGCCATCGAGGGCGGCCACGACCTCGACTTCCTCGGCCGGGTGTTCGACAAGCTCCTGGTCAACTTCACCTGGTGGATCAACCGGGAGGACGTCGACGGGTCGAACCTGTTCGAGGGTGGCTTCCTCGGCCTGGACAACATCGGCCCGCTGGACCGCTCGCACCTGCCTTTAGCCGGCAACCTGCAGCAGGCCGACGCTACCGGCTGGATGGCCGGCTACGCGCTGGCGATGACCACGATGGCGGCCATCCTGCACGCCAGCGGCCGTAGGCCCGGACTCGATCTGGCCGTCAAGTTCCTCGAAAACTTTGCCGGCATCCGCACCGCCATGGACCGCCAGGGCATGTGGGACGACACGGACGGCATGTTCTACGACCGGATCGTCGGCCCGGGCGGCGCCGCCGTGCCGGTGAGGGCGCGCTCGATGGTCAGCATCATCCCGATGCTGGCGGTCGCCGTCCTGGACGAGCAGTTGGTGGCTCCGGCGGTCGCCGCGGGCAAGCAGTTCGCCACCTTCCTCGACCGGCACGGGCTGCGGGATCAGGAGAAGCTGGCCGAGGCCGGCGTCTTGCGGGGCGAACCCGGACGCCGGCGACTGCTGGTGAGCGCCGTGAGCGTTGACCGCGTCATCCGCCTGTTTCGTCCGCTGTTGGATCCCGCGGAGTTTCTGTCCCCGCATGGCCTGCGGTCGCTGTCAGCGATCCACCGTGACCACCCGTACACCATTGATGTCGGAGGGGAGCGCGCCACCGTTGACTACGAGCCCGCCGAGTCGACCACCGGCATGTTCGGCGGCAACTCGAACTGGCGCGGCCCGGTGTGGTTTCCACTGAACTACCTGGCCGTCAGCGCGCTGGAGCGTTACCACCGGTTCTTCGGCGCGGATCTGACGGTCGAGTACCCGACCGGTTCCGGTCGCCTGCTGACCCTCGACGCGGTGGCGACCGATCTGTGGGCCCGGCTGGTATCGGTCTTCACCGTCGGCGCGGATGGCCGGCGGCCCTGTTTCGGCTGGGTCGACCGGTTCCAGGGAGACCCGGCGTGGAAGGACAATCTGTTGTTCTATGAGTACTTCCACGGCGACAACGGGGCCGGGCTGGGTGCCTCGCACCAGACCGGCTGGACCGGGATCGTCGCCGACGTGATCCGACGCCGGCACGGGATGGTGGCGTCGATCGACGATGTCCTGCTGAGGCTGGGGCAGCCGGGTGCGCGGCCATGACGGCGACGACCCGCCCGGCCGGGTTGCCCGGGGCGCCGTTTCCGCTCGGCGCGACGCCCGGCAAGACCGGCACGAACTTCGCGGTCGTGTCCGGAGGCGATGGTGTGCTGCTGTGTGCACCACAGCGTGCGCCCACGTTGGCCCGCCAGGAGGGCGGCTTCGACACGATATAAGTAACGTGGAATCAAGACGGGAGGGTGCCGCCGCTCCCCGAGTCGATCTTCTTCCTTCGCTGCTGATCTTTCGTCTGCCCAGCTCAGTGCGGGTGAAGTCAGCGATCGGGACCGGCGTCACCGCGGTGAACGCGAGGTTCGGATCGAGCCAGATTCCACAGAATGTCCGCGTTCTTCGACCTGGTGTCCCAGGACCCGGTGGTGTCGCGCGCCAAGCTCATCGCCGAGCCGTGGGACGCCGGCCGAGCGGACAGCTACGACCTCGGTCGGTTCCCGCCACTGTGGAGCGAGTGGAACGGCCGGTACCGGGACGTGATGCGCGATCGGCTCACCGTCCGTCCCCGATCGATCGTCGTACTACGGGGACGGTCGGCGATGCCGGTGTGAGCAGCGGTCGACAGAGCCGGCCACCCGTCTGAGCGGGTGGCCGGCCTGCGTGGTGGTGGGTCAGGCGGTGGAGTCGACGAGCCGGCGAGCGGCGGAGTCCACCTTCCGGGCCTGGAAGGAGAGGATCAGCGCGGAGGTGCCGTAGAAGATGCTGAACAGGCCGAAGACGGTGGCCAGCGACAGCGCGCCGATGTCGGGGCGGATGAACAGCACGATGCCGAGGGCAACGGAGACCAGCCCGGTGATCGCCCACATGGCGCGCTCGCCGGCGGTCTCGCCGCGCCGGAAAGCCAGCGCCACCTCAATGACGCCGGTCACGGTCGCCCAGGCGGCGACCCAGATGACCAGGACGAGCGCCGTGATGTTGGGCCAAGCTAGCGCCACGATTCCGGCGACGACCGAGAGGACGGCCAGCAGCAGGTAGCCGACGACGGGTCCGGCACGGGAGCTGCTGAAGGCCCGCACGGTGTCCATCGCGGCGGCGATGAACGCGTACGCGGCGAAGAGGATGACGAAGGCGCCGACAGTGACGTTGGGCCAGGTGACCGAGACGACGCCGACCGCGATGGCGAGCAGCCCTCGCCACAGCAGGGATGTTGACAGGGACACGGTTGACAGGGACACGGGGTTCTCCTTCGGTAGTGGATCAGTGGGTGACGGTGAGGTGGTCGTTGACCGTGATGACGCCGGGGGCGGTCCACGCGGCCGCGACTGCGGCGTCGCGCTCTGCCAACGAATGCACGGTGCCAAGCAGGGTCGCGATGCCGTTCGAGGTCACGACAATGAGATCGTCGGCGGCCAGCCGGGCGTCGCCACTTCTCATCGCGTCTCCTCATTGGACATCGTGCGGTTTCCGTCCGGCGATCACGTCCCGGTACGGGAGCCGCCGACCCCAATGTAGGAATCCCGGCTCGCCGTCGAATCACCGAACTCCCTAGCCCCTTGTGGGTGACGGCCGGGCTCCTATCGGCGCTGGCGCCGGCTGTGCCGATTGCGCCGCCGAGGCTGGCGGACTAGGGAATTCCGGGATGCCGGGGCTGGGCGGGCTGCCTACGTTGTCGACTATGTCCACCGGGGCCGGTTCGGCAGGCCGTTGACTTTCGGCACGGTACGTACCGTGTGTTCCGCCGTCCCGGCGCCAACTCTTTCTCCAGGAGGCAGCCATGGCAGTATCAGACCAACTGTCGCGCCTATCGACACGGGCCAAGCAGGCCGAGGACCGGGTCGCGGCGGCGAAGACGCAGGCACGGGACCGAGTCGAGCAGGATGTCGAGCACGCCCGCCAGCAGACGCAGGCGGCGGCCGAGAAGCTCCGCAGCGAGTCCGCCGCGGCCACCGACCGGGCCGACGCCTGGGCCGACAACCTTCAGCGGTCCTGGAACGAGCACCTCGCCCAGGCCCGCCAGCGCATGGACGCCCGCAAGGCCCGCCACGACGCGAAGGTCGTGGAGCGCGACGCGGAGGACGCCGAGGACTACGCGGTCTTCGCGATCGACTTCGCGTACTCGACGATCGAGGAGGCGGAGTACGCCGTACTGGACGCCGTGCTCTCGCGGCTCGACGCCGACGCGGCAGCGGCCAACACGCCGGCGTCTTGACCGTCCGGAACCGGTGGAGGGCGCAGCCGTGCCCTCCACCGGTTCCGGACCGACGCCGGCCGCCGACTCAACCCGTCGTGGGCTGGCTGGCCCGGCAGGTGGTGGGCTGCTCGCCCGCCTCGTCGATCAGGCGACGGTGCAGTTCGGTGGTGAGCACGTGGATCGCCCGGGTGAGCTCGGTGTTGGTCTTGAGCTCCAGTTCCTGCTCAGTGAACTCGTGGTCGCGCCTAGCATTTCCGGGATTCGACCCACCGACGATGAGCTCTAACGTTGTGGCATAACCAAGACCAGGTATCGACGGAGGGGTTGGGTCATGTTCAGCGAGGCCGAGCAGCGCCGCCTAGCCGAGATCGAAGCGTTGCTCCGGGTCGACGACCCGGGCTTCGTGCAACGGTTCGACGCGCGGTGGGGCGCATGGCGGAAACGAAAAATCGTGGCCATCCTCGCCTTCTTGATGGCGGTGACGGTCACCCTCGTCGCCTTGATCGCCGGCAGCGTTGGTGGAGCCTTCTTTGGGCTGGCCGGCATGGGCGTCGCGAGCGGCGTGTGGCTGTCGCACCGCATCCGATAGCCTGATTCGCAACTGAGTAACGCCGTCACCGCCCAGATCGCTGCGGAACGGACCAACTTCGCCATGCCGGCCACCCCGCCTGTCCTGCACGCTGCGGAGGCCGGCCTCGGGCACGGCCGTTACCACCTGGACCTTCTCATTTTCCGTGCTGCCGTGCTGAGAGCCGGCCCTGACCGACCTGATCGTGCGCTGCCGCGTCCCGGTTTGCCCGCGCCCTGCCGCCGCGTCGAAGCCGATCACCTGTACGCCGCGGTCGGCCAGCTCCCGTTCGAACGACTGGGCCAGGGTCGAGGCTGGCGCCCAGCCCCGGTGATCAGCAGCAGCGGCGGGCAGGTGCCGCGTATCGAGGTGCGCAACCGGACGCCGTCGACGTCGAGGAACCGGATCGTGGCGTCGTCAGGCGTAAGCGCCGACACCGGTGACGTCCCGCCCCAACGATGAGCGCCCGAATCGCTCCGGTCTCCCCGTCGGGATCTACCGGGCTCACGCCGGCGCCGAGCGGCCAAGCGGCGGACGCCCTGGTCACCAACTCGACCCGATCGGTCAGCATGGCTACGCGGCGCCGGGTGACGAGGTCCCGGTCAGCAGCGTGCGGGCCAGTTGGGTGCGCGAGCCGATCCGCAGCTTGCGGAACACCTTCCGCAGGTGGTACTCGACGGTGTTGGGGCTGATGAACAGTCGCGTGGCGATCTCCCGGTTGGCGAGGCCGTCCGCCACCAACTGGGCGATCTGGGACTCCTGTGGGGTGAGCTGGTTGTCGGGTCCACCGACGCGCTTGCTGACCCGGTCGCTGGTCGCGCGCAGCTCCACTCGGGCGCGCTGCGCGAACGCGTCCATTCCCATCGTCTCGAACAGGTCCGCGGCGGCGCGCAGCTGCTGCCGGGCATCCCGGCGGCGGCGCTGGCGGCGCAGCCACTCGCCGTGCAGCAGATACGTGCGAGCCAGCTCCGGGGCCGCGCTGGTCCGTGCCAGGAGGTCGCCGGCCTCTTGGTAAAGGTCGTCCGCCGCGGCGTCGTCGGCCAGCAGCGCCCGGGAGCGGGCGAGCAGGCCGAGCGCCAGCGGGGTACCACTGGCCAGTGCCCGTTCGGTGAACCGGTCCAGCGCGGCGGTCGCGGCGGCGCGGTGACCGGTCCGGCTGGCCGCCTCCACCAGGTCAGGCAGGATATGCGTACCCAGTTCCGGGGGATCGTGCAAGTAGGCCTCGAGCGCGCAGGTCAGCGCCGCCCGGTAGCGACCCGACGCCAGCTCCAGCACCGCCAGTGCGGATTGCACCGTGGCCGCGGCCGGCCCCGGGTCGACTCCGACGGAGCTCTGATGCAGCCGAGTGGCGGCCGAACGGGCTTCCTCCGCCCGTCCGCGCCAAGCCAGTACGGTCAGCTCTCCCAGGCTGACGACCCCGGCAGCCGCAGGCGTTGCGGTGACCGCCACGACGCCACGCGCCTCGGCCAGATTCGCCTCGGCCGACGCCATCCGCCCCGCCAGCAGGTCGACACGAGCCAGGCAACTCAGCGCTTCTGGCAGCCTGCCGGCGTTGCCCCGGGCACGCTCGGCACCCACCCACCGGCTGGTCAGCAGGTACCGCGCCCCGTCGTCCAACAGGTCACCGGCGGCCCTGCCGGCCTCGGCGAACAGGTCCCATCCGTCTCCATTCGGCGCGGCCGGCTCGGCCAGGAGCGCGCTGACGGCCGCGCGCAGCTTGGAGACGGCAGCCGGGTACCCGTGAGTGCGCCGGACGGAGAGGCCGTCCCGCAGCAGAACTTCCGGTGCGGTCGGTTCGTCCGGCTCGAGCGGCGGGGTCCGCACGTGCCGAACCCCAGGGTGATCGGGCAGCGCTGAGCCGGAACGTCCAGACAGCACGTGCTCGTCGGTGTCCGGCCGCCGTGGGACCGCCGCCGCCAGTGCCGCACGAACCCGCCGCCGCTCGCGCGGATCGGCACCGTGGTAGACCGCGGAGCGGACCACCGGGTGGGGAAAGGTGACCCGGTCGCCGATGGACAGCAACCGTCCGGCTTGCACGGCAACCGCGGCGTCGGCGCTCAACCCGAGTCGGTCGGCCGCGCGCCGCAGCGCGGCCGCGCTGCCCGGCGGCTCGGCGGCCGCCACGAGCAACAGGCTCTGCGCGGCCGCCGGCAGCGCCTGAACCCGCCCCCGGAAGCGCTCGGCCAGCCATTGGGTGATCGGGCATGGCGCCGGCGCGTCGACGGCGGGAGCGGCTTTGCGGCCTCCCAGCAGCGCGGTGAGGTACCGGGAAGGTACTCCCGCGAACCGCGCGTCTTGCGGCGCGGGTTCGCCCACGGCGGCCAGGACGGCAATCGGGTGGGTCTGCAGCCGGCGGGCGACGAACCCCAGCAGCTGCGCCGACGCCTGGTCAAGCCATTGGGTGTCGTCGATGGTGACAAGCAGTGGCCGGTCGCGAGCCGCTTCGGCGAGCAGCGTCGACATCGCCAGCCCGACCAGAAACCGTTCCGGGGTCGGGGCGGAGACCAGCCCGGCGACCGTTCGGAGGGCGTCCCGTTGTGGCGGCGGGAGGCGGTCCACGTGGGACAGGAACGGTACCAGCAGCTGATGCGCGGCGGCGAACCCGAGCCTGCTCTCGGCTTCGATGCCCGTGACGCGTACCGAACGCATGCCCGCGGCCTGTCCGACGGCGTACTCGAGCAGCGCCGTCTTGCCGGTACCCGGCTCGCCGCGCAGTACGAGGCAGCCACCTGCGCCCTCGCGGGCGTCGGCCAGCAGCCGGTCGACCGCTTCGAGCTCCTGAGCGCAGTCGGGGAAGGGGAAGGCAGCCCGCCCTTCTGACTGTCTCAAGTGGGCGCCGGGTCGGGTTCGATCCGAGGTGCGGCTGATTCGGCAGGCGCCGGACGATGCAACGGAGTGCAACCCATTGCCCGGCACAACCGCGGCAGGGACGGTGTTGGAGCGGTCAGTGGCGACGGGCTCGCCAAGCTCCGCCGCCCGGAGCTCTATCGGTGGCATGCCCTCGCCCTTTCGACGCGCGTCACCAACACAGCAACGATGGGCGCACGCGCTGCTGTCGAGCATCGACACCAGCCGCCATCCGCGTTTACCGCGAGCAGGGGAACCCGCATTCCGGCTACCTGCAAGACCGTGGCCAGGAAGCGCATTTTCGGGCGCGCATGGTCTTTGACGGGTGTGCCGTTCCTAACGCCGATGATCGCGCTCGCGGTCGCTGACGGTCGCGGGCACCGGGTTGATGTATGCCGTCACGGGAGTGCTGCGGTGACGGGCGGCGAACCGGCGCGTCGGGATGGCCCGTCCGCCGCTTCGCTCCCACCCCGGCTTTCATGATCACGCCAACCTTTCGGCCCCGGGGTGGCAGGCTCGCGCCACGTCGCGTACCCGTGGATGGTCGCCTTGGCCCTCGGATGGGTGTAAGCACGGCATGGGGCGGGTCCGACGGTGCGTGGAGGTGTCGAATGGGGGCAGACGCTGTGCCGGGCCGAGATCCGCCGGTTCGGACCGAACTGGTGCGTGAGAGCGCACGCACGCGCGTCACGTGGCTGTTCTTTGCCGGGTGCACGGTCGTCCGCAAGGAGCCGCTGGGGCCGGACGCGGCGCGACGGCTGCAGCATGAGCTGGCGATCCTGGAGCGGCTGCGCGGTGTCATGGGCGTCGCGCAGCTGGTGGAGGCGCCGCGGTACCCCGGCTCGATCGTGGTGGCGGACGCTGGTGACACGAGCCTGGCCGGGCTGGTGAAGCCGCTGGCAGTTGATCACCTGGTCGATCTTGGGTTGGAGGTTACCCGGGCGGTGGCGGGGATGCACCGCCGAGGGGTGATGCACCGGGACATCGCGCCGGCGAACATCGTGATCTCCCGCAGCGGTGCCCCATGCCTGGTGGACTTCGCCCTGGCGACGTCGTTCGCTGAGATCCGCCCCGCGTTCACCCATCACACCGACATCGTGGGAACGTTGGCGTATCTGGCGCCGGAGCAGACCGGGCGGACCGGCCGGCCAGTGGATCAGCGTGCCGATCTGTACGCGTTGGGCGCGACGCTGTACGAGCTGGCGACGGGTGGGCCGCCGTTCGGCTCCGGGGACCCGTTGCGACTCACCCATGATCATTTGGCCCGCGTGCCGGTGCCGCCGGCGGAGGTCAACCGGGCCGTACCGGGGCCGCTGTCCGAGATCATCATGCACCTGCTGGAGAAGGAACCGGACAACCGGTACCAGACCGCGGATGGCGTGATCTACGACCTGGAGCGGTTGCGGGACGCCCGGGCAGGTCCGGCTGCGCCTGCGCTGCGGGTGGGCGAGCACGATGTTCCGTTGCGACTGCTGCCGCCGTCGCGGCTGGTGGGACGCGACGACGAGGTGGCGGCGCTGCGGGCAGCGTTCGAGGACGCACTGGCGGGCCGGTGTCGCGGGGTGCTGGTCAGCGGCGCGCCGGGGGTGGGCAAGACGGCGCTGGTCGATGAGATGCGACCGGTGGTGACCGGCCGGGACGGCTGGTTCGTGGCCGGCAAGTTCGACCAGTACCGGCGCGATCTGGAGTTCGACGCCGTCCATCAGGCGTTTCGCGCGTTGGGTCGGCTGTTGCTGGCCGAAGCCGAGAACGAGCTGGCCAACGTCCGCGCGCGAATCTTGGACGCGGTCGGCGCGAACGCGGGTCTGCTGACCGCGACAGTGCCGGAGTTCGGGGCGCTGCTCGCGGTGCCGCCCGATGCCGGGGATCCGCTGACCGCGCAGGTGCGGACGCAGCGAGTGGGCATCGCGGTGCTGCGGGCGGTCGCCTCGTGGAACCGGCCGGTGGTGTTCTTCGTCGATGACCTGCATTGGGCGGGGGGCACGCCACTCGGCTTCGTCGACCTTGTGTTGAGTGAGGAGCCGGTCGACGGCCTGTTGCTCGTGGGTGCGTGCCGCGACGGCGGCGTGGACGCGGCGCATCCGCTGGCGGCGCCGCTGTCCCGGTGGCGTAAACAGGCCGGAGTGCAGCACCTGCGACTGGTCAACCTGCCGGTGCCGAGTCTCGTGACCATGGTGGCCGAGATGGTGCACGTGGACCGGGCCACCGCGGCGGGCCTGGTCGAGGTGATCGGACCGCATACGTCCGGCAACCCGTACGAGACGATGGAACTGCTCAACGCGCTGCGCCGCGACGGCGTGCTGACAGCGACGGCCGCCGGCTGGCGGTGGGACGACACCGCCGTACGCGCCCGCCTGGGCGAGTCCGAGGTGGCCGGGCTGCCGAGCGCGCGTATTCAGGCCATGCCGCCGCCGTCCCGGCAGATGGTGGAAGCGATGGCGTGTCTTGGCGGCCGAGCCGAGGTGAGCCTGCTGCAGGCCGCGACCGGGGAGCCGGCGGGCGCGGTGGAACAGAGGCTGGCCGCCGCCCTCGACGACGGCCTCCTGGTGGTGGAGCCCGGGACGCATGAGGCGGTGCGGTTTCGCCATGACCGCATCCGCGAGGCCGTCCTGCGCGCCCTGGATCCTCAGCGGCGAGGCACCCTGCAGCTGGCCATGGCGCGGCGGCTGGCCGGAGTGCCGGAGTTGTTCGCGGTCGCGGCCGAGCAGTACCTGCCGGTGCTCGACGCGGTCGACGATGCCGCCGAGCGGCGCGTGGTGGTGGGGCTGCTGCGGCGCGCCGCCGACCAGGCGGCGTTGATCGGAAACCACACGCTGGTGAACGCACTGCTGGCGGGTGCGCTGCGGCTGATCGACCCGGGCGAGACCGCCACGCTCGTCGCGGTGCACACCGGCCGGCATGCCGCTCTGTACAGCATCGGGCGCCTGGACGAGGCGGACGAGGAGTACCGGACGATCGAGCAGCTACGTCCCACCGCCCTGCAGCGCGCGGATCCGAAGGCGGTCCAGGTCAGAAGCCTGACCCACCGGAACCGTTTCGCGGAGGCGGTCGGGCTCGGTATTGAGTCGCTGCGCGAGCTCGGCATAGCCGTCCCGGCGGCGGACCGGCTCTCCGCCGAGCTCGACCACCAGGCCGACCGTCTGTACCGGTGGCTGGACCACACCGAAGCCGCCGACGATCTGGCCCGGCCAGACATCACCGACCCGGCGCTGCTCGCCGCCTCCGCTCTGATCGACGCGACGTTGCCGCCGGCCTACTTCGGCCAGGACTTCTCCATGCATGGGTGGCTGAGCCTGGAGGCGCTGCGGATCCTGATCCAGCACGGCCCGGCCCGTGGCCTGGTCGGCCCGGTGGGCCAAGCCGGCTTCTACGCTGTGGTGCTGCGCGGCGACTATTCTGCCGGGTACCGGGGGAGGCGGCGGATCCTTGCGCTGGGCGAAGCCCGCGGCTACGAGCCCGGCACCTCGGAGGCGCGCTTCCTGTTCGCTCTCACGAGTTGGTGTGTCGAGCCGATCGAAAACGGTGTCCACGAGGCGCAGCGGGCCCGGGAAGGGCTGATCGCCGGGGGTGACCTGGCCACCGCGGGATACACCTACTACCCGGCCGTGACGGGCCTGCTGGACGGCGCGCCATCGCTGGACGCGTGCGTCGCCGAGGTGGAGGCGGGACTGGCCTTCGCGCGGCGTACCGGCAGCGAACAGACCGGCCAGTTGATCGACGGCTACCGGTGGCTGGCCGGTGTGCTACGCGGCGAAAGCCCCGCCGCAGCCGGTGAGGTGGCGCCCGACCGGTATGTCGGCAACCCGCAGGCGCTTTTCCACGCGCACCTCGCCCGCGCGCTGGCCGCCGCCATCCTCGGCGATCCGGCCGGCCTGTTGCGGCACACCGCGGCGGCGATGTCGCTGCTACCGGCCGCCCTGGGCCTCTACCCGACCGCCCTGGCCCGCCTGCTACGCGGGCTGGCCCTGGCCGGGCAGGCCCGCGCCAGCCACGGTGGCGACCGCGGCGGCCTGCTGGCCGAGCTGGATGAGGTGACCGGGTGGCTGGCCGAACGCGCCGCAGACGCGCCGGCGAATTTCCTGCACCTGCTGAGGCTGGTCGAGGCAGAGCGGGCCTGGGCCGTCGGCGATTTCCGAGCCGCCGTCCTCGCCTTCGACGCCGCGCGACGCGAGGTCGCCCAGCGCCAGCGGCCGTGGCATCGGGCCCTGATCGCCGAACGCGCGGCCTGCTTCTACCTGGCCCACGGCGTCGAACACGCCGGCTACGACCTTCTCGCCGAGGCGCGCCAGGAGTACCTCGCGTGGGGCGCGACCGCGAAAGTGGACCAACTGGACTGGGCCTACCCGACGCTGCGACCAGACGCCGACCCGACCGCCGGGGACGGCGGCGTCCACCCCGGTGACGTTCCGCATCGGCGCTCCATCGTCACGACAGGAACGATCGACCTGCTCGGCATTTTCTCCGCGTCGCAGGCGCTGAGCTCCGAGACCAGCATCGAAGGGCTGCACTCGCGCGTGGTCGGGGTGCTCAGCGCGATGACCGGCGCGACCGACGTGCACCTGCTGGTGTGGAGCGACGACCGGCAGGACTGGCTGCTACCGACGCCGGCCGGCGACGCCGGCACCACCCCGACGAGCGGCACCGGCCA
>WNGA01007983.1_pt1 | contig 23808 bp, 17 predicted proteins | sample 5400061 | NCBI WGS metagenome assembly WNGA01 (sample SAMN13153366, study PRJNA577476) | soil metagenome | isolation source: 100 cm soil or saprolite under grassland replicate 2 | place: USA:California | collected 2016-06-15
CCCATACATCGCTCGGCACGATGCCGATCTTCCTCTTCGGGAATGAGGAGCAGAAGCGCCAGTGGCTGCCCGACCTGGCCTCGGGGAAGAAGCTCGCCGCCTTCGGCCTCACCGAGCCCGGTGCAGGCTCGGACGCCTCCGCCTCCCGCACCCGGGCAGAGCTCCGCGACGGAGAGTGGGTGGTCAACGGCTCGAAGATCTTCATCACGAACGCGGGCACCGACATCTCGGCCTGCGTGACGATCACTGCCCTCACCGGCGAGAACGAGATCTCGAACCTGATCGTCCCGAACCGCACTCCGGGCTACGAAATCTCCGCACCCATGGAGAAGCTCGGCTGGCGTGCCTCCGATACGCGCGAGCTCTCGTTCAAGGATGCCCTGGTGCCGGAGGGGAACCTGCTCGGCGAGCGCGGGCAGGGCTTCAGGCAGTTCCTCGAGATCCTCGACGGCGGGCGGATCTCGGTCGCCGCGATGGGTGTCGGACTGGCCCAGGGCGCGTATGATCTCGCCTTCCGCTACGCCCAGGAGCGCGAGCAGTTCGGGAAGCCGATCGCGAGCTTCCAGGCGATCCAATTCCAACTCGCGGACATGGCCGTCGAGATCGAGGCCGGCCGCAACCTCGTTTACAAGGCCGCGTGGCTCAAGGACGAGGGACGCGCGTTCGCGAAGGAGGCGGCAATGGCGAAGCTCTACACGGGCGAGCTATCGCATCGGGTCGTGAACCAGGCGCTGCAGATCCACGGCGGCTACGGCTACATGGACGAGTCGGCGATCTCGCGGCTCTACCGCGACCAGAAGATCCTCGAGATCGGCGAGGGCACCAATGAAGTCCAGCGGATGGTGATCGCCCGCCACCTCGGGCTTTGAGCCGTCAGCTCGACCTTATAGGCTCTTTTCTCGTGCAGTTCCGGCAGTTCGTCACCGACGGCCTCGGCTGCGCGTCCTACCTGATCGGAGACGAGTCCTCGGGTGAGGCCGTGGTCGTCGACCCGGGCTACGCAATCGAGGAGTACCTCGAGGAGGCCGAGAAGCGCAAGGTGCGCATCACACGTGTCCTCGAGACGCACACGCACGCGGATCACGTCTCGGGACACGGCCGTTTCGCTCTGGAGCACGGCGTGCCCATGCACGTGCATCCCGCAGCTGAGCCCGACTTCCAGTTCGAGCCGCTCGCAGACGGGCAGGAGCTCTCGCTCGGCGACGTCGTCGTCCGCGTTCTCCACACCCCCGGGCACCGGCCCGAGCATTGCTGCTTCGCCGTCGTCGACGGGTCGCGTGGAGACGAGCCCTGGCTCGTCATCACCGGCGACTCGCTGCTCATCGGCGACGCCGCTCGACCCGACCTGGCCTCCGAGGCGGTGGAGGGTGCGCGCGGGCTCTACGCGAGCCTGCAGCGGCTGCTCGAGCTGGCCGACGGCGTCGAGCTTTATCCCGGTCACGTCGCCGGCTCGCTCTGCGGCGCCGGCATGAGCTCGAAGGCCTCTTCGACGATCGGCTTCGAGCGGCGCTTCAACCACGCCGTCGAGCTCGTCGGCCGCGGGGAGGACGAGTTCGTCCTGGATCGGTCCAACTCGTCGACACCGCGTCCGCCCAACATGGAGCGCATCGTGGCGCTCAACCGCGGGCCGTTCCTCGGCGCCCAGGCTCCCCTCGGGACCGTCGACTCGGCGGACGGCGGATCCTTGCTCGACGTGCGCCCCGCGCGCGAGTTTGCCGGCGGCCACGTGCCGGGCTCTTTCAACGTGCCCCTCTCGGGCTCGTCGTTTCCGACCAAGGCCGCCTTCGTCCTCACGGCCGACGAGCCGGTCGCCCTCTACGCGTCATCGCTCGGCGAAGCGGAGGAGGCGGCGCGGGGCCTGCGCTCGGTCGGGCTCTTCGCGCTCCGCGGCTACCTGCCTGAGGCGGACACGAGCGAGAAGCTGGATCCGGTCGACCTCGAGGAGTTCGACCGCCTCCTCAGCGGCGGCACCGTCGACGTTCTCGATGTACGCGAGAAGTCCGAGCGCGACGAGGGGTACATCGAAGGGACAAGACACGTTCCATACAGACTCGTCCGCGCCTGCGCAGACGACCTACGCGGCGAGCGGCCCGTGGTCACGATCTGCTCGAGTGGGTCGCGAGCCGCTGTCGCGGCGAGTGTGCTCGCGGCGGCAGGAATCGATGCGCATCCGGTGCTCGGCGGCGGCATCGAGGACTGGGCCGCGCGCGGCGGGAAGACCGTTCCGTTCCGCCGCTGCGGCTCCTAGCTAGGCAGAGGCGACGAGCAGAGCCTCGCCCTCGCTGACGTAGGCTCTGGCCCCGACCGAGCGCCAGAACTCGAGCGCCTTTTGGAGCTCCGGCTCGGCCTCGCCTCGCCGACCGAGGTCGACGAGCTCTGTCGCCAGTGCAAAGCGCGCGTCGGCTTCCTCGGGGCGAGCACCGATCTCGTCGAAGATCGTCGCCGCCCGCGCGAGCTCTCCGGAAGCGACTGCAACCGCGCCGTCGATCCAGGGCCCCCCTGTGACGGTCTGGGCCGCAGCGACGAACTCCTGCCCTCGCCCCAGGTTCCGCGCTGCCACGGCCGCGTCAGGGGCGAAGGTCGGCGCACCCTGAACGGATCTCGTCCGGAGCCAGAGTGCGATGAACTCCTCGAACGACGCGACTCCCTCGGCCTCCGCCCCGAACAGGCGCGCGTTCCACGACAGAAGCGGCGCGACCATCTGCGCGTCTCCCGCCGCCCTCGCTGCCTCGAGCCCGTGGCGCGCATCCTCCACCGCTTCCTGGCGCTCACCCCGGGCAAGGCGGATCCGGCTGCGATACATCCGCCATTCGCCCTCGAGGTAGTGCGATCCGCCCGGCTCGATCTCGCCGATGAGCACGTCGGTGAGAGCGTATGTCCGAGCCCAGTCTCCGAGGAAGTAGCTGAGAGTCGCGCGCTTCGCCTCTGCCCAGCGAATCCAGTCGCGATAGCCGAAGCGGCGGGCTACCGCATCCATATCCGTTACCGCGGCATCCGCCGCTGCGAGGCGGCCGCGATGAGCGTGTTGATGGGCGAGATTGTTCAGCCCCCGAACGAGCTCGATCGAGTGGAGGTTGCGCGAGACCTCGATCGAGCGCTCGATGAGCGCTATGCCCTCTTCATCGCTCTCCACTCGGGCGGCTCCGATGGTGTTGAGGGCTCGCGCCCGTTCCTCGTCCAATCCGAGGCTTTCCGCCATCGCCAGGGCACTCTCTCCGAAGCGCACCGCGGGCCCGTACTCGCCGGCGAGCATGTGGAACCGGGCAAGCTGACCGAGGACGTGGGTCTTCATCTGCGAGACCTCAACGTCTGCGATCAGCTTCGCGGCACGCTCGCGGTGCCGGGCCGATTCCGCGTGCTGCCCTCGCCGCCAGAAGAGGTCGGCGAGGGTGATCTCCGCCTCCGCAGCCGCTTCGCGGTCGCGGTCTTCCAGCTCGGCGCTCGCTTCCAGCAACGCGTCGTCCCCCTCGACGGCCAGCTCGTACCGCGCCTTCCCGTAGCCGAGCAGTACGTACGGGCGCTCGGGATCGTCAGTCGGCCAGAGCTTCAGCGCGGACTCGTAGAACTGCGCGGCAGGACGCATCGAGCTGAGCGCGAGCGCCCGATCGCCGGCAGCACGCAGGGCGGTGCAGGCGCGGTCGGCGATGCCCGGCAGCTCCTTGCCCGCGGCTCGCGCGAACTCGAGCGCGCTCAGATAGTGATGGGCGAGCATCTCGGCCTGGTCGTCCGGACGGCCCAGCGACTCGATCCAGCTGGCGGCACGCTCATGCTTCTCGGCCCTTGCCGCACGCGGGATCTGTGAATAGGCAACGTCGCGGACGAGGATGTGGCGAAAGGCGTACTGGCTCTCGTCGCCGACCGACGAGCGTCGCTCCCGGCGCACGAACTCCTTTCGCTCCAGCGCGTGCAGGAGCTGTTCAGCCTCGAAGCGGTCGCGGTCGCCGATCAGGACGAGACTGCCGAGCCAGAAGACCTTGCCCACGACTGCGGAGTCCTGCAGCAGCAGCTTCTCGTCGAGCGGGAGCGAGTCGAGGCGCGCGGCGATGATGCCCTGCACGGACTCCGGGAGGCGGATCTCGCCCTCGTCGCCGGAGTCGAGCTCTTCGACCATGCGGGCGAACTCCTCCGCGTAGAGAGGGTTTCCGCCGGCGCGCTCGATCAGCGTCGTCTGCACGTCGGCCGGCAGCACGGCTCGCTCGAGGAGTCCGTGGACGAGCCGCGCCGTGTCGTCGTCCGAGAGCGGCGAGAGCGAGATCGTCGCCGCATTCGGCTTTCCGCCGCCCCAGCCCGGACGCCGCGAGAGCAGCTCGGGGCGAGCGGTGCAGACGACGAGCAGGGGAACGCTCGTCGCCCAGTCAACGAGATGGTCGACGAAGTCGAGGAGGCTCTCGTCCGCCCAGTGCAGGTCGTCGAAGACGAGCACGAGCAGCCGCTGCTCTGCGAGGCCCTCGAAGAATCTGCGCCAGGCGGCGTATGCCTCGGCTCGGCGGTCACCGCTCGTCGGAATCGTCTCCGCGAGCCCGACGAGCGGACGGAGGTGGCCCTCGACCCAGGCCGCGTCCGCTGCGGACGACAGCGCTTCGGCAACGCTCGCTTTCAGTTTCTGCTCGACCTCCTGCTCGTTGTCGCTCTCGAGGATGCCCGCCTGCGCCTTGACCATCTCGCTCAGGGCCCAGTAGGTGACGCCTTCGCCGTAGGACAGGCAACGGCCCTGGCGCCAGTAGACGAGCTCCGGATCGCGCTCGATGTCGCCGAAGAGCTCTGCGACGAGCCTGGTCTTCCCGATCCCGGGCACGCCGACGAGCGTCACGAGCTGGGCAGCCTGCTCCTGCCTCGCGCGAGTGAGCGCGTCACGGAGGAGGTCGATCTCCTTTTCGCGGCCGACGAGCGGCCCACCGGCTCCCCGTACGAGATCGACGCCGAGCCGGGAGCGGGCCTCGCGCGTCTCCCAGACCCGGATCGGCTCAGCCTTACCCTTCGCTTCAACTGGCTGATGCTCGTCGTACGAGATCGCCTGCGCGGTGGCGCGATACGTCGTCTCGTCGACGAGGATCCCGTTCACGGGCGCAGCTGCCTGAAGGCGGGCAGCGGTGTTGACGACATCGCCCGAGGCCATTCCTTCGCCTTCGCTGGGCCGAGCACCGAGGGCGACCAGCGCCTCACCCGTCGTGACGGCGATCCTGAGTTGAAGGTCGTCCTGCTCCCGAACCCAGTCGCGGATTGCAAGCGCGGCGCGGATCGCGCGCTCGGGATCGTCCTCGTGGGCGACGGGAGCGCCGAAGAGCGCCATCACCGCGTCGCCGATGAACTTCTCGACCGTCCCCCCGTAGCGCTCGAGCTCGCTGCGCAGGTGCGCGTGGTAGGGCTCCAGTACGGCACGCACGTCTTCCGGATCCATCTGCTCGGCTCGTGAGGTGAAGCCGACGAGGTCGGCGAAGAGCACGGTCACGACCTTGCGCTCCTCGCGTGCCGAAGCGTCCGCGGGAACCAGGGCCGCGCCACATGAATCGCAGAAGCGGGCCTCGGCCCGATTCTCCGCGCCGCATTGTCGACAGACGATCATTCAGGCGCTCGCCGCTAGCAGGCCCTCGCCCTCGCGAACATAGGCGGCCGCGTCCACCGACCGCCAGAACGCGAGCGCCCGGTTCAATTCCGCGTCGGCCTCCGCACGTCGGCCTTCGCGAACGAAAGCCTGGGCGGCGCGCAACCGCGCATAGGCCTCCTCCGGCAACGCGCCCATGCCGCCGTACACGTCGGCCGCGGCGAGGTAGTCGCCGGACGCGCAGGCGGTCGCCGCCGCGAGCCAGGGTGACCGCGTTTCCATCTGGACAGTCGCGTCGAGGAGTTCTCCTTCCCGTCCGAGGGCGGGAAGCACAAAGCCGATGTCGGCGGGCCAGTTGCTCGTCCCGATGCTCGGGCACCCCTGGCCTCTCCACTCCGACAGAAGCTCACCGGCGAACGCATCCGCCCGCTCGAGTTCGGTGGCACTGAAGGCGCGCGCTGCGAACGCAAGAGAGGGCCAGGCGAGTTGGGGGTCCTTCGCGACGCGCGCAAGCTCGAGTGCCCGCTGTGCATCTTCCTGCGCCCCCTTTACGTCCCCGCGCGCGAGGCGCACCCGGCCGCGCAGCCACCGGCACGGGCCCTCCATCCAGTAGGAATTCTCCTCGAACTCGGCGATCAGCTCGTCGTGCCGGCGAACCGCCTCGTCCCACTCGCCGCGGAAGTAGAGCGGCCGTGCCGCTTCGGCCCCGAGCCAGCGGGTCGCGTCGATGAGCCCGAAGCGCCTGCCCAGGCGGAGACCCTCGGCGACCATGGCGAACGCCCGATCGAGCTCGCCGAGGTCCTCGAGCACGGTGGCGAGGTTGCCGTATGCGCGCGGGCTCTCCGTAGAGTTGATGGCAACGGCGATCGCGACGCTTTGCTCGAGATCGTCGAGGCCGCCCGCATCACCGGCCATGAGGCGCGCGGTCCCCACGTTGTTCAGCGCATGGGCCTTGATCTCGTCGAGCTCGAGCTCCTCAGCCATGCCGAGCGCCTCCCGGCCGAGACGGATCGCCTCTTCGGTGTTGCCGCTGAGCATCTCGAAGCGCGAGCGGTTGGCCACGACATAGGCCTTCGAAAACGAGTTCGGCTGACCTTCGGCGAGAGTCTCCGCCGCCATGATGTGCTCGAGCGAGGCGTCGCGCCGACCCTCGAGCCATACGGCCTCGCCCACCAGAGTCTCGGCCTCGGCGGCCCTTCCGGGATCGCGTGCCGCAAGCAGCGCGTCGCGCGCCTCCGTCAATACCTCCAGCACCCTCGTGGAATCGACAAAGGTCAGGACTCGCCCGTACGAGAAGAGGAGTTGCGCTCTGTCGGGCGCGTCACGCGGCCAGAGCTCGACTGCGCGCTCATAGAACCCCCTGGCCGCGGAGTAGGCCCCGAGCAAGTTGGCTCGATCGCCTGCTTCGCGGAGTGCAATCCTCGCCCGCTCTGAGAGCCCCGCCGTCTCGATGCCCGCGGCGCTTGCGAGCTCGAGAGCGCTCGAATAGTGGTGGGCGAGCATCTCGGCGTGATCCTCGGGGCGGCCGAGGCCCTCGATCCATTCCGCCGCGAGCCGATGCTTCTCGGACCGGCGGGCGCGTGGAATCTGGCCGTAGGCGACATCGCGTACGAGCAGGTGGCGGAACGCGTACTCGTTCTCACCAGTCACGGACGAACGGCGCTCGCGCCGGACGAACTCCTTGCGCTCGAGCCGATGAAGGCATTCCTCGGCCACGGCTCGCTCCAGACCACCGAGTCCGGCCGCCGCGCCCAGCCAAAAGACCTTCCCGATGACGGATCCGTCCTGCAGGAGGGCCTTTTCATCACCCGCCAAGGAATCGAGACGGGCGGCGACGATTCCCTGCACCGATTCGGGGAGTGGTAGGTCGTCGGCTCCCGTCGCGAGCCCGCGGTCGGCGACCATGCGAACGAACTCTTCCGCATAGAGGGGATTCCCGCCGGCGCGTTTGAGGAGCGCCGACTGGGTTTCGGCAGGCAAGACGGATCGTTCCAGCAGGGCAGCCACGAGGCGCGCGGTTTGCTCGTCGCCGAGAGGTGAGAGCGAGAGGGTGGCTGCGTTCGGCTTCCCGCCGCCCCAGCCGGGGCGGCGCGACAGGAGTTCAGGCCGCGCCGTGCACACGACGAGAATCGGCACGCCGCCTGCCCAGTCGATGAGATGGTCGACGAAGTCGAGCAGGCCCTCGTCGGCCCAGTGCAGGTCCTCGAAGACGAGCACAAGCGGTCGGTCCTCGGCCAAGGCCTCGAAATACCGCCGCCAGGCGGCGAATGCCTCCGCGCGGCGGTCTGCGTGCAACTCTTGCTCGCTCTCGACCCCGACCAGGGGCCCGAGGTGTCCGGCGACCCACTCCGCGTCGGACTCATCCAGGAGGTCGCCGACGCTCCGCCGGAGCTTGCTGTCCGCCTCCTCAGGCAAATCCGTCTCGAGGAGGCCCGCGTGCGCCTTGACCATCTCGCCGAGCGCCCAGAAGGAGACACCCTCGCCGTACGGCAGCGACCGGCCCTGGCGCCAGTAGATGAGGTCGGGATCTTTCTCGACCGCCTGGAAGAGCTCGTAGACGAGCCGGCTCTTGCCGATCCCGGGCACGCCGACCAGCGTCACGAGCTGGGGAGCATGTTCTTCGCGCACACGTGCAAGCGCTTGGACGAGGACGTCGAGCTCTCGCTCGCGTCCGATCAGGGGGGCGCGCGGTGCCTGAGCCGTGTCGACGCCATAACGGGACCGAGCCTCGACGGCTTCCCAGGCCTGCACTCGCTTGGATTTCCCCTTGGCCTCGACTGGCTCGACGGAGGCGTAGTCGATGAGCGTGCTCGTCGCGCGGTAGGTCGTCTCGTCGACGAGGATGCCGTTGACCGGCGCGGCCGCTTGGAGCCGCGCAGCTGTGTTGACGACGTCGCCGGAGGCCATCCCCTCCCCCTCTGCAGGTCGAGCATCGAGCGAGACGAGCGCCTCTCCGGTGGTAACGGCGATCCTCAGTTGCAGCTCTTTCTGGTCCCGCACCCAGTCGCGAATCGCAAAGGCGGCCCGGACGGCCCGCTCCGGATCGTCCTCGTGCGCGACCGGCGCGCCGAAGAGGGCCATGACCGCGTCGCCGATGAACTTCTCGACGGTGCCGCCGTAGCGCTCGAGCTCAGTGCGGAGCCGCGCGTGGTAGGGCTCGAGCACCGCGCGCACGTCTTCCGGGTCCATCTGCTCGGCGCGACTAGTGAACCCGATGAGATCGGCGAAGAGGACGGTCACGACCTTGCGCTCCTCGCGGGCGCGAGCGGGCTCGACATTCAGGGCAGCGCCGCAGTTCGAGCAGAAGCGTGCGTCCTTGGCGTTCTCGCGGGCACAGTTGTCGCAGACGAGCATGAGCCGAGTGTAGGACTACTGCAGCCGTTCGACTACGTAGCCGCGGGATCGCATCGCAGCGAGGATCTCCGCGCAGTGCTCCTGGTTACGGGTCAGGAGCGTCGCCTCGACCTCCGTCTCGGTGACGGGTATGTCCATCCCCTCGCGGTGGTGCTCGACGGAGACGACGTTTGCGTGCTCCTCGGCGAAGAGCGCCAGGAGTTTGATCAGCTCGCCGGGGCGGTCGGCCAGCCGCGTCCGCACGACGAGATAGCGGCCCGCGAGCGTTAGGCCGTGGCGCATGACCTGGATCAGGAGCGTCGCGTCGATGTTCCCGCCGGAGAGGAGCGCGACGGCGGGGCCGTTCCCGGGCACCCGGCCCGCGACGAGCGCCGCCACAGCCGCCGCACCCGCCCCTTCGACGACGAGCTTCGCACGCTCCAGCAGGAGCACGATCGCCTCGCTGATCTCCTCGTCGCTCACGGTCACGACCGTCTCGAGGAGGTCGTCGAGGAGCGCCGAGGTCAGCTCGCCGGGACGCGCAGGCCGCTGCCTGGACGCCGACCAGCCTCACCTCCGGCTTGACGGCGTGGAGTGCGAGGCCGATGCCCGCAGCGAGGCCGCCTCCGCCGATCGGGACGACCACGGTCTCCGCATCCGGGAGCTGCTCGGCGAGCTCGAGCCCGATCGTGCCCTGTCCGGCGATCACGTCCAGGTCCTCGTAGGGATGGACGAAGGTCGCTCCGGTCTCCTCGACGTACGCGAGGGCGGCGGCCATGGCTTCCTCGAACGCCTCGCCTGTCAGCTCGGCGCGGGCCCCGTAGTTGCGGGTCGCGTCGACCTTGGCCATCGGCGTCTCGGCGGGCATGAAGATCGTGGCCTCGATCCCCGCCTCGCGGGCGGCCCAGGCGACGGCCTGTCCGTGGTTCCCCGCGCTTGCGGCCACGACCCCGGCCTTGCGCTCCGCTGCGCTCAGGCCTTCGATCTTGTTGACGGCGCCGCGGATCTTGAACGCGCCCGTTCGCTGGAGGTTCTCGGCCTTCAGGTGTACGGGGCGGCCTGTCAGCCGGGTGAAGGTCTCCGAGCCGTAGACCGGCGTGACGCGGACGCCCTTGCCGGCGAGCCGCCCCCGGGCGGCCTCGACGTCAGCGAGTGTTGGGGCGGTCTCGGTCGCCAAGCTTGAACACCTTGTCCATGATCTCCTGTACGGCTGTCAAGGGGTCCAATTCTCGTCGCTGAACCTCGTCGAGGACACGCTGCAGCTCCGGATCGTGCTCGACGGCCCGCTCAAGATGCGCTTTCGCACGGGCGGAGGCGACCGCGAACACCTCGCCGGCCAGGTTCTTGCGGCGGCGCTCCTCGAGCAGACCCTCGGAGTCGAGGTGGGCTCGGTGCGCCTCGACTTTCGCCCAGAGCTCGGAGACGCCGTCCGCCTCGACCGCTTCGGTCAGGATGATCGGCGTCCGCCAGGACCGCTCGCGGTCGAGCGAGAGGATCGAGCGCACCTCGTTCAGCATCGTCTTCGCAGCCGGGTGATCCTTCTTGTTGATCGCGATCACGTCGGGGATCTCCATGATCCCCGCCTTCAGCGCCTGGATCGAATCTCCGGAGCCCGGCATCAACACGAGCAGCACGGTGTCCGCGATCCCGATCACCTCGACTTCGCTCTGGCCGGTGCCGACCGTCTCGATGAACACAATGTCCTTTCCGGCCGCATCGAGCACGAGCAAGGCCTGAAGAGTCGCCTCGGCGAGGCCGCCGAGATGGCCTCTCGTGCCCATCGAGCGGATGAAGACCCCGGGATCGAGGAAGTGCTCGGCGAGCCGGATGCGATCGCCGAGCAGCGCGCCCTGCGAGAACGGGCTCGAGGGGTCGACCGAGATCACCCCGAGCGTCTTGCCTGCCTCGCGTACGAGGCGGATGAGAGCGGCGATCAGGCTCGACTTGCCGACGCCTGGCGGTCCCGTGACCCCGACGACATACGCGGAGCCGGTCTCCGGATAGACCTCGCGAACAAGCTCGTAGGCCATCGGGTCGCCGTTCTCGACGAGCGTGATCGCCCGCGCGAGCGCGAGTCGATCGCCCTCGCGCACGCCCGCCGCGAGCGTCTCGCTCGTCCACTCGCGGCGCTTCGCCACTCAGAGCGCCCGGTCCGCTTCGGCCACGCGCGCCGGCTCTGCAACGTGACCCGGCCTGACGCCACGGGCGAGGACGAAGCCGACGATCGCGGCGAGCGCGGAGATACAGGCCGAGCCGCCCCAGACCCATCGTGCCCCGAACTCGTCCGTGAGCGGCCCAGCCGCGGCCATGCCGAGCCCGAGCACCGCGTAGTTCGAGCTCATCAACACCGTGAAGACGCGGCCACGCAGCCGGTCCGGCGCACCGCGCTGGACGAGGAGAGCGTTACACACCACCGCGACGCCGTTGCCGGCGCCGGAAACGACGACACACACAGCTGCGACCCAGACGTTCGGCGACACGGCGGCGGCGCCGATGCCGATCGCCATCATTCCAAGCCCCGAGACGTAGACGTGCTGGAGCTCGCGCCGCTCGACCCACGACCCGACGCTCAGGCTCCCGAGGACGAGCCCGAAGCCGGCGCTCGCGAGCATCAAGCCGAAGCCGAAATCGCCTGCGTGAAACGAGACCTTGGCGAGCACGACCTCGGCCACGTTGACGCCTGCGTTCCCGAGCATGCCGACGTTCCAGGCAACGAGCACGGTCAGCAGGGCCCGCGACCCGCGAATGAGCGCCAGGCCCGCTGCCACGTCGCGCCAGTGACCCTCGGTTGCGGCCTGGGCCACCTGAAGCAGGCGTGCCGGGATCCTCAGGATCAGCGCGGCCGAGAAGAGAAAGGTGACCGCGTTGATCCCGTAGGCCCAATCCGGGCTCGAGGCGGCGACGAGGATGCCGCCGGCGAGCGGGCCGAGCACCGTCGTCAGGGCGTCTGAGGCCTGCAGCAGTCCTTGGGCACTTGGGAGCTCGGCGTCATCAACGAGGTTCGGGAGGCCTGCGTAGACCGCCGGGCGGAAGAAGCCCGTCGCAAAGCCGGCGACCGCGGCCAGAGCCACGATCTGGCCCGGGCTGTTCGCGAACGGGAGTGCGCAGAAGACGAGGAAGCGGACGAGGTCTGCGGCGACCATCACCCGCCGGCGCGAGAACCGGTCGACGAGCGGCCCGACGATCAGGCCGAGCGCGATCGCCGGCACGAAATCGGCGATCAGGAGCGCGCTCACCCAGGCCCCGGAGTGGGTCCGGTCCCAGACGTCGATCGTCAACGCGACGAACGCGAGCCAGGTGCCGAGCCCGGAGCAGAAGGCGGCGATGAAGAGCAGCCGCAGCCCGCGAACCCTCCGGAGCAGGTCGACCTGCCTCCCGAGCAGGCGGTGCATGACTCCCGAGAACACCCCCAGCACGATCGGGCGGAGGTTAGAGCCTAATCAGGTCGGAGGGCCAGATGTATCTGCTCCTAGTACGTGAATTAGTCGGCCGCCACGGGCGCGGCGCGCGATTTGGCTGGCGACATGTCTCGACCCAGTTACACTCAAACGGCGATGTCCGCTTCAGCCCGGCCCGCCGTCGCCGGGTTTCCCCGGTCGCGGGTCCTCCTCATTCACGCAAACCCGTTCCAGCGGGTAACCCCCGTGCCGGCGTATGGGCTCGAGCGCCTGCGCACGGCCCTCGACTCGACCAGCGTCGAGGTCGAGCTGCTCGACCCCTATCTCTTCTCCGAGGATCCACTGGCTGCTGCGCGCGCTGCGGCGGAGCGGTTCCGCCCCGACGTGATCGGGCTCGGCGTCCGCATCATCGACGACTGCATCGTCGTCGACCGGTTGGATGCCCCCGCGGAGGAGCCGATCGACGTCACCTTCCTGCTCCCGGAGATCCTCGAGCTGCGTCGCGTGCTCGGGGAGGCCGCCCCCGAGGCCCTGTTTCTGGTCGGCGGCGCGGGCTTCTCCGCCTGCCCACAGGAGTGCCTCGAGTACCTCGCCGTCGATTACGGCGTCGTCGGCGCGGGCGAAGAGGCGCTGACGGCGATCTGCGAGGGACAGGCCCCCGACGCTATCCCAGGTGTGGTTCGCCGGGGTAAGCCCGAAGGGATCAGCGCATACAACCTAGGCTTCGGCGGTCCGACGCGGCGCGACCCCCTCTATGCGCCGGCGAACTCGTTCCCGGTGCGGACCCGAATCGGCTGCGCCATGCAGTGCGTGTACTGCACTGCGGCGAACCTCGGCCGCCGGCATGCAAGCGGCGAGCTCGAGACGGTGCTCGACGAGATCCAGGAGACGGTTCAGGGCACGAGGGACCGCGGCGTCGGCCGCGTCTCGATCTTCTTCGCGGACGACGAGTTCAACCTCCCGGACGAGCGCCACCCGATCTCGGTCCTGCAAGGCATCGCCGAGCGTGGTCTCGCGAAGCACCTCACGTGGCGCGCGTACTTCAATCCCACCCCGTTCTCGGCCGAGTTCGCGGAGCTCGTGCGCGAGACGAACGGCCATGTCTCGATCACCGTGGACAGCGCGGCCGATGCGCTGCTCGAGACGGCGCAGAAGCCTTTCCGGCGGCGGCACCTCGACGCTCTCGTCGCCCTGCTCGACGAGCACAGGGTGTCGGCCGACCTCGGGCTGATCTTCGGGCTACCTGGCGAGACTGAGGAGACGATCGCGGAGACGATCGCATTCGTGCGCGGTTTGCCGGAGTCGATCGAGGTCGTCTACTCCGCGGGCGCTCGCGTTTACCCGCACACCCCACTCGCGCGGATCGCACAGGAGGAACCCGAGTGGCTCGTCGGTCCGGAGGATCCGACCTTTTTGACGCCGGTCGTCTATTCGCGCCCCTGGCCGCCGCGTCAGCTGGCCAGGCGAATCGACGAGCAGTTCGCCGGCCTTCCGAACGTCAATCGAGTCGGCGTCGCCTATCGCAGCGGCCAGACGACCCTCGCCGACGCCTATCGCGTCGCGCTGGCGCAGAACGGCAAGGGCAGCTGGGCCGACATTCTCGAGCGGGCCGCCCGCGAGGACGACCCGTCGCGCAAACCGGCGGAGTCGATCGCCGCGTGCCTTCAAGTCGCCCTCTGGCACGGCCGCTTCGACCTGGCCTCGTCCGCCGCGGGGCGCCTGCTGCGAGAAGACGTCCCGTCCGAGATGTCCCGGGCGCAGCTCCACTTCGCCCGCCTCGCCTACGGCGGCCTCGCCTTGGCGGATCGGGCGAAAGCCGTCTTGCGGCGCTGATCCGAGGTGTGACGGAACTCCGCGGGGTCAGACCCCGATCAGAGTTGTTGCACCTTGACGAGGTCTACGATCTCGCCGCGCTTAGTACTCGATGCAACGCGTCGCCGAAGAGGTCGTTTTCCTCCGGCGTCCCGACTGTGACGCGGATTGCGCCCGAAGCACCGAAGCCGCTCGTCGGGCGCACGATCACGCCCTCGCGGAGCAGCTGCTCGAAGAGCGGTCGCGAGTCCTCCCCGACCTCGGCGAACAGGAAGTTGCCGACTGCTGGGCCGGGAGGGTCGAGGTCGTGGTCGCGCATGATCCGCTCGAGCTGCACGAGGCCCTCCGCGTTGACCCTCCGGCGCCGTGCCAGCTCGTCCGGGGCATCCAGGCTGGCGAGCGCGGCGACCTGCGCCGCCGAGTTGACGTCGAAAGCCCGGCGCACCTTGGAGATCGAGGTCACGAGCTCCGGCGGTCCGATCGCGTAACCGACCCGAAGTCCGGCCAGCCCGTAGATCTTCGAGAAGGTCCGCAGGACGACCACGCTCCGACCCGCCTTCAGGTAGTCAAGCCCGTCGGCGTAGTACTGATCGTCGATGTACTCGAAATAGGCCTGGTCGAGAACGGTCAGCACGTGCTCCGGCACGGCGCCGAAGTACGCGTCGAGCTCGGCGCGCGTGTTCATCGTCCCCGTCGGGTTATTCGGGTGGCAGACGTAGACGATCTTCGTCCGCGGGCCGATCGCCTCGAGCATCGCCTCCAGGTCGTAGCGGTGCTCCCGCAGCGGAATCGTGCGCGGGCGAGCGCCGAGCTTTTGAGCATCGATGACGTAGCTAGGGAACGACGGCCAGCCGCAGACAATCTCGTCACCGGGATCCAGCGCGAGCTGCGAGAGGTAATCGACGATGCCGTCGGAGCCGGCGCCGGGCGCGATCTCCTCCAGGCGCACGTCGTGCCGCTCGGCGAGCGCGGCGCGCAAGCGGTAGGCGCCGCCGTCCGGGTAGCGGTTCAGCTCCCCCGCGGAGCGCGCGAGTGCCTCCAGTGCCTCGGGAAAGGGCCCGAACGGCCCCTCGTTCGAAGCGAGCTTGACGACACGCTCGAGCCCGAGCTCACGCTGAACCTCCTCAACCGGCTTCCCGGGCTCGTAGGGGACGAGATCCCGGACCGCCGGCTTGAAGAACGAGTCTGCGATCTCAGCGAACGACATTCCTTTGACTCTAATCCAGGTACAGGGCCATCAGGATCGCGTCCACGTAGTGGCCTCCGATCCGGTAGTGCCGCTGTCGCCGGCCTTCCTCGACGAAGCCGAGCTTGCGGTAGAGAGCGATCGCGGGCTCGTTGTGCGGAAACACGTGCAGCTCGAGCTTCGTGATGCCCGAGGCACGTGCCCATTTCACCGCCTCCCCGATCAGGGCGGTCCCGATTCCCCGCCGCCGCTCGCTCGCAGCGACCATGAGCCCGAGTTCGCAGACATGATGGCTCTGGACGCCGCTGTCACGCGCAATCGACAGCCGCCCGACTAGACCCGCCGGCGTCTCGGCAACGAACACGGCGACGTTCGGATCCCGGCGCATGCTCTTGATGTTCCTGCGCTCGTCCGAAGCGCTTCGTTCGTACGTGAGCCAAAGCTGGTCCTCGCCCGCGACGGCGCGGCCGAGACTGGCGAGTGCGTTCGCATCGGCCGGCACCGCGCGGCGCACGAGCAGCCACTCGTTCATGCCGGTACGACGATGCCGTGGCCACCACGGCGCGGATCGCCCGCCGCAGCCAGGCTTCCGTCAGCGAGCCGCTCGACCGCGGAGGCGCCTCCGAAGTAGAGGTTGCGCCGTCGCCACCGCACGAGTTCGTAGCCGAGAGCCTCGAGCCGGTCGAGCTCCGCCTGGTCGCAGCCTCCCTCGCAGTGAACGCGGCCCTCGTCGAGGTGGATCCGCGGTGCAGCGATCGCATCCTCGACCGGCATTCCGTGCTGCACGACGTTGACGATGACCTGGAGGATGGCGCCCCGCAGCCGGATCGAGCCGGCGCTGCCCACGACGAGCCGGGGTCGCTCGTCATCGAGGACGAGCGACGGAGCCATCATGCTCGTCAGCCTGGACCCAGGTCGCGCTCGGCGGCCAAGGGGATTGAGGTCGTACTCGCCGAGGATGTTGTTGAGGTGGATCCCGGTCCCCGGCACGATTACGCCCGACCCGGAGCCGGTCGTGGCGGTGAGCGAGGCGGCGTTGCCGCGTACGTCGACAACCGAGATGTGCGTCGTCCCGGGAGCCCCGGCCTGCTCGTCCGGAGCCGGTGCGCCTCCTCCCAGACGCTGCAACGCCTCGCGCAAGGTCTCTTCCGCATACAGCTTGCGCGCGAGGCCGCCGCGGTGGAGGTCGCCGGCGAACGTGCCCTCCCTGGCGCGCGACTGCTCGGCCATGACCTCGACGAGGGCGGCGATCGCCTCTGCGGTCCCCGGGTCACCGCTCGCCGGCAGCCGGTCGAGGAGCGCGAGCCCGTAACCGATGAGGATTCCGCCGGACGATGGTGGAGGATTCGAGACGAACGTGTCGCCCTCGTACGGGACGCGCAGCGGATGGCGCCAGATCACCCGGTACGCGGCCAGGTCGCCGTCGGTGATCAGCCCGCCCCGTTCTCGAAGGTGCTCCAGGACGGCGCTTCCGAGCTCGCCGCCGTAGAGCTCTTGCGCCCCGCCCTCCGCCAGCCGCGCGAGCGTGTCGGCGAGGTCGCTCATCACGAGCCTTCCGCCCACCGTGATCCTGCCAGTCTCTCCGTACACGGCTCGCCCTTCCGGCGTATGTCGCAGGATCAGGTCGAGGATCGTGTGCAGGTACGCCTGAGGCGGGGTCAGCTCGACACCGTCGCGTGCGAGCGCGATCGCAGGCTCGAGCAGGCGCCGCCAAGGGAGCGAGGCGTAGCGTCGATGCGCCGCTTCGAGCCCCGCTGCCGCTCCCGGCACGGCGCACGAGCCCGGTCCCACGAGGAAGACCTGCGAGGACGAACCGTCGAAGTCGATGTCGATCGACTCCATCTGCGGCTCGACTCGGCCGCTGGATCCCTGGCCGGGGACGGCTGTGAAGAAGTCGAGCAGCCGGTCTGTGCGGTCGCGGGCACGATGGACGAGGAGGAACCCACCGCCGCCGGGCCCGGTCAGGGGGCTCTCCGTGACCCAGGAAGCAAAGGCAGCGGCCAGGCACGCATCGACGGCGTTCCCGCCCTCGGCAAGGATCTCGGCGCCCGCCTCGGCGGTCAGCCGGTGCCCGGCAGCGATCGCTCCTCTCATCGACGAAAGCGTAGTGGGCACGCGCCGTCTGAAATGACGGCTCGAACCACTCCGAATATCCCGAAACGGCCGCTACGCGCGATAGGCTTCCGTCGCCTTGTACCGCGCGCACTCTCTCCTGCGCGAGGCGATGTTCGCCGCCGGATCCGCCGCCTCGCTTGCAGTGCTGCTCTTCTGGCTCGGCCCGCCCGGGAACGATCTCGCCGCCCACGTCTACCAGCGGACGGTCTTCCTCCACGACGGCTTCCAGCTCTGGAACAACTTCTGGTACGGCGGCCGGTACAGCTTCGTCACCTACAGCGTCCTCTACTACCCACTGGCCGCGCTCTTCGGGATCAAGGCGCTCGCCGTCGCTTCGATTGCGACCGCGGCGCTCGCCTTCGCGTTCGTCGTCGGGCGACAATGGGGCCCGCTGGCGCGGTGGTCGAGCAGGACGTTCGCCGTCGTCTGGGCGGGGCTCGTGATCTCGGCTGCGTTCCCCTTTGCGCTCGGCTTTGCGCTCGGCCTGCTCGCCCTGTGGGCCCTGCAGGCCGGAAAGCGCTGGCGCTTCGGCATCCTCGCCGTGCTCACGGCCGCGGCGAGCCCACTCGCGTTCTTGCTGCTCGCGATCTTCTTGCTGGGGATCGGCCTCGGAATGCTCGAGCGCCGCCGCCGCCTGCTCGTGCCGGCGCTGATCGTGGGCGGCGTTGGCATGGTCGAGTTCCTCCTGACCCGCGTCTTCCCGGACGGCGGCAGGTACCCGTTCACGAAGTTCGAGCTGACCGCGGTCCTCGTCTTCTGTGGCCTCGGCGCGGCGCTGACCTGGCGCGTCGAGCATGCGCGGATGATTCGCTGGTTCTTCGTCGCGTACGGACTCGCCTGCCTGGGAACGTTCGTCGTCGCCTCTCCGCTCGGCGAGAACATCGTCCGAGTCCGCTTCGCGGCGCTGCCAATCGCGGTCCTCGTGCTCTCGCTTCGCGGCTGGCGGCCGATGCCGGTCGCGGCGGTCGCGCTCCTCCTGGCGGCCGCCTGGAACCTGAGCCCGCACGCCTGGAGCTACTCGCGCGCCCGTTCCGAGCACCCGGCGGCACAGGAGGCGTACTGGCAGCCGGCCGTCGAGTTCCTGAGCGCGAACCTCACGCCCTCCTACCGTGTCGAGGTCGTGGACACGGTGGGTCACTGGGCTGCCGTCTACCTGCCTCGAGCCGACATTCCGCTCACGCGCGGCTGGTTCCGGCAGGACGACTTCCCGCAGAACGAAGTGCTCTACGACCGGCTCGACGGACCCACCTACATCAACTGGCTGCGAAATCTCGGCGTCCGCTATGTCGTCCTCACCGACGCGCCGACGGACTACAGCGCGAAACAGGAAGCGCTCCTGATCCAGAGCGGCCGCACCGCCCTCGTGCCCGTTCTCCGGAGCCCACACATGACGATCTACTCGGTGCCGCACGCCCGGCCGATCGTGACCGGCCCAGGATCGGCACAGCTCGTCGAGCTTGCCCAGACGCACATCGTCCTGAATCTCAGCTCGGCGGGCCTCTATCGGCTCGCGATTCGCTACTCCCCGTACTGGAGCGCGGTCGGCGCCTGTGTCACGCGCGGCGACGACGGGATGATCCGGGTCGATTCCTTCCGCCGCGGGCGTGTCCTGCTGCAGTTCAAGGTCAAGGCTCGCCGCGCGCTCGCGGCGATGGTCGGCGCCGGGCCCGCGGACTGCGTGCCTACTCCGTAACGCTTCTAGTCGGTCAGGAACGCCGGCGGCTCGAGCGGATCGGGCTCGCGGCGCTCGCCGCGCTCACGGGTCGCGCTCTTGCGCCCGACGATGCCGGCGAGCCCAGTCGCGATGACGGTGACCCAGACCTGGCCGGTGAGCCGCTCGTCGATCGTCGCGCCGAAGATGATGTTCGTGTCGTCGCGCGCGCCCCGGCGCACGACCTCGGCCGCCTGGTTCACCTCGTAGAGCGAGAGGTCATCACCGCCGGCGATCGAGAGCAGGATCCCCCTGGCCCCGACAAGCTCGGTGTCGATCAGCGGCGAGCGCAGTGCTCGCTCGGCTGCTTCGACGGCTCGATTCTCACCGGTCGCAAAGCCGATGCCCATGAGCGCGGAGCCGGCGTCGTCCATGATCGTCCTCACGTCGGCGAAGTCGAGGTTGATCAGACCCGGCATCGTGATCAGGTCGCAGATGCCCTGGACGCCCTGGCGCAGGACGTCGTCCGCGATCCGGAACGCATCGAGCATCGAAGTCTTCTTGTCGAGCACCTCGAGCAGCCGGTCGTTCGGGATCACGATCACGGTGTCGCAGCTGTCTCGAAGCGCTTCGATCCCGGCATCCGCTTGCGAGCGCCGCTTCGTGCCCTCGAAGTGGAAGGGCAGCGTGACGATGCCGACCGTCAGGGCGCCCACTTCCTTGGAGATCCGCGCGACTACAGGCGCGGCGCCGGACCCCGTGCCCCCGCCCTCGCCGGCGGTGACGAAGACCATGTCCGAGCCCCGAAGGGCTCGCTTGATCTGGTCATAGGCTTCCTCGGCTGCCTGGCGCCCCAGCTCCGACGATGCCCCCGAGCCGAGGCCCTGAGTCAGCTCGCGGCCGATGTGGATCTTCACGGGGGCGTCCGCGAGCGCCAGCTGCTGAATGTCCGTGTTGACCGCGACGAACTCCACGTCTGCGATGCCGGCGTCGATCATCCGGTTGACCGCGTTCAACCCGGCGCCGCCGACGCCGACGACGCGGATGACCGCGAGGTACGCACCCGGCTCCGAGCGCGGCGCGCGATGGAGTCTCGGTGCCGGCTCCGGCAACGACTCGATTCGGGGCAGCTCTTCGACGGGCCGAAGATCCGGCCGAGCCGGTGGCTCGGGCGGTGGCTCCGGGGTGACGGGCTCGAACGGCGGCGCGTGCTCGACGGTCTCTTCGAGCGGCTCGGCGGGCAAGGCCTCCGCTACAGACTCCGGCTCGGGCTCGGGCTCGGGCTGCTGGCGCTGCGCAGCTTCCGTGGCCCGGAAGAGCTCCGCGAGCGGCCCCTCACGCATGCTGGCGCGTTTTCGCGCCATTGAGAACCTCCTTCGCCAGGTCGCGGTAGGCGTTCGCAGCCTTGCCGCTCGGGTCGTACTTCAGGACCGAGGTGCCCTTCACCGGCGCCTCGGCGTAGCGGATCGTCTTCTTGATCCGGGTCTTGAACACGAGCTCGCCGAAGTTCTCCTCGAGGATCTCGACCGCCTCGCGCGCGTGCAGCGTACGGCGATCGAACATCGTCGGCAGGATGCCCATGATCGCGACGTTCGGGTTCAGGTTCTCGCGGATCATCGTCAGCGTGTTCTCGAGCTGGACGAGCCCGCGCAGCGAGAGGTACTCGCACTGCACCGGGACGATGACATGGTCGGCCGCGACGAGGGCGTTGATCGTCAGCAGCCCGAGCGAGGGTGGAGTGTCGATGAGGACGTAGTCGTACTCGGCCTTCACCGGGACGAGCGCCTTCTCGAGCGCGCGCTCGCGACCGATCATGCTCGAAAGGGCCAGTTCGGCTCCGGCCAAGTCGATCGAAGAGACGGCCAGATCGATCTCGGCGTTTTCGATCACGTTCTGGATCGGTAGGCGATGGACGAGGACGTCGAACATCGAACGCTCGATCGAATCGGGGTTCAGGCCCTGGCTCATCGTCAGGTTGCCCTGAGGGTCCATGTCGATGCAGAGGACGCGATGCTCCTGCTCGGAAAGCGCGGCCGCGAGGTTCAGAGTCGAGGTCGTCTTCGCGACGCCGCCCTTCTGGTTCGCGAACGCGATTATGTCGGCCTGACGGGGCGTTTCCTCCTCAGGTTCCTGTTCCCGCGTATGCGGTCGCGAAAGAAGGCGTGTCAGCCCCATTACGAGTCTCCACTTCGACTGGTGCTCGTGCAGTCCTGCACGCATCCATTGTGCAGGAAAATCCCGACCCCGAATAGCATTCGCCCGATTTTGCGGGCTTTTCACGGGAGACCGCCTGGTCGAGTTGCTCGAACTGGTCATCTTCGATTGCGACGGGGTCCTGGTCGACAGCGACCGCATCTCGGTTCGAATCGACGTTGACGTCTTCGCCCGGCTTGGCTGGCCGATCACGGAAGCCGAGGTGATCGAGCGCTTCGTAGGCCGGTCTGACGCGGACATGGTCGAGGAAATCGAGGCTCACCTCGGGCGTCCGCTTGCCGCTGACTGGGAGCGCGAGTTCGAACACCTCTACCGAGAGGCCTACGAGGCCGAGCTTGCGCCGGTGGACGGCATCGTCGAGGCACTCGACCGGATCACTGTTCCCACATGCGTGGCGTCCAGCGGCAGCCACGAAAAGATGCGCTTGACGCTCGGCCTGACCGGCCTCTGGCCGCGCTTTGAAGACCGCACCTTCAGCGTAAGCGAAGTGGCGCGCGGTAAGCCCGCCCCGGATCTCTTCCTGCACGCGGCCAGGCAGATGGGCGTAGAGCCAGCCCGGTGCGCCGTCGTCGAGGACAGCCGGGTCGGCGTCGAGGCTGCGCGCGCGGCCGGCATGCGGGCGTTCGGCTACGTCGGCGGGCTGACGCCGGCAGATCGGCTCGAAGGGCCCGGGACCGTCGTCTTCGACGAAATGCGCGAGCTGCCGAGACTGCTCGGAAAGGAGAAGTGCTAGCGCATCGCGAGCGCGGATTCGTCGCGCCGCTCGCCCGCTGAGAGCGCCTCGCGGGACCGCTTGAGCGCCTCGACGGCTCGCTCGGACCCGGCCGGCTCCTCGCGCACCCATTCTTCAGCTTCGCCGAGCAATGTACGCACCTCCTCGAGAAGCACTGCGGCCGGCACACCCTCTTCCCGGAGCCCGTCGATCCGGTCGAGCCGATCCAGGACTGCGCGCGCCTTCTCCACCACTTCCACGCTAGCGCGAAGACGGTGTCGAAACTGTGCCGGGTCCGCGTCAGCTGGCGATCGCGTGCGCGACACGACCGGAGGGTTTCGCCCGTACGCCGAGCAGCGACTGGTCCAGCTCGCCGATGAGCCGCCGACGGCTGCCCCGGCTGATCGTCTCCACGAGCGCCCGCCGAACGAGGTCGGTCGCGCCACCTTCCCCCGGCCGGCGCAGCGCTTCGAGAAAGACTGCACGCTCGCGCCCTGTCTCACCCAGCAGCACTGCGGCTCGGAGCGCAGCGGCCCAGGCTCCGTCGCCGCCGCCGAGGAGTGACTCGAGCGCCGAGCGAAGCTGCTCCGCGCGAAACGGCAGCTCCTGGAAGAGCGAGAGCTCCCAGCGGTCGAGTGCCTCGCCCAGCTCACGGTCTTCATCCGCGGCCGCGAGTTGCCCTCGCAGCTCACGTGCAACTCCGCCGCGAATCGAGTCGAGCCTGATCGGCGCACCGGGCGGCTGAGTGGCCGCGATCGGCAGGACGGGACGCACCCCGTACGGGCGCCAGTCGAGGCGCTCGAAGAGCACGGGACCGGCCGCGATCGGCCCTGCCGTCGCGAGGCGAAGAGCCGTGACGGCGTCGGCGATCTCGCCTGCGGCATCGGGCGGTTCCGTCCCCGCGGCGGGCAGCGAGCGCTCGAGCTCGAGCACGCACATCCGATCCGTCTCGCGGCCGAAGCTCTCCGGAGCGAGCCGGGCCGCATCGGGCCAGTGCGCGACCAGTTCGCCGTCGGCGGCATGCCGAACCCTGAGGCCTCCGTCCAGCTCGACGATGCCGCCCGCCTCGAGGCCGACAAGCGGCGCCACGGCTGCATAGGAGCGCTCCGTACCGAAGAGCGACTGCTCGAGCTTCGCATGGGCGCGGTCGAACGCATCGTCGTCCCAGTCGAACCCGCCGCAGGCGTCGGCGACGTCCTCGAGCAGGGGCAAGAGCACGGTGCGGAAGAGCGCATGCTCTGCCCGCGTCCCGGCATGTGCCCGCGCGTAGATCGCCGCAGCCGGCTCCCGCCGCAGCGCCTCGAGCGCGAACCCGGTGTCCCCGAGCGCCAGCAGCCTGCCACCTCGCGCCTCGACGAACTTGCGCACGAGCGGCCTGTACTCGTAAAGCGTCGGCCGCCCCTGCGAGTCGTGCTCCTCGAAGACGAATTGGATCTCGGCCCCCTCCTCGACTTCTCGAACGAAGAACGCGAAAGCGCCGAGGCAAAAGCCGCGCAGGGCCGAGTGCAGGTGCGGAGCGCGCACCCCTTCCGTTACAAGGCGGCTGCCGGCTCTCCTCCCTCAGCGTGGGGGAACCCCATGGTTCCCCCACGTGCCCCGCGCACGTTCATCGGCGAACAGTTCTTCGGACGAGCCCCCCGCTATCAGGGCTGGCACTCGGGGCACCAGTAGGCGAGGCGGTTCTGATCTCCCTGGCCACGCGAGCAGATCTCCGACCCGCAGCGCGGGCACGGCCGCCCTGCGCGGCGGTACACCGCTCGCACCTTGAGTCCTGAGTCGAGCGAGCCGCGCATGAGTCGCGCCGCCTCGCCGAGGGCCGTCCGCACTTCCTCGTCCTGCAGCTCC
>WNGA01010187.1_pt1 | contig 23808 bp, 18 predicted proteins | sample 5400061 | NCBI WGS metagenome assembly WNGA01 (sample SAMN13153366, study PRJNA577476) | soil metagenome | isolation source: 100 cm soil or saprolite under grassland replicate 2 | place: USA:California | collected 2016-06-15
TACCGACCCCGCGGCGAGGGCGGCTACCGACCCCGCGGCGAGGGCGGCTACCGACCCCGCGGCGGCTACCCACCCGGCGGCGGCGAAGGCGGCTACCCACCCGGCGGCGAGGGCCCGCCAGGGTACGAGTCTCCCAAGCAGCTCCTCGAACGGCTCAAGCGACAGCTCGAGGATGACAAGGCCAAGAACGAGGCGGCCGACAAGGAGCTTGCCGCCGAGACCGCCGACATGGCGGCAATCCAGACGTCCTGGGACGCCATCGACACCGCGGGCGACGCCTACGAGGAGGCCCACGACGCACTGGTCGATCACCGGGATGCCCTCGGACAGTACGCAGAGGAGAAGCGCCCGGTGGTGGACTGCGCCATCGGCGAGCACAAGGAGCAGCTCGACCAGATCATCGGCGAGGTCGATGCGGAGATCGACGAGCTGCGCAACGCCGTGCCCGGATACGAGGAGGAGGTGGCTGCCCGACAGTGGGAGCTCGACCAGGCCGAGAAGGCGGCCACGGCCTCCCAGGAGGCCTTCGACGCCCTGACGAACCGCGCGACGACGCTTGGCGCCGATCTCACTGCGCTCGACGGCGTGCAGGCGAAGCTGCAGGAGGCTGAGGACCAGTCCAAGCCGGCCGCGATGTATGTGTACCACAACGCCCTGCTCGTCGGGCTCGAGAAGGTGTCGGACGCGCTGGTGGACGTCCCCGAATATCGGGACCTGCTGACCATCGCCTGGCGCGACCTGGTCGAGAAGAAGCAGACGCTCCGGACCGCAGCCACGACGCTGGACGAAGCGAAGCACACGCTGGCGAGCGCCAAGGCAGAGCTGGCCCGTCTCGAGGCCAACCGCTCGGCCGAGATCCTGGACCGCTGGGAGAACCGGCCCACCATCCCCGAGCCGGGTTACGGCTACCCACCCGGCGAGGAGCCACCCCAGCCCTACCCACCCGGCGAAGAGCCACCCCAGCCCTACCCACCCGGCGAAGAGCCACCCCAGCCCTACCCACCCGGCAAGGAACCAAAGCCGCGGGCGTACCCGAAGAAGCCGGCTGAGCGACCTCAGCGACCCTCCAGGTCGAGCCGGCCGAGGCGCGGCTCATCTACCGAAGGTCGGGGCTCCTGAAGTGCGGCTGACGGTCGTCCATTCGGGATCGTGATCGGCCGCGATGCCATGCCATAGGAAAGGGAGTAATCCATGCCGGCCAGCCTCACCTATCCGGGTGTCTACATCGAGGAGATCCCGAGCGGGGTCCGGACCATCGTCGGGGTCAGCACCTCGATGACCGCGTTCGTCGGCAGAGCCAGGCAGGGCCCGGACAACGAGCCGGTGAGCGTCCACAACTTCGGGGACTTCGACCGGATCTTCGGAGGTCTGTGGGAGCCGAGCCGGATGTCGTTCGCCGTCCAGCAGTACTTCCTCAACGGTGGCGGCGAGGCCATCGTCGTCCGTGTCACCGGCCCGCAGGCCGCCGCCGCGACCTTCGCGCTGCCTGGCGGCCTCGTGCTCGCCGCCTCCAGTCCGGGATCCTGGGCCGACGACCTCACGGTGACCGTCGATCACAACGTCAACCCGGACGCTCCCGATCCCACCGTGCTGTTCAACCTGGTCGTCACCCGCACGGTCGCCGGGGCCGTCGTTCCGGTCGAGACGCTACGGAACCTCTCGATCGATCCCGCCTCCCCGGCGTTCGTCACCACGATGCTCCGGCAACGCTCGGAGTTCCTCGAGGTGAGCGGGAACGTGCCGGCCCAGCGACCGACCCCGGGCGCCACCGTCGCGACGCCCGGCAACGACGGAGACCCGATCCGGGACCAGGACATCGTCCCGGCGAATCGAGCCGGCAAGCAGGGCATCTGGGCGCTCGAGGACGCCGACATCTTCAACATCCTCTGCCTGCCGCCCCTCACCGCCGACGATGACGTCGACCCGGCGACCTGGGCCACCGCGGCCACGTACTGCAGCGAGCGGCGGGCGATGCTCCTGGTGGACTCGCCGGCCTCATCCACCAACCCCCCCAACGCGGAGCAGGACCGGAACGCCCTGAACCTTGGCGGCGACAAGAAGAACGCAGCGCTGTACTTCCCTCGGCTGAGGATGGCCAACCCTCTGAAGAACAACCTCATCGATGAGTACGTGCCGTGCGGGGCGGTCGCCGGGGTGTATGCCCGCACTGACAGCCAGCGGGGCGTGTGGAAGGCGCCCGCTGGCCAGGAGACGGGGTTGAGCGGTGTCGGCGAGCTGACCTACAAGCTGACCGATGACGAGAACGGCGCCCTCAACCCGCTCGGCATCAATTGCCTGCGGGTGTTCCCGCTCATCGGGGCGGTCGTCTGGGGGGCGCGTACCCTCGACGGGGCCGACCGCCTGGCCAGCGAGTGGAAGTACGTCCCCATCCGTCGCCTCGCCCTCTTCATCGAGGAGAGCCTGTTCCGCGGCACCAAGTGGGTGGTGTTCGAGCCGAACGACGAGCCGCTCTGGGCGCAGATCCGCCTCAACGTCGGCGCCTTCATGCACCAGCTGTTCCGGCAGGGGGCCTTCCAGGGCCAGACCCCGAGGGACGCCTACTTCGTCAAGTGCGACGCGGAAACCACCACGCAGGCGGATCGCAACCTGGGGATTGTCAACATTCTGGTCGGCTTCGCCCCGCTGAAGCCCGCCGAGTTCGTGGTGATCAAGATCCAGCAGATCGCCGGCGAGATCGAGACCTAAGGGGGTGACCGCATGGCCCAGTTCAGCGTCAACGCCTACCGCCTCGACCCCTACAAGAACTTCAAGTTCCGGGTGAAGTGGGACGGCCAGTACATCGCCGGCCTGAGCAACATGGGAGCGCTGAAGAAGACCACCGAGGTGGTGCAGCATCGGGAGGGCGGGGACCCGAGCATGGTCCACAAGTCACCCGGGCGCACCAGTTTCGCCGCCATCACGCTGCAGCGCGGCGTGACCCACGACCTCGAGTTCGAGAAGTGGGCGAACAAGGTGTGGGACTTCAACGGCGGCCCAGGAGCGGAGTCCTCGCTCCGTGACTTCCGCAAGGACATCATCCTCGACATCTTCAACGAAGCCGGCCAGAAGGCCATCTCCTACAAGATCTACCGGTGCTGGGTGTCGGACTACGAGGCGGTGCCGCAGCTCGATGCGAACGCCAACGCCGTGGCCATCCAGTCGATCACGATCGAGAACGAGGGCTGGGAGCGCGACCCGGACGTGACCGAGCCGACCGAGCCGGTCCTGCCGTGAGCGTTGGTCGATGAGCGTCGAGCTGACCTTGGCCCGAGGCGTCGAGGTGGATGGCGTCCGGCACCGGGAGGCGGTCGTCCGCCCGGTCTCTGGCGCTGTGGCCGAGCTGGTTTCCGGCCCCGCGCAAGCGCTCCTCCCGGCGGAGCGGCTCGGCGTGCTCCTGCAGCGCTGCCTGCTGCGCCTCGGACCCTGGGAGCAGCCGACGCTCGACCAGGTCCGCCTGCTGAGTGTCGGCGACCGCGACGCGCTCGCCCTGCAGCTTCGCGGCATCACCTTCGGTGACCGGATCGATGGCGTGCTCGCTTGCCCGACCTGCTCGGAACGGATGGACGTCGAGCTGTCGGTCGCGTCGCTGCTCCTCCCCCCTGCCGACTCGAAGCAGGAGCGCGGGCTCCGCCCACCGACGGGCGTTGACCTCGAGGAGGCTGCGCGGATCGCGGCGCGGGACCCGGCGGCGGCGGCGAGCCACCTGGCACGGGCCTGCGTGGTCGAGGTCGGCGGGCGCCCGACCGACGCCATGACCGCCGAGGAGGAGGCGGAGGTGGCGACCGCGCTGGCCGCCCTCGAGCCGCAGTCGGACCTGCTGCTCGACGTGGCCTGCCCGAGTTGCGGCGCGACCTTCCAGCTGCCGTTCGACCCGGGCGACTTCCTCCTGCGCGAGCTGACCGCCGAGGCCGACACACTCCACCGCGAGGTCCACATCCTCGCCCTGCACTACCACTGGAGCGAGCGCGACATCCTGGAGCTGCCCGCCCGGAAGCGACGGATCTACCTGGACCTGCTGGCCACCGCGCCGACCACGGAGGCCGTCGGATGAGTGACTACCTGCAGCGGCTGGTGGCCCGGGCGGCCGGGCTCGGCGAGCAGGTCGGCTGGTCCCCGGCACCGCGCCTGGATCGCATGCTCCTCAGCGAGTTGGCGGTCCCGGCGGGCGCCGGCCTGGATCTCGCACCGCCGGACGGCGCAGCGTCTGGACCGGACGGCGTGGAGGTGCCGGCCGGGATGGAGGTGCCGGCCGGGATGGAGGTGCCGGCCGGGATGGAGGTGCCGGCCGGGATGGACGACGCCGGGACGCCCGCGCCGGCAGGCACCCGTCGGTGGGAGGCCACCCATCCGGCTTCCATCCGCGACGGACCGGGACTCGCCGACGGCCGCGCGCCGGCGGCGCCGCCGCACCGGCACGGCACACCGCCGTCGCGCACCCTCACCGCGCCGCGACCCGCGGAGCTCCCCGAGCCGGCCGCCCCACCCGAACGGCCACAACCGTCCACGCACCCGAGCCGGCACAGCGACGCCGGCCCGCCCGACCGCACCGAAGCGGCCCCGGCCGCGGCGCCGTCCCTCATGACCCCGGCACGGCCGAGCCGCCCCGAACCGGCACCGGCGCCGGTCACGGCGCCCGACCCGACTACCCAGTCGAGCCTCTCCACCCCGCGCGCCCAGACAAACCTGTCGTCCCCGCCGATGCCCCAGCCGACGGTCGGCCGCACACCGCCGGCCCGGCGGCCAGGAGCCAGTCCGGCGCCCACCGCGGCTCCCGATCCCAGTCCGGCGCCCACCGCGGCTCCCGATCCCAGCCCGGCGCCCACCGCGGCTCCCGAACGTGCAGCTCCGGGCCGCCGCCCCGGACCCGTCTCGACGACCACCGCCGCATCCCTGCCGGCCGTCGGCGGCGACCGCCCGATGGACCATCCCGAGCCGGATCTGGCATTGACGCAACCGTCCCAGCGTCCCGCCGCGACCACACCGGCTCGCGCCGACGGGCCGAAACCAACCCGCATGCCCGAGGGCCGCCAGGCGCCGACCGGCCGGGTCGAGCCGGCGACGATGCGGCCGCCATCGCCGGCGCCCCTGCCTCCCAGCGCCCAGCCGGCGCCGTCGCCACCGGCCGTCCAGGTCCGGATCGGGCGGGTCGAGGTACAGGCGGCGACGCCTTCGCCACCCTCACCGCCGCAGCGGGGACCACGCCCCAAGGGGCTGGGCGACATCGAGATCACCCGCCGCCACCTCGACCGGATTCTCTATTGAGGGCGGGTGAGGATGAGCGGCTACAAGGCCATCGCGGCGGTCAGCGCCACCCTCAGGACCCTGCTTCGTGACCGGATGGAGGACGAGAAGCCGGTCACGATCGCGCCACCCGGCATGAAGGTCACCAACATCATCGGCAAGCGGGTCAATCTGTTCCTCTACCAGATCAGCCAGAACGGGTTCCTGAGCAACCAGGAGATCCCCGGTCACGGCCACCCGGCGGCCTACGGATCGCCGCCGCTCAGCCTCGACCTGCACTACCTGGTCACGGTGCTCGATCCGGCCGAGGGCGACGAGGTAACCGAGACAGCTGATCTCGAGTCGCAGCAGATCCTCGGCGACGCCATGCGCGTGCTGCACGACCACGCCATCCTCCACGACGGGATGCGGACACGGCGTCTCCTGCCGGTCGGGCCGATCCTGGACGCGCAGCTCCTCAACGAGCACGAGCGGGTCAAGCTCTACCTGAAGCCGGTCGAGCTCGAGCAGCATACCGATCTCTGGACGTCGCTCTCCGTCGCCTACCGGCCGTCCGCGGCCTACGAGGTCTGCGTCGTGCAGATCGAAAGCCTGGCGGACCGACCGGTGACGCTGCCGGTGCAGGTCCGCCAGGTGTTCGTCCAGACGTTCCGCTCGCCCCACATCGCCGAGGTGTTCCGCGAGCCGCAGATCGACAACCTCCGCTCGCCCAGCGTCGCCACCGGGGAGACGCTCCGGATCGTCGGTACGAACCTGGCCGGCACGCCGAACCGCGTCACCTTGGGAGGTGTCGACGCCCCGATCCTCCCTCCTGCCCGGGACGACCAGCTCGACGTGCAGGTGCCAGCGGCCCTGCCGGCCGGTGTCCACGTCGCCGAGGTGGTGCACGATCGCGACTTCGGCACGCCGACCGAGCCGCACGGGGGCATCCACTCCAACGCCGTCCCGTTCCAGCTCGTCCCGACCGTCTCCAACGTCGCTCCGCCGAGCGCCGCGGTCGGCGCGACCATCACGGTCACCGTCGCCCCGCCGGTCCTCCCCGAGCAGCGGGTCGTCCTGCTGCTCGGGGACCGGGCTGTCGTGGCGGCGCCGCTGCCGGCGGGAGTCGCCTCGTCCGCGACCGTCGACTTCGTTCTCCCGGACCCCCAGGGCACGCACCTGCTCCGGATCCGGGTGGACGGGGCGGAGAGCCGGCTCGACTACGACCCGGCGACCAACACGTTCTCCGGTCCTTCCTACGTGGTGACCCCCTGACATGCGCGCGCTCCCGGACGAGGAGACATCGGTGGCGCTGGCCGGCTTTCCCGTGGGCGACGTGCACCGCGTGCGCGGCCTCCTCGGCCGGAGGGTGCTGTGGCTGCGGCGGCACTGGGAGCTCAATCCCCTGCGGGACTTCCGGGGCATGGTGATCAGCGACCAGCAGGCGGACCGCCTGCTGGAGGGCGAGGACCGGGCGGCGGAGCAGGCCTTCTACCGCGACGACGCCGAGGCCGCACAGCTGAGTGCGGCCGTCGAGGAGCAGGCCGCCCGCCTCGCGGACCGGGACGCCGGCCAGCTCGCGTCCGGGACCGCCACGCCGATGCAGCGACTGGCGGGCATCCTTGGCCTGTCCCCGTTCGAGCAGGACGTGCTGCTCCTCGCGCTGGCTCCCGAGGTCGTCCCGGCCCTCGAGGACCTGTTCGCCTACGTGCAGGACGACGCGAACCGTCGGGCCCCCACCCTCGAGCTGGCGCTCCTGCTGTTCACCGAGGACGCGCGTTCCTGGACCGAGGCGCGGCGCCGGCTGGCCGGCAGGCCCCCGATCTTCCGCTTCTCGCTCATCGCCGCCGAGTCCGGTCATGGCCCGACCTCGAGCCTGCGGACCGGCTACAGGCTCGACGAGCGCATCCGCGACTACCTGCTCGGCGTCAACCGCATCGACGAGCGCGTCGCCGCCTGGGTACGGGAGGTTCCCCCCGAACCGCTCGTCGAGACCGCCTACCCGTCCGAGCTCGAGCGCGTGGAGCGGCTGGTCCGGGAGGCGGTCGAACGCATCCGGGCCTGGCTGCCCGTCGTCAACCTGGCCGGGCCGGAGACCGTTGGCCATCCGGCGCTGGCCCGAGCGGTCTGCGACCGGCTCGGCGTGCACCTCCTCCAGTTCGACCTGCTCTCCCTGCCGACGGTGGCGGCCGAGCGCGAGGCCGGGCTACGGCTGCTGGAGCGCGAGGCCCTGCTGCTTTCGGCCGCCTATTTCGTGAACCTCCCGCGGACCGCCGCGGGCGAGTCCGCGACCGACCCTGCCACGATCGTGGACGAGCTGGAGACGCTGCTGTTCGTCGGGAGCGAGCGGCTGGTGCCGCCCACGTCCATACGGTCGAGCCGCGCACTGCTCGGTGTCGAGGTGGCGCCGCCGGGCCCGACCCGCCGACGCGAGCTGTGGGCCCGCGCGCTCACGGGTGTTCCCACCGTCGACGACGGCTGGCTTGACCGCCTGGTCGAGCAGTTCCATGTCGGACCGGCCGAGATCCGGCGCGCCGCGGAGGCCGCCGGCCGGCTGACCGACTCCACGGTCACGCCGCGCCAGCTTTGGGACGCCTGCCGGGAGCAGGCCGGCGGGGCCCTGGCCGACCTGGCGCAGCGCCTGGTGCCCAGCGCTGGCTGGAAGGACCTCGTCCTGCCACCCGATACCGAGCGGACGCTGCGCGACATCGGCGCCCAGGTCGCCCACCAGGCCCAGGTGTACGAGCGCTGGGGGTTCGGGGCCAAGCTCAGCCGGGGACGCGGGATCAGCGCGCTGTTCTCCGGGCCGAGCGGCACCGGCAAGACGATGGCGGCCGAGGGATCAACTACCTGCTGCAGCGGATGGAGGACTACCAGGGGATCGCCGTGCTGGCGACCAACATGAAGTCCGCGCTCGACCCGGCATTCCTGCGGCGCCTCCGGTTCCTGGTCGAATTCCCCTTCCCCGATGCCCCGCAGCGCGAGCGCATCTGGCGCGGCGTCCTGCCGACCCAGGCCGAGGTCGCGACGCTCGACTACCAGTTGCTGAGCGCCTGGGAGATCTCGGGCGGGAACATCCGGAACATCGCCGTGAACGGCGCGTTCCTCGCCGCGTCCGAGGAGGCTCCCATCGGAATGCGCCATCTCGTGCGCGCGGCTCGCCACGAGTACGCCAAGATCGGCAAGCTCGCCTACGACGCCGAGTTCGGCAGCGGCAGCGAGGCTGGGACGTGAACGACCGATCCCGCCCTCCAGCCATCGACCTCGAGGTCGAGCGCCTCGTCCTGCACGACCTCGGCATCTCGCCCGCCCGTGCCGAGCATGTCCGAGAATTGGTCGAAGCCGAGCTCGGACGGCTGCTGGCCCACGCCCCGCTCGACAGCTCGAGCGCCGCCATCCCGGTTCGCGTGGTCGACGCGCCAGGGCTCGGCGCGGGCTCCAGCGATCACGACCTTGCCGCCGGCCTCGCGCGGGCGATCGCCCGTGCCGTCGACGAGGCATGAGGAGACCGACATGCCAGGTGAGTTCCCGCGCAGCCCCCGGCTCCTGAAGGGGGCGCTGGTCGCCTACGACCAGCCGATCCTCGGACCGATCCCGAACATCATCGTGCTCCAGTACAACCCCGACCAGCTCACCCGCACGCTGCGGCCGCGAGGGACGCCCCGGCAGTCGGCCACCACCGGTGAGGCGAAGCAGGACACCCTCCTCACGCCCGGACCGCCCAACGAGTCGATCAGCCTCGCGGTCGAGCTCGACGCGACCGACCAGCTCGAGGCCGGGAACCGGATCGCGCTGGAACGGGGCATCCAGCCCGCGCTGGCCGCACTGGAGCTGTTGATGTACCCCAAGAGCAGAGAGGTCCGGAGCAACGCGCAGGCGGCAGTGCGGGGAACCGCCTCCCTCAAGCCGGAGAGCCTGCCGGTCGTGCTGTTCGTGTGGGGCAAGGCCCGGGTGGTCCCGGTTCGGGTGACGTCGTGCACCGTCACCGAGCAGGCGTTCGACCAGATGCTGAACCCCATTCGTGCGCGCGTCGACCTCGGCCTCCAGGTCCTGACCTACATCGACCTGCCGGAAGACAACCTCGGCGCCCAGGCCTTCAACGCCATGCAGGTCCAGCGTGAGGTGCTGGCCGGACTGAATCTCGTGAGCAGCGCCGAGACCGTGCTCGGGCTGCTCCCCGTCTAGGAGACCGTGATGTTCTTCCCGGGCAGCCGCTACGAGACCGTTCCCGAGGACGTCGTCGCGACGCCCCATGGCGCCGTGCGGTTCAAGCGCATCCGCTTCATCCCGGCGACACCGGCCGATCTGGCCCACAGGCTCACCCAGGGTGAGCGGCCGGACCATCTCGCCTTCCTCGCCTATCGCGAGCCCGACCGGTTCTGGCGGATCTGCGACGCCAACCTTGTCATGTGGCCACCCGATCTGGTCGCCGAAGTCGGGGCGCGGATCCTGATCCCGCCCGCCAAGGGGTGACGGCATGGCCGGCCTGACGTACACGCTGCTGATCGACGATCGGCCCGCGTCGAGCGACGTGATCGAAGCCGTGCAGGAGCTCGAGGTCGACGACAGCATGGACCGGGCCAGCGCGTTCCGGATCCGGCTGGCGATCGGGTCCAATGCCGACGGCGACTGGAGTCTGCTGGCCGACGACCTGTTCCGCCCCCTGACACCGGTGAGCGTCAAGCTCGGCATTGGGACCGGCAGCGAGTCGCTGATCAAGGCGTACGTGACGGCGGTCGACGCGCTGTTCGAGGAGAGCCCGGGCGGGTCCTACCTCGAGGTCACGGGGGTCGACGCCAGCGTGCGCATGAACCTCGAGGAGAAGGTCCGCGGCTGGCCGAACCTGTCGGACGGCGACATCGCCGAGCGGATCTTCGCCGAGTACGGGTTGGATCCGGAGGTGACCACGACGTCGCCGAACCGCTCGGAGTCCGAGACCACGACCACCCAGCGAGGCACCGACATCCGCTTCCTGCGGCGCCTGGCGGCGCGCAACGGCTATGCCTGTTACGTCGAGACCGACCCGGTGAGCGACACCGAGACGGGCGTGTTCGCCCCCCTCGACCTCGCCGCGCAGGCCCAGGGCGTGCTGTCGGTCCGGTTCGGGGAGGCGGGCAACGTCGAGCGGTTCTCGGCCCGCTACGAGATGGTGCGGCCGACCACCGCCGAGGCCGGCGGTGTCGGGATCGCCGGCAGGTCGGTCGAGACCGCGCAGGTGTCGTCGACGTCGGAGACCGAGCTGGGCGCGGACGGCACGCTCGAGGCGATCACCCCGCAGCCGCTGGTCCGGCCGTCCGGCACCGGGCTGGACGACGCCGGGGAGCTGCAGCGCTACTGCCAGGCGGTCGCCGACCGTTCGTCGTGGGCGATCACGGCGACCGGCTGGCTGCAGGTCGGCGCCTACGGCAGGGCCCTACGCGCCCGGAGGCCGGTCGCCGTGCGCGGCGCCGGGTCGCTGTACAGCGGCACCTACCTGGTGCGTCGGGTGCTCCACACATTCTCGGGAGAGCAGTACACCCAGCAGTTCGAGCTGAGCCGCAACGCGCTCGGCCTGACAGGGTCGGAGTCGTTCAGGGACGCGCCCGCGCTGGCGTCGGTGGGGTGAGGGGGAGCGATGGACACAGAGGTGGTCGTCCTCGGGTTCCTGGAGCGCATGGCCGACCGCTTCTATGGCAAGTACCGGGGGCTGGTCACCGACACCGCCGACCCGCTGGACCGCGGCAGGCTGAAGGCCCGGGTTCCCGAGGTGCTGGCCGACGTGGAGACCGGTTGGGCCCTGCCCGTCGCACCCTACGCCGGCCCCGACCAAGGCCTGTTCACGATCCCCCCGGTGGGCGCCGGGGTGTGGGTGGAGTTCGAGGCCGGCGACGTCTCCCGCCCCATCTGGAGCGGTGCCTGGTGGGGCGACGGCGACGTGCCCGACGGGGCGAAGCCCGCCCAGAAGGTGCTCAAGTCGGAGCAGGGGCTCCGGGTGAAGCTGGACGACGCCAGCAGCGAGATCACCATCAGCGACGCCAACGACAACAACCTCTGCAGGATCCAGGCCCAGTCCGGGACGATCACGCTGCAGGCCACGACCAAGGTGACGGTGGAAGCCCCGCTCATCGAGCTCGGTCAGGGGGCCAGCCATCCAGCCGTCTTCGGCGACCTGCTGGTGCAGTACCTCTCCCAGTTCGTCACCGTCTTCAGCAGCCACGTCCACCCCGGCCAGACGGTGATCGGCATCCCGGTCACGCCAGCCCCGCCGGTGCCGCTCGCCCAGCCCCCCACCCCGTCACTGCTGTCCATCAAGGTCATGGAAGGGTGAGGCACGGTGCCATTGACAGCGGGCAGCCTGGACGCCGCAGGGAACTTCGTCGACCCCGACTGCATGGCCAGGTTCATCGATGACGCGCTGCCGGATCGGCCCGACTTCGGCAAGCGGGAACGGCGCGAGTTCCTGATCGCCGTCGCGGCCGGGGTCATCGGCTACCTCCAGGCCCATGACGGCGACTCGTTCAGGATCCGGATCAGGGGCCACGGGCGGCCGCATCCCGCGACCCTGGAGATCACCTGATGGCCGGGGAGCCCAGCTTCCTCGACTACCCGTTCGCCATCGACGGCCGCGGCTGGGTGGCGACCACCGCCGGGGACGACCATATCCGTGACCTGATCCATCAGGTCCTGTTCACCAACCCGGGCGAACGGGTCAACCGACCGGACTTCGGCTGCGGCCTGCTCCAGCTCGTGTTCATGCCCAACAGCGACGTGCTCGCCGCCGCCACCCAGTTCACCGTCCAAGGGGCGTTGCAGCGCTGGCTGGGCGACCTCATCGAGGTGGAGCGCGTCCAGGTCACGGCCGCAGAGGCGCGGCTGCAGGTCGAGGTGGTGTACCGCAGGGTCGGCGAGGCGGCTCCCCGCGTGGCCCAGTTCGCCACGCCGGTCGACGGCGGGGAGGCTCCGTGATCGACGACCCCCAGCTCCTCTGCGAGGACCGCACCCGGCGGGCCCTGCTTCTGGCCGACCCGGTCCTCAACGGCATCGACGCCGTCGAGGTTCCCTGGGACGACCAGGCCCACCCGAGGGTGTACTTCGTGAAGGCGCCGGTCCCGGACCTGGCGCTCGGGGACATCTCCATCCATGGCGGCGTGCGGGTCCGCGACATCGAGGTGACCCACCGCGACCCGGACACCGACGAGGCCGGCCTGGAGTACCTGAAGTTGACGGTCGACCGGCCCGGCGACTTCTCGGTCTACTCCCTCGTGCTCGACAACCCCGAGCTGATCGACCCGGGGTTCGCCCGCAAGCCGTTCAGCTTCAAGGCGGGCTGCCCGACCGACCTGGACTGCTCCACCGACCTGCCCTGCCCGGTCGAGCGGGAGGAAGGCCCGGTCATCGACTACCTGGCCAAGGACTACCTGAGCTTCCGCCAGCTCCTGCTCGACCTCACCACCAGCCGGGTCCCCGGTTGGGTCGAACGGCACGAGGCCGACCTGGGCATCGTCCTCGTGGAGCTGCTCGCCTACGTGGCCGACCACCTCAGCTACTACCAGGACGCGGTCGCCAACGAGGTCTTCCTGGAGACGGCGAGGCAGCGGGAGTCGGTTCGCCGCCATGTGAAGCTGCTCGACTACCCCATGCACGAGGGCGCCAACGCTCACACCTTCGTCCATCTGCGGGTCGACACGGCCGGGAAGGTCCCGGAGGGCACCGCCATCCTCACCCGGATCACGACCGCGGTGGAGGCGGGATCGGTGACCCCGCCCGGTCCCGTCATCGCCGCGGCCGACGCCGAGCGGGCGCTCGCCGCGGCGGACGCGGTCTTCGAGGTCACCCACGCGACGCGGGTCCAGCCGGTGTTCAACCAGCTGGCCATCCACACCTGGGGCGACGCGAGCTGCTGCCTGCCCCGCGGTGCCACCAGCGTCGACCTGGTCGGCGACCTGGCGCTCGTCCCCGGCGACGTGCTCCTCCTCGAGGAGGTCGTGGGACCGGTGACCGGCCTGAAGGAGGACGCCGACCCGCGCCACCGGCAGGTGGTCCGGCTCACGAAGGTCGACCACCTCGAGGATCCCCTCCTGACCCGCCGACGCGGAAAGCTGGTCTGGTGCGGGCCGCACGACCCCGCCCTGCCCGTGACCCGGATCACCTGGGCACCCGGCGACGCCCTCACCTTCCCGCTGTGCGTATCGGCGGTCACCGGCGACGGGACCGCGATCGACGGCGTCTCGGTCGCGAGGGGCAACCTCGTCCCCGCCGACCACGGACGCAGCGTGTTGGAGCCGCATACGCTGCGCCGCTCGGGCATCCGGACGGACGCCCGCTCGCGGCGGATCCGGCTGGATCAGGGGCCGCTCACGTTCCGTGCCGGCCAGCCCACCCTCCCGGGCGACCAGCCCGACGACACGGTCGCCGCCCAGTTCGATCTCTCCCCCCGTGGAGCCGAGCCGCAGGTGACGGTCGATGTGGTGACCGGGACCGGCACCGAACGTTGGGACCCGGTGCCGGACCTTCTCAACAGCGACCCCTTCGCGCACGAGTTCGTTGCCGAGATGGGCAACGACGGCCGCGCCCTGCTCCGGTTCGGCGACGACGAGTTCGGGCAGGCGTTGCCCGACGAGGAGGGCGGTCTCGAGGTGGAGGTCACCTACCGCGTGGGGAACGGTTCCGCCGGCAACGTCGGGCGGGAGTCGCTGTCCCACATCGTGGTGCCCGACCCGCTCCCGACCCGATGGCCGGACGACTGGCCGACCGTCGGGGCCGTCCGCAACCCGCTGCCGGCCTTCGGCGGCGTCGACCCCGAAGGGGTCGAGCAGGTGAAGCGACTCGCCCCGCCCGCCGTCCACGCCGACTCCTACCGGTCCGTGACCGAGGCCGACTACGCGAGGGCGGCCGAGCGGGTGCCCGAGATCTCCCGAGCCGCGGCCACCTTCCGCTGGACGGGTTCCTGGTACACGGTGTTCGTGGCGCTGGACCCCTCCGGCACCGACCAGCTCAGCCCCGCGCTCGAGCAGCGTGCCCGGGCGTTCCTCACCCGGTTCAAGCAGGCCGGCTACGACCTGGAGATCGACCCGCCGCGCTACGTGCCCCTGCAGATCGCGATCACCGTCTGCGTCCACCCCGACTACTTCGTCAGCGACGTGCGGCGTGCCGTGCTCGATGCGCTCAGCAACCGTGTCCTGCCCGATGGACGGATGGGCTTCTTCCACCCCGACAGATTCACGTTCCAGCAGCCGGTCCACCTGAGCGCGCTGTATGCGGCGCTCGAGTCGGTGCAGGGAGTGGACTCCGCCGAGGTCGTGACGTTCCAGCGCTTCGGCGAGGAGCCGGCCGGCGAGATCGCCCAGGGCCGCATCGAGGTCGGCCGCCTGGAGATCGCCCGCCTGGACAACGACCCCAACGCCCCGGAGAACGGCCTGCTCACGTTGACCATGCTGGGAGGCAAGTGATGGCGCTCAGCGGCTCGCTGGCGCCGCCGGCATGCGGCTGCTGCCAGGCCCCGACGCCCGGCGCGCCGGTGGCGATCTTCAACCGGCCGGGACTCGACGCCATCGCCTACCGGACCGGCGACTACGCCGCCTTCCGGCAGGCGATGATCCAGGCCATCCCCAGGGTCGGCAAGCAGCTCGCGGCCGAGCTCCAGCTCCCCGCCTCGCCATTGTCGCGATGGACCGCACGCCAGAGCGACGACTACGGCATCGCGCTGTTCGAGCTGTGGGCGGTGCTCGGCGACATTCTCACCTTCTATCAGGAGCGGATCGCCAACGAGGCGTACCTCCGGACCGCGGTGCAGGACGACTCCGTCCGGCGCCTCGCCGCGATGATCGACTACCGGCTCGGGCCGGGGATCGCCGCCGAAACCCTGCTGGCCTACACCCTTGAGACCGCGACGACCGTCCAGGTGCCGAAGGGCCTCCGCGCCCAGAGCGTGGCCAGGCAGGGCCAGGTCCCGCAGGTCTTCGAGACGGTCGAGGCGATCACCGCCACGGACAGCCTGAACCGGGTGCGCATCCACCCCAAGCCGACCGCCTACAACCCCTTCGGCCAGCACCGGACCTCCGGGACACTCACGGACACGTCGCCGGCGCCGGCCCCCGGCGACCGCCTGCTCCTGACCTCGAGTGCCGCGGGCGCCAAGCCGGAGGAGAAGGTCGTCGATCGCGTCGACGAGGTGGACGGCCGGCGTGTGCTCGTCTGGTCTCCCCCGGTGCAGGGCGCCGGGTTCACCAGCGCCACCGCCAGCTTGGCGCCGTACCGGCGGACGTTCCGGGTGTTCGGGTCCGATGCTCCGTCGGTCTACTTCAAGCCTGTCCCCGACCCGGCCAGCCCGGCGGTCATCGTCTGGACGATGGTCGATTCCACGGACCCGAACTCCGGCTACGACTTCAAGCTCGACTCGGGGACCGTGCTGCCGCTGGACGGCCCCCACGAGGACCTGCAACCGGGCAACGAGGTGGTGGTTCGCATCAAGGACGAGATCCACAGGACCACCATCGCCGCCGTCGCGCAGCAGTACAAGGAGCACGGACCGGTGACCGGGACGGTCACGGTCCTCACCCTCCAGGTCGCCATCCCCAACAGCGCGACCGTGGACCTGCGCGACGTCGTCGTCTTCGAGCTCATCTCCGGGGAGCCGGAGTTCCTTGACTGGGCAGCGGCCGGGCCCATCCCGGCCAAGACGGGCATCCTGTACGCCTCCCTCTCCTCGCTGGCTTCGGTCCAGGGCGGACGCCTGCTCCTGGTGGGCGACGACACCGTCCCGCCCGAGCCCGTCACCGTCTCCGCGGATGCGACGCCGGTCACGGCCCCACACCCGGGCCACGACGAGTTCCTGGCCATCCCGATCGAACCTCCGCTCTCCCGGCAGTTGGACGCCAGGACCGCCGTGCTGCAGGGCAACGTCGCCGAAGCCACCCACGGTGAGACGGTCCGAGGCGAGGTGCTGGGCAGCGGGGACGCCTCCCTCGTGTTCCAGTCCTTCGCGCCGGCCAAGCAGCCGCCCACCAGGGTCCGGTCGGCGTCCGCCCCGGACGGGGCCCAGAGCACCCTCTCGCTCAGGGTCGACCAGGTCGAGTGGCGGGAGGTGGCCAGCCTGTACGGCCAGCCGTCGACCGCGCGGGTCTACACGACCGTGGTCGACGACCAGGGCAGGACCACCGTCCGCTTCGGGGATGGGGTCACGGGCGCGCGGCTGCCCAGCGGGCAGAAGAACGTGACGGCGACCTACCGGCACGGACTCGGGCGTGCCGGCGACCTGGATCCCGGCACGATCACCACCGCGCTCGACCGTCCCCCGGGCCTCAGGTCGGTGACCAACCCGTTGCCGTCCAGCGGGGGCGAGGACCCCGAGTCCAAGGACTCCGCCAGGAGCAACGCCCCGAACACGGTGCGGACCTTCGACCGCGCGATCTCGCTGCGCGACTTCGAGGACCTCGCCAGCCGGTTCGGGGGCGTGGCCAAGGCGCAGGCCATCTCGGTGTGGGACGGAGAGCTGCAGACCGTCCACCTCACGGTGGCCGGCGTGGGTGGAGCGGGGCTCTCCACCGACCACCTCGACGACCTCACGCGCTATCTCGACCAGCGCCGGGACCCCAACCGCGCGCTGCTGGTGGACGGCTACCTTCCCGTCGACATCAAGGTGACCGCCACCGTGCAGGTCGATCCGGCCCATCTCAACCCGGTCGTCGAGGAGGCGGCTCGCGCCGCCCTCACCGAGCTGTTCGCGTTCGAGCGCCGGCGGTTCGGCCAACCCGTCCACCTGAGCGACGTCTACGCCGCGCTGCAGACCCCCGAGGGGGTCGTGTCGGCCGACGTCGAGGTGCTCGACTACGCCAGCAACGACGCCCACGCGGCCCACGGGGCCCACGGGGCGACCAACGACCAGGTCCAGGTGCGCCTGCCCATCTTTGGGGCAAGGGTCAATCCGTCACCGCCTCCCAGGGTCCTGTGCGCCGAGCTGGCGAAGGCGGACCCTGCCGCGATCTCGGTGACCGCGACGGGCGGGCTGCCCGCATGAGGAGGCGCACGTGACCGACATCACCCACGACGAGCTCTACGAGCTGTTGCCGGTCGTCTACCGCCTGCGGGACGTCGAGCAGGGCTACCCCCTCAAGGCGTTCCTGCGCGTGGTCACCGAGCAGGTCGACCTCGTGAAGCGGCACATCGACCAGCTCTGGGACGACGTGGCGATCGAGACCTGCCAGCCGTGGGTGATTCCCTACATCGGCGACCTGGTCGGCAACAATCTGCTCCATGACGCCGGCGCCCGCACCAGGGTGGACGTGGCGCGCACGATCTTCTACCGACGCCGCAAGGGCACCCTGCCGGTGCTGGAGCAGCTGGCGCAGGACGTGACCGGCTGGCGCTGCCATGCGGTCGAGCTCTTCGAGCTCCTGGGGTGGACGCAGAACCTCAACCACCGGCGCATGCACTGCCTCCAGAGCCCGGACCTGCGCGACATGGACCGGCTGGACCGGCTCGACGGACCCTTCGACGAGACCGCGCACACCGTCGACGTGCGGCCGCCGTCCACCCGGGAGGGCCGGTACGCCATCCCGAACATCGGCTTGTTCCTGTACCGCCTGACGAGCTACCCGCTCCGGGGCACACAGGCCCGCAGGGCGCGGCCACCCAACGGTCACGGCTACCACTTCAGCCCCCTGGGGGCGCCCACGCCGCTGTTCAATCGCTGGCGCTCCGAGGTCGACGAGGCCGGACTGACCGCCGAGCGGTTCGTCCCCGGCCCGATCCGGCCGCTGGCCTTTCACGCCGACCTGGAGCGGTATCGCGACGCCCGCGCGGCCGACCGGCCGGCGGTCAGCGACTACACGGGCAAGGACCTCAGCGTGGCCGTGTACACCACCGCCAGGCCGGAGCCGGTCCCCGTGCCGACCGAGAAGGTCCTCTGCAAGGACCTGGCCAACTGGGATCCTCCTCCAACCGGGTTCGTGGCGGTGGACGTCCGGCGGGGGCGGATCGCGTTCGCCAAGGGTGAGCAGCCTGCCGGCGGTGTCACCGTGGAGTACCACTACGGCTTCAGCGGCGACGTCGGCGGCGGTCCCTACGACCGTCGACGGCGGACGGTGGCGAGCGGCGGCGACCAGCACCAACCCCACGACCCGGACACGGTTGCCGACCCGACGGCGCTCGGCACGCTCATCCTGGTTCCCTCGCCCGGAGCTACCTCGATCCAGGACGCGGTGGATCTCTGGCGAGCGACGTCGGGACGGCCACCGACCGTCATCCAGATCCAGGACAGCCGGACCTACGAGGAGGACCTGCGGATCCGGATGGCCGGAGACCGCCTGACCATCCAGGCGGCCAACCGCCGCCGGCCCACCCTGGTCGGCAGGATCGAGGTGACCGGTGACAACCCGGACGGTCGGCTGGACCTGGACGGCCTGCTGGTTGAGGGGTGGATCCACCTGACTGGTGACCTGAAGGAGCTGCGGCTGCGCAACTGCACGTTGGTGCCCGGCCGCTCACTCCATGAGGACGGGAGCCCCGCCTTTCCCGACGAGGCGAGCCTGGTGGCCGACCCCTGCAACGTCTCGCTCCAGCTCACGCTGGAGCGGACCATCACCGGCCCGCTCCGGCTGCCCGAGCAGATGCCGGGAGTGGCCGTGCGCGACAGCATCCTGGACGGGGGCCGGGAGGCGGCCATCGCCCGGACCGGAGCACCCGACCGCAGCGGCCCCCAGGCCGAGTTGCTCCGGGCCACGGTGTTCGGGGCTGTGCAGGTCCGCGAGCTGTCGCTGGCCAGCGAGGTCGTGTTCACCGGCCCTGTCCGGGCCGACCGGGCCCAGGGAGGATGCGTCCGGTTCAGCTACCTCTCCCTCCCCCCCGACTCGCGGGTGCCGCGCCGCTACCAGTGCCAGCCTGACCTGGCTCTGGCGGCGCTGGCCAAGCAGCTCGGCGGGGCTTCCGCAGCCGACCTGCTGCCGCACGAGCAGGCGCTCGTCCTGGACCGCCTGCACCCGGCGTTCACCAGCGAGCGCTACGGCGACCCCGGCTATGGCCAGCTCAGCCTCAACTGCCCCGTGGAGATCACCACAGGAGCCGAGGACGGCTCGGAGATGGGGGCGTTCAGCGGGCTCCGCCAGCCGCAGCGCGAGGCGAATCTACGGATCCGGCTGGCGGAGTACCTGCCGTTCGGCCTGCAACCGGCGCTGATCTACGTGACCTGAGCGGAGGGACGATGCGAGGCGACTTCACCCGATTCAGCCACCAGCCGGGGAAGCACTACGCCGCCGTGCTGATGCAGCAAGGACGGGTCGCGCTGGATGCCGACCGGAACGAAGAGGTCGACATCCTCGACCAGCGTTGGCGCCGGCAGACGATCGACACCATCGGCGCCTGTGGTGTGCCGAAGCATGCTCCAGGCTTCGAGATCAGCGTGACCCCGGACGGCACGGACCTGCGCATCGCCAAGGGCCGCATCTACGTCGACGGCATTCTCTGCGAACTCGACACCGAGACCCGGTATCTCGACCAGCCGGACCTGCCCGCCCCACTCCCCCAGCCCCTGGAGGCGGTCGTCGGGCGGACCGACCTGGTCTTCGTGGACGTCTGGAGGCGCCACATCACGGCGATCGAGGACCCGAACCTGCGCGAGGTGGCGCTGGGCGGCCCGGACACGACGACTCGACTGCAGACCGTCGCCCAGGTGAAGGTCCTCAGCGACGTCGGCACGATCGGCTGCCACGACCAGGCCGACAAGTGGGACAGCCTGACCGCACCGAGCGCCGGCCGCATGTCGGCCCGCGCCAAGAGCGTCCCCGACCCCGACGACCCCTGCCTGATCAGGCCTGGCGCCGGGTTCCGCGGGCTCGAGAACCGGCTCTACCGCGTGGAGGTCCACACGCCGGGGGCACGTGGGACGGCCACGTTCGTCTGGTCGCGCGACAACGGGTCGGTCCTCGCCTCGGTGGACGGGTTCGTCTCGGCCACCCAGATCCAGGTCGGAAGCCTGGGGAGGGACCAGACCCTCGGGTTCAAGAAGGGCGACCGTGTCGAGGTGTCGAGCGACCTCACCGAACTGCTCGGCACCCACGGCACGATGGCCAAGGTCGACAACGTCGACGAGGTCCGCCGCGTGCTGACACTCTCGGCGGACGTCTCCGCCCACGGCGACGCCTGGGTGATCCCCGCCCGGACCGCCACCGGCCAGGTCGAAGGCTTCACCGACCAGCCCCCGCGTTGGATCACCCACCACTACTGCCGCCTGGCCCTGGTGACCTGGGCCAAGGCCGAGGACGGCACCTGGTCCGACACCAGGGTCAGGCGGTGCGCCACGCGGTTCCCACCGCTGACCGAGCTTCCATCCGGGGAGAGCTGCTGCGACGTCACCGTCGGCGACGAGACGACCACCAACGCGGATTTCGCCGACATCCAGGCCGCCGTCGACAGTCTCGCCGGCGGCGGGCGGGTCTGCATCCTGCCCGGCAGCTACCAGCTCCAGGACCCGGTGGTGATCCACGCGGACGACCTGATCATCGCCGGCTGCGACGGCCGCACGCAGGTGATCGCCCCTTCCGGAGCGCCGGCGTTCGTCGTGGAGGAGTGCAGCCGCTTCCGCCTGGCCGGGCTCGGCGTGCACGCGGACTCCCCCGGCGCCACCGTCCAGGCGACTAGGTGCGACGGGTTGGAGGTGCACGACTGCGAGCTTGCGAACACCGGCGAGGGGGGCGCGGCGCTGGTCGTCTCCGACAGCACCGCCGTCAGCGTGCTCGACTGCCGGCTGGCCGGCCGCCGGGGTCTGTCATTGCAGGCCGGACGGGCCCGCGTGACCGGCAACCAGCTCTCGGGCGGCGGGATCTGGCTGCGCGAGGGGTCGGCGGACGTGCTCGTCGAGGGCAACGTCATCGCCGGCGGGCCGGGCCCGGGCGTCGCGCTCGGCGGCCTGGCCCCGGACGAGCGGCCCTCCGGCCGCGGCGCCGGAGTCGTCCGTGCAGCCGTGGTCGGCAACCGCATCCAGCAGATGGAGGGCAGCGGCGTCACCACCGTCGCGGCGACCGGCGACGAGGCGCTCGCCGATGTGCGGGACCTTACGATCGCCCGGAACGAGATCAGGTCGTGTGCCCGCGAGCCAGCCGACGCGTTCTACGAACCGCAGGCCGTCGGCGGCATCACGCTGCGGAACGTCGCTCTGGTCCGGGTCCACGACAACCTCGTCGCCGACAACGGCGCCGGCACGGCCAGCGCCTGCGGCATCTTCGTGCACACCTGCCGGGGCCTGCGGGTGTGGGGGAACAAGGTCACCGGCAATGGCACACGAGCGGTCGAGGGTCCCCCCACCGTCTACCAGGGCGGCATCGTCGCCCTGGTCGTGCTCGGGGGGATACCACCAAGGAGCGGACAAGGCGAGGCGATCGGCACGGGGAACGACGAGCCGGCAGCGACGATCCACGACAACGTCGTCGTGAGCCCGGCCGGTCAGGCGCTGCTGGCGGTCGGCCTCGGTCCGATCTCGGTGGCCGACAACACGCTGGTCGCCCGCGACCCGCCGCGCCAGCCGTTCGAGCTCAGCCGGGCCGGCGGCGCGGTGTTCATCCTGGACGTCGGCCGCACCCCGGTGCTGTCCGACGCGGCCATCGGGTTCGGAACGGCGGTGGGGACCAGCCTCGGGCAGTGCCGGCTGGACGGCGATGCGCTCGTCTCCCCGGCGCCGCAGACCGGGACGCCGTTCCCCGATGGCCGGGTGCTGTTCCAGGGCAACCAGGTGTGCTACCGGGTGCCGGAGATGGACGTGAACCCGCCCTCGAGCGCTGTGGTGGTCGTCTCCACCGACGACGCCGCCCTGCTCGACAACCAGGTGCTGACCGAGGTCGGCGACGGCATGATCTGGGCCGGGGTGCAGGCGTACGCCCCCACGCTGCGAGTCGCCGGCAACCGATTCACCGAGACGCCATGCCGGGCGGTCTTCTCCTGCGTCACGGCCGGCTCGGCCGCCATCGTCGCCGACAACCAGGCGACGCACTGCGTCGCGGTCACGGGTGGTCAAACGGTCGACCGGGACAACCAGATCCTGCTCGCGGCCGACTGCGAACGGATAACCGCAGCGCTGGCTCGGGGAGGGACGTGAGATGCCGAAGGTCCGGATCACCCTCGACGAGATCGCCGGGACCGCCGGGAGGGCGCTGGAGGAGCTCGCCGCCGGGGTCGTCATCACGCTCGGCGGCTTCGCCGACCTGCTCGACCAGCGAGCCATGCGCCTCGCGGCGGCGGCGGACCGGCTGAAGCAGGCCCTCGGCGAGGACCATCCCGAGGTGGTCGCACTCGAGCAGACCGCCGCCGAGGCGCAGGCGCTCAGGGTCTCAGCCCGCAGCGCCGCCGACCGACAGGCCAGACGACCCGGACTGGGACCGGACGAGTGGCTGGTGTTCGGCCGGGTGCTGCAGCGAGACGGCCAGCCAGCCTCGGACGTGCTCGTCCGCGTCACCGATGCTGACCGCAAGCTCAAGGACCTTCCGGCGGGCACCACGGACGAGTTCGGGGACTTCCACGTCGCCTATCGCCGGCAGGACTTCCCCGAGACCCCGCAGGAGGTGCCCAACCTGTTCGTCCATGTCGAGGACCGGAAGCAGAACACCCTCTACCGGTCCGACAGCCATGTGCGCTTCGAGACCGGCCGGGCCGAGTACGTGGAGATCACCCTCGGCGAGGGCCCGGTAGCGTTCGGCAGTGTTTGTTCCTCCAATGCACGCGGCAAGGGCGAAGGACGCTTCGAGCGCCGGTGGGACACGGGCTCTGAGACCGCCCGGGGACAGGCGTTGGCGGCCCGGAGGCGCGGCGAGCAATCGGGCGATGCTGCAGCTCCTGTTGCAGCCGCCACGGCACCTCGAGCAAGAGGCCGAGCCCGTACCCTCGCCCGTCTCGGCGGGGGAACTCGAGATCAGCGATCCCGGCGATACCTTGGAGCAAGAGGCCGACCACGTCGCTGAGCTGGTGATGCAACGTCCCGAGGCTGGAGAGTCCAAAGGTCGAAGGTCGCCGTTCCAGTCGCCGCAGACCGGCCATGCCGAGGTCGACGGTGAGCCCGCGCTCATGCGCAAGGCGGTGGACGGCGGCACGTGCGAGTCGGCGGTTGGCATCGACCTGGAGCAGGAGGAGGAGGAGGAGGAAGGGGAGGAAGAACCCCGGGTCATGGCAAAGCGTGACAGCCAAGGCTCGGGTCCCTCAACCCTGACGCTGGCGACGTCTCCGACGCTGGACCGGGGAGGGGGTACCGCGCTCGACCCCGCGGCGCGCGCCTTTCTTGAACCGCGCTTCGGTTATGACTTCGGCACCGTGGGTGTCCATACCGACCACAACGCCATCGGCATGGCGCAGGCGATCAATGCTGCAGCCTTCACGGTCGGGCGCGATATCTTCTTCAATGAGGGTAGGTATTCCCCGACCACGGACTCCGGCAGAAAGCTGCTGGCGCACGAGCTGACACATGTAATTCAGCAGAGCCCCGCTCGTTCTGCGGCAGCAGCGCTCGCGCCAGAAGCGATCAGTCGACGCCCAGTCGGTCGGTTGTTGCTCCAACGGTACGCGCTCAAGGGCTTCCCTCCAGCCGAAGAGGCCGCCATGAGAGCAGCCATTCCAATCGCAATCTCCAAGGTC